>Ga0129327_10000021_pt1 | contig 73344 bp, 43 predicted proteins | sample CPBDNA_6_FD_111799 | JGI IMG/M metagenome (GOLD analysis project Ga0129327, IMG submission 111799) | Freshwater to marine salinity gradient microbial communities from Chesapeake Bay, USA - CPBay_Spr_31_0.8_DNA | ecosystem: Environmental > Aquatic > Marine > Coastal | place: USA: Chesapeake Bay... | reverse complement strand
TGCTATTTCGGAAAGACTGCGAGTGACATCGCGCATGAGCGAAATCGCGGTATGAAATTGATAATTACTCCGGTAGTCGCGCAGCGAGAGCCCCATCTGTTGCTCAAAGCGATCACGTAGATGCCGCTCGGAAAATCCGGCCAACGACGATCTTGAAAACGATCTTGTAAAGATCCTGAACGAAGCTCAACCAGAAATCGTCTATACCCACAACTTGGCCGACAAGCACAGCACCCATATCGCGGTGGCCTCGTCGTTGATCAAAGCGATCCGTCGCTTGCCAAAGGACCAACGTCCCAAGCAATTGATCGGCTGTGAAGTATGGCGTGATCTGGACTGGATGCCGGACAGCAAGAAGATCGTGATGGATCTGAGCTCACGCCCTGAGCTTGCAACCAAACTCAACGGCTTATTCGTCTCGCAAATCAGTGGTGGTAAGCGTTACGACCTTGCCGTCGAAGGCCGCCGCCGTGCCAACGCCACCTTCTTTGACAGCCACTCGGTGGACGACTCTCAGAGCGTCGCCTTCGGCATCGACCTGACTCCACTGATCGAAGATGACACCCTCTCTCCAGAGGCTTACATCATGAGCTTCATCACTGATTTCCAACAGGATGTTCGCAATCAAGTGAGCACATTCTTCTAAGCCGAACAGCTGTCAGCGTGATTAGATTTGCGATCCTCGGTTTCCAATACATAAGCGGTATGAACGCTCCAATAAAGCCGGCCACTCTATGCCGTGTCGCTCGTCGGGATTGGCCAGTCCAGGATCATTGCCCTCGAAGCCCACCCACTTGCCCGGGCCGCGTGACCCCGTGAAACACTCCAGCTTGCGGCTCACCTGATAAAAACGTGTGATATCGATCAGCCCTTTGAAACGCTTCGACTCCAACCTCGCAGCGGGAACGGCCAAATAAGGGATCGGCGTAGACCAGCACGGGTTCGTTTTTGCCGTCCGTAAAACGTTCATCGCGCAGCAGTTCAATTGACGAGCGATAGAAGCTGCTGTTGTAACTTCCGACCCATCAATTGTGTGGTCGTTAAAGACCTTGGCTGGCGTAAGGTCCCAATGGAACCGCTCTTGGTACTTGTCACTGATGACAAACTCCATGAGTCGGTAGGTATCATCCCGCTGCTTGAAATTGACCGTAATGCCGAACTGAATGAAATCGCCTTCAGATTTATTTAAGTTACGGACGACTGACTCATCTCATCAAACAATGAGAATGAAAAAGGCAAACATCGACCTGTTAATACTAACTTTACTTATATCTCAGAATCGATACAACTACGGAAATGCGCACGAATATTGAAAATATAGAATCAAAACCCGTTCTAAATTGAAACAGACCACAGTCAGAACAATGCCTCAAAACCATACATCATCCACATGGATCGCCAGTGCCCTCGCCGCTGTGCTATCAATCACTGCCTTAACACACGCACAAGCACAGGAACCACAGTTCATTCAAAGCACCATGAAACAAGCCACGACAATTGATACGCTTCGATCTACAAGCGACTGGAAGCAACCCGCTAACGGTGTGTGGATCACTACTATAGGTGACATGTCCAACGAGCTGCGTTATACCGATTTAGCAGCGGAAGCCCCACGTATCGATCGACTCAATACATTAGGTAACCCTGACTTTCCATTTGCTGCCGATATAATCAAATATTCGATCAATCCGGATGGACGACTCATGATCCGCATTCCCTGTGCCTCGGACGAAAAGCTCTACGGCTACGGGCTACAGCTCGACAAGGTCAACCAAACCAGCCGCGTAATGACACTGAACATGGACCACTGGGGGCTCGGCGGTGGGCGCACGCACGCGCCCGTGCCCTTCTATGTCTCCTCAAAAGGCTACGGCGTTTTCTTTAACACCGCACGCTTTCTCAAACTCTACAACCAGATCAGCAACCGCAAAGATGCCACGCAGCGCCCACCGGAAGTCGACCGAAACCCGCCGAAGGATGAGATCGCCAGCCAGCCCGGCAAGTGGCAGGCCAACCCGATGGGCGATTCCGTCGAAGCGGCAATCAGTGGCAGTGGCCTCGAAGTCATTCTGTTTGCCGGCGATTCCATGCTAGAGGTCGTGCAACGCTACAATCTCTACTCGGGTGGCGGCGCCCTGCCCCCGCTTTGGGGCCTGGGATTTTGGCATCGTGTGCATGCACACCACGATGCCGAACAAGTCGAGGCTGAGGTAGCCGAATATGCAGACAATCAGTTTCCACTCGATGTCATAGGACTGGAGCCGGGCTGGATGACGAAGTCCTACCCCTGCACCTTTGAATGGCAGACCAAGCGTTTTCCCGATCCACAAGCGTTCACTCAAGGCCTGCTCGATCAGGGCATTCGTCTCAACCTCTGGGAGAATCCTTACATTTCAGAGAATGCGAAACTCTACGAGGACATGTATCCACTATCCGGATCACACATGGTATGGCTCGGCATCGTTCCAGACTACACGCTCCCTGAAGCGCGCAAGTTACTCACCGACCAGCACAACGCGGATCACCTCAGCATTGGTATCAGCGGCTATAAGATGGACGAAGTCGACGGCTACGACCGCTGGCTGTGGCCCGACCATGCAACTTTTCCGTCAGGCAACTCCGCCGAGGCACTGCGACAGACCTACGGCCTCTTGCTGCAAAAGACGCTCTATCAAGATCTCTTCAAAAAACAGAATCAACGCACCTACAGTCTGGTTCGCGCCAGCAACGGCTCCGCATCTGGTTATCCTTTTGTGATTTATTCGGACTCTTACGATCACGAGCAATATATTACCGGGCTTTCCACCGCCAGCCTCTGTGGTATTCTATGGACACCTGAAATTCGCAGTGCCAATAGTGCCCGCGAATGGCTCAACCGTATGCAAACCGTCTGTTTCTCCCCAATGGCCAACCTCAATGCTTGGGCCTCCGGCGTCAAGCCGTGGGACTTTCCTGAAGTGACTGACGCCGTGCGCGACGTCATCGAGTTACGCATGCGCTTGCTACCCTACTTCTATTCATCGTTTGCTGCCTACAACCGAGACGGCATTCCACCCGTGCGTGCAATGATCTTAGAGGGAGGCTTTAACGGCGGCGAACAGACAGTCATCGAAGGCGAGCTCGATAGTGAGACTAACCCCTATGCGACTGGCGAGATCATCGAGAAGAACGACCAATTCATGTTCGGCTCCAGCATCATGGTCGCGCCTTTCTATGACGAATACGCCATCGAGCGCAGCGTGCAATTGCCCGCAGGCAATTGGTATGACTTCTATACTGGCGAGCTGGTGGGCAACAACGCGCAGATCACTGTGACTGCGGAGCAACTCAAAGACCGCACGCCACTGTTCGTCAAAGAAGGTGCGGTCATTCCAATGTTGAGCAAAGCCGTGGTCAACAGCCGCGATGCCCAAGGTCACCAGCTCATCGTTCGCCACTACGGCAAAGCCGCCGGTGGCTTCGAACTCTACGAAGACGACGCCACGACCTTTGATTATCAAAAGGGTGAATCCCGCATCCGCACGCTTACCGTTGACGCCGAAGGTAAACTAGACGTGCAGACCGTAGGCAAGGGCCCCAGCCTATTTGGCGAGATCGTCACGGTTGAACCAATGACAAAGTAGAGCTCACGAAAACGGTGATACAGTCATTACTTCGATTATCCTAACAGGTGGATTGGAAGCACGAATAAACACGGATGCATTCAATAAGTGCGCTGAAACTGAATTGGTCATCGTTTCTAAGATAGAACTGGGCCAATCCACACCCCCACGCAGTGCTTAAATCCAATCCCTAATCATCAGAATTCCATGTATCAGTATTTTCGATGCGGATATATACTCTTGGTCAGATACACGAGCGGCAACGCGCACTCAAGCGCATAATATCACGCACGAACCCTACGCCTCAGAGCCCAATCGGCTCGCTCAGACTGATCATTTGCAATTCGACATGCGGCTGCGTGTCTTCAGCCCAAAAGTGCATCGGGTATGTTCCTGGTTCGAACCGGAAGCCCCTACGCTTAATCGGGATCGAACGACGCAGATTCCAGTTTAAATCATACACCTGAACTTCATCGACACCTTGAAACCATAGGTATTCATCCGTGTAAACAGGTCCATCGACCTGCAGGGCAGAGTCCCCAGCAACCAGGCTCAATTTATTGACTGCAGTTGCATAGCCTGAGATCAAGTCCAACGATTCCACCGTCACACGCGGCGACGTCCCCTCTGGAACCACTCCGAAACCTAGTTCGATTTGATATAGGCGCCCAAATTCAAAGTGCCTCGTCTCTCCTCGCCATCCCCAATCTCCCCGCGACCAGGACGCGAAGCCTGTAGGAATCAATAATTCACGCCTACCAGTAAAGTCGATAGGGAAAACGAAGTCACGGCGACCACGGCCATGGAGCGTTACCACCAAGCTGGCTCCTGAACCATCTCCAAACACGACCAAGCGCATTCCATCATCCAGTCGCATCTTTAGATTTCCACAACGCCAGCGTGGACGTTCTTGATTCCACACCGTGGCCTCAGCGCTCCCACCATATGTCACACCTAAATAGCCGTCTTTTAATTTGAACTGATGCATACCCAGCTCACTGATATCAGCAATTTGCAAGGGCATCAGAGAACGTTCCCAATTTTCTATGTTTGACTGACGCTCCGACGATTCCAGCGGCTCTTCAGACACAGCCCCGTTCGCAGTCTTGTTATAGTTCCGCTCGATCTGGCTCAAGCCAGATCCATGACGCTGCTGCTCATCGGCATTTACCGTCCGTTGATCCTGCGGGCGAAATGAAGGTAGTACGCGCAGCGTAAACTCGATACCCCGACCACCACTTGGGACCTCCATCTCAATTGGTGCCCCACCGACCTGAAAATAGGATCGCGGCACATTTGGTCCGCCCTCCTGTATCCAAGCCCAGGGAATTGTATTGTCCACTGGTTGAACCGCCTGAAAGGGTTGTAGTGACAGGCCGGATACAGATTCAACTGGGCGATAAAGCATATTCAGTCCTCTCTTTAGCGCGAAGGGACTAGATCTCTGAGCGTTGGGAACCGCCAAGGCCTGACGTTGATCGTTCGAAATCGAATGTAAGACCTGCTTCCATAAACGGATCGACTCCATAATCATCTCGGAAAATCCATGCATTTCTAGGTCTTCGACGGAAATACCAAACATCGGTTGCGGGCGCATGAAATGAACCGACTCGCCTCCTTTACCGATGCGTTCGCTCGGCTTTAAATGTATCTCATAGGGTCCTGTCGCTGGGCGAACGGGATGATGCAAATAAAGCGGCACACCATCGCCCCCGGCCACGCCACCTGTTGGATGATTTTCTCTGACCTCAGCAGAGCTCTTAAACCAATATTCAATATGCCACGGCAAAGGCCCTCCGCTCGACGTATTACTAGTCGTCGGATGGTCGATTTGCTGATACAGCAGCCAAGTAAATTTGCTCCGCCCCCAAGGGACTGATAGATGATTCTCCAAACCATCACACTCCAAATGACTTAGCCCGACTCGATTAAAGAACTCGCCAAAACGAGTCACCAGCTCATCGAGCAGGTCACTCGTCACATCTGCTGTAAACGCCTGACGATACGGACGGTAAAACCCAGTGACTTGAGTCCCGTCATCATGCGTCGAGGCAGCGGTTTCGTAAATCGCACGCCGGCACCCCGTCAACTCCCACACCCCCGGCTCCACCTCGCGAACAGCGCCTGCCTGAATAAATTCATTTCCGATTTGAAATCCAGTAATATCGATAAACGAATAGTGTTGATCCGGCCCAAAGATTCCCGACTCATAAACTGTAGGAATCGCGCTTCGATTTATCGGACGGATACGTATCGTCGCCGAGTTCGCATCGACCGAGTCGATGACTTCAGCCTGTAACCATTTGGCTAAACGGGGATCCAGCCCATTCTTGGTATAATCTGGATCCATACCGCCAATCACCAAACTCACCGTATGCACCGCCAAGCCGATTCCTTGCTCAATGAGAGAGTCAGACAGGGCTTTTAAATCAGACTCTCCCTGCGGAAAAACGTCACGATTGACGTGTAGGAAACTAAGCTTGTGAGGCCAGTATTCACCGCGCCAAACATCGGTATGCAAGTAGATTCGTCGCATTCCCAATGAGAGAGCTTTTTGACAGAGTTTAGTCAGCTCTTCGGGATTTTTCGGCTGAACAATCATCGTGCTTTGATCAACGTAGCGCGCCTGCCAATCCGCTAGCCAGGACCGCGCGCGCTCCATGGTCCACTCACCCTCGACCTTGGGTTGCGGCAACCATCCATCCACCCACAAGTGTAACAAAGCCTCATCCTCTGCAGCGTCATCATCTGGAAATGTCAGCGCAAAACTACCCTTGGGATCACTCTCACTAATTCCCCACAACCAAGGGATCTCAGCATGAAGTCGAGGGCCGTGCTGATTGACTGTCGTTCTATAATCGAGCGGATAAATCTTCGCCGCACCCTCAATGAAGAAGTCGAAATACAGATTACCCAGCGTGACCCCTATGGGTGCGCAGACTCGCTGCAAATCGAAGCGGAGGTAGTGCTCCGTCCACTCGACCTCAAAAACAAAAGCGATTTGTCTCTCCGCATCGCCTACGACTAGGGATCGCCCATCATCGAGCAGGACCATTTCATCTAACACTTGCTCCTGCCAAGCGCCGTCGCTGACACGGGTATTCAATTTAAACTGCGTGCCGCGCAAGCGCTCGACATCTCTGGCGAGATTACTATGCGTATCAAAGACGCCCTGCAGTGCCCCTGTGGCATCAAACTCCATGCGGTAGTTCTGGTTTTTCAATACGATGGGCGGCCGACTCGGCGCATGTTCAAGGTGCCGAAACAACTCTGCGCTCTCATAAGACAGCGTCTGAGCTTGCAGCCCCGCATACGTAGCCCCCAACAGGTAGCACGCGCTAAATACAATGCATACCGAAGTCCATTTGGTCATTCGACCTCCCCTCCATGACGAGCATAACCTCATACACATTTATGACATCTCAAATTGACTTTATTAATACTAGAATTAAAGCTCCTCCACTGTATGGAGAATGTGTTTTGGTTCACCAAGACGTCGGTTTTTTGTTAACGTTTCAATCAAGCTGAAAGAAGTTTAGGCTCGGAGGAGAATCATTCCGTCTCGCTTCACGAGACATATTCTCTAGATAAGGGAAGGAGCATACCTTCCATAAAAAGTAACAGCCCATCTCACGACGAATGCAAGAGGGACTGTTATTAAATTAAGGGAAATGGTACCAGATCACTAAAGGTTTGATCGTGTAGCACAGGTGCGTCTCGCATCGCAAGGAGTACCCATCACACACTAACTTACTTGCGGCACGAGATGCGCCTACGCAACCAATCGCAGTATTCATAAAGATCAAACTGGAATAAAAGCGAAATGAACTACTGAATGCTCAACTGAACCAGTTGCTTTGTGCCGAATAGGCGGCCAGCAAGATTCACACGATAGAGATTCTCTCCCAGATCTTCAACCGCAGTGATTTCACAGTTCTCAGCATTCACTGATTTCAACGCTTTCTTGGAGTAGAAAGTGAGGCTACCTTCTTGAGCACCCGCATCGGTCAGCTCAACTGTCAGGGTTGCCTTCGTCACAGCGATATTGGCAATCTCGGTGGCACCCATTGCGATATGCAAATTCGAACCAACTAACACCGGAAGATCAGCTTCGGACTCGATTAACGGAGTGAAACGGACCAACTGAGACGACAGAGCAGGTAGCGATTCAGTGGTATAACTGTCCTTGGCAAAGCCGACGATTTTATTTTCCCAGAAGTCGAATACCGCGCAATTCACCCCAGTTGGTAGACCTGCTTCAGCAAAGTCGATGGAAACCGCCTGCATGTATTCAGGATCACTTGCCTTTTGATTGCGATGATCTTCATCAGCATGACGCGGATTGTAGAGATTATAGACTGCGAAGTCACCATAGATGCGCTGAGCAGCAAAACCGAACACCTCGTTGTAAGGTGACTGGCCAAGCGTAAGGAGACGCGTGGTCTCAGTGTGTGCTGGACGTAAAATCTCGAAGTTGCGCCACATGTCCTTCATCTCGAGCCCGCCGATCGGGTCGAGCGCGTCGATCGGGTCACTGACCATGGAGGTGCCGCCAACGAGGCCGACTGAATTATGCCATGTTTTCCACATACCCTCACCTTGAGGCGTGCCACCAAGTGAACGCGGCTTGCCTTCGACCATGGTTCCGGTTGGGCTCACGTAAGCGACATCTGGGTCATTTTGCCACCAGACATTGTCATAGATTTGAAATCGCAGCACCGACTTTAGGCACTTACTAAAGTGCGCGGGATGAGAGTCAGGGCCAACGCGGGCAGAGTCGATAAAACCAACCACACCACGAGTGGGTGAACCGAGGCAGGACAAGATGTAGATATCTTCGCCAGCAGCATTGCGATATAGTGTATAGAGATCACGAAAGACTTGTAAACGTGTCTTGGTCTGATCGACGAAGCGATTACCGATACCATTGAAGTCGATCTTAATGTATCCAAAGCCACGCTCACGTGCATCTGTAATAATCTGGTGAAGATACTTCTTGGTTGCAGGGTGATCGGGGTTTACCCACTTTGCACCTGCGGGGTGAAACGGATTCGCGTTCATGAAACTAGCGATTCCCTTGGCATTGGTCTGAATCGCATCCGGGTTCTCTTCGATCCATGGGTGCTCCGGGTTGATCATCAGCGGCGCAAACCAAACACCGGGAATGTTGCCGGATTCACGGACTCGCTGAGCAACCGCAGCCATTCCCATCGGAAACTTGTCGTTTGCGCTCCAGTCACCGTCCATCTTTTGGTAGCCATCATCAATTTGGATGATGCCCTTACCGAATGTGTTTGGATTGGCTTCGATTACATCCGTTACGTTCAAAACGTGCTCGGCATCAATCTTAGTCGTCGTGTCATACCAGCTGCACCAGCCATAAACGGGACCCTGGTGGAGTCGTGTACCGTGGGTCGCTGCGACCCAACGTGTCCAGATATTCGTCGCAGTTGATGTCGGCTCAAAACAGAAGATCATCTCCTCACTGCGACGGCTCGTGCCAGCAGCAACGAGCACGTCATCCATCGCCACTGATGCAATGAATTCCTGGTTGATAAACTGCACATGGGTATAAGCCTCCGCAGGACCAACAGGCCCGACGAGAAACCCCTCACCCTTCGGATTCTGGAAGAGCGCCGACTCATTGAGGCGTTTCTCAGCCACGTCGTAAGTCACTGCATCGGAATCCTCCATCAACGGAGTGACCAACCACTCGGATGGCTCGACAACACTGAGTGCGCCACCTTGCCCCTTGCGGGCATCGAATAGATCAAAATTGTGTAGGCGAATGTCTTCGTCGCTACGGTTATGAATCACCGCTTGCACGGTAAAGGCATGCACATCCCTTAATCGCTTGATTTTAAGCGTATATTGGAATGGAAAATCAGCTCGACCATATGTCGCCTGAAACAGGTCAGCATTACCAAATGGGGTCGCAACCGTGCTTTCGCGAACAGCACCAACCAGCTGCGTGCCCTTGGTGCCAATACGCTGGCGCTTCTCACCGACCGAAAAGACCGCCGATGAGGCACCAGAAAACTCGTTAAAGGCAGTAGACTCCACGCGAACCACCGTAGCGTCATCAGAGAGCGCCGCCCGCAGGCCGACCTCCGCATGGAGACTGTGAGAATAAAGCGCTAACGAAAGTAGCGCGATAATAAATTTGGTAGCTTTGTTCATGGAAATACTATTTTTAATGAAATATAATTTATATTCCAACACATCCTAGCAAATTAGACTATCACTAGTTCGTGCGATACTCTAAGATTTCATGGTGAATTTCGCCTTTGAGAATTGTTAGATTGCGCAGTGGAATAGGCTTCTCGACCTGTCATCAGAGCCTTGGCGTAGTGGCAGAGAGGTTTTGGGCACTGCAGAGGGGACGCTCACCCATAGACGAGAGAAGTACTACACAACTTAGACTAAGACATTTTCTAGTGTATGGTGATCATCCACAGCCATCCCACAAATTGACGATGAACCATAATAAAGCACAGGGCCATTACTCTCATTTCCGCTAATCGTGCAATGAAGGACACATTTAGTAGTCTTCACCTAAAAATTTAACGCACCGGGCTCAGGCGAATCGACTTCAGGCTCGACTTCTCTCGGGATCCATCAATCAGACTTACGGCTATTGTGTGACGTCCTGACGTCTTAAATTCGAGAATGCCAAAGGGATATGCGTGATAACCTGCAGTCCCTGCTTGCTGATTCTGCAGCACACTCCCTTCGTCGGTTTGTATCGACCAGACCGAGCGCCCTTCGCCACGATAGGTTAACTCAACGTGATACGCTCCTGCCTCTGCCACATCGACTTCCCAGATCGCGACGCCGTCACCAATCCATTCGCCCACTTGTGTGACATGTTTCCACTCGCCAAATTTTTCCATCCAACAAACTTCCTTTTTCGTTGCGTGGTGCGCCGTTGCAAATTCAGCCAGCAATAGAGATGAATAATTCGGATGTACACCGATCGTAGGATCGACCAATGGAGCCTCCTTGAGCTTTAACTCGACCACAGATGCAAGGTCTGCGGTCTGCTCGCGGGTCAAGACGCTACAGTCAATGACTAACCAGTCTTTCTGCCACTGCCATTGCAGCGGAAGCAATTCACCCTCAGTGCAACGCAATCCAGCACTGATAATATCCGCCTTAAGTCCCGACAAATATACACGTCCATCCTCAGGCCAATCAAAGATGACCAGATTTAACTGATCCTCGCTCGTGGTGATATCGCCCCACGGTTGGGCCATTCCCCATGGCGAAGGCCCCGCGGCATAGACGACATTCGGATAGTGCGCCAACCACTCACCTGCCTCGATCAAATAGCGCACGGCTGGTTCAGGAATATGGCCTGAGCCATCGGGACCGACATTGAGTAAATACGAACCACCACGCCCAACTGTTGCCACCAGGCGGTTCAGGATCGTCTTTGCATCTTTCCAATTCTGATCATACCAAGCATATGACCAAGAATCGTTGGTCGTGTCGCAGGTCTCCCACAAGCCTTCGTGATTGCGCTTCGGCACCTCCATATCTCCAAGGCTCTCATAGTCGCCGAGTCCATGACCGACGCGGCTGCACAGCATCGCGTCTGGCTGCGTCTCACGCACAAGGTCGACCAGCTCTGTTACAAATTGTTTGGGCATGGATCCCGGCGTATCAAACCAAACGAAGCTCAACGGGCCATAATTGGTGCAGATCTCTTTGACCTGAGGATAGCACTTCTCACGGAAATATTGCTCAAAGGAGGCCTTGCTTCCATCGGCATTCTTCTTCGGCCCGCGATGTGCGCCCAGCGACGTCCAATCTTGAAAATGCGAATAGTAAAAGCCAAAGCCTAGCCCCGCGGCACGGCAGGCATCTGCTAACTCCTTCATGGGATCACGCGCAAAAGGCGTGGCATCGACAATATTAAATGGATGCTCCGACTTAAACATCGCAAAGCCCTCGTGATGCTTGGACGTAATGATGATGTATTTCATTCCAGCAGCCTTAGCGATGCGAACGATCGCCTCCGCATCGAAGTCGACCGGATTAAAATCCTTAGCGATGGCCATGTAGTCCGCGTCGGAAATCTTCATCTGGCTCTTGATCCACTCGCCAATGCCGTAAAAGGTTTCGCCCTGCCATTTCCCGCCTAGGTGGGAATACAGACCCCAGTGAATAAACATGCCGTAATTACCATCGCGAAAGAGCGCTGCCCGCTCAGAGTCTTCTATCTCGGAGGCGACACTAGAGTCCCCCCACATCTTGTCCATCGATTCCTCAGCCAGCGCCGGTTGCGCAAACAGGCAGGCGGAAAGTAATGCGTAGAGTGATGTGTATTTCTTAAAAATCATAATTAAATAAATGCGATTCAGAAAAATTACCTGCGAACCGCACTATAATGTTACTGCTATCATATCAAAGTCAGGTCAAGTATATGCGGGAAACAGGTAGACAATGAACCGTCCCCGATTCGATCATTCGGCGACCCGCTCACGGGAAAAACAATGCGCGGGCGGATCTTTCGGTAAGGTCGCTTTCCAACCATCGATTCTCCGAACCAAGCGCTCGACGACTTCAGGAAACTCGTTGGCGAGATCCGTTTGCTCGGCCCAATCGGCCTCAATATCATAGAGCTCTGCTTTGCCGAGTTGCTCGTTAAACAAGAGCTTCCACTTGCCTTCGCGAATTCCTTGGTGTGGCCACACGATAGGATGCGCTTGTGCAGGTGCCCACTCCCAGAAGATCGGTTTTGTGCGCTCAAAGTCTCCCCCGCGCAATGCATTGACGATGCTCACACCATCAGGCGTGTAGTCGGCTGGTAATTCCTTCCGGGCTAACTCCATAAAGGTCGGCAATAGATCTACTGCGGTTAGCACGGAATCACGATCCACCCGCCCCTTGGGTATCACACTCGGCCAACGTGCAATGAAGGGCACACGAATACCGCCGGCATACAACGAGCGCTTGTTGCCCTTGAGCTCTGCAGTCTCACCGACTGAATAATACGTGCCAAGCCCAGGGCCAGTCGAAGTATCATCAGACTGCTTTTTCGTGCCAGTCCACTCAGGGCCGTTGTCAGATGAGAAGATCACCAGTGTGTTCTCATTAAGGCCGAGCTCTTTCAGTGTATCGAGAATTAGCCCGACTCCGGCATCCCCTTCAGCGACAGTGGCGGCATAGACTTGTTGCTGCTCATTGAGTGTCTCGAACTGATCAAGATACTGCTGCAACGGATAGTGAGGGGTATGCGTCTCGTGAATCCACAGGTTAATAAAAAACGGCTGATCTTGATGGCGGCGAATGAAGTTGGCTGCACGCGGACAACTCTCAGTGGTCGGCATTTGCTCGAGTGCAAGGTTCGGTAAATTGAAGGCGCCGTATTCATTATATCCATACACATCTGGCATCGGTGCGTCGGCAATATGGTCATTACTCAAATGCCATTTGCCGAAGTGTGCAGTTGCATAGCCTGCCTGCTGTAGCATGCGTGGCAACATCGGCGCCTTCGGGTCGAGCCAATCCGGCATGCCCGCACGCTGATGGTGTTTGGTCGATGCGAAGTGCTGATGCACGGAGTGCCGTGCTGGAAACTGGCCTGTCATTACCGCCGTGCGACTTGGCGAACAGACCGGATGATTGACAGTAAAGCTCTGAAAGTCCGTGCCTTCCTTCGCCATCTGATCGAGACGCGGGGTTTCGCAAAAGGTGCTGCCGTGAATCCCGAGGTCACCGTAGCCCCAGTCATCGGCAAAGATAAAGATGATATTGGGCTGCTGCGCTTGTCGAAGGGGTCGCTCGGCTGGCATATCCGGCACACGACTCATTGCGGTCAACGACTGCAAAGCAAGAACAGCACCAAACAATCCGATGCACCAAGATCTTTGTTTACCGATAGCTGTCATAATCCGTTTCAGGTTGGAGCACTTTGACTGCCGCTGGCGTGTCACCAACGATTCGCCGCTGAGGATGCCATGCTTCACTAAAAACTTATCAGACAATTCCAGAGACCAGTAGAAATACGGATTCTTAGGGTTGCGACCATTACAGAGGCCATGCTTGCCGCCCTTGCCGACATAGAACTCCGAGGCGCCACCCTGAGCTTTCAATGCTTCATGAAAATCGACAAGACTCTCCACGGTGATCGCAGGATCCTCGTCACCTAAAAATGTAATGAACGGCGGCAAGCCAGTACTCAAGAAATTCGGTGGCGAAAGTGAGGCCTCACATTTAAAATAAGGGTTATATAAAATCACTGCATTGGGCTCACAAGAAACCGACAGATCATAGCATCGTCATTCGTTTCGGGACTGGTGAGCGTGGCCATGGCTGCGGCCAATTGCCCACCGGCCGATCCACCGGCGATGACCATCTTATCGGGGTCGACTTTGAGATGCGCTGCATGCTTCCGCAAAAAGCGCACTGCCGACTTGGCATCTTTCACGCACTCTAATGGCATCTTCACGCCGTCTCGCTTGCTAAGACGATAATCGACCGACACCGCGATCATGCCACGGCTCGCCCAATACTCACAATCAGGGTAATGCCAATTGGCCTCGCCCACTGCCCAACTGCCACCGTGATAGACGACAAAGGTCGGAAAGCGCTCTTTAGAATCTTCATATCCCTCCGGCAGGAAGACCGACAGCTGTAATTCCTTGCCATCAATTTTTTTATAGGTCCACATCGTGTGCGGTTGTCCCTTAACTGACTTGGCTTTAGCGACAGGTTTATGTGTCACGACCCAGTGCAAGTCATTGAACATTGGATCAGCACCCTGCCATGCACCCCCGAATTGAGCGACCGCATTATTCTTACCACGCAGTGTCTCCTGCGGGCTCAGTCGCAGCTCTTTGATTCTTTTAAAATCGGTTAACGCTTTACCCGCCGTATTCTTAAAGTCTGCAGCTGAGAACTCAATAGCCTCCCACGCCGAGCCGCTGGCCAATGACACTTCCGCGGCATAATTGTCGATTTTTACCACCAGCTTGTTTGCCTGCGCACAGGAGACTTGTAGTGCAAGCTTAGCGTTACATGGAGCCTGCCATTGCGGGTCATACACCTTGTGCGTGCTGCGTGCCCAACCATCGCGATAGTTGAACCACTCCTTCTGCCAATCACCTTCGAAATCTTCGATCATCACACTGGGCTTTAGCGTCGCTTGCACGCCGGCAATCTTGAGCTGTGCGGGTGTGGCCATCTGCAACACGGACGAAAGCACGAATTGATCGGCAGTGCGGACACCATAATAATACCCTGCAGAAGTTACAGGCTGCTCCAGTTGATAGCTGACGTTGGCATAGGCCCAAAGCGGTAAATCCGTCGAGATTAACGGCATTTCCACGACCCACGCATCGCCCTGACGCGTGGCTTTTGTATGACGCCAGAAACGGTTCTTGGTATTCTCCCCGTCATCTTTCCCATTCACACGCGCCTTACCTTGCTGCGTGTAATACACATCCACACTCAGTACGGGCATTGCATCATCCAGTCGCACACTTGCAGTAGGCACGCCGGATTTTGTGCCCAAGGTCACGGCGAACTGCGGCGTCTGTGGGAACTCGAAGCTGCCCTTGAGCTGCTGATCAAACCAGAGTTGACTCGCCACTTCATACTCGGCGGTGTCCTGATGATTGTGATGCGGCGATGCGGTGATACGCCACACGTCTGTGCGGAGGTCATTCACTGCAGCAGGTAAATCATTGATTAGCCCATGAAAATCATTCGACGGTGAGAGAAACAGGATGGGGCAGTCAATGTTTTTGAGGCTTGGCCCATCGCCGACCGTGTTGCGGTGCAGTGCGCTGGAGTTGAAGCGATCCGTAATACCACCACAGGAGGGCGCAGCTGCCTTCACGCGATCATCGGCAGCAGCAGTCAACACGGTCAGCTTGCCACCCATTGAATGGCCATATACTCCTAAACGATCCCCGTCGACTTGTGGTTGTTGCTCCAGAAAAGTCAGCGCCCGACGCGCGGCCAGCGTCGCCAAAAACCAAGAGTTATTACGTGGCGATTCGACCAAATCGAGCGTCCACTCAGCCGTCGGAATCGAGACAAAAGCATTCGGCCCATTATAACGACTCGGCGCATGATAGCCATCCAGCGCGCCCCAGTCTGTGGTCAGTTTATAATTCGGGTCATCCGTTTGATTGCCCCAAAACAACTTCACCTCGGCAGGCGAGACCCGGTAGTCTGGCGCGTTAATACGACCCGCCCATGCGATGGAAATTGTCGCATAGCCACGCTTGGCATTGGTCAGACACGCTTTGTAATCCGCATATTGCCCCCCGCCATGAATGTTCACCAATCCGGGGAGTTTTTTACCGTCCTTAGGGTAACCATACACCGCAGCGACCATGGCTTTCTCTCCTTTGAAGATACCGACCCGATAACGCAACACCTGCAGCTTTACGCCTTCTTGTTCCCACTCATGCAGGACTTCGACATCCAGCGGTTCCGCGCGCGGATCAAAGTCCGCCCAAAGTTCAGCATGCGTTTGCGGAGCAATACCATTTTGCAGTGGCGGTAAGGTGTCCATAAGCGCAGCAGATGTATCAGAAATTAGACAGATAATCGTAAGAGAGAGGTAAGCAATTAGTTTCATGGAAAATTAGAGTTATCATTCGCAGCGTGTAGCTTCAGCGAATGTTCAGTACTATGAGCTCATACGATAAACGTTTGCTACACGTTACGAAAATATATTACAGTTTACGAATAGTGAAGGTTCGCTCGTTGCTCCCTTTAGGAAACACAAGTGACAGCACTGCCGTCCATGTGTCCGTCTCCGGAACATAAGTAACTTGAGGTTGTGCTTCCTCGGCGAATCGCTCTCCGAGTGCCACAGGTTTTTCATCCACAAGTTCCAACAGTGCCCAACTTCCGGGCTTCGCAAGACCCGTCACACAAACGGTATCCATCCTTGACTGACTACTGACAGTAAATGCCTGTTCCTTCGCAGTCGTCATCGCATAACTCGCGGGAAATGCCTGCGTCTTGCCTGCAATCTGCACCTGCTGATGCTTGGCTTCAAACGCAGTCAGCTCCCAACTGTCCGGCATCGCTTCGAGTCGTTGCTTGAGTGCGGCATCGTCACCAAAATAAATATCCGCACTGAACGGGAAAATATCCATTTCGACGGTAAACTCGATAATGTCACCAGCCTTCAATTCTTTGATCTCCGGTGGTAGCACGAGCTCGGCATTGAGTCGTGTCATCGTGCGGGCAGAAGCCAGCCATGGCGAATCATACACTTTACCACCAAGCTTAGCGCGGTAGTCACGAATCACCAGTCCACGCACCGCGCGACCGCCGGTCTTTGGCTCCGCTGCATTCGCATGTAGACTCACCCACGATGGGGTGCTGGGCAATTGCACAGGCTCCATGACAGTGCCCCACTCCGCTTCGGGCGGAGATGTCTCGCCCATCAAACCATCCACAGTGCCCCATGCGATCTTAGAGGATTCCATTTCGTTGTAATAATCATTACCGAGCTGGAACAAGGCGAATTCCTTAAAGGCGACATCTTCAAGCGCCTCTAGTTTGACTTTAAAATACGAGCGGTTGATCGAGTTACTGCGTGGCAAGTAGCTATCAATCTGCAGGCGCATCTGGTTCTTGGCTGAACGTTCCGTCACACGCACGTGCGAAAGGTTCGGGCCGATCATCGCATATTCACGCACACTGCCCTGCCAAGTGATCAACTTACCCTGATCATCGACGACCTTGCCGATATCGCCGCCACCGACGTTGGACGTCCAATCATACGGCACGCCGTTTCGGCCAACCACTTCGAAAGGTCGTACGTCAGTAATAAATGCACGGCGCATGGTACGACCTGCTTGCAGGCAAACACTCTCGCCCCAAGCGCCTAAGGCCATCTGCGTCCAAAATCCATTATAGCCCCAACCGATCAGGCTGAGCTGCGCGGTAGACGATGCTGCCACGCCCTGCCACTGCGCATGCGCCACAATGTATTCGAAATCAACGACGGCCTGCGGAGCTATAGTGAGACGTGCTGTGATATGAATCCATTCGCCACCGTAAGGCTCTGGGCGAAAGTCATGCCAGTTCTTACTGTTCTGCAACGGGAGTCCGGTCTGAGCGCCTTCGGCATCGAGTAGCATCGGCACATATCCGGTGATCGGATGATAGTCATGAACAAATCGTAAGCAGACATCACGCGGCGTATCCGTCGTGTTCTCCAGTTGCATGTCGTAGTGTGAGACACGATCGAGTAAATCTTTATTATATGCTGCACCATCGCTCGGCCAATCTTGCTTCGGAATGATCACCTCCCAAGCATCACTCACCGCTGAGTATTTGACCTCTGGTTGCCCCTGCGTAAACGCATCCTTAGCAACTGCAGAAATATGAACCGACCGGTCATCGGCAACAATCTGTTGAATCGATTCGCCGGAAAAATCCACCCCGAGTTGCACGCGTCCGCCTGAGCCCTCTGCGGATTGCGGCTCCTGATCGATAGCATTCAAACAGATCGAAAGCTGCACAGTTGTCTTCTCTTCAGGCTCAACAAACCATTCAAACAAGCAGCGATCGCCCCAGGCACGGATCTCGAGCCAGGCTTTCGCCGCGCACTGATTGCCCTCTGCATCGAGCAGCAGCAAATCATAGATCGCTAAATGTTGAAACCAATCCCCACTCTCGACGAGCTGAATCGGCGAATAACTATAATCTTCCTGCAAACTCCGTGTTGGGCCGCCCACAGGGCGATACTCCTTGCCGTTAATGTTCGCGACCAAGTCGAGCTGACTTTCTGCCCACTCACTCAGAATCGCATCGTAGTCCAACAACTCAGCAACTGCATCATTTGTATCCGCAATAGCAATACGATCAAAACGCATGCTACGTGGATCGAACAGCATCCCCCATTGCTCGCTACGCAGGGCAATTAATGCAGCCTCATCACGAAAGCCTTTTAAATGCTTATCGATCGGATTGAACGCCTGTAACTGCGGCGGCCCCTTCACCCAATTAAGGTGAATAGCATTCGCTTGTGATGGCATCTGCCATGGAGCACTGTCCGCCACCTCGCGTTCAGCACAGCCAACACTCAGCATGCTGAGTGTCGAAAGAATAAGTGTAATCGTATGTTTCATCATTTGCTTAAATAATCGCCATAAGGCGCTGGCTGTTCACTTCCCATTGACATTCGACCGCCTGACCAGCTTGTAGTTTCAAATCGAACACATTCTGGTCTGCAGTCGGCTCCGCGACTGAAGCACAAATGGCAGTCTCTGCGATCTGTGGCAACTGCACGGTAATCGTCTGATCACGGTTTGAGGTAAAGTTAGCCTTCAATATAAACGGATCCAATTGCCATTTCAGATCCACGGTCACCGCCGCACGTGTGCACATACCGGTGACTTTACCTGTAGGCAATTCAGAAGGTAGTGCGGGCAACAACTTAATAACACTTGAAGATGACTGCACCAGCATCTCATACACTGCCGCAGTAATGCCCATATTGGCATCAATCTGAAAAGGGGTCGAACGACCAAAGAACCAATCCATCGACACGCCGGAACCACGATAGTCATTGTGATAGGTAAAGAAGTTCTTGCCCACACAGGTTTGCATCAACGTCTCTAGGCAATCAAACGCACTGGCGCCATCGCCCATGCGAGCACGGATATTCGCCATATGTGCAAGCGACCAACCGGTCTGATCTTTCAGGCCAACCGTACCACGTTTATCCACTGCGGTTTCGAAGGCAGAAAACAAGGTCGGATGTGACTCCATAGTCACCTCATAGCCGGGAAAGACCGGATAGATATGAGATAAATGGCGGTGCTCATAGTTGTCGGAAAAACGATGATCCAACCATTCACGAATCGCGCCGTCTTCATTGATTTCATACTCTGGCAGCCCTTTGAGCATACATTCCCACTGCTCAACACTGTCCTCATACAGGCCACAAACACGTGCACCGCTCAATAGGTTGCTCAACAACTCGCGAGCCACTGCTACATCCATAGTAGCATTCACGGTCATGCGTGGATGGATCGAGCTAGGCGACTTGATCGCAGACGACTCCTTCGGCCAATTCTCCGGTGAAGTCGATGGCGAGATCACTACCTTCCCCGCAGCATCATAGGTGAAGTAATCTTCATAGAAGATCGCAACTTCACGCATGAACGGCAGCAGTCGTTCTTTGAGGAACACTTCGTCTCTGTTGAACAGATAATAATCGTAAAATAACTGGCACAACCAGCCCGCCCCCGAAATCCAGTTGACTATCCACGACCCCCCGTGGGTTGAAAGACCTGTTTCAGGCGATGTCAGTGCAGGAATGAAAATACCACGACAACCGTAAAGCTTTTGCGCATTTTTCCGGTAGGCTTCTAGATTCGACTCATAGAAATTAAAGACGCCCAGCGCCTCGGCATTCATTCCGCCGGGCAAAGCCTGCCAATAATTCATCAGCAAATTCTCATTGATCATGATGAAACAATCCCAGGGCGGCGCATAATCACCATTCCAGATACCCTGTAGATTCGAAGGCACCGAACTCTCATCCGAGCTCCCCATCAGCAAGTAGCGACCGTAGTCTGTCATCTTCTGCAACAGCTCTTTGGAGGTCGAACCACTGTAGGCATCCAACAATAAGGCCTCGTTGGTCATGCTCGTCGCTTTAGTATCCGTAAACTCAATACGGCAGGCATTAAATTGTGGACTGTGCAATGTGACATGGCGCTGTAATAGCGCGTCATAATCAGCACCTAATTCCACAATCTCTCGCTGCAAGCGCTGAACGGCATCCTCACTCGGCTCATAGACAAACACCTTCGCGACGATTTGCACCGACTCAGCACCCTTGAGCGCTAAGCTTTGCCCCGATTCACTGACCGACACGCAACTTGAATCCGGAGTAATCACCCGAGCCACGACACCATACTCCTCGCCATTATAATTCGGATCGGTATATTTACCGATACCGAGCAACCACTCGCCATCCGCGGTGGAAGTAAAATCGATTAACGGCTCAAACAGTTCACCATTGTTACGAATCGCATCCATCAACTCATGTAGCTCAATTTTCAATTGCCATGACAGCGCTTTGAGGCCGGATCCCAGTTGCTCGATCACAATACAGTCATCTGCCCGAGAGACGAAACTACGGCGCACTTGCGGTTGACCGTGCCACTCCCAGTAGGTCATGGCCTCGCCGGCTTCTAAGTCTAAATAGCGCTGATAGTTCTTAAAGCGCTCTTCACAGACGCTGCTAAAAGTAATATCAGCCGCCGGATGATACACCGCGCATTTACCTTCTCTGCCCTCAGACTTTAGTGCGTCCCAATACAACTCATTCGCCGCTAAGGCTTCGCCCTGCTCGATCAATTCGCGGCTCTTCGTCAGCAACTCAGACACGTCGGGCAGTTCTGGAACAATGCCACCATACCACAACTTCTCGTGATTGATTAAAATGCGCTCTTCACACAGTCGACCATAGGGCATGGCACCGAGGTGACCATTGCCAAGTGGGAACGCATCGCGCCACCAACCCGCAGGTTGCGCCATTTTCAGCAGGCGTTGATTCGACTGCCAAGATTGATGATATGTTACTAAATCCATTGCTACTAAGAAACTGTAGTATACTAATTGCCTAAAGTTTACTGGTCAGGGAGCACCCGCTATTTGTTATGAAGAAAATCGGGCTCATCCACATCGTTGGCGCAATCCTGCTGGACCCGTCGGATCGTCCAGACCATACAGAGCGCGCCAATCGCAATGAGTCCCAACCCAAAACCACGCGGCCCGAGCAGGAGTTTGCCGACGCCCACGAGAATTGAAAGCATCGCCAACAAAGCAATCGCCCATGAGCACATCGTACGGCCGAATGGCTCCTCTTCGACGTAGACGACTGTCATTTCTTTAATCACAGGGCGCCAACCGAAAGCAAATGGACGTGCACGGGCAGCGAACGCCTTCAAGCGATTCATATCCTCAGCCTTCGTTAAGAGAGAACCAATGACCACAGCGAGGCCAACCACCACGACCATCAGTAGCATCCGTGCACCGACGAGGTCGGGGTCGTTACTTAGGTGAAAGCCTTCGGTCGCACCAAAGAGTTGATCTGTAAATGGGTTATCAAAGGCATTCACGAACAGTAGCAGCATCGCCATGATCCAACCGACCACCAATGCGATCAGCTCGCCCTTCCCTGTGGTGCGCCACCAAAGCCAACGCAACACACCTGGAACGACACCAGCCGATCCAAGGACAAAAGCTAAGGTTAGCAACTGCTGCATGTTGTCCGCCTTGATAGAAATAAACGCACCGGCAATCGCCATGAGCACCGTCGCAACACGCGCAATCGCAACGTAGTTCTTCTCGGTCGCGTTCGTATTCATAAAGCGACGGTAAATATCATTCACCAGATAGGAAGAGCCCCAGTTAAACAACGTGCTGATGGTCGAGATAAAGGCGGCAAGAAGCGCCGCAACGAGCAAGCCCTTCAAACCAATCGGCATCACCATCACAATCATACGCGGATAGGCCGCACTCTGATCCGCCACACCCAGTTCAGGAATCAATACCATCGAGCAAAGGCCCACCAAGATCCATGGCCACGCCATCAAAGAGTAATAGACTACCGTGTGTAGCAATTGAGCAAACGCCGCATTCTTGGCATCCTTACTCGCTAGCAAGCGCTGTGCTTGATAAGCACCACTCAGACCGACGCCGATCCAGAGGAAGCCAAAGAAACCGATCGCATTCCAGGTCGACATCTGCCCCTCACCACTGCCGATTTTCGGAGCGATGCTGAGCTCATTGCCGCCCCAGTCTTTCATTGCCCGAAGCTGCTCGACCAAAGCATCCAAACCACCTACTTCGCGAACCGCCAAGACTGCTAAGATGATCGTACCGACCGTCGCCAAGATGAACTGAATAAAGTCTGTATAGACGACCCCAAACAGACCCGAAAGACCACACATCAAAATCGCCACTGCAACCACCGCAATGGTAACAGGTATTTGATACTCAGGCGACAGACCAACCGCCTCTCGCCCGATCGTCTCCATCGCTTTAATCACCCAGGCCGAAATCAACGGACAAATGATGATCGCACCCCACGCACCCGACCAGCCGCGCAGCGCCTTAGCCGGCGTGCCGCCATAGCGCGCTTCCATAAACTCGACGTCGGTGACAAACGCCATGCGACGCCATTTACGCCCAAAATATACCAGCGCCAACGCCGAACCGATCACCGGAGCCCAAAATTGCCAGATGTAATGCACCCCGTGGCTACGCACCAGCGCACTTACCCACAGTGGCGTATCAGCAGCAAAACTCGTCGCAATCATCGACGTGCCGCCAATATACCAAGGCAACGAACGCCCCGACACGAAGAACGAGTCCATATCCTCACCCCCCTTTTTGGTAAAATACAGCCCGACGCCGATTAGGGACAACAAGAGCGCAACGATGACGAGATAATCAATAAATTCGAGTGAATGCATAAGCAGGATAGAAGTTTAAGAGTAAGACTGACGCCGATGCCAACCGCAGCGTGAACTGCAATCCCGGTGCCTGTGGTAGCACCAGTATGCCGATAATGATCGCCAGAGCGGCAAACAAAAACATGAAGACAAGAGACACATCAAACTCTGTATGTTAGTAGTAACTTAAAAGACGTCGAGCATTACTTTTATCGAATTTGAAACAAATTTCATAACAGCTGGAAAACCAAATCTACCTACCCTCCAAACACAGGGCAGGCAGTATCCCATTTGAAGTGTTTCCCCGCACATCAGCAAACAGGCAACTTACTTGATTAGATATCTACAAGACATAATGTTAATACTCACAAAACATTTGCGCTTCCTCCTGAGACACGCCAAATACTTGTAGGTATGAAATTAGCAGGATTTATAGCTCTGAGTCTCACACTGTGCACTCTAGTAACACACGGCACGCTAGCAGCAGCAACAAAAGTACGGCCAGCGGCAGCAACAAACATCTTAATTATCCTTACCGATGACCAAGGCTTTTCCGACCTCGGATTTTACGGCAATCCCTCCTTGGAAACGCCCCACCTCGATTCGCTGGCCCGCGAGAGCGTGCGCTTGGAAGACTTCCTTGCCTCTCCGACCTGCTCGCCCACCCGCGCCGCACTCATGACTGGCCAACACGAGTTCAAGGTCGGCATCACTCACACCATCAGTGGGCGCAGCCTACTCAAGCCTGACGTGCCCACCCTCCCTGCACATTTCAAAGCCGCTGGTTACCGCACTGGCATCTTTGGCAAATGGCACCTTGGCGAAACTTACCCGAGCCGCCCACAGGACCGCGGCTTCGATGAAGTCTTCATTCACCTAGGCGGCGGCATCGGCCAGACGCCGGACTACTGGGGCAACAACTACTTCGATCCACAGATCCACCACAACGGCACATGGACCGAAACCGAGGGCTACTGCACCGCAGTCTTCAGCGATGCTGTCTGGCAATGGATTAACCAAACAAGCACCCAACCCTGGTTTGCATACCTCTCACTCAATACACCGCACACACCGCTACAGGTCGATGACAAGCTCGCGCAGAAATATTTGGATAAAGGCTTACCGGAATCACAAGCGCGCTTCTATGCGATGATCGACGATCTCGACCGCGAAGTCGGCGAGCTCCTACAAAAACTCGAAGACACTGGGCAATCCGACAATACCATCGTACTGTTCATCGGCGACAATGGCAGCGCCAAAGGCGGGCACCCCAACGAGCTGGAATACAATGCCGGTCTTCGTGGCACCAAAGCGTCCCCCTACCAAGGCGGCGTGCGCGTGCCCTGCTTCATCCGCTGGCCTGCGGGCAACATCCAAGGCGGTCGCGCCATCGATACGTTGACCAGTATGATCGACCTCTTTCCGACGCTTGCCGAGCTGGCTGGCATCCCGCTCGATGCAGACACATCCACCGATGGACGCTCACTGGTGCCACTCCTCGACACCACGATGGATGCACAATGGGCCGACCGCACCGTAGTGACGCACGTCGGTCGCTGGCCCAACGGACAGGCCGAAGCGCACAAAAATAAAGGCAGCGCGATCCGCAACGAACGCTTCACGCTGGTCAATGGCAACGCGCTCTATGACTTAGAGAATGACAGCGGCGAACAGAACGATGTCTCCAAAGACTACCCCGAAGCCTTTCAAACGCTCACCAAACAATACAATCAATGGTGGAACGCAGTGCGCCCACTCGCCGAAGACGTGCCACCGATTACCGTGGGCTCAGCCGCAGCACCGGTCAGCTACCTGACCTGTATGGATTGGGGTGCATCCGAAATCGAAGACACTGGCGACAAGTATCCACCATGGAATCAAAACTACGTGCAAAAACTCGCAAGCGGTGAGACACTGGAGTACATCACTCCCTTCGGCGCATGGAGCATCCATTTCCTCCGCTCAGGCACCTATAACATTACCCTGCACACACTGCCCGCAGAAGCTCCTTTCTCAGCAGCGCGGCTCAAAGCAGGCACCGCAACTCTCCTCTTAGGCAGTAAAACGCTCACCAAACCGATACCAGCGGATGCTCGATCAATTCAGTTTAAAACCCATATTGAAAAGAGCACGATGCCTCTGGAGACACTCATCAAATCCTCCGACGACAACATCCCCACGCATGGCGCATTCTTCGTCAGTATCGAATATCTCAATACACTTTAAACAACTGTCCGATGACACGTCCTAATATTATTCACATCCTCGTCGACGACCTCGGCTACGGTGATTTCAGTTTTTTCAATAAGGGCATCAGCGAAACACCCTTCCTAGATCAATTCATTCAAGAGAGCACCTGCCTGTCGCAACACTACACCAGCTCCCCGGTTTGCAACCCGTCCCGAGCCTCCCTGCTCACAGGTCGCTACCCGCACCGCACCGGATCGATCGACACCCTAGAATGGCGTGGGCTCGAACGTCTGGACCTCAACGAAGTCACGATCGCCGATATCCTCGGTAGTGCAGGCTACCGCACCGGTCTCATCGGCAAATGGCACCTCGGCGCGTTTGATCCCCGCTACAAACCAGAGAAGCGCGGTTTTGACGAAGCCATCTGTTTCCGCGGCGGTATGCACGATTACTACGATTGGCGACTCGAATCCGTCGACCGTGTGCTCCGCGCCGACGGCCGCTACCTGACCGATTATTGGACCGACGAGGCCATCGATTTTATCAAACGCAGTCCGAAAGATCCATTCTATCTGCACCTCACCTACAACGCACCGCACACGCCCCTCCAAGCGCCCGAAGAGGACCTAGCCGTGTTCCGCGACCGCGATGATTTGAGCGAAGCTGTCAAAACACTTTATGCGATGATTCGCCGACTCGACCGCAATGTCGGTCGCCTACTCGAGAGTGTCGATCAACTCGGCCTGCGGGAAAACACCCTGATTGTTTTCTCTAGTGACAACGGCCCGCAGTTCGGCGGCAGCGGCGACGACTGCCTCGACCGGTTTAATTGCCAGCTACACGGCTCCAAAGGCTCCACTTACGAAGGCGGCATCCGCGTGCCTGCGATCCTGCGCTGGCCGGCCGGACTGAATCCCGACCAATCTGGCGACAACACCTTTTTCCACATGTGCGACTGGTTGCCAACTATCCTAAGCCTTGCAGGCGTCGAAGCCCCCAAAAATATCAAGCTCGACGGCGTCGATCAAACCGCAGCCCTGCGCGGCGAACAGTCCACCTACAATCCAAAACGCTGCTGGCAATGGAACCGTTATGATCCGCTCATCGAATATAACGCTGCGATCCGCGACGGTGATTGGAAGCTAGTGCGCCCCTTCGTGCCCGAAGCCTTCGAGGTGCCCGACATCAAATGGCTCGACGTTTCCATGTATCAGCCAGAGCACTTCATCGAAAACGGCATCATCACCGACCCTGCTCCCGAAGTGCATCTGCCAAAACCACCCCCGATTGAGCTCTACAATTTAAAGGACGACCCACTGGAGCAGAACAATCTCGCACTGCAACGGCCCCAACGCGTCCAACGCATGGAACGCGACCTACACGCGTGGTTCGAAGACGTCTGTGCCGATCTAGCGAAAACGAGCCGGGATTGATTGTATTCGCTTCAGAGCTAAAGTGTAAATCAATCTGGCTCTAAACAGCTCGCTCTGCTTAGTTCTGAGTTTCCTTCGAGCTACGGGCGCTCTTGATTTCGTTTTCGCCGCGGATCACGCGACTTTTTCCACGGAAAAATCTCACGTATTTATCCAGCAGTTTTTTCGCGTTTGCATCGAACACTTCATCACCAGCTAAAAAGAGCACGACATTCACTGAAGGCACTGGTTTGTCGTTATCCTCATAGAGTTTATCCACCAGATCACGGAAGTATTTACTTACTAGGCGATTATCCACCTCGAAGCTTCGGGGCGGGTGCTGCGGGTGAGAATTGGTCCATTTCAGACCCAGTTCATGTGCATTGGAATACACACCGTTTCTCTGCTCAAGCACACGAGGCGGCTGCCCCGCTGCTTTTCGCTTCGCATTAATTTTGGCTAGCTCGGCTTTAACCCGTGCCTGCATTTGCGGCACTTCCGCTTCATGTTTGGCCATTTTTTTAATATAATCAGGCTTCGCAACTGCTCGTTTAAATGCAGCCGCCTCGCGCTCATTCATGCCACGGCGCAATGTTTCGAAGCCGCGATGGTAACCGGTGATGAAAAAGATCGCATCTACATTTTGTTCCAGCGCGTATTGAGTCATAAAGGCAGTCTCATTGCCCCTCCATCCGTGCGGTAAGATTTTATGCACTTCTTCATCAGGAAGGGCTTTAAGTGTAGGTTTCTTTGCTAAGGGATGGCGCTCTAATCCAACTTTGGATGCATTGGAATTGATCGGTGTAATCCACTTAATCAACTCTTGGTGCACCTCAGCTCCCGCAGAGCTAAGCTTCGGCTTGAACAACATTGTGCGGCTGCGGTCTTGCAGCATCACATTAAACAGCGTGCCTGCAGATAGATTGCCTACCATGTCAGTGATCTCGTCCTTAATTATCTTATAACTATTGAGGCCGCCTTTTTTGTCCGTGACCATCTGGCGGTTTGCATCAATGATAAAAAGAATGCGCTCGGCACGCGTCTTGAGGCCGAATACGCTGACATCGGACAGCCCCATACCAATGTTACCACGGGTACTGCCGAGTAACGAGCCGCCGCCCATGCCACCCAGACCAGAGCTAACTGTAAAGCTCTGCTCCATATCCGGCAAATTCACATCCACATTCGCTACTGCAATATTGGCCACTGGGCGCATATTAAGGTGCTGCGTTTGCTGCTGCTGCGGCCGTTGCGGCTTGATCTGCACCTTAGGGGGTGGCGGCTCTTCTTCGACCACCGCTGGTGGCTCTTCAAACTGCGCATCTTCCTGAATAACGATCTTGGCGACCGTGATAATTCCGGCAATGAAGCCTGCGATGACGTGTATGCCTACGCTGATAACGATGACTTTCATCAACAGCGGATTGACCTTCTTCTTCTTTGTCGGTGGCAGCATATCTAAAAATAACAGTGATGGGTCATTATAGTAACGGTAGCACCACAGGTTATGCGCGACAACAGGACCTTTACAAGTAGTATGTGACTATTAACTAAATAAATTTAAAACACTTAAAAGCGATGAGGATGGAAGAGAGATTCCCTAAAACAGCGGATCTGTTGGGAAGCGGTTGATCAGTGGATGCTGCGCTTGCGGCGCGCCTGCCTGATTGCGGATGGCGCCGCGCAACGAATGGATAATATCGCAATAAGTGTCGTCGGAAAGCTCGTCGGCGGCATACGCAGTCTGCGCAGCGGTAAGTGCGGCACTCAGCGCAGTCGTATCGCCATAAGTCGCCTTGGCAGCCTCTCCCAGCTGCATCAGCGCATACAATCCTGGCTTAAACGCGAAGCCATCCTCGACTAGTGTAGAATCCAGCACATGGTGGCCGACATCAGTGACCGCAGGCATAGGCTCGGAGGTAATGAGAAAGCCATTGCGATCGACCATACTAAACACTGCATGCGTCGCTCCTGGTGGCATCGTCGCCTCCACACGTCCCTGATGAATCTTGGCAGGAGCAGGCAACCACTCTTCGCGATGCCCCTTCACAGTATCCATCTGCGGCGGGTTGAGCGTATACAGTAATTGTGCTTGCTCAATCTCGGCTTTGCCCTTGCCGCTTTCTAAAGTAACCCAGACCTGATCCTGCTCAGAGCCAAGCCCCAGGACGGCTGGCATCTGCGCAAGCAGCTCAGTATTCACGCCCTGACCTGTCGCATTTTGATGCGGCACCGACTGCCCCGCAGCAGCGATCCGCTCTTCCAGATCGGCGAGCAATTGATTGCGAATCTCCGAGTATTGACAACTCACATCCTGAGTTTCGCCAATATCGTTGGGCGCACCGTTCTGATACAAGCGAAAGAGTTTCACGTCCCCATCAGCATTGCCCCCCAACCAGGAACCGTAGCCACGCACCAACTTCCAGTCGCCACTACGGATCGCGGATGACATATGCGCATCCCAAGGAAAATACCAAAACAGTGACTCACGCACGGAACCATCGGGCATCACCACCTGATCGGACTCGCCATGAAAGAGAGGCAGGAGATTGCCACCATCGAGCTCTAGCGATGGATCCGAGTCCATGCCGGCGATTTCCATAAAGGTAGGAAATAAGTCAATTAGGTTGATCGGCGTCTCACAAATCGAACCGGCTTCGATGCCAGGCCCACGCACCAAGAACGGAATACGTATCCCCCCTTCCCAAGTATTTTGCTTGTAGCCCTTGAGTGGTTTATTTTCGGTAAAGCGCCGCACTCCCCCATTGTCGGAATCGACAATTAAATAAGTATTATCAATCAGCTTATGGCCTGGATTACGCGGGTCATCGGTTATTTCAAGATAGCGGACGATGTCACCCACCATCCAATCGACCTCATCCACCATACTTGCGTAATACGGGTCACTATGCCCGGGCAGATCGTAATACGTCTGCTTCGGGTCAGTCGGGAATTCATAGCCCAACTTCTTCGCATAATACTCCAAGCGCTCGCGGTTGCGGGTCTGGATCGGGCCGTGCACGTAGTAAGGGCAATAGTTTAAGAAGAACGGCTGATCCTTGTTCTGTTCCATAAATCCAAGCGCCAGATCGTGCGGTTTGTCAAAAGGACGCCCTTCCTCATTTAATCGATACGGATCACTCGGATCGTCGCTTGCAAATTCTGACAATCGGTCCGGCTTCATTTCGCCCCAAGTTCCAAAAAATTGATTCTTTGAGCCATCCACAGCGCGCCAGAGTTCAGGGTCGTTGTAATATTTATGACGCCCGTCTCTTTCCGTAAAACCAAAGTCGAAGCCCTGATCCAGCGGAAACGGGTAGCCAGCTGACTTGCCTCCCGCGTGCCATTTGCCCACATGACCACTGATATATCCCGCCTTCGAGAGCGCCTCCGGAATCATCGGCTCTTCAACCGGCAAGCCATACAGATAGTAAGGTGCCACACGCTGACTATCCGGACTGTATGGTCGCGGTATCCGCCCTCCGGATACATGGTACACTCCCGTATTCACCACATGCTGACCGCGAAGAAACGCCACACGCGAAGGCGCACAACTCGGCGCCGGTGAGTATGCCTGTGTAAAACGACGCCCGTCCAAGGTTAATTGATCCATGTGTGGTGTCTCATACACCGGCTCCCCTTCGATCTTGTGGCTCGCGATATCCTGCCAGCCTAGATCATCAATCATGATGTGCACAATGTTTGGTTTCGGCGCAGCCTGCAGCCGATTGAGCCAAGCAATGAAGTCGTCCGACCATTGAGCGGAATCCGTGCCGGCACGGCCTAGTCCGAAGCCGTGCCCGCCCTGCTCATAAAGTTTCAATTCGGTCGCGACACCGTGTTGCTTCAAGGCCTCGTGCATCACGATGCTATTCTCAGGCAGCACGCCGCCATCGTCTTTAGCATGCATCAGAAAGGTCGGCGGTGTCTGCGCGTTCACATTCAACTCACAGGACAGCTCGTTCGCTTGCTCCTCGGAAAAACCCGCCTCCAGCGGGGACCAGACGCAGCCATGAGCAATCCCCTTCTTGGTCGAAATCACCGGATAGCATAGCGCCATAAAATCAGGACGTGCACTGACCTTGGAAATTTCATCCGTTCCGAACTGATAACTCGAATACAAGGTTCCGGCACTCGCAGCCAGGTGGCCGCCAGCCGAGAACCCCATGATGCCGATACGATTCGGAGTAATGTCATAGTCTATAGCATGCGCACGTACCCACTGTATCGCGCGCAACGCGTCAGACACAGGCACCGGATGTTTGAAAGCAGCTCCATCCGTGGTGGGTAAGCGGTGTTTCAGCACAAAAGCGGTAATCCCTGCCGCATTCAGCTTCTCAGCAACGGGATATCCCTCCAAGCCCGTTGCAATGAACTGATAACCGCCACCGGGACAAATCACCACCGCCGCCCCATTAGGCTGCTCTGGGCGAAAGATTGTCAGACTCGGCTGATGGATGTTTTTAACGATTTCAAAGTGACGCGGCACAATTTCTTCAGTGATGGATGTATCCACCTGTGCGGTCTCAGCGGGCCATAAATCGACCACCGGACGAAGATCATCAGCCAAACAAGCCAGCCCGCAGCCAAGTGCTGCAATCAAAAATGCGATAGATCTCTTTCTCATACTAATTTGCCTTACCATTCCAGTCTCTGGTAAATGATGAACCTGTGCGTATCACCGGTTATAAGCTAAATCTCAGATACCGACATCGCACGTCCGTGCGATGTGATGAACCGTCATTATTGTTATTATTTTAATACGCTATTTGATGCCCATCCAATCAATGCGCCTAAAGCGTCACTGTCCGCAAAAAAATTAAAGATATGATCCAACCATCAAAATTATGCGTCTTAGGCATGCTCGTGGCTCTGCCAGCTATCGCTGGCGAGCAATCGAACGACAGCCTGCCGGCGATGACCGCAGAAACACTTCCGGCCGACATCCCGGCACTCTGGGCCACCTTCGATGCCAGCAAAGAGCCACTCAACATAGAGGTGCTGCATACCTATGAAAATCAGGACGTTACGATCCAGATGATTTCCTATGCGGTTGGCATTTTCAAAGGCAAAGAAGTGCGCATGGGCGGCTACCTCGCCTACCCCAGCGACAATGACGGCAACATTCCGGGCATCGTGCAAATTCACGGTGGCGGACAGCGTGCGATGGCGGACTTTTCCTTTGCGGTTGCACAGAACGGCTACGCGGTGCTGGCCACGAACTGGGGTGGTCGCCTAATGGAGCATCAGGAAGCCGGAAAGCCCGCCGAGGGCACAATTGCTACCGATTGGTCGCCGTTGGATGCCACCCAGCAACACAACGCCTGGTTTGCCGACACCAAACCGGACGAGCTGACCTACGACGATTTCGACTCTCCGCGTAACAACAATTGGTTCCTGATCAACCTCGCCAACAAGCGCGCGATCACCCTTTTGCAGCAACTCCCCTTTGTCGAGGCAGAGAAGATCGGAGTCCATGGGCACTCTATGGGCGGCAAGCTGTCGGTCATGCTTGCCGGCACCGACAACCGCGTCAAAGTCGCGGTGCCCTCCTGCGGCGGCACCGGCACCGCACCAGAGGCACTCAAGGCACGCAAGGGAAATTCCGCGCGCCCCCGACCCATGAAGCCCCTCTACGCAAAGTATATCGACGACGCCCAAATGCTGCCGTATGTCACCTGCCCCATCCTCTACAAGGGTCCGCAAAACGACTTTAACGGCCTGCTCTCGAATATGGCCTTCAACTGGCGGAAAATCCCCGCAACGACTCCGGTCCGTTACTCCATCACGCCGCACATGAACCACCGCCATGCACTGGAAAGCGAGTTCGTCGATCTCCTCATGTTTGAGGAATATCTCAAAGGCACCTACGAGCTACCCGAAACACCGCAAATCCACGTCAACCTCAAAGGCAATGCCATCGGCCCGGTCATTACCGTTAAGCCGGATCCCTCGCAGGAAATTGAGCGCGTCGAGATCTTCTACTCGCAGGACCCCAACGGACAGTTCCGCTTCAACCGCTCTGCACAAGTCACGCAACACGGCGATCTCTACATCGCAGCCGCACCCATCACCTCGACCGACTTGGGCTTCTTTGCCATGGCAAATGTTTACTACAAGCACCCCGCCGAGCTAAACCTGCAAGGCCCTCGATGGACTCGGTACCCAGCAGACAGCTACATTCTGAGCACCAACGTAGAAAAGTTCGAAATACCAGAAGTACAGGCTGCGCAACCTACCGTCACGGATGCCACCACGCGCATGATTCAGGCAAGCTTTGAGCACGACGGAAAGCCGGATTGGTATCGCTATTCCAAAAACCGCTTGAACACTCGTAAGATCCGCGACCCAAAATGGCGTGGACCGGTCGGTGCAACACTCGCCATTGATGTGCTCGATCCTCTCGGCGGAAACCTTATTATGGAATTTGAATTCAACAGCTATTCCAAATACGGTCGGGAATATCCACATGGTAATTTCTATTGCGTTATCCCCATCGAAAGCTCAGAAGAGTGGCAAACCGCCGAAATTAGTATCGACGACCTCAAACCTGTCAGAGCTGACCGCGTCAACGGCATGCCAGCCGACTGGCAAACACTGGATCACCTGATCATTACCAACAAGCTGGACCTCACTATTGACGGCACCAAACAAAGCTTTGTCGTCAATAGTAATATCGAGCATGCGAACAGTGACAGTGACCGCCAACTGCGCAACATGCGCTGGCTCGGCGGTGACTATCCCGCCACCATCCTCATGAATGGTGGCGGTCTCGAGCTCAATCCCGCCGAATACGAGCAACAGTTCAACAAGCAGATCGACGTCTCGATCGAGCTGGAGGAAAAAATTGATGGCGTCAAGAAGGCGATCGAATAGTCTGATCACAGACACGAAATCCTTATCGCCCAAGCCCACCATTCATTATGATTTCAAAAAAAACAGCCACCCTCAGTCTGATGACTGCTCAACTTTGCCTCGCCTCCACCGTCAGTGGCAGCACCGCAAAAGAAGCCTTCAACCGCAACTGGGTGCCAGAGCCAGTCTTCGACAAGCAGCCCGGCTATGTCGACCTCTACTGGACCGCTTGGGAACAGGCTTGGGACCACGTCGCCACTCAGGAAGAGCTGCCACAGAGCCCCTACATGGATGAGGCTTTTGCCGAAAGTCATATCTGGATCTGGGATACCGCCTTCATGGTTCTCTTCTGCAAATACTCTCCGGAGAAATTTCCTGGGGTCGAGACGCTCAACAATTTCTACGAGGCCTTTCATTCGGAACAGTACGCAGACGGCAGCTTTCCGCTCGGCATCCAGCATCCGGACAATCCGCCCCTTTTCGCCTGGGCTGAATATGGCAACTACCTCTTCACCGGGGATGATGCCCATGCTCGCACCCTCCTGACCGAAACCCAATACCTCCAAACGCACTTTGATTGGTTTGATAATCTGGAGCCCGGCTGGCAGTTTGAGACGCAACATGGCCTGAGTGCTCCAGTCGCCTTGGATCCCAAAGCGCTCGGCTATGTCTGGTCCGGGGTTTCAAGCGGCATGGACAATACCCGCCGCGAGCGGTTTTCACTCTGGATCGATGCGATTGCCCAGCAGGGCCTTTCCGCGCTTGCGATCTCCCGCATGGCCGAAAGCATCGGTGAAAATGCGCTCGCTGCCGAATGGCAGGCGAAGTATGCTACCTTGAAAGAAACCGTAAACACCTACTACTGGGACGAAGCGGACGGCTTCTACTACGACGTCTCCGAGGACGGTTCCACCCTTTACAAAGTCAAGACACCCGCTTCCTACTGGCCCCTGCTCGCCGAAATGGCTTCCCCGGAACAAGCTGCCCGCATGGCCGCGCATCTGGAGGATCCAGAAACCTTTGGGGGCATCCGTCCTTGGGTAACGATTGCCCGCAACGACCCCCACTATTATGGCGGCGATGGCGCCTACTGGCGCGGCGGCATCTGGCTGCCGACCGCCTATATGGGCACCAAAGCCATCGAGAAATACGGCCATCAGGCCGAGGCCGACGCAGCAGCCGAGAACCTGCTCGCCCACATGTATCGCACCTACCATGCGGTCGAGCCCAACACCATCTGGGAGTGTTACAGCCCCAGTCGCGACCATCCGGTCGTGCGCACCAACGGACACATCGTGCGCCCCGACTTCTGTGGCTGGTCCGCTCTCGGGCCTATCTCCATGTTCATTGAAAACGTGCTCGGTTTTAACACCGTTGATGCCAAGCAAAAGCGTGTCGAATGGCGCCTCCACCAAACAGACCGCCACGGGATCAACAACTTCAAGTTCGGCAACATCGTCACTGATATCCTTTATGACGGACTCGGCAGCGTGACGGTCTCCAGCAACGCCGCCTTCGATCTCGTCATCAACGGCACCACCCATGCGATTCAAGCTGGCGATACAACCCTCGCCGTCCAAGCCCCGACGCCTGAGACCTTCCAGCTCAGTGTGGAGGGTGGCACCGGCTCCGGCACCTACTCCAAAGGTAGTGTAGTCTCCCTCAGCGCTCCGGCCACCAAGGACGGTCTGGTATTCTACAATTGGACTTCCACTGCCGGAGTCATCGATCAGCCCGAATCAGAGGAAAGCCTCTTCTGGATGCCCGATGCCGCCACCACCGTCACCGCCAACTATCGACGGGAATGCACCGTGCGCTTTGTGCTTCCGGAGACTTTGAAGCATCTTGGCGGTGGCGCCCTTGAGCAAGCGATTGCTGAAGGCAATGACGCCGTGGCACCCATCATTCAAGCCGGCTATGGCTGGGCCTTCTACGGCTGGGATCGTTCTCTCGATAATATCAGCGGCGACCTCGTCATCAAAGCCGTCGCCAGCGTAAGCAACACCATTCTCGGCAACGGCGATTTTTCCATCGGCATCAAAGAGCCCGCCACCTGGGATGAATATACCGTACAAAGTTCCGAGCTCGACCTCTGGTATGTCCCACTCTTCGGCGACCGCTTCCGCATCGCGACAGACGAAACGCGCGCCCCCTATCTCGTCACGGGCGGCATGTCGCAGGGCACCAACTGTTATCAAACCCTCGCTGCACCCGAGACAGGCGTTTACACCTTCGGGTTCGACTACAGGAGCCAGGATGCTGCCGGCAGCACGCCCAATCAAATATCTTGGATAATCTTGGGATATAGTGCAAGCGATGCCGATGACCGCCTCACCTATGGTGGGGCCTTTGACACACTGGCCGAGATCGCCCAGTCCGGCACTCTGCTCGCCTCCGGCAACTTCCAGCCCGGCAACACCGGCTGGCAATCCTTCAAATCCAATCCCTTTACCCTGCCGGAGGGTCTCCACCGCATCGTCATCGGCATCCGCGTCAACGGAGTCGCCGCCTCGCAGGGCGATCAGGTTGGCATCGATGATGTCGCCTTTAATATCCTGTAATACCCTTCGAAAGCGTATTGGAATTGTGCAACGGATCCGGCGCCACGATAACGCGAATGCTCGCGCTGAGACATCGGACCGCAAAGGATGAAACGGGCGGGCGCGTACCCGCACAGGCCGTTTCCGGAGCGCAGGCTTCCAGCCCGTCTCATCGCGATGCACGCTAAACCGAACGAATATGCTGCGATTGACTACACGCACTAGGATATGGCTTGAAGCCAAATTTCTAATCGTCTGAAAGCGCGAAGGGCCTGACTGGAAGACCACGAATTTTCATTTTCGAAGTCCGAGGCTCCATGTAAGCCACCAGCAGTGTACGCTTGTCCACTTCCTTGGTCCATCGGGAATTTGCAAAGCTTTTCCAGCTACCCTTACGATCGTATTCAAACTGCACATTATAAGGCCCTGCATCATCTATGGCGGGCAAGATAGCCGCTACATTTTCAGGCGAGACCCCGACTTCCGCGGCACCAACATGGCCTCGAATATTGTAAGGAGATAAATTAGCGAGTAGGTAACTGCCCAGCGGAAATCGCTGCATACTTATCTCAACAACCATTGCATCGTATGCAAGCCCCTCCTCCGATGGCGAGAGAATCAAGAGCGGTTCCTTGACATCATCCGGCAGTTGAACGTGCGCGATGACGAAATGGTTGATCGCTTCCGTTTCAGTGATTTGCTGCGATCTAAGAGTGATCGTCGAATCTGCATTTAACGCTGCCGGGTAAGGCCCCAGAACATTGGCCTTCGAAAGCCTGACCGGCTTTAGCTCCTCCTCACTATCGCTTAGATAAACCGTCTCAGAGCCCTCTGCATAAGCGATGGCATAGATGCAGACATCAATCGTTTTAAGGGGCGCCGTTGAGTCCTCGTCTTTTGCATGCAGCCATCCTGTAAGCACAAAAAAGGCACAGAATAAAAATGCGGATTGGGGTATGAGTCGCATCATAGGGTATATTTTTTAGGCAATCGCCGATTCTTGGTACTAGGAGTCACGTTTGGCAACAATTGGCCGCAGAGGTATTCCTTTGATTTTCATCCGTTTCGTCTTCGGGTCGGTGTAAGCAAGCAGCAAGCTTCGCTTTTTCTTATCATTCATCCAACGCGTGCGTCCAAACGTCCTCCAACGTTCTTCATCTTCATGCTGCAGATGCACATCCAGCATATCCTCTTGATTGGATGATGGATTAAACAAAGTAATCTTTCTTGCTGGTGCGACGACCTTCGTTTGACCAACGAGGCCACGAATATTCGCCGGCGAGAAATTAATCAGCGCATAACTTCCATTGGGAAATTTATCCACACTACGCTCGATGATTAAAGCCTGATACGCATGGGTGCCAGATGATGGCACGAGAACAACAAGAGGTTCTTTGATAGTCGCTGGCATTTTGATTTGAGCAATCGGGGGATAAATCGTGTCGCCCTCTTCTGTCTTCGATTTAGTTCGCAGAAAAAAATTCGAATCGGCATCCAACATCGTTTCATAGGGACCTAGAATATTGGCCGTCGAAAGCCTGATTTCACTGGTCTCATCTTTGCTGTTCGTCAGATAAATCGTCTCGTGCCCCTTTGCATATGCGACGGAGAAGACTGACAGTTTAACATTCCGAACAATATCACCCTGCCCTTGAAGATTGGCTCCTGTGAGAATAACGAGACTGAATGTAAAAAGGATTCGTAACATCATTAGATTTCTTTCTATTAAATTTCAGACTCTGACAGCCAGCGAAAAGAGACGATATTGAAACGGCGCCCAAATGCCTTGTTAGTATCACTCAAGTCATCAAAAGCATCCGTGGATAGGTTGCTCGCATCAACAAAATCATGACCGCGCTGCACCACTGCCTCGCACCATGCTTTGACGGTTTGCGTTCCCACTGAGACTTCTCCATAGGTTCGAATACGGAGGGTATCGCCACGCACAGTGATGGAAGGCGCAAGGCGATTAAGCAGGTCCGCTTGAGTGATCTGTGTCGCGGCTCCGTCAGAGGTATTTCCAGTGCCGGTTCCACCCAGTTCACTTGAGTTCCTGGGAGCATCCAAACCAAAGTCCGTATTTAAGTTGGAATTTTCAATGGCTGCTTGCAGTGCACCTGAATTCCCAGAGGCAGCATCGTCAATCAGACGACGGTTGACGAATTCGGCGACGGATTGAAACGGGCCACGTGCTTTGACCTCGGCAACGACATTTTGCGCAAGTAGTTTGATTTGCGCTGCAGTTAATCGACGATGGCCTTCCCATCGATTTTGCCCATCTGAGGTGGCTACCACTTCATCACCAATCAACGGGGCAAAACGTGAGACTACAGAATCCTGTGATGCTGTCGCATCCGTTAAGGTCGCGTTGCCAGTGAGCATATCCAGAATAGGAAGCGCCTCGTTGGTGCCACTTGCAAGGAACAGCGCCCATGCCTCTTCCGAAGTTGAGTTCACGTTAAAGGCGCCCTTGTTATATAAATGTTGCGCGAAGGTATCGTAATCAGCCGCAGTAATTGTAGGTGCCGCGCTCCCCGCTGGTTCTAAATTAACATTCGGAAGCTCTTGAGTGAGATCGAAGAACTCAGTGATTACCGCATTCAAATCACGGGAGGTTCCATAAATCGCTTCAGTTTGCGCGGTCGCAGTCGACAGGAAGTAGCTATCAAAGAGGGTCGTATTGGCCATGTAGGAATGGTCCAACTGCGCGCCCAATGAGCCGGAATTTGACTTCGAATTCAACGAAAGTAATGGCGCGGAATAGGAGTTCCCAACTATCTGCGTCGTCAAAGGAGCTTGCCCGCCGCTATTCAACGGAGCGTGCGAAAACTGAGCGATCGATGTGGCAGGTGTCAGTGGTATTTGATGAAACGGTGCAAAATTGACTCCAGTTGCCGATGTAATCCCTGATCCCCCATAACCTCGATTCTGGCCGTCTAACTCAACGGTCGGCACACTATTCCAGTCGGTCATAGGCTCCCAAGTCAGCTCATATTGATGTGCTTGCGCATCCTCATCCTGATCTTGATCCAAACCATTAGAGAAATATGGATTCGTGATGCCATTATGCAGCCACATCGAGGCATTAGGCTTGCCTGCTAGGCTATTCGAATCCTGCTCGGTTTTAAGACGCAAGGATGCGATCAAAAAAGGAACCTTATCGGTAAATATGGTCTGCCAGTCAACCGTAGGCTTATTCGGTTTGGCAGCAGTGAATTTGGAGCCATACGTCAGCTGACTCATTTCATTACGCCCATAAGAAGGTAAGAGGGCTGCCATATTTGAAAGATCGATTTCGATCGCGCCCACCTGCGGCCTATCCGCATTCTGATCCAACTGGGTCTTGGCATTATCAAAAGTCTGACCGAGTAAATTCCCGCCATCCCCCTGATACACCTTCAAGTAAGCAGCTACTTCCTTATTATTGGTTTCAGGGAATCCACTAGTTGCACCTGTAGAGTCGACTTTCGCAGCACTCACTTCGACCGATATCACGTCACCTGGGTCGGCCATGATGAACCCAGTGGGGGCGCCATTTCGCTCTTTGCCAATCGCTGATTTGTTTTCATCAAACAGTATCGCTTGAGTGTTAATGCCCTGGTCAATGCGCAAACCTTCGCGAAGAGTCACGCCTTTGAGATAGTGTTCAGCATTATTATGACTAACTCGATCTGCGGGACTAAAGACTTTGTATTCACCTGGCTTCAGTGTAATGGTCCCCCCCGCGGAAGAAGCTTGGATCTTAGCTCGATAGGGAATCTTATATTGACCAGTCCAATTACTATTATTCGCCCCTCCCAAATTATTAAACATATTACCCACATGTGCCGGCGTCACATTGATCGCCACATTATTACGAAAAAATTTGACCTGTAACGGAAAACGGTAGAACTCAATCTCCATGTCCGAGAACTGCAAATTGACATTATACGGATTCCACAAAGTCACTATAGTATCCGTAACAAAATGCATCCAAAGACGATAATGATTGTAATTTGGATCTCCGTAGGAGTCTACATAATCTTGGTAAAGCGGTGCCATCGAAAATATAAATTGCGCATTGGCCACAACCGGCAGCAATTGCTGTTGAGCAAAGAAAGCTGGATTCGGCTGCTTGACAGGATTAGAAACCGCGTCGTAGCCCGTGCCCCGAAGAAACCGAGCATTCGAACTGGCATCTATCGCATAACTGCTATTTACCACTTTAACATCACGATAGAGTTCGTAGTGCGACTTCAACAGCGACCACTTCGGGTCCGGTGAAGGAACCGGTTCTGCAAAGGCGCTATTCGCCCCACCTTCAAAGCGACTCGGCGCAGGCACAAGTGGCGTATTACTCTCCGAGTAGATATGGCGATCTGCATAAGCACTCGGCAACGTGCTATTTTCAAACAACAATGACAGATCTTTTTGAAAGCCACCATTAGCAACATCCACCAGCAAGCTTTTAGAGTCAGTCGTGAGATAATGAAACGCGCTCTGAGCAACTGGATCATAAGCACTGATACTAGAGCTATTCAGCGAGAGGATCTTCTTCCTCTCTGTATCGCTAAGGTTTTCCAGTTCCGTATAAGTAGCATCAATCTGGAACCCGGGCTTACCAGCAGTTCCTAGCGTAGCGATTCGCTGAGCATCCGTCATTGGGATGTCCTGATTCAGAGTGAGGTTAACCTTTTGAGATTCGTCAAAAATATGCCACGCATATTTCCCTGTGTCTCCTAAAGAATTGGGCGTATCGATATCAATCGTCGAAGCACTGATAAAGTTGGAAGGATCGTTGGGATCTACTGGAGCCGAAACCGTCTCAGAGTCGACCAGTGTGACGGCAGGGGCAACTGGATTTGCCTGTGGGTAAGTGAGGTCCGTTTGATTCGCGGCGGTGCTAGAACTCAGCCATTGGATGAAGTCTCCACTCTTCTGAGCGTTATAATCAATCGGCGTCGTATCGGCATTATCTTGGGTAAAGGACTTCCAGACACCAAGTAGGTGAGGTTGATTTGGTGCGGCCGTGACAATGCTCGCCGTCGCCGTCACCCGCTGATCCGGGCCGGCGGCTTTTTGCAATTCACCGAGGGCGACCTGCAGGCCCAGCAGGGCGGCTTGCTCGGCTTCGAGGCGCGCCAAGGTGATCGAGGCGGATTTGGACTCCACCGTGACTAAGGTGGTAATCGACAGAACAAGCAACAGCACGAAGGCCATCAAGCTCAAGGCAATGACTAAAGCAAAGCCACCGGAAGACGGCATGGGGCGTGATCTATGGTACGATAATGGCATTGAACGCGTGGACGATGAAATATAGTTGGAGTACAGGAAATGAAAAGATTGAAAGCAAAAGAGCAGACCTAGGTCGGTTTTCTGGCTAGGACCAGTGGCCCCGGAAATCACCGAAGAAGGGAGCTTCGTCGCCTCAACGCAGTGGCAAGTGCATAGCGCAATTCAAATCATAGCGCATTCATCACGACGACACATCACACATCTGTGCGATGGGCATGGAAGCGCACAGTTTAGACTCAACCTGCAGCATCGCCTTGGTGACGAGGAAGAATCGGGCGAGCCGGGTCGCTGTCCCACAGCCCCCAGCTTATAGCGCAAATGAGCGCTTTTATGTAAAAGGACCCAAGCTAGGCTACATGACCTGTTTTGCTGATACACCAGAGCCAGTTCGCCACCCGCCCCCTCTGCATTAATCTATAATCGAATACACCGCTGATGTCTACTTCCCTTCAAGTCCGCTCGAACCCGCCTACGCGTCCGTTCTAACATAGGCGCATCGCTCAAACCGAGGCGCATCGCACAAACGTGCGATGTTCAATTTATGAAAATATGGTAATCTGCATGATCATATCTAACCCAGTTCTGCATGTTGTATAGATTCATCATGTGGATTCATCCCATAATAATCATGAAAAATACCCTAAAAATACAACTAACTACGCTTGCTGCACTTGGATGTTTTAGCCTAACCGCGCTGGCTCAAGATCAAAATGTTAAATGGCAAGGTCACTTCGGAATCACTGACTTCACAAATAATACTCCTTGGCTTAGAGATGATGGTACGAGAGCTGCGCCTGATTCCACAACCTGGGTCCGTATCGGTGACTATCACACGCCCGCCAATATGCCGATCCTCTCGACCAATACGGCTTTCACAGTGAAATCGCTCTTTGTTGGTTTCGGTTCTAACGGCCATGGCGAGTTGACCATGAGCGATGGCTCAATCACAGTTGCCGACACTTTTGGTATCGGCAATTTCAACAATGCATCTGGCGCCGTTCATCAGAGCGGTGGTAATATGAGTATCAATGGGGGGAGCCACTACATTGGAGGTAGCTCCAGTTCCACAGGTAATGGTACTTACAACTTGAGTGGTGGTACACTCGCCCACAGTGGCACAGGTATCGGACAAGTGCGTTTCTACATGGGTGCGGGTGGCGTCACCAGTGACCTCAATATCAGCGGCACCGGAGACATCTCGGATGGCAAAACCAGGTTGATGCTGAGCAACGGGGGCACTGCCAACATCTCACTGACCGGTAGCGATGCCACAACTGGTTTTGAAAACTGGTACATGGGTAACGGTACCACCAACATCAATCTGACAGCAGATTCCGGTGGCCTCAGCTTGATGAACATTAATTGGTGGGGCGATACGGGTGGCACCCAGAACCTGGTCGTCGACCTCACGAATTACGATGTCGCCAACGGCGACTCCTTCGACCTCATTGATGTGACCTGGGCTACTTTTGATGCAACCATCTGGGAGTCCGCTACAATCGTCGGCAAGGACGCTGAGTTCGCTTACACGGCAGACGGCAATGGTACAAAACTCTCCGTCGTAAGCATCGTCCCCGAGCCCTCCATCTACGCACTGTTCGCAGGCATGTTGGGACTTGTGTCCGGGATGCTGCGTCGCCGCTAGTTTTCAGTTTATTGGTAAACATTTAGGTTTTATTTTACTGAGGCCATCAGGCTGAGTGCGACGACGTGCGCAAAGCCACCTTTAGTCTGCAATGAGTATGTTTTTGCGTACAAGCGCATGTAGTTTTTGTTCGTAGAATTGGTTTACAAAGGTTTTAGGAAGATGTCACAAAACAGAACTCCTTGACCAAGTATAAGACTGCCCTCGCGCCAAGACCTATCTTGCACCAGCAGTCCCTCGCCAACAGCATTCATCATTTGTCAAGATTACTTAAGGATAATAAACTTCAGCATATCGATTTCTGACCTAATCACATCACTCTTATGTGCTATGCTCCCATAGGAAGATGTCCGAAAACCCGCCTATCTTCAACCCGCGGAGTGCGATAACTAAACAAAAGCGCCACTTGCGAATTTGCCCGCGTTCGCGCCCTGTAATCAATCCGGCTTTTTGTAAATCGCAGTATTTCATCTAAGACCGGCATCATACAAACGTGCGATGCACGAGCCCCTCTATTAAGCTGTCATGCAAAAGTAAAATTTTTGCTAAAATTTTACAATCAACCCCTATTCTACTATGTTCAATTACACACTAAAATTAGCTATAAAACTTACCCTGTTAGTAACAATCTTAGGCGCAATTACTGTCTCGCAAGCCACCACAGTCGTGTGGCTTGGTAACGCTGGAACAGACTTCGACACCGCCAACAACTGGCAGCACCGTCCCTCTGATGGGTCCGGAAATTTTTTTGATCTGCCGGCATCTGATTCCGAAGTGCGCATCGGTGATTACCACACCCCTGCTAATCAACCCGCCCTCACTTCCGCCACTGATTATGTGGTGTCGGGCTTGTCGATCGGCTACGGCTCAAACGGCAATGGATCTCTGAGCATCAACGACGGCTCCGTGGAGGTCACCAATCAATTCAATATTGGTCAATGGAACGATGCCAGCGGCACCGTAAATTTATCCGGGGGCAGCTTGAAACTGGCTAAAACCAACCACTTTATTGCGGGCTCCTCGGGAATCGGCACCCTCAACCTGAGCGGCGGCTCTATTGTCGGAACAACCGGAAGCCAGGTGCGCTTTTACATGGGCAGTGCTACTGGCGGTACTGCAAATTTAAATATCAGCGGCGGTACCATCAACGATAATTCTGTACGCCTGATGCTCAATCAGGGTGGCACCGCAAATATCAATGTAACCGGCAGCACCGCGGCACTGGAGTTTGAAAACTTGTATTTAGGCAACGGCACAACCAATGTCACTTTAACAGCAGACACGGCCGGTGTCAGCCTATTGGATATTAATTGGTTGGGCGACAGCGGCGGCACTCAAAATCTGATCATTGACATCACTAATTACGGCGCCTCGAACGGCACGTCCTTGAATCTAATTGACTGCGAATATGCAACTTTTGATGAAACTCTTTGGGAATCGGTGCAAGTAATTGGCGGCACCGGCGATCTAGTCTACACTGATGAAGGCTTTGGCACCATACTCTCTATCACCAATATTGCAGGTACTTCCGGCGACATTGACACTGACGGCGATGGGTTGTATGACTATGTCGAAACCAACACCGGAACCTACGTGAGCGCCACAGACACCGGCACGGACCCAAATGTCGCTGATTCGGATGGGGATGGATTGAATGATTCAGTCGAAGTCCAGCTCATGGCCGGGTTAAATCCAAACCAAGATAATACCACCTTAATCGACTTATTACCCAGCAGCGGAGGTGGTTTGACTGAACAAGATATTATTGATTTGCGGGTGGGCAGCCAACTTGCGGCAATTGTAGACAATCAAGCAACTTTGCAAATTGTCATCGAAGAAAGTGCAGACTTAAGCACATGGTCTGAAACTCAAACGACTGATGTTCAAGTTACCGTCCCTGAAGGAGCAACTAAACAGTTCTTCCGCTATAGCATGGCGGACTAGAATATTTTATTTTCTTCACCAACGGTTAAATCAACACTTAAGCAACCAAGGTAATATAAAATTAATAATTTGTGTTGGTTGGTTACGCGAAGACAGCCATTGTCGAAGTAGCACCATATAGTTTATTAAGCACTTAGAATTAGGTCGTATCTCAAGTGGGATGCGGCCTTTTTTCGGGCACACGACTACACCCGCGCTGTAGACTTGAGAACCGCCACATAAAAAACTCCGAGCATCCCCCGAACGTGCGATACTCAATTTGTGTAAATAAAATAGATTAAACGCTTTCTATTTTAATCTGCCTTTTATTTTTATTAAAACTATCCTTAAGAGTATACTTACACCGTAATACCTCTTCTAAAAAATTATGGCAGTTCTGCATAGCTCAGTCGTTTCACTAGCAAGGCGGGTGCATCCTGTTAGACCGAGGCCCTGCTGGATGCGGCCAACGATTCCATTAAAGTTAAACCGTTGGCACGTTTTGCACTGCACTGAATGTCCTTCGCCGGATCACTAACACGTTATGGTTTAAAAACTTTTACAGTTTTGTTCATCGCTATAACTAATCGCCAGACCCCATTACCTTTCACTCCATCTTCATCCTAGAGGACTCTCTAACTTTTAAAAAACTGCCCTATTATGCTCCATTATTTACGAAAAATACAATGCCTACGCATCAGCATATTATTGATTTTTATGCAAAGTTTGGCCGAGGCAGACCTCACCTTTTCTAACAACGCTTTCTCTCTCACCTTCGGGGACGACAGCAAAGTTTCCAGTGCGGTCAGCACTGCCGATAACGATGAACTTGTCCTCGACCACCTATTACCAAGCATTACGGGTTGGCGCATCATAGAAATGGACTATGAGGATATGGAGAATAGCGAAGTTTACAATTTAAACATGACAAACCTCGGCGGGAACCGGCTTCAATTGACTGCACCCAACAATCCAAATTTCATCGTGATTGTTCAAGTAACTGAAGCAGCCCGTTACCTAAAATTTGAGATCGAATCCGTCTCTAATACCGGGCAAACCGGAGTCCTGGACGAAGGCAACGGCTTATACAGCGACTGGGGACCCTACTCACTGGAATTCCAAATGTGTACTGAAGGCAACAAATTTCACTTCCTCGCTCTGGACTACATGACGATAACCAATCACCGGAGACGTGGAATTCAAGACATTGTGTCATGGCACTTTCTAGAGCATGGACAAAGCGGAGACGAACCAATGGGGGCGGTAGCGGTTTTTTATGCTCAAACCGATGCTGAACACGATGACATTCTCCTCGATATCTGGGGCAACGAGGCTTCCCTCCCCATTCCGAACCGCGCCAACAATAATAACTGGGACCGAACCGCAGCGGAAACCTGGTTGAACCAGTGGAAGACCGAGTTTGCCGATACCAGTTCCATGTTCTTCTTCATGGATGGTCGCACGGATTTGGCAGGAGACTTGTATCAGGCGGTCGATATCGCTGCGAATCTGGGCGTCAACACCCTCTATCTATTTCCCAACGTCTGGCGCGGCGAATATGAATACATTCCCTATCGTCAGAGTAATGACGGATTAAATATCAATATTTTCCCAAACGGTCTGAGTGACTTACTCGCGCTACGTCAATATATGGAAGCCAAAGGAGTTGGTCTCGATTTCCACTATACCGCTGGTTTGATCGGGCGTTTGGATCCCGCCTACGGGGCATCGAACCTGCATCCGGATTTGGCCTCATGGGGAACCGGCACCCTGCTCAATGCTACTTCGGTCGGTGCGACGAGTATGGATGTGCAAGTACCTGCAGGTTTTGAGGTAGCTACCGTTTCCCTTTGGGACACCTACCAGTATCCACATTATTATCCCTATGTTTCCGATGTAACGATTGGCACGGTCGATGTGCGGGTCGGAGATGAGCTTTTAATCCGAAGCACGATGGAGCTTACCTCTGAGAACACCTACCGCCTGCAAGGTATCGATGGCCTCGATTCAGATCTCATCGGCGCGGAGCAAGCCCATGCCGCCGGTGAAACCGTCACCTTTTATTACAGCCCCTGGGGCGCACTGGTTCCCGACCCTAAAACACCGCTCTTTACGACGATCGCGGAAGATTATGCCACGCTTTTGAATACGGCCGACGTAACCGAAGTTCAGTATGATGCGCAGAATTCTCATTATATGCCTTGGGGCCTGTGGGGTTACGATAAGTTTGCACAGACCATCTATGAAAAGCTCGACCATCCGGTCACTTCGGGTGACGGCCTTGGTTGGGTTTCGTGGGCACATATGGAATATAACTTCAAGGAGGTGCATCAGGTGACGCGCCCCACGCAAATTAATCAAGCTGGCCCGATCGAATTGAGTCACCCCTCCGAAGCGGCAACCCATCTAGATGATGCCAACTTTCTCTGGGCTAAAACAGTGGGCCTCAACAGCCCGTACATTAGCGTGACAGACGGCCTAATGGGCGTCACTCTGGACGATGTCTACGGGCATGGGCAATGGGCAAAATATTCCGAATCGCGGAAACTGTGGGTGGCGGCCCGGCCTTATTTCTCGGACGAGCAACGCACCCGGATGGTGCCGGAAATATACCCACTAAATATCAGCGGGGTCGCACCCCTCTCACATAACTTTGCAGATGAAACCTTTCGTATCGAAAACGGTGGAACGGATTTGAAGGTGTATCCTACCCAAGTGATGCGCCGCGATGGACTGGACGGCTATTGGTTGCTCAATCAGGAACAAGGCGTCATCTCCCCACGTCAATTCATCCAGCCCGACGACGCCCTCACCGTGACAAATCCTTATTCCGCCCAAGCACCGACGCTCGAGCTCCGCGTACTGCCCGCGATGGAAAACGGTGCTGCGACAAATATCAACCTCCTTCCGGAAACCTTCAGTGATATTACCCTCCCAACCAGCGGAGACCAGCTCGTGTCAAGCTCCGGCAGTGCTATTCAGATCTCAATGGACAATTCCCTTTCTGAATCGGACTACTGGAAAGCTGCTGGTGCGGACGAGTCCGCCTACTGGAGGGGCATTCATCTAGTAAATAGATTGATCAATCTGCAAAATGCCCGCGGCATCGCATTGACGGTGGAAGGCGACGGCAGTGGCGCGGAGCTGGTGTTTACCGCGGGCAACCGCGACTACGTCGTCCCGATCAACTTCACCGACACCAGGACGATTGAAATTCCCAATGGCGAGGTAGCCCGTTTTAAATCTGGCTTCGGTTTCCGCTTCGACACTAGTAAACCCACCGATTACTCGGCTGTTGGCAACTTCAAGCTCTATCTCGGATACGTCCCTGCCAGCACTACAAGCAGCGTAAAAGTGCATGCCATCGAGGCAATGAATGAAGATCGCAGCATAGGCCTGGTCGATCCGGTTTTAAGCTTGAACGGAACAAGCGTGTCGGTCAGCGGCACGATTCCCGATAATTGCTATCTCACCTACAGTGGCGGCGCCACCGCCTCAGTGTATGACGAAAACTGGAACTTATTGAATTCACTCGACGTGAATGGCTCTGACCTACAGGCGGAGGCCGGCTCAAATACCTTTTCGGTCAGCACCTCTGCATCGGGTAATATCTGGCTGGAAACCCGCCTTAAAGTGGAGGATACGCCGTGGATTCTGCCGGTGACAGTCGCTCCCTCACTCGCGATTGCCTCTGCTCCCTATCCGGCAGATGGTTCGGAAGTGGATTCTGAGACTATTGACTTGAATGCATTGGCACTCAGTTGGACGTCTGACGGCACCTCCAATGCCCTCATCTTTGGCAGTGATTACAACGCCGTCGCGAGTGCGACCAGCGGGTCGGATGAATATAAGGGAATCCAGACCACCAACAGCTATAATCCCGTTTCTCTGGCGCCGGGAATAACCTACTACTGGTCGGTTGATGTATCCGATGACTCACAAACGTCCTATGGTCCAGTCTGGAGCTTTAGCACCAGCTCAACCCTGGCTGCCGCCTCTGCACCCTCACCGGTTGACGGCACCGTCATTGACCCCGACACGACTGATTTGGATTCGCTGGTGCTGAGCTGGACTGCCGACGGCTCATCCAATACCGTAAGCTTTGGTACCGATTACGACGCCGTCGCGAGCGCGACAGACGGGTCGCCTGAACACAAGGGCACCCAGACAACAAATACCTATGATCCGGTTTCCCTATCCCCGGGAACCACCTACTACTGGTCAGTAGATGTTTCTGATGATATACAAACCACCCATGGCCCGATTTGGAGCTTTAGCATTGCCGAGTCCTCCATCATCACTTGGGACGGAGACGCCGGTGATGGGCTTTGGAGTTCCCCGACCAACTGGAGCGGAGATAGCGTGCCGACCAATACGTATGACGTTGTGATAGGATCTTCAGCCATGGTGAGTCAAGCAACCGCTGGCTTTAGTAGCATGCAGATCGAATCCGGCGCAACGGTTAGTTTGGCTGAATTATTTCCTATAGGAAAGACGTTTGGTATCAGCGGTACACTGGATCTCGATTCTGAGGCAGTACTCCGCCCGTATGCATCGCAATTCAACCTGACATCAACCGGAAGCTTTGGTTCAAAGGTAAATTGGCTGGATCTTGGTAGTGGTTCGAGCTTGAGTTTTGTGGATGGTGCCACTTTTCAGACCGAGACCCAACTCCAGCTTGGCGGAGACACGACTATTGGCTTTGTGCTCTCTGAAAACGGATTCAATACGCTACAGCTTGGACGCCTCTGGGATAGTAATGGGGCGGTTGCATGGAATAACCTAAGCTTCAATATCGATATCAGTAATTACGCCAGCCTTAACGAAACTTCCATTACGTTAATGGATTTTAGCTCGCACGACGATGGTTTTGGTGGGACTTTTTACCCCTCGGTCAACCTTACATCCGGTGAAAGTCGCCTGAGAGGCACATTGAGCTTTGATAGCGAAAACTCTCGATTAATACTTAACCTCAATCGATTTGGGCTTAACATCAACGCTGCGGCGGACAATACCGTTCGACTCGAGTTTCAGGCAGATTCAGGACATACCTATCAAATCGAACAATCCACTGACCTTAATACTTGGACTTTACTGGAGGAAAACATTACCGGCTCGAACCTCTTGTTGGAACGCAGCTATCCACGCAACACCAATAGCAACAGTAAACAATTCTTTAAACTTACCCGTAGCCCGGAATAGAGCTTAGGCTCGATTCAAATCATGCATGCCAAGTCTGTAATCTGATGAACTTTGAGAGATGATTTTATTCAATCAAAATAAAGCGAAAAATGTGATTCAAGGCCCTTGCTGTTATACTCTTTTGACCTATCCTAACGGCTACTCTGTGGTATAATTTGTAGAAGAATTCTTACTGAAACTATGGCTTTCCTGCGCTTACTATATTTTTTGGCCTTAATTGGTATCGCATTACCACAATGTGAGGCAAAAATTACGCACTCGGAATTGAAATTATCCGCCCTGGAAGCCCGTCTTAACGAGATCGATCAGGAATTAAAGGAGCTACCTGCCATCGCCCTGCGCAGCGACTCAGGGGCTATTGGTTACCGCTCTGAATCCCACACAGATCCACACAATACTGAATGGATTCAGATTGATCTTGAGCAGGATCAGGCAATCGAGGAAATCGTTCTTGTGCCGACGATTCGAAGGGGCTCGCAGGACGGTTTTCAGGCAGACGCTTTTCCAAATTCTTTTCATATCATCGCGGGCTCCAAAGACGACTCAGAAGGCCAAGTCATCGCAAGTTCTACCGCAATCGACCAACTACTCCCCCGCGCAGCTCCGCTGGTCATTGCCTGCCCCGACCTACACGCGGCTTGGGTGCGCATCGTCGCATCTGAGCTCAGTATGCGTGCTGTCGACGAACAATATGTCTTCCAGCTCGCGGAGGTCATGCTCTTTAGCAAGGGTCGTAACATCGCACTCGGACAAGCCATATCGGCCTCGACGTCATCCCCGGGAACCGAGATCAAATTTGCTGCTCATAATCAAAATTATATCGTGGATGGATTTGTCCCATACTTAATGGACAGCTATCAAGGCACTAAAAGCCCCGCATTCTACAGCACGTTCCCCGTCGAGACTACGCCCGCTCTCACGATCGACCTAGAGGCGCCCCACTCGATCAATCAGATCAACATCCATGCAATGGAACTTAGTGATAGCGTCCCCCAAACCAATCGCGACGACTATGGTCTCCCCAAGCAGCTGCGCATTGAGGCTGCCAACCAAGCCAACTACTCAGATGCCACGGTTCTGGTTGATTACCAGATGGAGAGCATCTACGACAGCGGCCCGATCATCGTGCTTCATTTTCCCGAACAAACCTATCGCTACCTTAAGCTCACTGCGCTCAAACCCGACACCACCAATCACTCTGAATACACCACCATTAAAATCCTCGGCTTTGCGGAGATTGAGGTATTATCGGCCAATACCAATGTGGCTCTCGGCAAAACTGTAGCGGTCAACACCGAGCCATTCCCAGGAAGAAACAATTTCGAAGCACTCACCGATGGACGCAATTTCTATGGAGAGCTCATTCCCTTTGACCAATGGATGCGGCAACTCGCCAGACGCCACGACCTCGAAGTCGAACGGCCTAAAATACTCGATGCCATCAACCTTGGTTACGCCCGACAAAAAGCCAACCTTAGGTTGATGGGCTATCTCGCCGCAGCACTCGCTGTAGGCATCATCATTATTTACCTGATCGGACGCATGCGTGCAATGCGTCAGATCGCACTCGTTCGCAAGCGGTTTGCTGCAGACCTACACGACGAACTCGGGGCAAACCTCCATGCCATCGGCCTGCTCAGTGATTTGGCTTTCGATGCCCTCGATGAGAAAGAACGACTCCAACGCATCATTGGAGAAGTACGCACCGTAACCGAGCGCACAAGCGATGCCGTCCGTTATTGTGCAAACTCTCAGGAGGCCCGCGACCCCATGGATAGCCTGTGGGAAGACATGGAACGCATCGCTAAACGAATGATGCATGGTTTGAGCTATGAAATCACGGTCAAGGGCGAGCCCTACCTTCGAAAACTCAAACTCCGCACCCGTCACGATCTATTCCTTTTTTACAAAGAATGCCTCGTCAACATCAGCCGCCATTCTGATGCCACCGCATTCAGCGTGCAGTTAACTGCCGACGCCAAACATATGATGTTATACATTGAGGACAACGGACAAGGTTACAAACCCAACTCTGGCATGAAGGCTCCTCCATCACTCAAGCGCCGCGCCCAACTGATGCGCGCCTCCTTAAACTTAGAAAGCCCCAAAAACGGTGGCACTCGCATTATCCTAAAGCTAAAACACAGGAGCTATCTTTTTATTACCAAATAACTCATGCCAAACCCTATAAAATTAATTATCGTCGAAGATAACCCCGAATATCGCAATGTCTTAAAAATGGCATTCGAGTTGGACAATGTTATTGATTTAATCGGTATTTATGGCTCCGCAGAACAAAGCTTGAGCGCCCTTGAACCGAAGACAAAAAGCAACCTCAATCCCGATGTTCTACTCCTGGACCTCAACTTGCCAAAGATGTCAGGTCTGGAGGTCATCAAGTGGTTCCGCGAATATATTCCGAAAACGCCTATCATTGTCCTCACTCAATCCGACTCAGAAAGTGATGTCGTGACCGCCATTCAAAATGGAGCTACCGGTTATCTCCTCAAATCTGCCACCGTAAAGAAGATTAAAGAGAGCATCGAAACTGTTGCCAACGGCGGTGCACTGCTCGATTCCAAAATCGCCAAATTCATCCTAACTCAAATCCGCGCAGCTCCCGCTGTCGGAAACTCGAAGATTATCCTTACTGACCGTGAGATGGGAGTACTGGAACTGCTGGCTGACGGCCTTGTGAAAAAAGAAATTGCAGAAAAACTTGGAATCAGCTACTTTACTGTTTCCACTCATATTCGTCACATTTACGATAAGCTCAACGTACTGAACGCACCCGCGGCGATCTCCACTGCCTATCAAAAAGGTATTTTGCCCGTTCAAAAGAAGTAGCGCGGAGCTCAGTTACTCTAATCGCACCCGAAAAAATCCTTTTAATTGAGCACCTAGGGTAACTTCCTGTTGCGTGGTCGGCTCAATTCCGCTGATCCCGCTGGCAACCTCGCTCCAGGATGGACTCGTCAAGTCCTCGGTGAAATCAATGGCATAACTTTTGCCCGCCACCGCCTGCCAATTCAGCACAAATTCACCTGCACCCAGTGCCGAGGTTTCCACCCGAAAAACTGAACTGGAATCAGTCGGATTGGTGCCTGCATCATACTCAGCGCCCGAGCTTTGACCATCCCCATCGACATCCTGCGCGATGGCATCATTACTGAGTGCCAAGCCGTAAGTCGACAACCACGTGCTGGTAATGCCACGATCCAGAGTACTCACCCCACCACTCCATGCCAAATTTGCAAAGGTGGGAATCGATCCGCTCCATTCATTCGTATTTAGATTAAAGGCTTTTCCAGAACCAAAACCGATAAACTTGGCGCTACTCCATGAACTGAGCAGTGTATTGTCCGTGCGCTTGAAGTCTAAAACGGAAAGACTGATGGCGTTAAAGCCGGCAACGACTGGAACCGCCGCATGGTAAGTCGTCTCCGAATTTTCACTCCATCCGTCCACTACGATCTTCACCTGCAGGGTATTGGTCGCATCGGCAGTCAGATCAAAAGTCAGGAGCGCGCCCTCACCTCCACGATAGCTCGGGTGGCTGATCTTGCGGGTATAAAACTGCCAAACCGATGTATTGGTCCCATTAATCAGAAACCAGTCCTGAAAACCGCGTGCACCGGAGGGATCGTCAATCGCATAACGAATCTCGGCAGTTTCACGAAGCCCATTGGCCACCAGCACCGCCGGATCCAGAGAGTGAATCTGGTGCACATTGGTATCGAGTTCTGTAGGCAGTGAGTAGTCGGCATCCACCCCCGTCGGGTAATAGGTATGCACCTTCGAAGCGGTCTTGATCAGATGGGTTGGCAGGCCGTAGGGAACGGCCTGGGTAAAGCCAACATCATAGGTGATCACTGCGTGCGCCACCATCATATCCTCCGCGTCGAAAATCGGCAGAGTTGCCTCCCAGTGTGTGCCCATGTCCATCGCCCCGGCATCCCGCCAGAAGCGCGTGCGTGAGTCACGGTCCGTGCCATAGTAGATTTTAACGCTTTCAATTGCATACGCTGTCGAAGTGTCGGGATAGACTTTAAAAAGGGGCACCCCGCTCGCGGTGTTCATTTCCAATTCCGAATCGGAGATTGCGGGAAACGCCACATCCCCAATCAGGTAGTGGCGTAACCACAGTACCCGCGAAGCCAGGCCCACATCGGTCAAACGGTGGTTGTAGTGCGGGTCTGTCACTAGCATATTGGTCGGCGAAACCTCATTCAGACCCGCGCCGTGGATGGAGAGGCTTTTCGTCGCCAGATCAAAGGGCGCATTGAAATCATTGGAAGCATTCAGGAAGAGCACCGGCGCGCTTACATAAGGCCAGTAGCCTTGATCGGCCACGGTGTCATTAAAGAGTTGGATATCCTGCTGAACATATCGCCAATGCCGAGCCGTGCCGGACAGGCCCCAGAAATCCTCATGCACGTAGCCCGTGCCACCTACTGCGGGTGCCAAAGCTGTTATCCGGGGATCCGTTGAGGACATCATAGTGGTACGACCCCCCATACTCCAGCCCAGCACACCGATCTTGCTGTCATCCACCTCCGGCAAACTTTGGAGATAAGTAATGGCGCGACGAACCGCATAGCCGTTTAGAGTCCAACTGCTGTTGAGCGGATGCGGAAAATCGTATAGCGTTTGCCCGTCGCTGTAGACGAAGGGATTAATCGAGGCATAGAAAATGGCCTCGGTGACGGGATTCTCCATTGGATATTCTGCGGTATTTTCCCGCGTAAAGCCGCCCGGCAAACCGTCCCAGTTTGTATTGGGGTGCAATTGCCCCTCCGGCGAGGCGGGTTCATTGGGGTTGCGGTTTTCAAGGTGTAAAGCTCCCCAGTTAATGCACATGGCGGCATAGCCCTGCTCCGCCCAAAACTTGGCATAATTACTGTCAGCATTTTGACCCCCGCCATGGTTCTGAATCAAACACGGTAAGTTCGTGCCGCCGGTGGGTCGGGCGTAATAGGCGGCAATGACCGGCGTGGCGGTATTCTGTGTGCCCGTTAGCGTGCCGAGTTCATAGGTTATCCGCGAGATCGTTATCGTGTCTCCCGATCCATCACTGTGCGCCTCTGTCCAGGTGGTGTGCGTACCCGCATTAAGAGGATCATTTTCAATCCTGCTCTGCAGGGAACCCCAAAGATCGGTCACATTTTGCGGCACGGGCACGACGGTAACCGTCGCAATGTTGGAGTCGTCCACTCCATCGTTGGCTTTAAAGGTAAAGCTGTCCGTCTCGAAATTTGAACCGGTATAGGTGTAAATAAGATTGGGTGCGGTCCCTGAGAGGGTTCCCGCACCGGGCCCCGAAACCACGGTATAGGTAAGCGGGTCATTCTCGCCATCGATCGCGCTTAGCGTGATCGCCACCGGATCACTGCCATCCGCCGCATAGGAAAGATTCGAAGCCACCGGAGCATCGTTACCCGGAGGATCAACCAAAAGAATAACCTTTGAGCTGGCGGTATCAAAGGAGAGCGTACCGGACAATCCGGTGTCACCGGCAGTGAGGTTCACCGTCGGGTTAAAAGTTCCACCGTAGGCAGCTTCGTGGCTCGAGTAGTCGATCAATTCGATGGTTGTTCCGTTCGTTGCATCATAGTTTGAAACATCGATATTAAAAGTCACATCTCCCCAGTTTTCATCCGTCCCTCGACGCAGGGTACCCGGCGTGAGCGTGGTGAAGCCCGTGCTCGAAAAGGTGATCCCGTAGGTCGTGGTGAGTCGGTGTTGAATATTGCTCGGCGTAAAGGTCGCACCGTCCTCGAAATTCAGGGTGCCGTTTTGCAAATCGATATAAGCACCGGACATCCCACTCCCCGGTGAAAAATTAAAGGTCATCCCGTCATACAGCCGGGCCGCTGCAGCGGTGTTGGTGATCTGCGAGTTGCCGGAAACATTGACGACTATACTTGCAGGCAGATCCCAGTTGTTCCCCGGTATATCAACCGTATCTCCGTTGGCAATCGCCACAGTTTGACCTGTGGTTGGCAAAGTATCCCCGCTCCAATTGGCCGCAGTCGTCCACAAGTTGTCGGCACCACCGCCGTCCCAAATGACATCCGCGGTAGCAGCATTCACATCGTAGAGCGCCGTGTAGGTAGCATCGGCAGTGGCCGCAAGAATCGTCGGCCAGCCGGTAAAGGTACGGGTTGCCGTGTCAACTCCCGCTGGTGGCGTGGCTACCTCGCCTTCATCAACCGTCTGCGTGGTTTCGGTATCATCGACATTGATAAAAGTAATGGTGTAAGTGGTCGTTACTGCCTCCGAATCAAAGGTATAGATCACTTTGGAACTGGCGGTATCAAAAGACAGCGTACCGGACAATCCTGAGTCACCGGCAGAGAGGTTAACCGTCGGGTTGAAGGTTCCGCCATAGGCAGAGTCATGGCCTGAGTAGTCGATTAGTTCGACGGTAGTTCCATTTGAAACCTCATAGTTTGAAACATCCAGATTAAATGTCACGTCACCCCAGTCTTCATCAGACCCCCGACGCAGAACACCTGGAGTGAGCGTAGTGAAGCCCGTATTTGAGAAGGTGATTCCGTAGGTAGTGGTGAGTCGGTGTTGTATACTATTCGGCGTAAAGGTCGCACCATCCTCAAAATTAAAGATGCCACTTTGCAAATCGATATAGGCCCCAGCCATTCCGCTGCCCGAAGAAAAATTGAAAGTCATCCCCCCGTAGAGGCGCGCCGCAGCGGTGCTATTACCGATCTGTGAATTGCCGGAAACATTGATCGTCACACCGGTTGGCAGGTCCCAGTAGTCACCCGGAATGTCGACTGTGTCACCATTAGCGATCGCAATCGTGTCTCCATCGACCGGGAGCGTGTTGCCGCTCCAATTGGAAGCGGTAGTCCACAAACTATCGCCGGCATCACCATCCCAGGTAACGTCCGCGGTGGCAGGACTTGTGACGCTTCCTGCGTTGGCATTCAAAGCGCTATAAATCCCATCAGCTATGAGCTGTTCCCCAGTACCGTTCGGGTGAGTGCCGTCGTAGAAAACATCCGCAGTGTTATTAAAGGTTGTGGCCAGGTCAAGGTAGGTGACCGTAGAACTCGCGGTGCTTTCCGCGGTTGCGAGTGATTCCAGAAGGTTGTTGATGTCTGTAAAATGATCGCTTTGGGTAACTGGCACAGTATAGTTGCCTGAACCGTCGGTCGTAAAGCGCGGTAGGATGGACACCAGCAGGACGCGAATATTCGGGTTACCGTTGCTCCCGCTATCACCCTGCAGGGTATCAACAATCGTCTTGATCCGGTCGCGAACTGTTTCCGCAGTAACGGAGGGGTCATGGAAAATATCATTCCCTCCTAGAAAGACCACGGCGGTATCGGGAGTTTCATTCTGGTTCTTCAGCGTACTCAGGCTCCCGGGCAGCGAGCTTGCAAGGTGTACCGCCCCCAGTCCCCAGTAGGCCTCGTGGCGATTGACGAAAGATTCGCCTTCATAATCCGGATAGACCGAAAATGCCTCTTCATTATTGTAGTCGTGGTTGTAAGTGCTCGTGCCAACGAATTCATGACTGGCGATGTTATCGACGAGCTGCTTCCAGAAAGCGTAGCGCCAGGACCAATTCCCGTCGCCGGCAGGGCGTGTCGCCGAACCTTCCGTAATAGAATCCCCGACACAGAGGATCTTTCCGAAATCCTTCATGAAGGTATCAATAAAAAGTTGGGCATTGGCCTGCCCTACTGCGTAATGATCGTAGCCATGGATGTCCTCGGAGTTGGTGCGATATGGCGCGACCTGTGTATCGAACAAAACACCGCGTGAGTCCGCATTGGTGATGTTGGTCAGGGTCGTATTGATACGCGTGCCGGAGTTGCCCACCGTGTTCATGACGAAATTAAAATCACTGCTGCCCAGATCCGCAGCCAGCTGAGTCAAGATGCCATTCCAGCGGGCCGTATAGACGGCCTCCGAGGTGTTGGATTGTCCCGCCGCTTCCCCATCGCTCTCGCCCTGAAACCAGAAAACCCCGCGAAAGCGAGGCGTGTCGCCATTGGCAATGATCTCATTGATCTTCGCCTCTAATCCTGCTGTAGTGCTCGCATAGGTACCGAAAAATTGTTTTTGATAGAGCCATTGCGGCGTTCCATTCTCGTACCATTGCGCAATTTCCTGCCCCGGTTGCCCATCAATGACCACAGCCGGATTTGAAAAAAGACCGGAAGCAACGAGCGCGTCTTTTACGCCATTCCCAAACTCGTATGTACCCGTAACTACTTCGCCATCACGATTGACCGGCCAATAGGCATTCGACTGGCCCGTGGCAATAAAGACATCCACATCCGCACCATGAAGAAACGCCTGGAACCCGAGTAAAAGCAAAAGTTTAGTCGTAGATATGATTTTTTTCATTTTTTTATCTTCATGAAGGAGATACATTTTACGCGTCTATACCTCTTTTGAATAATATTGAATTCATCAAAAATTAGCGTTTCAAATAGGCTTCCGCCCAGTTCGCGTGGTCGCCGCCATTGTTCCCGTCTGAAGCTTCAACGATTAAGGTCAGTTTACGCGCATCGACCACCGACAAGACCAACGGCTCAGCATTTTTAATACTGCCCCGCTTCACCGCACCCGAGCGATAGACTTCCTTATCATCCAAAAGAATGGTCATTTCCAACTGACCGTGGTGTGCATCATCCGGACCGGGTATCACACTAAAGATCGAAAATTGACCGTCGAGGTTGAAGCTCAGATTGGAATCGGCATGCACTCCGATACCGCGGAGATACTCCACCCCAGCGATACGGATCGGCTCGCCGCCCACAGATTTATCCTGCATCACCCGCCAAAAACTGTCCACAACTTCTGCCATCTCAGCAGTCAGGTAGAGCTTGCCGTCTATCAATTCCGACTCAGTAATCTTTTCTACCCTTGAGGGCCCCGACCATTCAAAATCAGCAAAAATAATTTGTGTGATATCCGAACCCGGCGCCGGCCTGATCGCCACGCTTTGTGTCCCTGACCATGAGGTCATCGCTTGTTTGCTATGCTTATGAATCAGACTTGATGTCGGGAGCTGCATGATCTGCCAGTCATCGGAGGCTGTGATTTCGAGACGCTGTGCATACTGCCCATTGACCTCCAGAATGATAGACTGCGGCTGCGTACAGTAAAACTTGAAACGCAAATCCGCGCCCTCAGGAGCCCGCCATTTGGGGTCATTGAACTGTTCGTTCCGAGTTCCCCGATGTTGATTCAGAATACGAAAGCCCTTAATACCGCCGACCCCTTCCGCCGGAGCCACATTGCTCCAAAAACCGGTGCCTTCCGAGAGCTGATTGGACAGCTTGTCCGTCGCCTTGGCATCCCCCAGCCCCGACGGGATGGCCGCTTCAAAGTCCGAGGAAACCACTATACCGCCTTCGTAGTGGATGTTGGCAAATCCAAAAACATAATCATCGACATTCAGGACCGGCAATTGCGCCGACCAGACATCCCCTTGTTTCTGTGCCTTGGCATCCCGCCAGGCGCGGGCAAAACTCACCGCACCCTGCTGTGCGTAGTAAATATCCAACGATTCAATTGTATCCGGAGCATTCGGCCGGATCCAAAACTCCGGTATTCCTTCGCGGTTCAGGGACAGTTCCGATTGTGCTCGCTTCGGCCAGAAAATATCGCGGCCCACAACATGCCGCTCCAACCAGAGTTTACAATTATCTCCTAGTTTTTCGGTATTGTGATGCCCCCGCGCCTGTATCGCAAAGTCCCAGGGCACTTCGGATTGAAACATCTTGAAAGTCTCGGCACCACGCTCATGTCCACCGTGGTGGTCATTGGAACCATTCAACCACAGACTGGCGGCGCGAATATGCGGCGCGTGCGCCTGCGGTGCGATAGCAGAGAGGTAGAGTTGTTCACCCGCGCTCATCCGAGCTGCCTTGTATGGATTGTTATACATCCAAACCTGTTGACTCCGATAGTATTCATTCCAGCCGATACCAAAGTAGGCCACCACCGCCTTTACGCGCTCATCCATCGCGAGATTCCACATGATCGTGCCCCCATAGGAGTAGCCTTTGGCTCCAATACGCTCTGCATCGACTTCTTTCTGGCTGAGTAGATAACTCAGCACCCGGCGCTGAATCGTATACCAGAGGTAGTCGGAAGTCTGTTTGTAGTCCGTAATCGACTCACGATTCGGACCATGCGACCAAATGGGCGGGCCGACTGCCTTGTCCATGTTGCCATGCCTTAAAGACTCCGGATAACGCGTGTAGTCCACGCGATCCCCTGCCTTTCCGCAGTAATCGTGCGCCATAACCGCCCAACCCGTTTCAACATAACCCTTTGAAATATTTGGCCGCGACATCCAGCCATGCACGTCCATGAGGCCGGGTGCATTAACCGCACCCTCCTTCACCGCGTATTTACAGAATACCCGGATTTCCTTTCCAAGTACATAGGCGCTGATGTAGCTGTCGCGATAATAAATACCACCACGCCGCTCTTCCCTGACAATTTCCTCCCGGTATTCACCCGCATCCGGATCATACGCCGCCCAAATTTCAGGCGGTGTCGGCAGTGTTTCCATCGCCAATAATTCCCGCACCTTGGGTTGAATGGCCGCCAACCAAATTTCGTAGCCCTCCCGATTCGGGTGCAGCAAGTCCGGCATGACCGCCTCCGGCAAGCGACTGTCTTCATTGAGGAATGCCTCGTTGATATCCAGATGAAAAACAAAACGCCCGTCTGCCAACCTCGGTAACTGCGAGTTGATTGACTCATTCAAGCGACGCAAGGGATCCTCTGCGGTCTCACCCCGCGGAAAGATGGAGAGCAAGAGCACTTTTGCTTCCGGCAATTGTTTGCGTAGCTCCTCAACAATCAGACGAATGCCGCCCAAAGTCACTTCGAAAGGATCTCGGCGGTGTCCGGTATTGTTAGTGCCGATCATGAGCACGACTACCTTCGGCGAGAGTCCCGCGATTTCCCCATTTTGCAGGCGCCAGAGCACATTTTCCGTCCGGTCGGCGCTGTAGCCGAGGTTCAGATGCTTCATCTCAGGGAAGGTGCGCTCTACCAAACCCGGTGCCCGATCATCCATAAAATGGGTAATGGAATCGCCAATAAAAACCAAGTCGATTTCGTCCGCACTGGTGGCGACCTCCTGCAACTTTTGTTGATGCCGCGCCATCCACCAGTCATCCCGTGCTTGCGCCTTGGTCGTGGCAAATTCTGCCGCCAGGCTTTGAAGCAAAACCATTGTGCTAAGCGCTGGCAGGACTAAAATAGGGATAATTTTTTTCATGTCGCAAAAAAGCTATCGAATCGGTTCATCTTCCATGAGCGCACTTAGCATTGGCTCCATCGCAGCGGCCCAAACGGCATAGCCTTTCGTATTGGGATGCAAAAGATCAGGCATGAGCTCGCGCGGCAAATTTCCTTCTGAGTCAAGGAAGTGCTGGTTGATATCCAAATGCGTCACCATGGGATCCGCCTCAGCCAGTGCAGGCAGGCGGGCATTGATCTGCTCATTGATTCTTCGCCAGCGATCCTCCGGTCCAGCTCCCCTGGGAAAAATCGACAAGAGGAGCACTTTCGCATTTGGTAAGTGAAAGCGTATGGTACGCAGATTACTGGCAATTCCAGCAATAGTATCCTCTGGGGCATCTTTGGCAGCCTGCGTGTTGTTGGTACCAATCATCAAAACCACCAGCTTTGGATTCAAGCCCCTAACCTCCCCGTTTTGCAGACGCCAGTTGACCCACTCAGTACGATCCCCGCCAAAGCCCAAGTTCAAGGCTTTGCGATGACCGTAATAACGCTCCCAAACCGATTTCCCAAACTCCCCTTTTCGCTCCCAAAAATGCGTGATGGAATCGCCTACAAAAACCAATTGGTAATCTTCCTCGGTCACTTCACGCAGCTTTTGTTCATGACGCGGCCCGCCTCGGGGGACAGACTGCACGGCGCGATGCGGGTTTGCCGGCAAAGGAGCATGCTTAAGCGCCGCACTTACGTAGGGTTCCAGTGCCGCATACCAAAGCTGATAACCCTGCGAACTTAGGTGCAATAAATCATGATAATACAATTCCGGATTCAACTCACCCGTCTCGCGATAAAATTGAGGATTAAGGTCGAGGTGCAGCACCTGGCTGCACTCTGCAAACCCTGCCAGTTCCCGGTTCACAGCCTCTAAAACAGCTTGCTCGCGCTCCTGTCCGCGCGGGAAGACCGAAAAGAGAATCACCTTCGCTTTCGGCACCCGCAGCGCCAATTCATCCAAAATGGCTTCGATTCCGGCCAAAATCGCCTCAGCGCTCTGGTTTCGGGTATTATTCGTGCCGATCATCAAAGCAACCAGCTTCGGTTGCACACCCTCCAACTCGCCATTTCGCAAACGCCACAGTACTTGCTCAGTGCCATCCCCCCCAAAGCCCAGATTTAGCACTCTGCGGTTACCAAAGTAATAGCCGTACAGCGGGTCTCGCTCTCCATACTGGGTAATCGAGTCGCCGATTAAAACAATATCATAATCCCCCTGCTGTGCCTCTACCAGCTTTGCATCATGGCGCTGATGCCACCATTCGGATGGACGCTGTGGCTCTTGTGCCTGAGGAAGCGCTTGTAGCAACGAGGGCACACACAGAACCACGAACAGCACGGAACGCGGGACTAATTGAGTCAAAAAATGCGACAGTCGCGAAGGTAGCTTCATATGCACAGAAACTACCATACATCGCCCCCGAACGAAATCACTCATACGTGCGATATAATTTGCATAAAAAACAGCCCCTCTCATGACAAATGCAAGAGGTGCTGACACAGAATTTAAAACAGAGGCGACTACTGAATGCTTAGCTGAACCAGTTGCTTGGTGTCGAACTGGCGGTCTACCAAATTTACACGCCAGAGATTGTCACTCAGATCTTCAACCGAAGTGATCTCACAGTTCTCTGAACTCAACGCGACGAGTGCTCCCTTGCAATAGAAAGTCAGGCTGCCCTCTTGGGCACCCGCATCGGTCAGCTCAACTGTCAGGGTTGCCTTCGTCACAGCGATATTGGCAATCTCGGTGGCACCCATTGCGATATGCAAATTCGAACCAACTAACACCGGAAGATCCAGCTTCGGACTCAATCAAAGGAGTAAAACGGACCAACTGAGACGACAGCGCTGACAGCACTTCAGTGGTGTAGCGATCTGTCGCATAGCCCACGGCTTTGTTTTCTCAGAAATCGAAAACAACACAGTTCTCCCCCGCTGGTAGACCTGCTTCAGCGAACTCAATCGAGACCGCCTTCGTGTATTCAGGATCATTCGCCTTTTGATTACGGTGATCGTCCTCAGCATGGCGCGGATTGTAGAGATTATAGACTGCAAAGTCACCATAGATGCGTTGCGCAGCGAAACCAAAGACTTCGTTGTAAGGTGACTGGCCAAGTGTATGGAGACGTGTGGTCTCAGTGTGTGCAGGGCGCAGGATCTCGTAGTTGCGCCACATGCCTTGCACTTCGGGTGCGTCGATCGGATCACTGACCATTGAAGTGCCACCGACGAGGCCCCCAGAAAATTCCTGAATGCCAAACGAATCAACTTCAACAGAGGCAGTATCACCGGAAAGCTCCACCCACTGCACTGTCGCCGCATGTAGGCTCTGAAAATGAAGCACTACGAAAGTAGCGGAATTGATAATTTGGTAACTTGCTTCATAGATAAGTTCGTATACAAAAATAGATTGAGTGGAGACACTAACACGCTCAAAAACCTCAGAATATCGCATATTTGTACGATAATTGCCGCAGCGGCACTCTTACCGCTTTTCGAGCCAGATTGAAAGCGACAGGAGTGTCGCGTCTACGATTTGGGCGACTGCCCATTCATGCGGAGCAGGACGTGCCTTCAACAAACTTCGGAGCGCTTAAAATTGTCTTCGCCTTTGGCTTGCGCTTCCATGGTCCTTTATTAATACGTTCCACTAGCAACTTCGCCGCATTGCGCCCGATTTGATAAGGCTCTTGATCAAATGACGAAATCGCCACACGCGGATCACGTAAATTCAAGGCACCAAAACCAATCACCTTTACCTGCTGCGGGATCTTCAACTTCAAGCGCTGGCAACTATGCCACGCACTGATCGCCAGACGGTCCGCGATCGCAAACACAGCATCGAACTGGCCTTTATGTTTCGCCAATTCATGATCAATCAAATCCGCATTGTGGGTAAAATTCGGCGTAATCACTTCCGCAGCCAACTTCACCTTAAACTTCTTCAATCCAGCCCTAAAACCTTCTGCGCGCAAACGACTGGTGCTGACAAAATCGCCCGTCGAAATCAACACCGCACGCTTACAGCCGTTCCCCGCCAACACGCGCGCTGCTTCGTAGCCGCCCGCATAATCATCGGTGCCGACAAAATCCGCGTCAAAGTGCGTGGTATTACGATCCACCAATACCAACGGAATCTTGCGATCGATCACCTCCTTAAAATAAAGCGGGCTCGCCTCCTCATTGACAGGCAACAGAATAAACCCATCCACACGGCTCTCCAGCAGTCGATTGATCACCTTCCCCTGCTCCGCAAACGCACACTCCCCAGTATTACCATGCACGAGATCCAGCGCCATGATCAAATCTTTTTCATGCAAGTAATCATACGCCCCCTCAAGAATCGCATGCGCAATCGCATGCCCGGTTGGCATCACCACACTCACAATACCACTGCGCCCACTCTGCATGCCACGCACCAAGCGATTCGGTTTATAACCGAGCTTGTCAGCGATCGCGCGGATTTGCTGCTCAGTCGCAGGCGCGACATTGGCCTCATTGCGCAGCACACGGGACACTGTCATCATCGACACGCCCGCCTGCTCAGCGATTTGTTTCATACTTACAGAACCAGATGCTTTTCTCATGTTAGTTAACATCTGACCCAGTTGTTATATATTAACAAGTAAAATTCGCAGAAACCGATTCAAACAATCTACCTCCTATGGCGGGAGGGGCGATCCTAGTCGGCCGACGGGGATGGTATTACGAACCGGTTTCTATTTTTCTAAAACGAGAAAGCGTCCCCACTGCTAGCGATGAGGATGCTGTTACAATCCGAGGCGAAGCCGACAACCCTCAATTAGAACAGTGTGCGCGCGACCATCAGGCATTGAACGAGTGACTCACCTTGATTCTCAGGCGGCACGCAGCCTATAGACAGCCAACTGTTTCAATCTACTTGGCTCAACGCAATGATGACGTTCGCCCACACTACTTAAATGTCGACGAACGGCAACACTTGAGGAATATTGACGTCCTACCACATTCATTACACTCAGAGCATGAACATCATTAGCGTCAAAGACCTCGCAAGTCTAATTAAACAGGAGCGAAAAGCCCGTGCTTGGACACAGGCGGAACTTGCAGAGCGTTCCGGCGTGAGCAGAGACTGGATCATTACCCTAGAGCAAGCCAAACCAAGCGTCGAACTCGCGCTGGTATTGCGCACGCTAAAGACGCTGAATCTGCCCCTGGCGATCAACAAGCCTAACCAACCAACTCAAGACGGAATTAACCTGGACGATATTCTGGATCAAACGAAACAGCGAGGCAACCAGCCATCATGAATGCGAAGTCTCTCAGCGTCATTGCGAATCAGCAAAAGCTCGGCACAGTCACTTACCACAAGAACCGACTGAGCTTCCGTTACGCACCGGAGTGGCAAACCTCCAGCACAGCCTTCCCCCTCTCGGCCTCGATGCCACTCACACGCAATAAGCATTCACATGAAACGATTGAAGCGTTTCTATGGGGCCTGCTGCCCGACAATCAAGCCGTGATCGATCAATGGGGCAAACAGTTCCAGGTCTCCTCACGAAATGTATTTCGACTCATCGAGCATGTGGGCGAAGACTGCGCAGGTGCTATTCAATTTATCTCGGAAGCAAACGAGCACACGTACCTTTCTTGACCCCAATCTGTTTACGTCTATGGTTAAGACCTCGTCACCTGAAACCAAGCGATACATCTTGCAGCCTGGCGAAGCCTATTTCATGCCGGCAAACGTACCTGTGAAATGGCACTTTTCACCAGGCTTTGTCATGACAGCCTTTCACTTCAGGCTTGAGCTAATGCCGGGTTACAACGCATCGGACTTCCTCTCCAGTGACTTTCAAGTCATCAGGCGGGCAAATGTCCCCTTCCTCCCGCCATTGAGCACAACGGTGGGCACCGCAAGGACCATGGGTGATTATCTGAACATTGCTGCCGCTATCTACGCCTATGCCGCGACCTTCATGGACCTACCAGCCGATAAACTTCAGGAGATGATCATCCTGCGTCGAGAAATACGGCTCCATGTTCGAATGGATCAAATCCGATTTCCCGGCCCTGCTTACCGTGCCCGAGATGGCTCGGGTCATGCAGATGTCAGTGGAAACCTTGAGCCGACACATGAAACGGGATATGGGGCTATCACCCAAGCAATACATCGATAACAACACTCTGCAATGTGCGATCCGGGAGCTCTTGTATTCAGTGAACAGCGTCAAAGAAATCACCAGTCTCCTGGGATTTTCATCAAGCTCATATTTCTCCCGCTTCTTCAAAAAGCACACAGGCGTGTCGCCGGACGCCTATCGCCGGGGTTGCGTCATTCCACGCCCTAGATGAGCTCGGCCCAATGGCTCGGCTTATCACCTGGGTCCATATGAATACCCCGTATTACCCCACCTACGACAGCGCGTTCCCGGGAAATCCACAGGACGTTCGCCGCTTAACAACGGGCAACTCAGTCGCCTTGCACAGCTTACCAAGGCAAAGTTTGCCGGCAACCACCGTGGTAATCAAGAGCCGTTGGTCAGTTTCGACCGGCCAGAAAAGGGCTTTAAGCAGTTCAACCAACGCGCGAAAACACCCGGCGGCTTCTATTTACCCAACGCGGTCAAACAACGACAGTTCAATACCGCAAGTGGCAAAGCCGAGATCACCGTCAATCCGCTCAATCCGATTCAACTCGAAGGTGATCAATTGCTATTACAAACCTTTCGTAGTCACGACCAGTTCAACACGACCATCTACGGCACCAATGATCGTTATCGCGGCATCAAAAACGAACGGCGCGTGCTCTTCATGAACACCGAAGACATGCAGGCCCGTAGTCTAGTAGCCGAGCAACCGGTCGACATCACGAGTCACTTCGAAGGCGAAACCCGCACCGCCGAGCTCTTTCTGGTGATCCCCTACGACACTCCGCAAGGCTGCGCGGCCGCCTACTACCCAGAAGCCAACGTGCTCGTGCCCATTGCATCACAAGCGGCACACAGTGGCACTCCGACATCAAAGTCCGTGGTCGTAACGGTGTGTCCCCACCGCTCAGCAGGGACACCCGATCAACGTCACTAGCAAACCTTGTTGACTTCGATACCGAGGAGCTCACCGAGCTTTTCGATCTTACTGCCAATATGCCCCACTCCGATGGCGCAGTGATGTGCGGGGCCTCCCTTCGACCAGTCGTTCATAAACTGCTTTACACCGATATCAAATTTGTAGCGGCTATTGGTGTTGCCGATCTGAAGAATTGGCCCCGGGACGGACTCGCCCTCGGCCACCTGTAACAAGACCGAACCGTCACGGCGCGTCACCACTGAGAGCAACGTGACCGGGCCATGCTGCACCGTCATTTGAATCGATAAGCCTTTACCCGGCTTACCATGATACACAGGCACTGGGACCAAGCCCACACGGCCTTCGGCAATCGCGAAGTGCGCAGGTCCATCGTGCCCGAGATACACCACATCGTCTTTAAAGTCAGACAGGTAGAATTCAGAGAATGAGCCACCGACGCCGAATAGATCCATGATCTTCATCGCCTGCACGTTCTTCACCTCACACTCGCCTGCGATCGGAACATTACGCCCAGTCAGCAAGGTGTTCCCTGCGATCACAGAGGTCACGATGTTTTCATAGTCGCCCGCGCCCTCATAGTAGTAGGCCATCGAACCCAAGTTGTGCTTGGCGATTAGTTGATCCAGCGCAACGGATGTCTGTGCCGCACGTTCCAACTCGGAGCGCTCACATTCATTCGAGACCTCAAACTTCTGCTCAAATTCAGCCACCTTGGTCGCGATTTCGTCAGCGCTGACCGCCTTGCGCAGTTCATTGAGTTCACACATTTCCAACAACTCGAAATGATTACCAAACACCGATGCCTGCTGCGTTAGATCACTATACACATCGAGCATCCCGCAATAATAGTGGCCCATCACTCCAACGCGGTTCTCACGCATGCCAGCAACCACCTTAGCCGCGTCCACCCAATCTTCAATTTCCTGCCACGCCTCGGGCTCTTGCAGATAGCCAGTCACCACGTGATAGTCGATGCCCGTGCGGTTGAAGACACAGGCAAGCTCGGGCACTGAGCAGGACTGACAATGCTCCAGCCAAATTCCAGTCATTGTGCCACGATCCCCAAGTGCATTGAACTTTTCGTAGTCTAATTGCGCCACTGGTTGTAGGTTCAACATCACCACCGGCACTTTGGTTTTCTGCACCACTGGTAGCACTGTCGATGACAGTGCATAGGTCGAGATGAAGAGGAAGATCACCTCGACATCCTGTTGTTTGAATAACTGCGCTGCGCCGCTCGCCTTCTCGACGTTGTCCACCATCCCCGCATCGACGAGCTCAATGCCCATACCAGCGATGCGGTCACGGATCTGCGCATGGTAGCCGTTCAGGTTGTCAAGTAAGCCATCAAATTGCGGCCAGTAGGTATCGAGTCCGATTGAGAATATTCCTGCTTTCATAATTTTTATTTTTTGGTTTGTTTAAAAAATCTTAATGCGCGGCGGCGGCACCCTGCAAATAGTTGCCCAACCCGATCAGGACTGTGGAGAGTGCGATCACCAAGATGCCAGCTACCAGCATGCCGATCGTCTTGCGTTCAGCCCCTTTCCACTCCTTCAGGTAAAGACTCCACAAATTACTCGCGATGATGATGAAGGACATATGCAGCGTCCAACTGGTGAAATCGTAGTCCCCCATTTTGGTGGAACCCATGCCATAGAACATAAACTGTAAATACCACGTCACCCCGGCAATCGCTGCGAAACTGAAATTCCTCAGTAAGGGCGCGTCGCTATTGGTATAATCCTTCCAACTCCCCTTCGAGCCGATCAAGTAAACGCACCATACCGCGTTCGTCACAAAGCCACCCAGTAAGACCACGACCAACACGGCATTATTGACCCATAAGGGATCCGTGCCCGATGCTCCCGCCGACTCTGCAATCGGCTTTCCCGCAGCAAATGCAAAGGCCATGCAGGCGCTCATCAGTCCAGCAAAGCCAGCCACCAATAGACCACGGCCGAGATGAAAATCTTGCTGCGCTTCCTCCTCCTTAGTCAACGACTGCTCCTTAAGGTGTCCCGCGTAGCCACACAAACCAATGCCCAACAAGCAGACCAAAATACCTGACAGCACCACCCAACCAGGCAGCGTCGTGAGCAGTGTGATAATACTACCATCATGAACAGCTGGGATCAACGTGCCAAAGGCCGCACAAAACCCCAAGGCCACTCCGTAGCCGAGCGACATGCCCAGATACCGAACGGACAAGCCGAAGGTCAGGCCGCCGATTCCCCACAGGAGCCCAAACAAAAAAGTCCAACCCAACGTAGCCAGCGGTGCAGAGAAAATTGCGCCAAACAAGTCCGGCACTGTCAGCAATGCGACGACCAAGGGCGCAAGGATCCACGAGAAAAATCCATTTACGATCCAGCCGCTTTCCCAAGTCCACTGCTTGATCCGTTTAAGCGGCAGATAAAAACTTCCCGCAGCAAAGCCGCCGATGGCGTGAAAAATGACTCCCAGTATAACCATAATAATTACAATTGATCCATGGCCCATCCCATAAGGCGTGATAGATACATTACAGCATCCACAGAAAATTCCAATGGACAGGATGCTCTATTTTTTGCACATTTTGACTTCAATGAGCACTCCCCCAAAAGCATGGTCCTGCTATCTCCCTCAGTCTCCCGAAGCGGTCGCGTGGGGACTTTATGTTCTCGATGCCGGCTACACCCTAATTGCACCCAACACTCCCTACCCGCCGGGCGAACACCCCGACTCCAATATGTTTACTTGGGACAAAGGGCGCACGCTCGACAGCTTTACTCTCGTTTACATCACGCGCGGCAAGGGCCAGTTCGAGTCACAAAGCGGTGGCACGCATACCATCGATGCCGGAGACCTCTTCATCCTTCACCCGGGAGAATGGCATCGATTCCAGCCTGATCCAACTAGTGGATGGGATGAGCACTGGGTGGAGTTCGATGGCGAGCACGCACGTCGAATCATGAGGCACTCCGCCTTCTCCCCCCAGCAGCCCGTATTCTCAATTGGCGCCGATGAGAGCATTCTACGACTGTTCATCGAGATCAGCGAAGCCACACAATCACAAGCCCCGGGCTTTGAATTGATCATCGCCACACAGACCTCACAAATCGTCGCCCGCCTGCTGGCCCGTCTACAATATGACAGCCCCGAAGCACGAGACATGGAGGCACTCATTCGCCGCGCCTGTTTGCACATTTTACAGAACGCCGAACAGACGATCGACCCTCAGCAACTCTCCTTCGAATTAGGCATCAGCTACTCCGCATTTCGCAGTCACTTCAAACAGATCACCGGCCTGCCGCCTGGCCAATATCAGATCCAAATTCGACTCAACAAAGCGCGCCGCTTGCTGCGCAACAGCACCCTAACCATCCAAGAGATCGCCGAACAGCTCGGCTTCGAATCGATCTACTACTTCTCCCGCCTGTTCAAAAAGAAAACGGGTTGCTCCCCACTCGCCTACCGTAAGCAGGCTCAATTCACCGCTCCCCGTGATGAGCATCCACGAAACGCCTAAAGGACTCCATCATGTTGAGTTCGATAAGAATGACTACTTCGATGATGAGCGCTTTCGCGAATCGGTATACACTCGAGACCGCTCCGCTTTCCCACTGCAATGACTAGGACAACCACTTCGTCTGCGATCACTTCATAAACTAATCGATAACCGGAAGCACGAAGCTTAATCTTGTAGTGGTTCCCGTAGCTATGCAAACGGGCAGCAGGAACAACTGGTGACTCCAAACGCTCGGATAACTTCTTTTTAAATTGATCACGAACCGTGTGCCCTAGCTTCTTCCATTCCTTCAGGGCTGCTGGCAGGAATTGGAGCTCATAGCTCATCGAGAGACACCTTGATTACTTTAGATTTCTCCGAGCGGCGCTCTTCTATCAATCGGCCCAATTCAATATCCTCCAGAACCTCAGACAATGCAGCATACGTAGCTGCAGGAACCAAGTAAGCAGTTGGCTTATTATGGTTCAAAATCGCAATTGTCTCCCCTCCCGCCTCTTCAATCAGACGGCTCGGATTGCGTTTAAATTCTGAGATGCTCGCAGAATAATGACTTAATACAGCTTCCATAATGGCACTAAATAAAGCTCATTTTTTAGCGACAATCAAGCTCCTTCTAGAGTATTTCAAGGGCACCCACGCTCAATATCTTAAGCATGCATGCTCTATCTCAACTGCCTACAAGCTCTCCGCTCCAGCCTGCTGGCCGGCAACGATGCCACCTGTAGGACGTCTACCAGGATAGAGCCCTTCGTAGGTCTCACGGTCATGGCGGTCCGGAGTCATCTGCTCCAGCTCAGGAATCGAATCGCCAGTGCGCGTCTGCCAGTCGTTCAACGCGCCTCGTAATGTCTCCAACGTTTGTTTGTGCTCTGGATTTGCCGCAAGGTTGTTGAGCTGATTCGGATCCTCCGCCACATTGAATAATAACTCCTCCGGACGGTCGGTTGAAAAGACCTCCGCCTCCGCCGCACTGAGCTTATCTTCAGCCTGTAAGCGCAAGAGCTCGGCATAAGATCCGTCCTTATGATTGACCATTTGAAAACTATAACTTCCGGGTGTGTAGTCGCGCATATAGACCCAGTCCCCCTGACGCACCAGACGTCCACAGGCACGTTGCACATGCCAATTGCGCTCGCCGAAAAGAAACGCACGGGTCTCGACTTCAGGCTCGCGGCATATCGGCAACAGACTACGGCCTTGCAACTGCGAAGTCAGCGGCAGACCGGCGGCCTCCAGAATCGCCGGTGCCAGATCGATCGAACTCACAAGGGACTCACTCACCGCACCAGCCTTGAATTTACCCTCCGGCCAGTGCACCACCAGCGGTGTCTTCATGCCGTAATCATACAGCGTAGTCTTACTGCGCGGAAACGGGCGGCCGTTATCTGCCAGCACGAGGATCAAAGTATTATCAAACACGTCCTGCGCTTTAAGTTCCGCGACCACTGCGCCAACGTAGCGGTCGAAGCGCCGCACCTCGTCGCAATAACTAGCAAAATCGGCACGCGCAATTGGCGTATCGGGAATCCCTACCGGCAGGTTCAACGTTGCTGGATCATGCGGCGTCGCTTCAGTATCCGGCTCCCAGGGACGGTGCGCATCAAGGGCAGAATACCACAGAAAGAACGGCTGATCGTTCGGACGCTCCTGCAAAATCTGAATCCAATTCGCAGCCCCGGTCGGATCGTCCGGATAATGCACTGCATCCAACACATCAAAGGCCGGACGGGTCGCTTCGCCCATATGCCACTTCCCGGAGAGCACGGTATAATAACCAGCCTCTTTCAGAGCCTGTGGAAACATAAACTGCCCTTCCGGCAAATCCATGTGGAGTTCCGGCGCTCCAGTATTATGAGGGTAACGTCCCGTGATGATGCTATTACGACTCGGGCTACAGGAACTTGCGGTCACATAGGCATTGCTAAAGCGAACCCCACCCGCTGCGAGTGCATCAATGTGCGGGGTTTGAACCTGACCACCGAAGCAATTGAAGTCCGACGAAATATCATCCGCAATGATCAGCACAATATTGGGACGTTCTACAGATGCATCCGCAATTGATCCCATATAGATCAACGACAGCGCGATTAGAGTGGAGAGTCGATAGAGTGTTCGTATCATAAGGTAACTTAGGCTTGTTAATATCTGATCTCTTAGCGAATTTTATAAAGGGCGAATTCAATTTTGAAGTGCAAGAGAGCGGCGAAGGTGAGTTAGGTGCTTGCGAAAGCACCGACCTTGGCCGGAAGCTCTCTAGCGATGAAACCATACAAACACCTAACTCGTGAAGAACGCTACAGCATTGAGCAGATGCGTAAAGCCGGATATAAACAAAACCAGATCGCCAAACTGTTGGAACGCAGCGA
>Ga0129327_10000018_pt1 | contig 78179 bp, 86 predicted proteins | sample CPBDNA_6_FD_111799 | JGI IMG/M metagenome (GOLD analysis project Ga0129327, IMG submission 111799) | Freshwater to marine salinity gradient microbial communities from Chesapeake Bay, USA - CPBay_Spr_31_0.8_DNA | ecosystem: Environmental > Aquatic > Marine > Coastal | place: USA: Chesapeake Bay... | reverse complement strand
TTGGAAGAGTGGTTAAAGATATATGAGAAAATTTCAAAAGAGCTAAACTTATCATACCAAGAAGATTTAAGGGCTACAGAATTTCTTGCTGTTTTGATAAGAAATAAAGGTCTTGATGCAAAAGTTCTCGAACCAATTTTATCTAAAAAAAATGTCATAATAGCCGGTGCTGGGCCGTCCATTGTAGAAGATCTGGAAAGTATAAAGAAGATTGATAGAAAGAAAGTGGTTTACATCACATGCGATGGTGCAACTAAAGCATTTCAAGAAGTTATGGAAGATATCCCAGATATAATAGTAACAGATTTGGATGGATTTCCAAAGGAACAGGTAGCATGTGCAAAGGAAGGTAGCATTGTGGTTGCTCATGCTCATGCAGATAATAAAGAACAAATCGCAACTTATGTTCCAAAAATCGATAAAATTATCGGAACTACACAAGTTAGACCTAAGGAAAAGGTTTACAATTTTGGAGGATTTACAGACGGAGATAGAGCAGCATTTATTGCAGGTAGCTTTAATCCCAATTCGATTACACTAATAGGTATGAATTTATCTGAAGAAGTTGGAACGTATTCTAAGCCAATTATATTTGACAGAACAAGAAAAATAATTAAATTAAAAATTGCTAAGGATTTGCTTGAACTTTTTGCTCTAAAAGTCCATGAAGAAGGAAGAGGAATTAAACTATTTAATTTAACAAAAGGAGCAAATGATGCAATTAAAGGATTTAAGCCTATAACTTTGAAGAAATACCTCGAATTGGTATATAAATAAATTAGGCTTTTTCAACATCCTTAACATACATTAAAGGATAGTTCATTTCTTTAATGTATTCAAGTTTACCTGTAGCAACATATTCACCGTATTTAACTTTTACTTCAACAGTTAAATTTTCTTTTGTAATTTCTTCATAAGAATAGGTTCCCTCGTAATCTTTAGCTTTTATTTCAACCTTAGCATATATTCTGTAAGGCTGAGCTAATAATGAAGCTTCAATTGCTTTTTCTATTATCTCTAAATCTTTTTTTCTAAATGGAGTAGCAATAAATTGATGGTATACGAAGCCTAAAGCTATTCCAAGTTCAAATATTGCTCTTTCTTTATTTCCTATTTCTTTTGAAAAATACTTCTTAGCTATATCTTCCACATAGCTTGTAATTTTACTTAACCTTATAAAGCCTTTTCAAGAAACTTAGAGCAAATTCGTTTGCCTTTTTCTCATTGCCCTTATGTTTATTTCCCCACATTCTTATTACGTGGTAAAATTCGTGCAAAACTATGAAGGCATTATACATGTATTCTCCTCTGCTAAAATAAATAATATTTTTGGATGGATCATATAGAGCTAAAGCCTTGTATTTGCCTTTAGGTATTCCAACTTTAAGTTTAGGTTTTTCAACACCGTAAAAACTTGATAGAATACTAATTGCTTCCTCTGTTTTACCTTCACTTATCATTTCAACTATAGTTCTAAAATCTATCTGATTACCTTCCATAGCTCATAAGTTGCATTGTATAAGAAATATCCTGCAAAAAACAAAAAAGTCGCTAATGAGAAAATCTTTATTGCAGTAAAAGCTAATCCTTTGTTTATCATATAACCTTTTCTTACCATGTAGGCAAAAAATAAAACCCAAATAACTATGCCAATGAAAAAGCCAATTACCGATACGATTCCGAAAAGAGAAATAAAAGATAAACCTGCAGTTAACCACCAGCCTATTTGCAAAGGATTTATTAAGCCAATTCCTAATCCAAGAAAATAGCTGTTTGTTTTTCTCTTTAAGTTCATATCCATGCTAAAGTTGTTCCTTTTAATTTTTAAAGTTGAATATGCCAAATAAAGCATGAATAGAGCGCCAACCAAATAAAAAGGATATAAGGACAAAGATGCTACGAAATTATAAAGCATTAACGTTATTATCATGAAGGTGAAATCTGCTGTCATAGCCCCCAATCCTACCGCTACTCCATTAAAAAATGATACTAATGTTCTTTGTGCCATCAAAGCTAATATAGGCCCTGGAGGAGCTGCAAGTGAAAGACCGTATAATAATCCTATGATGAAAAGGATTGCTGGATTCACCGAAATTTTTTCAAATTCTATCAATTTAAATTTTAGGATAAGAATTTTAAAAACCAAGGATAAGAAATAGGTTTGACGATGTTTTGAATAGAATTTAATTTGGCCATATATGAAGCTGGGATTACAGATACAAATACATGGATTATATTATAAACACCAGTAAAAATTAGTATTAAAAGAAGGGCCTCAAAATTTGAAGTTGCTTTTAAACCAGTAGTTATATATATTGTATTTGAAGCATAACCAATAAAGCCTGCAAAAATTGTGATAAAAAGGACGTAGTTAAATAATGTCATTATTAAAGTTCTTAATAAGATAGCTAGTGAAAGCCCAAGTATCATGATCTTTCCATAACTAGCTTTTTTTAAAATTAAGAAAGCTGCATAATATCCAAATATTGTAGAAAAGACTGCAATTGATTTAGCTGCAGGCCCAATAATGGGAAAGCTTGAGAAAATGTTTAATAAGAGGAAATGAATAATCTCAATTAAAATCGCTATTAATGGGCCGAATAATAAAAATGACAACATCACTATTATTTCAGCAGGATCAAATTCAAGATAAGGCAATATTGGAAACCTAAAATAATGCGATAAAGTTAATGAGATTATAGCAACTAAGCTACCTAGTATTGCAACAGTAGCGACTTGCCTTGAGTTCATAACATAATAATAAAAATCAACAAATAAAAAAGTAGCTACAATTAAATTTGTAATTATTCCAATATTAACAAATTTCGATTAAATTATCTTATGATAGAAACATTTTTCAAAGAAATAAAAAGTGAATATGAAGAATTGCGAATATTCTACAATTGTTTAAAGGAGAGTGGTAAACATGGCATGCTAAAGGGTATGGAAAGTGACACTATATTTTTTGGATGCGGAGATTCATATGCAGTAAGTATGGCTATAAGCGAAATTGTAAATTGCAATTTTGGCGATCCCTACGAATGGCAATTTAAAAAATTGCCTAAAGGAAAAATATTTGTTTTTGTTTCAGTTTCAGGAAGAACCAATGCAAACATAAACTTAGCTAAAAAAGCAAAAAAGGATGGAAATAAAATAATAGTTATAACAGGAAACGATTTTTCAGAACTTGCAAGTGTTGCTGATGATGTTATAAACATTAACTACAAAGAGAGAATCATTCTACCTGGAACTCTATCTTTTACTAAGTCTTTGATAAGCTCATTTTCACTATTTGGTTTAGAAATAAACTTTGAATCATTATACAAAGAAATCAATAATATTTTTAAAACAAAATTCGGTTTTTTCAACGGAGACACTTTATTTATAATAGCTTCACCGGCATATTATCCTCTTTCATACTATTTAAAAGCAAAGATCGCTGAAGCTATCGGACTAAAAGCTATAGCTGAAAGAATAGAGCTTTTCAATCATGTAGATTTATTCTATGTTGAGAGAGAAGATGGACTAATATTTCTTAATACACCAGACGATCATAAATCTAAATTGCTTCTCGATCTTGTTAAAGATAAAGTAAATTATTGTATTAATTACGAGCTTAAGCTTGATATCTTAACTAATTATATTGCAGGAAGCATTTTCTCACAATATTTTGTATATGAGCTTATGCGCATGCATGGAAAAACCAAGTTTAACTTTGCCATTTCAGATTTCCTTGAAATAAGCAATAAACTAATTTACTAACTCGTTGATTGATTTTGCCTGAATATTTTCATACATGAAATATCCTTCATCATAAACTATTTTTCCCCTCATGATTGTAGTTTTAACAATACTTTTTATTTTCATACCGTCAAAAGGAGAAAACTTTGACATAGAAACAAATTTTGAAGAGTCTATAATTTTTTCCTCTTTTAAGTTAATAATGGCGAGATCTGCGTAATAACCCTCAATTATTTTCCCTTTTTTTATTCCTAGGTACTCAGCCGGTGCAATGCAGAGACATTTTATTATCCTATCCAAATTAAGAATGCCCTTTAACCAGGAATTCAAAAACAACGTATACATAATTTCGATGGAAGGATAACCTGGAGGTGGATTCTCAGATAATTTCTCCTCTCGGCTATGGGGAGCATGATCGCTTGCAATAAAGTCTATTTTTCCATTGTTTATCCAATTTATTATTTCCGAATTATCTTCCTTTGAAGATAAGGGAGGTCTTACACTTGAGTAACCTTTATGTTTGTTTTCAAAGTCTTTTTCCGATAAAAATGTATGATGTGGAGTAACTTCAATGTAAACTTTTTTATTTGGATTATTAGAACGAAATTCCTCTATTAATCTTAAAGATTTTGCTTTTGATACATGGGCGAATCTTATGTTGCTAAGTTTTTCTGATTTCGCAAGGATATCTTCTACAGCTATTACTTCATCGTTTCCATACTGCGCGTGAAATACCACCCTTTTTGAACTTATTGTATCACTATAATCTAAAATGCTAGGAAGATCTTCTTCATAAAACTTAACTGCGAAACATTCCCTATGATTTATGATTTTATTAAGTTCTTTACTAGGTCTAACATGCAAACCAAAATCAACCATGGATTTTTCCTTAAAATCTAGGTATCTCTTTTCCAATCTTTCAAGATTATTTACGGGAGGTTTTGTATTGGGCATATCCAGTACTGTTGTTACACCTCCTGCCAAAGCAGCTTTCGAGCCACTTCTTATAGTTTCTTTATAACTTTCATCCCAATCCCTAAAATGAACATGAAGATCTGTAGCTGCTGGAAATAATGCTTCTTCATTTTTTAATTTTATGGTTTTTAATCCTTGAACGGAATTTTTTGATATTTTAGCTATTTTTTCTCCCTTGATTAATATAAAGCAATCGACAAAATTACCTTCTATGTATGCTTTACCTTCTATGCAGTATTCATCTAAATTTGCTTCTTTCGACAATTTGCTCTATAACCTCGTTTTCGCTCAAATATCTCATACAATAATTGCATTTCAATTTTAATGGTTTCTTAGATATAACTTTAAAACTTGAAACAATAGGTTCATTGGTTTGCCTGCTAATACATGTAGGATTTGAGCATCTGAGGATGTCCTCCACTATTTCTTCTAAGGTTATTTTCCTTTTCTCATGAACTTTGTAATCTCTTATTATATTGATCGTTGCTTCAGGAGCTATCAAAGCCAGCCTATTCAAAAGATTTGGATTTATTTCGAGATTTTCTACCTTAACTACATCTTTAACTCCTAATTTCTTGCTCTTAACGTTCATAACCAGTGCAATAGTGTATCCTTCTTTTCCTGTTAGTTCAAGCAGGTTTAGAACAGCAAGCGCCTTACCTGCTGGTATATGATCGATAACTGTGCCATTTCTTATCTTAGTAACCTTCATTTCGTATTCTTCCATACTCACACCTCGGCTCCTAGAATTAAAGATAAAAGGGCCATTCTTAAAGGTATTCCATATTTAGCTTGTCTAAAATAGGCCTGCTTAGAAGTTTTATCCAATTCATAGGTTAGCTCCTCAACCCTTGGTAAAGGATGCATAACGATTAAATTAGGTTTTGACTTCTCTAAACTTTTTAAGTCTACTTTATAAGAACCCTTAACTTTTTCATATTCCGCAAGGTCAACGAATCTTTCCTTTTGTATCCTTGTAACGTAAAGAACATCCAATTCTGAAATTACTTGATCTAAATTTGTAATTTCTTCTATTTTAGCCCCTTTACTGATAAGTTCATCTTTAACCTCTTCCCTTAGCGTTAATTGCGGAGGAGAAATAGCGTAAATCTTGTTATCGTATTTAGTTATCGCCATTAAGAAAGATATTACAGCCCTACCATACTTTAAGTCTCCATAAACACCAATATTTAGGTTATCAAGCCTCGAAAAAACATTTCTGATAGTATAAAGATCGATCATTGCCTGCGTCGGATGATTTAAAGTTCCATCGCCTGCATTTATTACTGGATTTTCGCATACATCTGCAGCGAACTGTGCTGAACCTTCAATTGGACTTCTTATTACAATCATATCGCAGTACGTGTCAAGCATTTTAAGTGTATCATAAAGACTTTCTCCTTTCTTAATCGAAGAGTATTCGCCTGTAACGTTTATTACCTCTGCTCCCAATCTCTTTGCTGCAACCTCAAAACTTATTCTTGTCCTTGTGCTTGGTTCTAAAAAAAGGTTTGCTATAATTTTTCCTTTAAGAATTTCCTTGTATTTTAAATCAATGAATCTATCAGCGACGTTGAAAAGATATTCAAGCTCTTCTTTTGAGAAATCGTTAACATTTATAATATCTCTATTAAGCCAACTCATCTCAATTTATGAATTTAACAAACTTGTTATATTTATCATTTTTAAAAGGGAAAGCAATTCAATTCCTTTCTCACTTAATTTCTCCCGTGCTCCCTCTTCCCTATCTACAATAACGAAGGCATATTTGGCAAAATAATTTTGTGATTGCAACTTTTCATATGCGTCGAATATATTACCTCCAGTCGTTGCTACGTCATCAACTATGATTACGGATGAATTTTCTTTAAGCTGTCCTTCTATAAGCTTTTGTGCTCCATGACCTTTACTTTCTTTCCTTACATATATCAGCGGTTTTCTTAGCCTGTAAGCTAGAAAAGAAGCCCATGCCAGTCCTCCTGTAGGAATTCCTGCAATAGCATCAAAGCCTATATTTTTAAGAATCTGAGCACATTCTTCCACAATTTTCTCATATAAATCAGGATAGGAAAGAACTAATCTCAAGTCTATGTATATGTTTGATTCCTTACCTGAAGAAAGAATAAATTTTCCCTTTTTTATTGCCCCTATTTGTATTAATCTTTTAACTATGTCCTTCATATGCAGCTATAGCCTTTTTTGCTTCAAGAACAGGATTATTTGCATAGAGAATAGATCTGCCAACGATTTCATAATCTGCACCGTTTTTTATCGCATAGCCGTAATCCATACCTTGTGCTCCTATACCTGGTGAAAATATTTTAAGTTTTGTTATTTTCCTTACCTTTTTAAGTATTTCAGGCTTAGTTGCAGGCGCAATTATACCACTTAAGTTTAATTTATTGGAAATCTCTACGAAATAGTCTACGTTTTCATCGTATTTATAGGAATCGTGAACGCTCATTGTTACAACAGCCAATGTTGGAATAATGTTCTTAATAGCTCTGAGAGAGGTTTCACCTATGAATGAATGGGCAATTATTGCATCAAAATGTAAATTTTTAGCTAAATTGGCCAGCTTTTCACATATATGAGGAACATCTGCAACTTTCAAATCTGCTATTATAAAGAAATCATTATTCACTTCCCTGTTTATCTTAGCGGATTTATTGAAAGAATCTATCAAGCAAGTAAGCCCTATTTTGATTCCTACCACATAGGGACTAAGTTTATAAAGGAATTCTTTATCATAGAATTGAGCATCATCAATTGCTAAAATCAGCTTGCTTTTCTTAACTTCAGTTAAATTTCCGAGTTTTTCTAAACTCACTGCCTATATCTTATTTAACAATAGACTTAATGCTATATATAAAAAGAAAACGGTTCTGATTGAAATTAAAAGCCAATAAGGGAAAAGAATTTCCTCAATGGATAAATTAAAGGTAAGAGGTAAAACAATGGATACAAGAGGATATTCTAAAAGCAATAAAACTTGAAGAATAGAGGAATAGATCACAACCTTGTTAGAATTTAATGCTAATATAATTAATACAAGTTCATATAAAGCGTATTGTGGAGAAAAACCAAACGAGAATGCAAAAAGTATCGAAATAATACCTAAGCTTATTCTTTCAAAACTTTGTTTATTGGTCGAAAAGACAAGGAATAAAACAGTAAAGGTGCCCGTCAAAAATAATGAGATCAGCTTAAGAAAGTTTATTGAAATTGGAAACAAGCCAGTGGTAATTTTATTTTCAAATATAGTTGGACACGGCGTAATGCCGATCACATGATAACCTATAAGCTTTAATGTAAAACTGTCTGAAGGACAATTTAAATATAGACCGCTTGGAACATAGAAGCCGTTTGAAATATATTCCAACAAGCCAAAGATTGATTCCCAAGCAGGTCTATTAGATTGCCAAGCTATGAAGTTAATATATAAACCAAGGTTAAACACAATGGGAAAATTAATCAATAAAAGGAAAATAATGAGATAAACTAGAGTCCCAAAGAAAAATTTCCTTTTATGTTTATCGAAGATGCAGGACAAAAACAAAAAGACCGGAATTATTTTCAGCGAAGTCCCCAAAGAGATTAACAATGAACTGGCTTTTTTGTACTTCTGAATCAAATATGCAGAAAAAACAAGTAAAAAAACCACCAAAGGATCGTAAATCTGCTGAGAAAAAATCCAAAATAAAGGTAAAGGAGAGAAAAGGTATAACCATCTCGCATATTGCGAATAATATTGTGGAGATGCTTCAAGAAGTTTCCAAATTAGAATGCCTGTCAAGCTATCTGAAACTGCATTAACAAAGTAAAACAACACTGAAAATATGAATAAATTGTTGAACGCTAAGTAATTTAGGATAAAAGAATAAAGATTAAATAGAAAAGGATATGTGGTCCAAACGTTCAATATGCCCTTACTTTGTTGAATTTCATAAATTTCATGAAGCCATTCAGTGTAGTATGATACAACTGAGAATTTGATTATCGGAGATATAAAAATCGGAAAAAATCTTGAAAAAAATAATAAAATAATGTACGTTTCAAATTCATAATTTATAAGATAACTTGGCAGCAAAGGCTTGCCCTTGAACATTTGATGAATAATATATATTCAACCATGACTTAAATTATTTGAGAGATGCATATAATCCTCTGTATAAAGCAAGTTCCAGACTCTACAGATATGAGAATAGATCCAAAAACGAATAACCTAATAAGAGAAGGTGTGCCTTCTGTAACAAACCCTCCAGATCTTTATGCTGCAGAAGAAGCTCTAAGATTGAAGGAAAAATTTGGAGGAATTTTATCTGTAGTAACAATGGGGCCTTTACAGGCAGAGAGTAGTTTGAGAGAAATACTTGCAATGGGTGCAGATTATGCTTATCATGTATCAGATAGAGCTTTAGCTGGTTCTGATACTTTAGCTACTTCATATACATTGTACAAGGCTATTGAGAAAATCTGCGAAATACATGAACCTTTTACTTTTATTTTCTTTGGAAGACAGGCAATAGATGGAGAAACAGGTCAAACAGGACCTGGCGTAGCTGCAAGATTTGGAATACCTATAATAACATATGCCTATAAGATACAGGAAATAGATCTAGAAAAGAAGTACATAATTGCTTGCAGAAAAGTATACGATGGAGAAGAAGTTGTTAAAGCTAAAATACCTGCAGCGCTGAGCATAACAGAAGAAGCAAGCAAACCCAGAGCTCCTTCAATAAGCGATATAATTAGAGCTTATAGAGCTAAAATTGTAAGATGGAATAAAGATGATTTAAAGCTTGAGGATGATAAAATAGGCTTAAAAGGCTCGCCAACTTATGTTAAAAGAGTTTTTCCACCGCCTCCAAGGAAGAAAGGTCAAATATTCGATGGAAGAGGAAAGGAAAAAGAAGCTGCACAATGGCTTGTAGATAATTTAATTAAGGTTAATGCTTTTGGAGAAAAAATTGCTGAAAAATATGAGGAGGTTAAACCTTTACCTATTGCTCAAGATAAGACAAAGAAATTTGGAGAAGTTTGGAGTACAGTTGAACATAGATACGGGAAGGCCGATAGCGTTTCTTGGGAACTTTTAGGAGAGGCAAGAAGATTATCAAGATTGCTTGGAGTCAAGTGCGCAGCTGTTGTTGTAGGCTATAAGGTAGAGCATTTAATAGATGAATGTGCTGCATACGGTGCTGACAAAGTATACTATGTAGATCATCCAGTTTTTGAGCATTATAGAACGGAACCTTATTCAATTGCTTTAACTCAACTATGCTTAAAATACAAGCCTGATATACTTCTTATGCCAGGTTCACAGAATGGAAGAGATTGGGCAGGATATGTTGCTACCCTTATTCCTACAGGATTGACGGCCGATGGTACACAGCTGGACATAGATCCAGCTACAGGTATGTTACTCGGAACAAGACCTGACTTTGGAGGAAATGAAATGTCTACCATAGTATGCCCAAGGCATAAGCCCCAGATGGTTACTGTAAGACCGAGAGTTATGAAAATACCTCCTAGAATATCAAATCCAAACATTGAAGTTATTAAAGAAGAGATTCAAGTACCCGAGGAAAAGATCAACACTGAACTATTACAGTTTATACCCAGAGAAAAGACAAAATTGGAAGAAGCTAAAATAATTATCAGTGTAGGGAAAGGGTTGGGCTCCCCTAAGAACCTCTACATAGTTGAAGAACTAGCAAAGCTCTTAAATGCCGAAATAGGTGCTACGAGAGCTGTTGTATATTCAGGATGGCTTCCAAGAGATAGACAAATAGGCCAAACAGGAATTACAGTGAGACCAAGATTATATATTGCTATAGGAGTGTCTGGTGCAATCCAACATATAGTAGGAATGCAAAACTCTGATATAATTTCCTCAATAAATATAGATCCAGAAGCTCCAATTTTCAACGTTTCAGATTTTGGTGTAATAGGAGATTTGTTTAAAATTGTTCCACTCTTAACTGAAGAACTAAAAAGCAGAGGAATCAAATATGGTTGAAAAGTTTGATGTTGTTATAGTAGGTGCAGGACCAGCTGGAATTTCATCAGCAATTGTAACTTCAAGAGCAGGGTTAAACACAGTAATAATTGAGAGAGGAAATATACCAGGAGAAAAGAATTTATTTGGCGGTGTATTGTTTAAGCATCCTTTTGAGAAACTTATTCCAGACTTTGTTAAAACGGCTCCTCTTGAGAGAAAAGTTGTTGAATATCAATATTGGATACTTTTAGATGATTCTTACATAAAGCTTGTATATAGGGATGATTATCTATCTAGAAGCCCAAGCGGATATACAGCTTTAAGGGCTAAGTTTGATGCATGGTATGCTAAAAAAGCTCAGGAAGCAGGAGCAATGCTAGTTACTAGAACTCAGGCCCTTGAACCAATCATAAAGGATGGGCAAGTAGTAGGAGTAAATACAGATAGAGGTGAAGTTTATGGAAACATCGTCATAGCAGCTGATGGTGCAAACTCTCTTTTAGCACAAAAAGCAGGTTTACATGATGAATGGAAACCTCATCAATTAGCACTTGGAGTTAAAGAAGTAATCGAGGTTACAAGAACAAAAATAGATGAAATGTTTCAGCTTAAGACCGAAGAAGGAGTTGCTGTAACGATAATAGGAGGACCGCTTAAAGGAATGACCGGGGGTGGTTTTCTTTACACGGATAGGGAAGCTATATCAGTAGGAATTGGAGTTCTGTTGAGCGATATTGTAAGAAATAATGTAAGACCTAATAAATTGTATGAAAGTTTTAAACGACATCCAGCAATTTATCCCTACATAAAAGATGGAGTTCTTAAAGAATATTCTGCACATTTGATACCTGAAGGCGGCTATTATGCAATGCCAAAACTTTATACCAATGGGATGATGGTTGTTGGAGATGCTGCTTTGTTTGTTAACGTAGTAGGCTGGGAAGGCACAAATCTGGCTGCAGAATCTGGAATATTAGCTGGAGAAGTAGCTGTTTATGCACATAAAATTAAAGATTTCAGTGCCAAAACTTTAAAATTATATGAAGAAAAATTAAAAAACAGCTTTGTATTAAGGGATTTGAGAAAATTTAGAAGGATACCTCCTTTCTTATATAAGAATAAAGATTTCTTCAGTGCATATCCTGAGATGATAAGAGATTCATTAAGAATCTGGCATACAGTTGATGGTGAACCAAAGGAAATAAAGATAAAGAAAATTAGGAATGCTATATTTCAAAAAGTAGGCACTGTTAAGCTTATTAAGGATGTTGCAGAATTAGTTAGAGGGATGCTATTTTGAGCACTCAAATACTAATTAAAAAAGAAAATTCAAGTATACCGATTTATAAAAAAGAGGAAAATTCAAACGTAGAAGGAAAGCTATTTTTAGCAAGGTATAAAAGAGATGACGTTTCACATCTAAACCTCAAAAATAAAGATGTTTGCCTTAAATGTGTGAATAAACCATGCATTATTGTTTGCCCAGCAGATGTATATAAGTGGGAAGAAGATAGGCTAATTATTTCCTATGATAACTGTGTTGAATGCGGGAGCTGCAGAATAGTATGTCCTTACTCAAATATAGAATTTAGATATCCTTACCACGGAAAAGGAATAGGTTATAGATACGGTTAATTTTTCTTTTTATTATCCAGTAGGATAAGATCGAAAATGATATGATCAACGCTATTATCAAAAGATATTCGTTGATTAGAGATATGATAAATTGCCATTGTTCATAGTAAATAAAACCTATAAAAGAAAGTATAATGTTCCAAGCTAAGTTTCCTAATAAGGTAACTCCGAGAAAAGTTAATACATTCATCTTTCCTATTCCTGCTGGAAAAGAGATTAACGTTCGAATTAAGGGTATAAATCTGGCTATTAGAACTATTAGAATACCGTATTTATTAAAAAGGTAACTTGTATACTCCAGATGTTTATTACTAATAAAAAAATATCTTCCGTATTTTTCTAAGAAAGGATACCCAAGTTTATATCCAATATAATAATCTATTAAAGAACCTATTAAGCTTCCAGCGGTTCCAAAAAGTATCCCATAATATATATCAATTATTCCAAGTCTTGCTAAAACTCCTACAAGAGGCATTACTACTTCACTGGGAATTGGAAAAGAAGCGGATTCTAAAAGCATTAGAAATAAGATTCCAAGATAATTTGCTATAAAGATTTGAATTAACGTATCTATCAAGTTCATCTTCTTATTCTTTTCTTTTTCATTGAGATATATAGCTTTAGTTAAGAATTAAATTATGTTAACTTGTTATAATAACAATGAAAATATCAATAATAGGTTCTGGTAGACTGGGGAGTACAGCAGCACTTGAAATAATAAACAGGGATTTGGTTGATGATTTAGTTTTGATAGATATTGTTAAAGGGTTACCCCAAGGTGAAGCGTTAGATTTAAATCAAATGGCTTCGGAAAAAGGTAAAAATGTTAAAGTTATCGGATCTAATGATTATAAAGACATAAGAGATTCAAACATAGTAGTTATAACAGCAGGATTTGCAAGAAAGCCAGGAATGACTAGAATGGACTTGTTAAAATCTAATGCCGGGATAATAAAGGAAGTTGCTCAAAACGTTGCTAAATATTGTAAAGATTCGATAGTTATTACAGTTACTAATCCTATGGATGTTATGAACTACATAGTTTATAAAATAACAGGATTTCCAAGAAAACATGTAATTGGAATGGGAGGATTATTGGATTCTTCTAGATATAGGGAAATCTTAGCAGAAATGTTGAACGTAGGAAGATCTGCTATAAGAGCTTTGGTTATTGGAGAACATGGAGAAAACATGTTGCCTATGCCAAGATATTCAACTTTAGGAGGAATAAGGATCAGCGATATACTAAATAAAGAACAATTGGCTTTAGCAGAGGAAAATACTCGTAAAATTGCTGCTGAAGTGATCTCTTTAAAAGGAGCTACAGTCTTTGCACCTATTAGCTGCATAGCTACTATGGTGGAGAATATAATCAAAGATAAGAAAGATATAATACCTGCATCTGTGTATTTGGAAGGAGAATATGGTTTAAAGGATATTTGCATAGGAGTTCCTATAATACTTGGGAGAAACGGCTGGGAGCAAATAATAGAGTTAAATTTGAATGAGGAAGAAAGAGAAAAGTTCTTGAAAGGTGCAAACACAATATACAACGCGATAGAAGAGCTTAAAAAGGAAGGTATTATTCAATAAAACAATTTATAATAACAAATCTATTTTTAAAATATGCCTTATAAACACCAAGATGTTACAATTACATGGCTTGGACATGATAGCTTTAAAGTCGAGTATAAAGGTAAGTATGTGTACTTTGACCCATATAAAATAAAGCCTCAGAAGGAAAAAGCAGACTATATATTAATATCCCATAATCACTTTGATCATTTGTCTCCTGACGATATAAAGAAAGTACTTGATAAAAAGACAGTATTAGTAGCGCCGCATGAATGCAAGGAAGAACTTGAAAAATTCAAAGAAAATAAGAAACACTACGTTAAACCAGGCGATGTGATAGATTTTGGAGATATAAAAGTTAGGGCAGTCCATGCCTACAACGTTAATAAATTCAGAAGCCCAGGAGTCGTTTTCCATCCTAAAGAAGATAACAAAGTAGGCTATGTAGTAAAATTTGGAGAAGTAGAAATTTATCATGCAGGAGATACAGATCACATTCCTGAGATGAAAGACTTAAAACCCACAATAGCTCTTCTTCCTGTATCAGGAACATATGTTATGACAAAGGAGGAGGCAATCGAAGCTGCCAAGGATATCAATCCAAAGGTGGTTATACCTATGCACTATGGAACCATAGTTGGATCTGAAGCAGATGCAGTATATTTAAAGGGAAAACTACCTAAAGGAATAGAACTAGTTATACTTAAGCCTGAATAGTTATTCCATAACAAGTTTCAGAGCTTCTGAGGAAATGTTCCTTCCTGTTAATACAAAACAGTTATTTTCTTTCAAAGAATTTAAAAATCTGTACTTAATAGCGAAACTTGATGCACCACTCGCTTCAACTAAAATTCTCTCTTTTTCAAAAATTTCCTTTAAGGAATTAATTATTTCCTCCTCTTTAACCAACAATATTTCATCTACATAATTTTTTGATAGTTCAAACGCTATCTTGCCTACTTTCCTTACAGCCATACCTTCTGCAATTGTCTTTTTAGCATCTACTGTAAAGATTTTGTTTTTTTCAATTGCTTTTACCAAGGAAGGAACACTTTCAGATTGAATACCGATTATTTTAATTTTATCGTTTACATTCTTAAGAAAATAAGCAATCCCTGCTATTAATCCTCCACCACCCACAGGAACGACAACACAGTCTATTTCTTTATTTTGTTCATAAATCTCCAATCCGATAGTTCCCTGACCTATTATAACATCTTTGTCGTCATAAGAATGAACATAAAGAGCGTTATTCTTTTTAGCAAATTTTTCAGCATACCTATTTGCAATATCTGAATATTTGCCGGCTCTGATTATTTTTGCACCCAATTTCTCCATTTTAAAAATTTTGTAGCCTGTTCCAACTTCAGGAACAAAAACATATACAGGAATATTCAATCTCAAACCTACATAAGCTAAAGCAATTCCATGATTTCCGCTAGAAGCAGTTACAAGCATTCTAGGCTCTTTGCCTTCCTCAATTTCTTTCAAAACTTTATTAGCAACGCCCCTTATTTTAAAAGAACCTACTTCGTGTATGAATTCACATTTAAAATAAACATTCTTTCCAGCTTCCTTAGAAAATATTTCACTTTTAATTATAGGAGTCCTAGAAGTGAATTCATATATTCTTTCTTTTGCACGATAAAAATCTTCTGTTTGCAAATATTTAATTTCCATAATTTATTTTACTGATGATATGGTAGAACTTGATAAAAAATCTGACCTTACCGCTCAGAAAATTAAAATGAAGGAGGAGGAAGTGTTACCGATTTTAAATAAATATTTGGAAAGGATAGAAAAAATGGTAAAATTAAATGTCCCATACAAGCTTATTGTTCCTTTAGGGAAAAATAATATTGAATTATTAAATAAACTTGCAAGAGAGAAACTAGGAATTGAATTAGAATATATCCCAGTTACTTCAGCAGAGAGACAGTTTACTGTAACTATAAAGAAAAAAATTAAATAGTTTGTAAAAACGAACTTATTTCTTTAGCAAGGTTGTTTATGAACTCCTTTAGCCTTTCAATCTGTTTCCTATAGTTCTGGATTTCGCTTTCATATTGGCTTTTTAACTTCTCGATTTCTTCTTTTAGAGCATTTAGCTCCCTGTTTGCACTCTCAATAGCAGATGTTACTTTGCTTTCAGGTAAAAATCTCTCTATGGCTATATCTCTAAATTCTAATTTATTTAGCTGCTTATCATAAATAGCATTAAGTGTTATTTGTATAGGATCCCTTTTATCAGTCTTCATCTCTTCAACAATCTTTTTATACAATTCTTGATTTAACTTAGCTACTTCAGCAATCAATATATCCTTTGGAACATTTTTTCCAAGCGCTGCTAAAATTGTTCTTCTTAACTTATCAGCGAATATTGCTGCTACAACAACCCCTGTAGATATTTTTACTACCTGTTGAGCTTCACCCACAAATAAATAATATTAAAAATAAATAATAAAATTAAATGAATTTTTATAATTTATTTAAAATCTTCGATGCATTTTCGAATAAAACTTTTCTAATTGTTTGATCTTTAAGGTTGAGTTGTTTGAGCTCATTTATTATTCTTGAAGGCTTAATCATCGGATAATCACTTCCAAAAAGCACCCTGTCCTGTAGCAAAGAATCCATGTATTTTATAACAATTGCAGGGATATACTTAGGAGACCAACCGCTTATATCTATATATACATTTGCCTTATGATACGATACCGCCAAAGCTTCTTCATACCAAGGCCAACCGAAGTGAGCAAGAATGAAAGTAGCATTTGGAAATTCCGAAGCAATATTATCGACATATATTGGCCTTCCATAATCTAATTTTAATCCTCCGCCTCCTTTTACGTTCGCTCCTATTCCAGTTATTCCTGTATGTAAAACTATAGGTAATTCGTATTTATCCGCAAATTCATACACAGGTCTGAGCTTTGGATCATCAGGCCTGATGCATTGAAGCTGAGGATGAATTTTTATTCCCTTAAGACCAAGCTTCTTAATCGCATAGTTTAATTCAGAAATATAATCTTTGTTAAGATCAAATGAGGCAAACCCATAAAAAAGATCTGGATCTGTGTTGCATATTTCTTTTATATGTTCATTCTCAATCCTTCCTCCTTTATTTAAATTAGATACCAAAGGCAACAAAACTGCTTTTGTTACACCTTCATTTTTCAAATCTTCTGCAAAACTCTTATAATCTAGTATCTTAAAATTACTTCTGAAATATTTTACTGTAGGTTCAAAAAGCTCCCCTAAGCAGGTAACAAATTGATGTGTAGGCGGATGAACATGAAAATCTACTATCATGTTAATATTATTTCATCACTTCTTGTAATTATACCTTTGTACAAGAAGTCAACTTGCCTAATTGCTACGTAGTAATCAAATTCATTCAACGCCGATATTGAATCTATTGGAAGTATTATTTTGTACCATCGAAGTGCTGCACTACCAGCTGTATGTAAAACACAAATATTTGCTACTGTTCCTGTAATAATTACGTTTTTTATATTGTTGATTCTTAAGATATGATCCAGCGAAGACCCATAAAATGCATCATATCTTAGCTTTTTTATTACTATATCATCCTCTTGAGGTTTAAGTTCATCAATTATTTCAGCACCCCACGTATTTTGCACAGCATGCTCACCCCATATTTCAAATTCAGGATCATTTTTTGAATGCCAATCCTGCGTGTATATTACTTTAGCTTTTTTTTCTCTTGCCTTTTTAATTAAATTTGAAATGCTTGCTATTGTACTCCTTGAATTTGGTACAAACAACTTTCCTTTAGGATGGGCAAAATCATTCTGCATATCTACGACAATAAGCGCTGTTATCCTAGAGTCAAGCCGAACGTCACTAGCTATATTATATTGAGGAATTTCAATTTTGCTCACATCAAAATTTTACTCCTTGAAAAATATATTTTAAATTGTATGATCAAAAATAATCCAAGAATCAAATAATATCACTGTATTACCCATAGCAATTCAGTTTTGGTTTAAATACAAATTAGTAAAGTCAAAGAAAGCATGAAAGTAAAAGCTAAAGATGTTAGAAAAGACATGAATAACATATCAATCAGAGGCAAAATAGTATCTATCGAAGAAGAAAAAATTGTGAACACTATTAATGGAAAAGCAAAAATAGCAAGGGCAATCATAGAAGATGAGACAGGTAGGGTTAATTTAACTTTGTGGAACGAACAAATCGAAAAAATTGGAATTGGTAAAGTTATTGAAATTCATAGAGCTTATGTTGTTCATTATAAGGGTAACTTAAGTTTGAATGTTCCTAGAAACGGAAAAATAATCCAGCTTTAAAAATTTTTTTAATTTTTTTAAATTCATTTTTAAGACATCCAAAGATTCTTGTAAAAAAGAAATTGATGATCAGCTAGAATTTTGCATAGCCCTTTAAAAAAGAAAAAGCTACTCAAAAAAAAGCTCATAGCAATTTACATAGAAATGTCAAAACCCAATAAATGCAATACGCGAAAAGAATGGTTCATGGCATATATAATCAAATGTGGCGCATGTGGTTTCAAATTCTTCAATGATTCAGAAGATGCTATAGCTCCAAACGATATATTGAGACGATATGCCTACATTTGCCCGAGTTGCTTTAAGAGACTTGAATATACAACCAATCGAGTGTCGATAAGACGCGAAGACATCAGCATCCTTGAGAAAAGATTAAGGTTAATAAGAATTAAGAAAATGAACAAATTAAAAGGAAAAGTTTTCATAAATTCATCTTTATATGATGAAAAATAGCTGACTTCTCCATACTCTAAAGAACAAGGCTTTTATCTGATGTAAAACTTAAGACAGCTTTATCTTTTTTAAACTTAGTTTTACCTATTATTAAACGTAAATTCGTAGCGAAAAACTATAAACTAATGAAAATTATCATACGGTTATTTCAATACCTAAATTACAAAGAAATGAAAGCCTCGCCCTAAGGGCGGAAGAAGTCAGACCAATTGAATCAATAGAAAAATTTGCTTGATTTAATACAGGAAAAAACAGAAATAAATAGCATCGTAAATAAAAAAAACATGTTAGCTTAATGCAACCAGTATTGCAGAAACTATGTCCAAACGATTCTAAAGATATCATTGCAGAAAGGCTAGAGAGAGGTCTTGCATGCGAAATATGTCTTCCTAAGGATTACGAAGATAAAATCAAAGATAAAGATGAATTGATTCAATTTCTACAGGAAAATGGTAAATTGGAAGGCGATTTCCTTGAATATTATAACCAATTAAAAATGATCAATGAATTTACTGCGTTATCTAGAAAGCTTGTCGGCGAACCATTAAGTGCTCAAAAAAATTGGTTTCTTAAAGCTACAAATAAAAGAAGTTTTGCGATAACGTATCCCACAGGATTGGGAAAAACCACTTTTGGAATTCTTTACATTTTATACGGCGTAAATAAAAATCCGAAAAATAAATTTATGTTTATTACACCTACAAAAGCTTTAGTTCAGCAAACTAAGGAAAAATTTTTGAATTTCGCTTCTATGGCAAATATGAATGTAGATATCATCACGAGTAACGATAAAGATAGAAAAAAACTAAAGGAAAAGTTATTGAATAAAAATTTCTCAATCGCTATCATAACTCCTGCATTCATGAGTAAGAATTATGAATTATTTACGTCGTCACAATTACTAGGAGCCATAGATGTTATCTTTGTTGATGATGTTGATGCATTACTTAAAAGATCAAAGAGTATTGATTACATTCTTCATCTTATAGGCTTCGATAAGGAAATCATATTCAATGTAAAAGCCTATATCGGGAGATTGCATAGAAGGGATTTTGATCTTTCAGAAAGACAGAAAATCATAAAGCTTATTGAAGATTATAAGCGTAAAAATAAAGTAGGTCAGCTAATCTTCTCAAGTGCAACAACAAGAGTCACATCATCAAGAGTAAAACTTCTAAAACTTTTGCTTAACTTTGAACCAGGTTCAACAAGTGAAGTGTTTAGAAAAATTTATGACATTAAAGTGGAGACAAAAAATATTTTTCAAACGACGGTTGATATCGTTAATTCATTGCGTAGTGGAGGAATAATATTTGTTTCTTCAGAGGAAGAACTGATTAATATAGAAAAATTAAAGAAAACCTTGAATGATATTGGAATAAATGCAGCCTTAGTTACTGGAAAAGATTATAGTGGAATAAATGCATTTAAAAGGGGAGAAGCGGATGTTCTTATAGGTCATGCAAGATTCTATGGTCCTTTAGTTAGAGGTATAGATATTCCTGAAAAGGTTAAATATGCAATATTCTATGGAGTACCAAAATTTGTTCTTGATTTCAAGAGAATAGAAAAACATCCACTAAGAGCTCTTTGGATGGCTGGAGTTCTTCTTAATTTAATCAGTGATCAAAATAAAAGAAATGCGTTACTCAAAGCAACAAACAGACTGAGATTAGAAGTTCAGAAATATTCTCCTGAACAGCTTAGGTTTTTAACTCGTTTTTCTGAAAAAAATGAAAACATGAGGCTGTTCAGATATACAAAGGAATTATTTGAAACAATCGAACAAATTCTTTCTGAAGAAGAAATGGTAAATGCACTAAAGAATAGGTTTAACATACCTGTTGTAGAAAAAGCTGGTAAGAAATATTTGGTATTTTCAGATTCCCTAACTTACTTGCAAGGTTCAGGAAGAACTAGCAGAATGTACTTTGCTGGAATAACAACAGGATTATCATTTTTGATTATAGATGATTATAGCGCTTTTGATTCATTAACTAAACAACTAAAAAATACGATTGAAGGATTTGAATGGATGGATTACAAGGAATTCGAAAAAAAGAAGGAAGAAATAATGAAAATAATAAACAAAGAAAGAGAAGCAATTTCAAAGAAAGAAGCAATAGCTTTTGGTAGGGATATACAAAGCTTAAAGACAGCTTTATTCGTTGTCGAGTCGCCCACAAAGGCTAGATCAATAGCTTCATTCTTTGGTAGACCAGCAATAAGATATATAAACGGAATTCCTGTTTACGAATGTGTATCAGATAAATACATATTTAATGTAATTGCAACAAAAGGGCATCTTTTAGATTTAATTTCCGCTCATGATCCTCAAACCAATTTATACTTCGGCGTAAAGCTAATCAAAGAAAATGGAGTATACCCTATCTATAATACAATAAAGAAATGCTTGAATTGTAGTGAACAATTTACGGAATATAGCAAAGGTGAAGGGATATGCATCTACTGTGGAAGTAATAAAGTAAGTGATTCAAAAACAACAATCAACGTTCTGAAACAACTTGCAAAAGAAAATGACATGGTTATAATAGCTACAGATCCAGATACTGAAGGTGAAAAAATAGCATATGATGTATTTCTTGTAGTTAGTCCCTTTGCAAAAGAAATAAAAAGAGCTGAATTACATGAAATAACTTTTAAGGCTTTTAATGATGCGCTTAAAAATCTAAGAACTGTGAATAAAAATTTCGTTAGTGCGCAAATAGTTAGAAGAGTAGGAGATAGATGGGTTGGCTATACAGTATCGAATGTTCTTCAAGAAAAATACGGAATTAAAACTCTTGGAATAGGAAGAGTCCAAGCTCCTACTCTAGGATGGATAATTGATAATTACAATAAGCATAAAAGGGGCAGGAAAAGGTATTTCATTCTTACTTTAGAAAATGAAAATCAAAGATTACAGGTAAACTCTAAGACCGTAAGAATAAAAAAAGGCGATAGAAAAACTGCAAGGGCAATAAAGAAAGCGTTAATAGGAAAAGAGATTGAAATTGAAAAAGTAAGTATAGTAAAGGGTAGACTATATCCTCCCAAACCATTTACTACTTCTGAAATGCTTATGGAAGGAGTTAACAAGCTTAAGATGACTTCAGAAAAAATAATGAGATTAGCACAGGATCTTTTTGAAGCAGGCTTAATAACATACCATAGAACTGATAGCTACTACATCAGCAATGTAGGACTTCAGATAGCATACAATTATTTGAAAGATAATAATATGGCTGATCTTTATGAAAAAAAGCAATATGCAAGCCCGGGAACCCATGAATGCATAAGACCGACTAAACCTTTAGATAAATATCAGCTTGAAAATGCAATAGCTTCAGGATCAATAAGGATACCAATCCAACTCAGACAGGAACACTACATGCTCTATGATCTTATTTTTAGAAACTTTATCGCTTCACAGATGAGACCTGCAAGAGTTAAGAGAATAAAAATTTCATTCAAAGATATTAAAATCAAAATAGAAGATAAGGAATTTAATTTGCAACTTAATAAAATAGCTAACGTTATCGTAGAATGCGATGAAAATAGTTTTGCAAAAGTATTGCCTGTAAATGTTTTTAGAAAACTCTTAGATCTTAAAGAAGGAAGAAAATTCAAAATTGTAGATGTACAAGTAAGGAAAAAAGTAACAATGCTATTAACTGAAGATTCATTGATTAAACTCATGAAAATTAAAGGTATAGGTAGACCATCCACTTACTCTATAACTATTCAGAAACTTAAAGACCACAGGTATATTTTTACTTCTCCGTTGAGAAAAATGTTATTACCTACAAAAATGGCTATAAGAATATATACGTATCTTAAAGGGCAATATAATTGGATTGTAGATGTGGAATTAACCAGAAAATTTGAAAGAATAATGGATGAAATAGAACAGGGATTGAAAACGGACATAGATAGTATCCTTAAAGAATTTTGGGAAGAATATTATGTAAAGGTTTTAGATAGAGCTACAACTTTTAGAGAAGAAGCATCTACTAAAATTGTCGTTGACTAGTTATCTCAAGATAATTTTTAGAATGGAGGACTGATAAAAACTATAAGATGATTTTTCATTATTAATTTGTCCTATGATATAAAACCAATCAGCTGAAAGGTGATGATTCCTAGGGGTATATGAGGACTGATAATGTTTAAATACAATTATTAGTAAATCTATTTTGAAGGGATTGGATTTGATAGACCCTTCGAATATAGAAAATAAATCATCGCTCTTTGTTTCCAATTCAAAATATTGCAAAGGGAAAGGACTATTTACCTCGAAGGAAATTAAACAAGATGAGTTAATAATAGAAATTAAAGGAGAGTTAATCTACGGAGATTTAACCAATGTTCATAATCCTTATGCACTTCAACTTGATTTTAACAAATACATAGTCCCTACGAATATTACAAGATATATAAATCATTCATGCGAACCTAATTGCAAAGTTGAAATAATTGAGAATAAAGTTTATCTAAGATCGATAAAACACATTAAGCCCTATGAAGAATTATCCTATGATTACAATACAACCGAATATGATTTGGGAGTCGATTCTTTCGAATGTCAATGTGGTTCTAAAAATTGTATAGGAATCGTCAAAGGATTTAAGTATCTTACACTTCAAAGAAAAATTTCACTGCAAAATCTGTTATTGCCTTATTTGAAGGTATTAATCTCATTACAAACAATTTAGTGTTATGGAACTCATAAAGACAGTCTATAAAGACGTAATAATAGGAATTAAAAAAAGTGATTTAACAGAGGAGGATTCTGAAGCGATTGTTAATCCTGCTAATTCACTTATGATAATGGGAGGAGGAGTAGCCTATGCCATAAAAAAGAAAGGAGGAGAAGAAATAGAAAAAGAAGCTATAAAAAAAGCCCCTGTTGAAATTGGTAAAGCCGTTGTTACAAAAGCAGGAAAGCTAAAGACAAAGCACGTAATACATTCCCCCACAATGGAAAGACCTGCGATGAATACGACAAAAGAAAAAGTTTACAAATCAACCTTTGCTGCAATCAAAGCTGCTTATGAAAACGATATTAAAGTCCTATCTTTTCCTGCAATGGGAACTGGAGTAGGAGGTTTAAGCTTTGAAGAAGCTTCAGAGAGTATGATAAAAGCAATTAAAGATGCAATAGATGAAGGATATAAATTAAAAAATATCAATATTGTTTTACTTGAAGATAGGGCAATAAATGCATTTATTGAAGCTTTAAAAATATACCTAAAATGAAAAGCGTTTTGCTCTTCGGTAAAAGGGATGCAAGGGTTGTTGAAAGAGATGTTCCTCAAATAGGTAAGAAAGAAGTATTGGTTAAAATGAAAATGTGTGGAATATGTGGAACTGATGTGGAAAAATTCCAAGGAAACTTCTCAACTCCGCCTATTTTGGGTCATGAACCAGTTGGAATAGTTGAAAATGTAGGAGAAGAAGTTGATTTTCTAAATAAAGGAGATAGAGTTTTTGTTCATCACCATGTTCCCTGCAGGGTTTGCTACTATTGTTTACGAGGAGATTTTACAATGTGTGATTACTTTACGAAAGTAAACTTAGATCCGTGTGGATTATCAGAATATTTTAGAGTGCCAAGCGAGATAGTTGAAAAGAGAGGAATATTCAAAATATCGAATAGGATTTCTGATGAAAGAGCGATTTTCATAGAACCTTTAGCATGTTGCATAAGAGCTATTAATAAACTGAATATACATATCGGAGATAAAATTCTAATTTTAGGGTTGGGTCCAACCGGCTACTTGTTTTTATTTTTATTAAAAAGTTTAGGAGTAGCCGAAGTAGGCTGTGCTGATATAAATGAAAAGAGAATAAATTTTGCGAAAAATTTTACAAAAAATGTCTTTAACTTTTCTAATGAAGATGATAAGAAAAGAGTGATGGATTGGAGTGAATTAGGTGCTGATGTTGTAATAGTTGCTACATCAAGCATAAAAGCAATAAGCGATGCAATTTCGCTTGTTAGAAAGGGAGGAAAAGTTTGTATTTTTGGAAATCCTAAAAAAGGAGAGATCCTAAATATTGAAGCTTCAAGATTATTTCTAAAGGAAGTAAAGATAATTCCCAGCTACTCTACAACAGAACTTGAAATTTCTCAATCAATCTATCTACTGGACAATTGTATAATTAAACCCGAAGAAATAATATCACATAAATTTAAACTTTTAGACGCTATTGAAGCTCTGAATGTAGCAGAAAAAGGTGAGGCAATAAAGGTTGCCGTTTATTCAGATTAAATTATTTAAATTCAAGCTACTATCTGTTTTAGAGCTTGATTATCTTTATTCTAAGTTTTCGTTAGAACTTCTTTGCTCTACTTCAAATACACTTTTAAAAAGATAAATATCTCATTGTGAAGATTGCAACCATGATTTTCTCATTGATTAAAAAATGAAAAAGTTTAACAAAAGATTTAAATACTGAATTTTCGCTATATGTCTCATTCAGAAGAGGATTGAAAGAAGCTTAAAATGGAAAATGGATTTTTAATTAAAGAAAATATAAATCAATTTTAAAATATTAAAATAATAGTGTCGATTCCTAAGGTATTACCTGATGAATTAGTTGTTAGAAACTTATATCCAGCTATAAGAGCATTAATAGCTACTGAACTTGTTAGAAAATACAAATTTAAGCAGCAAGATGCTGCAGCTAGGTTGGGAGTTAGCCAAGCTGCTATAAGCTACTATTTGTCACAAAAAAGAGGTGCTGCGCAGTCTTTTATTAAATCAGAGTTCGTAAAAAAAAGCATAGATAAGTTTGCAGAAGGGATTGCTATGAATAAAATTACAGAAGAAGAACTAGTTATTGGTCTGACCAAGTTAATCGATTATATTTTATCAAACAGGGAATTATGCGAACTTCATAAAAAGATAGAAAGGAATTTGGATGTAGATAAGTGTCACATCTGTGAAGAAAGATTTAAAATATCTGCTGAAATTTATGTAAAAAATTTAATTAATAAAATTGAAAAAGATAGTTGATTAAATTAATCATAAGATATATTTAATATTTTGATAACACATTTAGAAAGTTCAATATTATCAGAATCAAAGTAGTTTATACTGAGAAACGATTTTAAGGAGACTATGATGAAGTCAGTTATGTATTGAAAGCAAATTTTGGGATAGTCACAATCTTTCATGAAAATTTTATTTGATTTAAAGACTATATGATAATATGGAAAAAAAGGTTAGAACTTACTGTCAAAATTGCGGTAAAATTACGGAAAAAATTAAAGTTGGTCAAGAAGGAATTTGGGGAGTCTATAAGTGTACAAAATGTGAAACATTAGTCTTGCTTCCTGAATAAAAATATAATAGAGAGAAAAAATTTCAGTATATGCGATTACCGCTTCTAATCATATTGCTGTTATTAACTTTGATTATTTTAGCCAATTCATCCATCTATCATGTATATTCACAAGCAACGCCAAGTTGTTTAACCGCAGTTATTACATCTAACACTACACTTACGAAAAGCCAAGATTTCTGTAAATTGATAATTACTAATAAATCTACGCTCTACGTAGCAAATAATACCAATTTAAATTTAAATGTTCTTATAATCGATAATTCATCATCGATTATATTATTGAATTCTTCTTTGAATGTTAAAGAAAGTTTAAATATTATGAACAATTCAAATTTAATATCAAAGAAATCGAATTTGAGTTTTTTAGGAAATTCATCAGAGCCTTTTACAGGAAAGATTAATAATTCTAGTATGGAAATATTGAGTTCCAATATAAAAGGTAACGAAACTTTTTTACAAATAAGCTCATCAAAAATTTATTCTACAGGAAATACTTATCAAGGAAGAGTTATTTTTGAAACATCTAACAACTCAAAATTATATTTCTATGATTCTTCAAACTTTTACTTGAATATAAAGGATAAAAGCAACACAATAATAATTCAACAGTCCCAATTCTCTCTGTTTATCGATTTGATTTCCAGTAAAAATGTTTCAATTAATTTGCCACAAGGCTACTTTAAATCTTTGAACATTCTCTCAATAGGAATAAATAACTACAGCATAAACGCTACAAATGTTTATTTTTCACCTGAGGGTTACCCAAACATTTTGAATCTAATATCTTGTGAAAACTTAACCATTTCCAACTCAATAAATCTGGAGATTTGGATTAATGATGAGCCATTTATTCAAGGTTTGCAAAACGGTTATATTGTTGGAAGCGAGATAAAGTTAACAAATTGCAATATATACGTTAACAATTCTTTGATAACATTATGGAAAATTATATTCAAAAACTTATCCAACGCGAACATATATAATTCTGAGGGTTTCGATCTCATAATTAGAAATAACGTTAATCTTTACCTGTTTTCTGATGTTATTAACGATATAATTTCAACAGGGAAAGGCAGGATTTATTCTTCTAATTCAACCATTGAAGGCAGGATTTTACTTTACAATGATACTTCGTTATTCCTAAGGAATTCTTATATATCTAACTATCAAAACATTCAATTATACGAAAATTCCACAATATATATAGCTACAATATCGAAAGTCGAAAGTAAACTTATTGGAAGCAATGGAAAAATAAACATTAAAGTCTATGGTATTATCAACGTAATTTCTCAAAATCCGATGATATATTTACAATTCTATAAGCTTTCAATCAAAATTCTGGTTCCGAATTCTACGTATATTCCAATTGCTTATGGTAGCACTCCTGTTTCTGGATTAATAGTAAATTACAACGCTACTCAGATGCCCTCCTCATATTATTTATTCGAATTAGAGATATACACAAGCAACAATGTAACGATTAAAGATGAAATCAAACTTTACGTATTCAGCGATATAGGTATACCTGTTCCTAAAGCTCCATTGCTTAATTACAAAATTATTAACAATTCGATTTTACTTACATGGAATGAAACGACTTATAATCCATTTGTTCCAATCAGTGGCTTTTATTTATACAAGGGTACATCTCCAAGTAACATGAAAATTATTGCAACATTGCCATATAATCTTCAGAATTATTTAGACTCAAATATAACTTTTGATAGAGGATACTATTATGCAGTGGTTGCCTTTAATGTCATGGGTAATAGCACCTTTTCAAACGTAATTTACGTATATATTCCTTCAAATATAACCGTCAATAACTCTGGGATTATTGGTGCGTTGAATAAATTAGTTCAGTCTTTTCTTATAGCATCTGTAATATTAATATCTTCCTCTTTATACATCAAGAAATACAAAAACAAAAAATGATTAAACGTGGAATGAAGAACCGCAGCTACAAGTGTACGTTGCGTTGGGATTATCGATCTTAAATCCTGAACCCATTAAAGTTTCAACATAATCTACTGTTGATCCTTTTAAGTATTTGGCACTGAATTCATCAACTAGAATCTTTACTCCATCTATTTCAAATACAATATCATCATCTGTAGGAGATTCCTCAAAAGCCATTCCGTAAGAGAAGCCTGCACAGCCTCCAGATGCAATATAAACCCTTAAGTATAAATTAGTATTGTTCTCTTCTTTCATAAATTCTTTCACTTTCTCAATAGCCTTTTGAGTAAATGTTAATATGGGTTCTTCAATGGTTTTTGCCATAAATGTATTATGGTTCGCAAATTATATAAAAGCTTTTCTTTAGACTATTTCAATGATTTGTGATAATATTTACAAAAGTCTTTTAAAGTACAAATTCTGCAATTAGGCTTTAGGGGCTTGCATATTGATTTGCCAAATCTTATAAACACATCGTTTATTTCCTTCCAATATTTTATATCTATTTTTCTCTTAAGTTCTTCCTCAGTTTCTTCAGGAGTTTTAGTCTCAACTATCCCCAATCTATTGAAGATCCTATGAACATGTGTGTCTACAGGTATAGCAGGTATATCGTAAGCATACACAAGAACACAGTTTGCTGTTTTCCTTCCTACGCCTGGTAGTTTCAACAATTCTTCAATACTTGATGGGACCTTTCCTTTATACTCTTCAACGAGTACTTTTGCTAATCTTATCAGTATTTTTGCTTTGTTATTGTAAAATCCAACTTTCCTAATTGTATTTCTTAATTCTTCATGTTCTGCCTTGTATAGGTCAAAAACTGTTGGATATTTTTTTATAAAATCAACAACAACTTTTTCAGTTATTTCATCCTTTGTTCTGTGAGATAATATGGTTGCAACAAGAACTACATAAGGATCTTTAATTTTACTTGTCAAATCTCCAAGCATTGTAACCTTGTTGAAAGGTTCCTTTGAAAGCATATCTTTTATTCTCTGCAAAATTAAATCAAAATGGTAATTATATTGCATAAAGATTACCAGAAAACAGGTAAAAATCTCGGCTTCGAAACGCTCTTACTTAGCTTTCCTACAATTGGTAATTTATAACCGCAGAATTTACATTTGTTTTCCTCATCTAAATGCCAACCTGTTATATCAAAGCCAAATCTTTCTATTACAACGTTGTTACATTCAGGGCAGTATGTATTCTCTAATGGATGACCTGGCACGTTTCCTATGTAAACATATCTCAAGCCAACTTCTTTAGCTACTTTCCAGTGCTTTTCTAAAGTCTCAACAGGAGTCCAAGGAAGATTTTGAAGCTTATAATCTGGATGAAATCTTAGGAAATGTAAAGGAGTATCTGGACCAAGATTATCGTAAATCCATTTAGCAAGTTCCCTTGCTGCTTCTAAATTATCACCTATCTGTGGTACAACTAAATCCGTTATCTCAATATGTATATTCGTTTTTTTAAGCTCTAACAGAGATTCAAATATTGGTTCAGGACCTGGAACAATTATGTACTTCTGCATGAAATTCTTCTCAGCATTTCCTTTGAAATCAACTGTTATTGCATCTAGAAATTCTGTAAGCATTTTAATAGATTCAGGAGTTAAGTAACCGTTTGATACAAACGTATTAAATAAACCATGCTTCCTTGCCACAACACCTACATCCCTTGCAAATTCTATAAATATTGTCGGTTCATTGTAAGTATAAGTTATACCTTCGCTTTTAGTCTTTAAAGCCATTTCTACAACTTCTTCAGGTGTGACATCCATTCCTTCAACCTTTCTTCTTTGGCTAATATCAAAATTTTGGCAATATTGACAAAGCCAATTACAACCTGTTGTAGCTATTGAAAGAACTTTAGAACCTGGATGAAAGTGAACAAGGGGCTTTTTCTCTATAGGATCGATGTGGCTTGCTATGATCTTTCCATAAACTAACAAATATAATTTACCATCAATATTTTTTCTAATACCACACAACCCTATCATATTTTCAGGTATATTACAATACCTAGCACAAGCAGTACATCTGACCCTATTATTCGGTAATCTTTCGTAAAGGACTGCTTCTTTCATAAATTTTGTTTCACAAAATTAACCTATACTAAGAGAAATATTAGTTTATCTAAAAATGGTATAAAGAAAAATTTTAGAACAAATTAAAATTATGAGAAGTTTAATTTTCATTAATGCAAAAACTAAAAACCCACATAGAACTTGGCTATGAACTTGGTATTTACATAATGCCTGAGGAAGTCGCTTCTGGTATGCCTATTTTTAAGAAAAATGGTTTTATAATAAGAGAACAGCTTATAAATCTAGCTAGAAGATTCAACAATGAATATAATTATGAAGAAGTTTGGACACCCCATGTTTTTGATGCGAAACTTTGGAAAATCTCAGGACATTTAGCTAAATATAAGGAAAAGATGTTCATCATTAAAGCAAAAGATAAAAAGTACGTTCTAAAGCCTATGAATTGCCCAGGTCATTGCTTAATATATAGAAGTGAAATAAGGAGTTACAAGGATTTACCTATAAGAATTTCTGAATTTGGGACAGTTTATAGAAATGAACAGTCAGGCGAAATAACAGGTTTAGTAAGGGTAAGATCGATAACTCAAGATGACGGCCATATTTTCTTAAGAGAAGATCAAATAGAGGAAGAAGTTGGTAATTTGATGAGAATTGCTACAAAAATATACGAAATTTTCAACATGAAAGAATACAAAATAAACCTTTCAACTAGACCAGACCAATACATTGGAAGCATAAAGCTATGGGATAAAGCAACAAAGGCTTTGAAATCCTGTTTAGACAAGCTTGGCCTAACATATGAAGTAAAAGAAAAGGAGGGGGCTTTTTATGGGCCTAAAATCGATGTTGACGTTAAAGATGCACTAGGAAGATATTGGCAACTAACAACGATTCAGCTTGATTTCAATTTACCTAGAAGATTTAAATTAACTTACATCGATAAAAACGGAAAACCTGCTGTTCCTGTAATTATTCATAGGGCTATACTTGGATCTTTAGAGAGATTTATAGGAATATTGCTTGAACATTATCAGGGCAAGTTACCTTTTTGGCTTTCTCCTGAACAAATAAGAATATTGCCAATTTCAGAAAAATACATCGAATATGCTAAGAACGTTGAAAAAAAGTTGATGAATTATAGGGTAACAGTAGATGAATCTAATGCAACACTTGAAAAAAAGATTTTGAATGCAATAAAACAGAAGGTTCCCTACATGATAATAGTTGGTGAAAGGGAAGCAAGTAGTAATACACTAACTATAAGAGATAGAGAAGGAAATCAAACTAAAAACGTAACAATTGAAGAATTTATGAATAAAATAAAAAATGAGAATAATGATATATTTAAATAATAGCGGCTAATTTTGTTCATATACTTTTATAAATCATTTTTAAGAAAAATATATAAATGTTTTGGAAAAATACAACTTAATGTCTGTTAATTGGGCATTACCTTTTGAAGATAAAATTATACCAAAAGATTGGAAAGATAAGATAATATCTCCCGAAGCTTATAGAGAATTTCACAAATCTACAGTAGAAAACTATTTAGAATTTTGGGAAAAGGAAGCAAAAGAACTAGAATGGTTTAAACATTGGGAAAAAGTGTTGGATGATAGCAATCCCCCATTTTATAGATGGTTTGTAGGAGGTGAAATCAATCCCTCATATCTCTGTGTAGATAGACACAATAAAACATGGAGAAGAAATAAAGCTGCAATAATTTGGGAAGGTGAGCCTTTAGATGAAGAAGGAAATCCAAAAGAAGTTCGAATATTAACTTACGCTCAGCTCTTCAGAGAAGTAAATAGAGCTGCATACCTGCTAAAGAATAAGTTTGGGCTAAAGAAAGGAGATGTGGTTGGAATATATCTTCCAATGATACCGGAATTACCAATATTTATGCTTGCACTTTCAAGATTAGGCGTAGTTTTCTCTGTAGTTTTTTCAGGCTTCAGTGCAGAAGCTTTGGCTGATAGACTTAATGATTCTAAAGCTAAAATTTTAATTACTGCTGACGGAGGCTACAGAAGAGGTAAGATAATTGAATTAAAACAAATAGCAGATAAAGCTTTAGAAAAATCTCCATCGGTACAACACGTTCTAGTAGTAAGAAGAACCGGTCACAAAGTAGGTATGAATGAAGGAAGAGATTTCTATTATCAAGATCTTATTAAAGAAGTTCCTGTTGATGCGTTTGTTGAACCTGTTAGATCAAAGGCTGATGATCCTCTATATATTTTATATACTTCAGGTACAACAGGAAAACCGAAGGGTCAGGTTCATAACAGTGGAGGATATATGGTGTATTTACATTCAACTATGAAGTGGTGTTTCGATATTAAGGATACTGATATTTATTGGTGTACTGCTGATATAGGTTGGGTTACAGGTCATTCATACATAGTTTTTGGTCCTCTAATGGAAGGGGTAACTGAGATTATGTACGAAGGAGCTTTGGATTACCCCCAGCCAGATAGATGGGCTTCTATAATTGAAAGATATGGCGTCACAGTTTTATACACTTCACCAACAGCTATAAGGTCCTTTATGAAATACGGAATTGAAGTTTATAAGAAAAGGAATTTATCTTCAATTAGATTGATGCATTCTGTGGGAGAACCGATAAATCCTGGTGCTTTCTTATGGTTTAGAAGTTTAGTTGGAGATGTAGTTTTTGGAAGCACTTGGTGGATGACTGAAACAGGAGGAATTTTAATTAGCCATGCTCCAGGATTAGCTCTAGTTCCACTTAAGCCAGGAACAAATGGACCGCCTTTGCCTGGAATTGACCCTGAAGTTGTCGATGAAAATGGAAAACCATTACCACCTGAAATAAGAGGTTATTTAGTAATCAAGAAACCTTGGCCTGGATTATCGATGACGATTTTTGGAGATCCAGAAAGATTTAAACAAGTATATTTCTCAAGGTTTAGTCCATATTTCTATACTGGAGATTATGCTGTTAAAGACAAAGATGGATACTTCTGGATACTAGGGAGAGCAGATGAAGTAATAAAAGTAGCAGGTCATAGACTTGGTACTTATGAACTTGAATCCGCTTTGATAAAGCATCCAGCTGTAGCTGAAGCTGCCGTTGTAGGTGTTCCTGATGAAATAAAAGGTGAAGTACCTGTAGCCTTTTTAACGATTAAAACAGGCTATGCTCCAGGACCACAATTATCCGAAGAATTGAATAAATGGGTTAGAGATACGGTAGGACCGATTGCAACCTTAAAAGAGATTTACTATGTAACAAAGCTTCCTAAAACCAGATCTCAGAAAATAATGAGAAGACTAATAAAAGCATTAGTCACAGGACAACCGTTGGGAGATGTAACTTCATTGGAAGATGAGGCTTCGGTGGAAGAAGTTAAGAAAGCTTACATAGAACTTGCAAAGGAAATAAGGAAAGAAGCTCCTTCTGCTTTTGATTCTAAAGAAAAAAATTAAATTTTATTTAAATATATAATCCTTCTTTTATTCTTATAGCTGAAATGAGAGAAGTAGCTATTATAGGAATTGGAAGCTATGGACCTTCTCCAACTACAAATGAGGTCTCTTTCAGAGAGGGAATATATGAGGCTGCGGTAAGAGCATATAACGATTGCGGAATAGATCCTAGAAAAGATGTAGATGCTTTCATAGCTTGCGAGGAAGATTTCAACGTTGGAATAAGCATTTCAAATGAATTTAGCGTTGATCAACTTGGGGCAAGACTTAGGCCAATATCAACAGTATGCAGTGAAAGTTTAATAGCACTTGCTTCTGCATATATGCTAATAAAAACAGGCCAGTTTGATGTAGTAGTTGTAGAAAGTCATTCTAAAGCTAGTAACATTGATACCTATGAAAAAATAATCGAACTTGCAATGGATCCTCTTTATGAAAGGTTTCTTGACATACATCCTTACTATTTTGCTTCATTGCAAGCAAGATACTACTTAAATAAATATAACATCAACGAAGAAGACTTACACCTTGTTACTATAAAAAATAAAAAAAATGGTTTAAAGAATCAAAGAGCGAAATTTGCTTCTAATTTAGAATTAAAGGATATAATTAGAGCGCCTAAAATTTTTGATCCTTTAACTAGTGTAGATGTAGCACCATTGTGCGATGCCTTTTATGTCTTTGTAGTTGCTTCTAAAGAATATGCGGAGAAAAGTAGTAAACCTATTTGGATAAAAGGTATATACTGGTCAAGTGGAACTGTTTCAATGCTTCTGCAGGGTCTTTATGATTTAGCTCCTATTAATAAAGCTTCAGAAAAAGTTTATGAAATTGCAGGTATTGATAATCCTAGGAAACAGATTGACTTTGCTGAAATAGATGATAGATTTGCTCATTCAGAACTTATTCACCTTGAAGGAACTGAAATTTGCAAAAAAGGAGAAGCTATAAATGAGCTTAAAATGGGAAGCTTTGATTTCGGAGGAGATTTCCCTGTAAATGTTAGTGGAGGGTATCTTTCCAATGGAGTGCCTTTGGATGCTGGAGGATTAATGAGAGCATATGAAAGTTGCTTACAGCTCAGAAAAGAAGCAGGGAAAAATCAAATAAAAGATGCTAAGAATGCTCTCATATTAACATGGCGAGGAATACCTACTTCTACATATTGCGCTGCAATCTTAAGCAATGAGGGATCGATATGAAAACAAATATTAACTTCAAGAATAGAGTAGCTATAATTGGTGCAGGAATGACTTTATTCAGAAGAAGATTAAAGGAGACACCGCAAGAATTAGCATTCCAAGCTACTAAGATGGCTTTAGAATCCAGCGGTGTAGATATGAAAGATATTGAAGCATGTGTAATAGGTTCAGCCCCTGATGCCTTTGATGGAATTCATATGAAAGGAGAGCACTTGTCAGATGGTGCACTTTCATATTTAAAGCCTGTTAAAAGGGTATTTGTTGGAGGAGCTACTGGAGTATTTACTGCAATTTCAGCTTGGTGGCATGTAGCATCAGGACTTTATGACATAGTTGTGGCTGTAGCAGAGGAAAAAATGAGCGATGCAAAACCTCATCCTCAAGCGGTTTTCTTACATATTTGGGATCCAATAACAGAAAAACCTTTGAATCCAAATCTCATTTGGATATTTGCAATGGAAATGCATAGATACATGTATAAATATAACATAAAAAAGGAAGATATAGCTCTAGTAACGGTTAAAAACAAGAAAAACGCTTTAAATCATCCCGCCGCAGGAGCTGCTGGCAAGGTTAAAGTCGAGGATGTGCTTAATAGCGAAATCCTAGTCTATCCAGTACAAAGATTAGATATAAGTCCTGTAACAGATGGAGCTGCTGCAGTTGTATTCGCAAGTGAAAAGGTTGCAAGAAGATATACAGATTCACCTGTGTGGGTTGAAGGAGTAGGTTGGAACCTTGATTCTACACATTGGACTTCAAGAGAATTAGCTTATCCTCTATATCTTGAATATGCAGGAAACATGGCATATAGAATGGCGGGAATTGATAACCCAAGAAAACAATTGGATTTCGCTGAAGTTTATGATCCTTTCAATTACAAAGAATTGCATCATATGGAAGGCTTAAAGTTAGCTGATAAAGGTAAAGCTCCTGAACTTGTAAGAGAAGGATTAACAGAAATAGATGGTGATTTACCAGTTTGTCCAAGCGGTGGATTGTTGGGGGTCGGAAATCCTATAGCAGCGGCAGGAATGATGAAAGTTTGTGAACTTTATTGGCAACTTACTTTTCAAGCTGAAAAGAGACAGGTTAAAATTAAAAACGGTTTTGGCTTAGCACAAGCTTGGGGAGATCTTATGCAGGTTAGCACTGTAATTGTTACTAGAGGTGGATAAAATGCAGAAAATATATCAAAGCACTCCTGTAAGAAGAGAAGATGAAGGAAAAATATTAGAAATCAATTATAAACCTATTGCTAGATATTCAATGTCAGCCGGCCAAGCTATAAGCAAATTTTTAAATGAACTTAAAAACGGAAAAATTATAGGAAAGAAATGCAACAATTGTAACAGAGTACTTGTTCCTCCTAGAATCTACTGTGATATTTGTTTCAAGCCAACTAACGAATGGGTCTACGTTAAAGACGAAGGAATTGTAATCACTGCTGTTATTAGCTATATAACTGTTGATGCCAGGAAAGCAGAAAAAGAACAAGTTATTGGTATCATACAATTGGATGGTACAAATGGAGCAGGAATTTTCCACAGAATAAACGTTGATCCTAAATTTGTAATGGATAGAAAAATATTTGGAAAGAAAGTAAAGGCTGTATGGAAAGAGGAAAATCAAAGAATAGGTGATATAAATGATATTTTATATTTTCAACCTATTGAAGAGTTAAAATGAGCTTCGAAAAAGAAACTAAGGAAATAAACTTAAGAACTTACAGGGTTATTATGGAAGCTGAAGCATATACCTATACAGCAGGAACTATAGGTGAACAGTTCTTCCTTAAAATAAAAAACGAAGGAATCTTAACAGCTGCCCACTGCGAAAAATGTAACATTAATTTTCTTCCTGTAAGAGGATTCTGCATATTTTGCGGTGAAGAAGTAAACAAGCTAGTAAATGTTGAGATGCCAGGAAAAATAGAAAGCTATACATTTGCTAAGTTGAATAGTGAATCAAAAGAAGAGGTGGAAGAAAAAATTATTGCTTACATATCTTTTCCAAATGTTAAGGGGGGATTATTCCATAAAATAAATTTGCCTAGTGGAAAAGGAATAAAAATAGGATTAAAAGTAAAACCAGTTTTCAAAGAAGCTAAAGAAAGAAAAGGAACATTGAACGATATAGAGTATTTCGAAATAATCGATAGCTAAACAGACCTATATTCTTCATACCATTTTTCATACATGCTTATTAATTCCCTCGATATAGTTGGTTTTCTTCTATTTATTACAGAAATAAAATCATTCATGTTGGGGCTTCTTAATTTACCTTCACCTGCTCTTTTTTCAAAAACTTCCCTAGCTAAATTATTTTGAACCTGCAAGCATATATCCCGAATATCGCTACCTGAATAGTTTTCCGTCATCGAAGCTAAATATTCATAATCTACATCGGGAGAAGGATTCAAAGGCTTTGAATACATTTTGAATAAGTTTATTCTAGCGATTTTATCTGGAGGAGGAATATAAAGTCTAAGTTGAAATCTTCTTATAAACCCTATATCAAGCTTCCAAGGCTTGTTTGTTGAAGCTATTACAAATATTCGTCTATTTTTTCCTTTTTCAATCAACCCATCCATTTCATATAAGAATTGATTCCTCAGTCTAACTTCTCCTCCGACTTCATAATTTTGAACTCCGAAAATTGAGTCAACTTCATCTATGAATATTATTACACTTCTTCCCTCACTCTCCATTTTCCTCGCCTTATTGAATAGATTTGCTACATTTTTTTCTGATTCACCAAGCCACTTGGAAAACAGTGATGAAGCATCAACATTAAACATTACGCCTTCAATTTCGTTTGCAACCGCAGCACATAATAGAGTTTTTCCGCATCCAGGTGGACCAAATAATAGTATGTTTCTAGGCCAGCCTAAAGGAAATAGATCAGGTCTCTTTGATGGATATATTACAGATTCAATTATAGCGCTTTTTGCGTCATGCAAACCTATTACATCTTCCCATTTTACAGAAGGAGGTTTAGTTAAAATCAAAGAATTAACAGCATCTTCGTTTGTACTTGGATAGCCTTTATTTTCTAATAAGTTTTGAATCTCTTTTATTTTTGCTTGGCATTTGCTTAGTCTATCTATATACACTTCGTTGAGCTTATATTGAGGATCAAGTTCAATCAACTTTGAAAGATGCTGAACGGCATCTTTGTACCTTTCTAAAGCTTTTGCATAGTTGCCCTGTGCTTCCAATCTTACAGCTTCGTTTATTGCTCTAGCGGCTTCATTCTGCAAATACAATGCTACAACGTTCTGTGACATTTTTGATCACTTCCTTACTATTTCTATTTTCCCTTGCTTACTTAAGCTATCCAATAAAGATTTGATTTCAAAAGAGCTCATTCCTAATTCCTTTGAACATTTGTTTATATCGATTTTTCCTTTGTTCTCCATTATATATCTAAGCAATCTCTCTTCCTTCGTAGAAACATTAATCTCTCTTGAAGATATCTCAGCTGTTTGCAAAACAGGTATTTCTTGGGGTTTTGAATAACCTTCAGCCTCAAGCATTCTTACAGGTCTTTTATCTTGATACAAGGGTATTTCAGGAAGCTCAATTTCTTTTGCTTTAGCAGCTTCCCTAGCAGCTTCCTTTAATACAGATTCAGCTTCTTCATTTAAACCTGTTTTGAAAATATCATATTCAGGATAGTTCAGATTTATTCCTTCAATGTTGTTCGAGAGCTCTTCTAAAGCTGCACCAAGCTCGGGAGATAACTGAGATACCTTATCCTTTATAGATTGTACGAGAGATTTTGTTGCAGCTATTGCACCTGTAAATTCTTCTATCTGCATTAAAGTTTCTATCCTTAATATAAGCTGTTCTATTGCCAATGATACACCTTCTAGGTTTTTCTGAAGTTTTCTTATTTCAGCAACCTCATTTGCAAAAATAACAGCTAAATCTTCTTTATTATATTGCTTGGCTTTAATAACTTTATCAAAAAGTTCTCTTTCTCTAAGTTGTAATTTGTTTTTAATAAGCGCTATTTTATTATGATAAGATCTTAAGCTGGAAAAAATATTCTGTAATTTATCCTTTAGAGAGACATTTCTTTTTAAAAAGCTCATAAAAAAATTATTGTACTAAAACTTCAACTACTGCTTCCTTTGAAATATTATCTACTAACTTAATGTAGTTGTTGTAGTAGTTAAATTCATTTTTCAATCTTTCCTTTGTTTCCTTCAAAGTTTTGATTGTCTCATCGAATCTCTCTTTGGATATATGACCGTTCAAATATTGAAGCTTTATCTCTACAAGAGCTGCATCGATGCTTTTGATCGTATTAATTATAGTTGCTAATTTACTTTCTACAGTAGACTTGAATTTTTCTATGTAATCACTTAATTGTTTGTAGCTTTCTTCAGTTTTCTTTTTTATCTCATTCAGGACTCCCTCATCAACTTCTTCATTACTTATCTTTCCCAAATTCGAAAATCTTCCATGAACACTTTTGATTTTTCTCTCAATGTTCATAAACTCATAGCTAATGCTTGAGAGTACTTTTAAATTATCTTGTTTAAATTCAATCCTTTCTATAGGTATTTCATATACTTCAGTAGCTGATCTAACGATAACGCTTCTTACTTCTCCTATTCCATCGCAAACATAACCTATAACAGTCCCTGCTAATTCATTGAACTCATTGTACACAGAACTCCCAATGTATTTACTGAACTCTTCAGCAAACATCTTTTATTTGCTCTCTGTTTCAGTCTCTTTACCCTTTTCTGCTACAGATGGAATTTCTATGAAAGACTCTTTTAATTTCCTTTCAGCCATTGTTTTAGCTTCGTATAGCACTTTTTCTGCTTCCTCATTTGATGTTTCAAAGGTAAATTGTGAAGTTGGCGGATGCCCGGCTTCGGTCAGTATATCGCTAATCACATTTCCTATATCAGTTAACTCTCTTTCAGCTTCAGGAAGCACAGAAGATAATCTTGCCCTTACATTCCTTATTACGCTTAGAGCTGGACCAACAACCATTGTTACATCTCCCATTTCCTTAACAGTGTCTAATCTAAGTCTAACTGCTTCAAGGGCTAGTTTACTTTGAAGTATAACTTTAGCAAGTTTTCTTACTCCTGCGATTTCATTTGCATAAACGTTAGCCCTATTCATATCGTGCTTAAGATAGTAAGTAACTAAGTATTCAAAAAGTCTTCTATCTCTTTCGTAGAGCCTTGAGTATAATTGTTCCAACTTCATTCTTTGAACATCTATCATTCTACAAACGTATTCTATTCTTGATTTTAAAGGTAGTGATGGAGAGAATACTTGCTTTATCCTACTTCCTATTTGTGATTCCTGTCTGGGTTCCCAATTTTTTATGAATTCCGAAGACATTAAAAATCATTTGAATATTATATAATAAAAGAGACGATTTAATGGAAAATCCAAAATTAAACCTTAATTTTTTGAGGTAATACCGAAAATTTTAAAAAAACTCATGGATAAACCCTGTTCATAGTTCTTGGGAAAGCTATTGCATCTCTTACATGGTTAATTCCAGTTACCCATTTGACAATTCTTTCAATTCCCATACCAAAACCTGAATGAGGTACTGAGCCATATCTTCTTAAATCTATGTACCACTCATAATCTTTAGGATTCAAATTGTTTTCTTGAATTCTTTTAAGTAGCAAATCAAGTTCATGAATTCTTTGCCCCCCACCTGCTATTTCTCCTTGTCCAGGTGCATAAAGATCTGAGCTGAGTGTTAGATTATCATCTTCAGGATGTGGATGATGATAGAAAGCTTTAGTAACCTTAGGAAAGTACATTATAAAAGCAGGCCTATCTAAGGTATCAGCTACAATTTTTTCTTCATCAGCTCCTATATCGTCTCCAAATTTAATTTCTATTCCCTTGCTTCTTATAATTTCCAAGGCCTGCAAATATGTCATTTTGATGAAAGGCCTCTTAGGAGGCTCAAAGTTGCTTCTTTTAAGTATTTCAAATTCTTTCTTGCATTCATCAATAGCATACTTAACCATATTGTAAAGCAAATCCTCTTCTATTTGCATTATTTCATCATGATCAGCAAATGCTACTTCTACTTCCAAATGCCAAAATTCTGTTAAGTGTTTCCTTGTCCTAGATTTTTCAGCTCTAAAAGAAGGTTGTATAGTAAAAACTTTCTCGAAACCAAATATAGCTGCTTCTAAGTAAAACTGTGAACTCTGGGTTAAATATGCTTCTTTACCAAAATAATCTACTTTAAATAAAGTAGCACCCCCTTCTACTGAAGCTGTAATAAAAGTAGGACAGTGAATTTCAAAGTATCCATTTTCCTTTAGCCACAACCTTGCCCCTTCTAGAAGCTTATTCCTAATCTTCAATATTGCCTGCATTTTCTCCCTTCTTAGATAAAGATGTCTATGGTCTAGGAGATAACTTATTGAAACACCTTTTCTTATAGGATATTCCTCACTTTTACCTATTATTCCTACGTTACTACAAATGACTTCCCTACCTCCTGGTGCTCTTGGATCATTTTTTACACTTCCTTCTATAAATACGGATGATTCTCTGCTTAAGTTCTTAACTATTTCATCGTAGTTTGCATTTATTAGGTTTTGCCTTTTGATTGTAACTTGAATCTTTCCTGTAGAATCCCTTAAATCTATAAAACTGAGCCCTCCTTGAACTCTAACATTATCTACCCATCCTCTTAACTTTATCTTCCCACCCTCTTCAAGTTTAAAAGCGTCTATAATATGCTGAAAACCACTTTTTTGCATTAAATCCTATTTCTAGCTTTTGTAATATATTTTTTCTAAATAATCTACAAATTCTAAGAAACCTTTATAGAAGCTTCCCTTTGTTACAAGCTTAGCTATCCTCTTAATTTCGTCTATTGAGTTGTTAAGAGCTACAGGAAAGTTTACGAATTTAAGCATTTCTAAATCGTTTTCACTATCTCCTACACCAAACGTATTTTCCTTTGGTATCTTTGTCAAATCTAAAATCTTTGAAATTCCTACAATTTTATCCATATCAGTGTTTATTACCTGTAAACTATAGCCTGAATCGTAAATTTTTACTCCTAGTTTGTTTTCCTCAACAAACTTTTTTAATCTATCAATAATCTCTCTATCCTTAGGTCTCATGAAAGCAAAATCTGTTAATCTCATTGAATTTGTCCAACTTTCCTTTAATTCTGGAAATTTAGCTTTAATGACATTTACAGCTCTTAAAACGTTTTTTCTATCTGTTAGAATCATCATATTACCATCATAGTCTATGACGCCACCATTTTCAGCTATTATATAATCAGTAATTGCAAAGTATCTTCTTAGAGTTCTCACGATACAGTAAGAATTAGCCGAGGTTATGCAGATTTTAAAGTCCATTTTCTTTAATTTGTAAATAGCTTCTATAGATTCGAACGGAAGTCTTCCTTCCTCATCAGTTATAGTCCCATCAAGATCAATAAATATTAAATTGGCTTGCATGCATTATTTTCATAAATATTAAATTAAAATACTTTAATTAAGATATGGAAATAGAACTTCCAACATTAAATTATGAAAAAGTTGTTATCAAAATTTCTTCATTTTTAAAAGAGAACTTCAATAAATCTGGGCTGAAGGATTTGTTATTGGCTTAAGCGGTGGAATAGATTCATCTGTTACATTGAGCTTAGCATTAAAGGCCTTGGATAAAAACAGATTACATGTTCTCATAATGCCTGAGGAAGGAGTAACTTTAAAAGAAGATATTGAAGATGCAATTGAACTTTGCGAAGTTAACAATCTAAGCTATAATATAATTTACATAAATAAAATTAAACAAACTTTCTTAGAATTTGTTGAGAAATATAAAGATATTAAAGTTGCAGGGAATTTAGGACCTCGTATAAGAATGACAATCTTGTATTATTATGCAAACAATAGGAACTTATTGGTTTTAGGAACGGGCGATAAAAGTGAGTTGCTGATAGGATACTTTACAAAATACGGCGATGGAGGAGTTGATTTATTACCGATTGGAGATTTATACAAAACCCAAGTAAGACAACTAGGAAATTATTTGGGTTTACCGCAAAGAATTGTTAAAAAACCTAGCAGTCCAAGGCTATGGCCAGGACATATTGTAGAAAATGAAATTGGGCTATCCTATGAAACCTTGGATAAAATATTGCATGCAATTTTCGATCTTAATATGAAGGATGAAGAGATCGCATATAACTTGAATGTGCCTTTAAATGTTATTCAATATGTAAAAGAAAAAGTAGAAAAAAGTGAACATAAAAGAAAAGGTCCAATTATCTGTTACATCTAATACTTTATAATCAATTTTTCATTATAAAAATTTTTTTATATGGTATGCATTTACATGCATAAAATACAAAATATGTATAAATATGCATTGACGGAGAATTAGTTAATTTAAGTGAGTAAAACCAAATAATTAAAGATAACCCATTATATATTATTTTACAATAAATTTATAAGTGTTAAAAAATAAAAGATACCTGTGAGTAAAAATGCCCTTCGTTGATATATTGACGGCCCAATTATTAGCATTAGCATTTGCAGACTACATAATAGTCTACACATTCCTAAGAGCATATCTAAGATACAGAAAAGAAAGAGCTAGAGTGCTAGACGATCTAAGTTATGCAGCTTTTCCTTTAGGTTCTATAGGACTATACATATTCGTTACAGGAATTTGGGGTCAGATAGTTTGGCCTTTACCAGGACCCTACAACATACTATTTTACGATATGTATCCTTTGCTAGGATTATTGCTTATTGCCTTTGCATTCGCTGTAACATTTGAGAGCGGAAAACCTCAAGCAAGATATCTGCATTTCATAGGATTTTTTGCATTATTGCTTGGCCTTGCTACGATATATTATGGTGCATCAGGATACGCGATACAATTAACAAGGGAACCATTCATAATGTTTCTTATGTACGTTACACTAGGATTAACAGGAGTATTAGCATATCCCGCTACTGTAATAGTTGAAAGCATTGTAGCTAATCCCAACAAGAGCATTTCTCCAGCAGAATACACAGTTTTCGTATTATTCTGGATATTCATAATTATTGGAAGCATTTTGGCAACTTTAATAGCCGTACTATCAATTCCAGCACACCTAGTTAATCCACCTTAATTATCTAAAAATAATTTTTTTCTTCCCTCTTTTCTTATTTCCAGAATATCTTCAAGCCCTATATTAGTTGTATTTACACCATATTTGCTGTACAAATCTAATTCAAAATCATATTCAGTGTATAATTTTAAAGAGTGCATTATATCATTTGCATCCTCAAAGCTTTTAGCATCCTTAATATATTCATAAATTTTCGAAGTCTTCGCTACAACTTCAGGATCAACTATGAACATAACAGCAGATAAAGGAGAAGCAAATGCTTTTCTTGAACCTTTCCTTAAGCTTACCTCTCCATAAAGACCCTTAAAAGCTTCAAAAGGTATTCTTGAAGCTTCGCTTTCGCTAATTTCCAAAATTTTTTCCATTATCGGAGCAATTTCCCTATCATACCCTTTTATATCTATTAGACCGCCAATTTTAGCAATTTCAGAGAGTCTCTTTAATAAGTAATATTGATCCAGTTCACCGTCGCAACCTATTCCGACAATTCCTAGTAGCACATTGAAACCATGTTTCTTCAACTCGACTAAGGCAGTTAGCATGATAAAGTCTGTCAAAGGACTGTATAGATTTTTTTCAGCATCCTTTGCTAAAATATCTCCTCCTGCATCAACACCAAATATTGTATCGATATTATATCTTATACTGAAATCCTTTATCCCTTCAGCTATTTCTTTAGGAGAACTTTTTAAACATATGGAGTAACCTTCAGTGTTTAGAATATTAATTACCCTAACCAAATGCGGAATAACCTTTTTACCTGCTCTTATAGCATAAGAATCCTTTTTAAGCTCAGTTATTATGTTGTTAATTTTCTTTGAATTTACGAAATCCTCTCCACACATAGGACCAGGTAAAGGGTCGATAACAAATCTTTCCCACGTAACGCATCCTAAAACTGCTTCATATCCTTTATTCCTTAAATAATGCCAAGCAAGAACTGAAGAAACCGCATCACCTCCGCCGCCTACTCCTATTACAAATGCTTTCATGCGTTCATTTAGTTTAGGATAAAATTAATAAACCTTAGGTATAAAATACCTAATATGGTGAACACGACTATGTATTATCTATTGATTATCCAAATTTTCCTCGCAAACATTGCAAAGCTTAAAGCTTTTGTTGATTTAACAAGTGGGGATATAGTATTCTTAGTTGGTGCTTCATTCTTTGTCTTATTACTTGTGGCCACAGCAATATACATGTTTAAAAAGTTCGGCTTAATGTAGCATTTCAAAGAAATCATACGCTTTTCTATAGACATCCTCGTTATAAAAATCATTTTTAATTTTCCTTACTTCTTTCATTATCTTATCTTTGCCTAAATTTGTAAGTTTCATCATTTCTTTTCTAAATTTTAGAGAAAACTTCTTTGCAAGCTTATTTGAACAAATTGTTGCTATTTGTTCCTCTGAATCATTTAATATTAAGTTAGAAAGTGTAAGCATGAGTTTAAAGGAAGCTCCTCCATATTTGAAATATTGCTTATAATTCTTGATAACCTTTAAATATGATATGCTGATCAAATAGGGCATGCTTATAAAAAGAGACATTATTTCATCATGAGTCTTATGATCAATTTCTATGAAATCAAACTCTAATTCTTTTAAAAATTCCTTAACGAACTTAACATCATTCTCATGCCCTTCTAGTGGAATGACAAGAACAGGCTTATTTTTAGTAAACTTTATGCCAGGACCAAACATTGGATGAATACTTACAATTTTACTGTTTTTTTCAAAATTTTTGTAAGCAGAAATTATGTCAGATTTGAATGAAGCGATGTCAAACACAAGCTTATCCTTGCAATTATACTTACCTATTCTTTTTATTATATCTCTTGTTTTTGAAAGAGGCGTGGCTACTTCTATGACTTCGCTTGCCTCAATTGCTTCCTTTAGACTTGAAAAATAATCAATGTTGAGCTCTTTAGCAATTAATTTGCATTTATTTTCATCCAAATCGTATATGCCTACTTTATAATACGGCTTTAGCAATCTTGCAAAAAGCGAACCCATTCTGCCTGCTCCTCCAATAATGGCTACCCTCTTAAAATCATCACTGTCCATTTTGAACAATTTCTTCCTCGTATTTTCTACAAATTTTAATTATTTCCTTAAAAATGTCAGAAAAAATCCCTACTCTATTTATTATTTCCATTTCTCTTTTTTCATCTTTAATAGGAATTCTTTGAGACCTTTTAATCATGGCAATTCTTTTACATAGTTTAATCCTTTCATTGAGAAGCTCGATTATCTTTTGATCTATCTCGTCTATGCTCTTTCTTATTTCTCCAATAGTTTCTTCCAAGATAACCACCTGAGTAGATGATCAGCTAAAACTATAGCAGTTACAGATTCAACGACTGGAACAGCCCGTATTGCTATACATGGATCATGCCTTCCTTCAACAACTATTTCGGTTTCCTCCATTTTTTCCAAATCTACTGTTTTTTGTTTTTTTCTTATAGAAGATGCAGGCTTTAATACTACCCTATGAATAAGAGGCATTCCATTACTTATTCCTCCCAATATTCCACCTGAATTGTTTTTTAAAGTAATAATTTTACCATCCTTTATTGCGTAAGGATCGTTTGCTTCGCTTCCTTTCATTTTTGCTAATTTAAAGCCTGAACCAAACTCAACTCCTTTAACAGCCGGGATTGCAAATAAAGCTTTTGCTAAATCTCCATCTAAAGTATCTATTGGAGGCTCTCCTAATCCAACAGGCAAATTAAGAGCAATTGTTTCAATTATTCCCCCTACTGTATCGCCTTCCTTTATTATATCAATAAGATATTTTTCAATTTCTTCGATTTTTGAAAGATCTGGAAATCTTAAAGGACTTTTATAAGTATTCTCCTTAACTTCCTCAATTGAAGGATTGCATTCATAAGGACCTACAGATTTCAAATAAGAATATATTTCTATCCCGTATTTGTTCAAGATCTTCTTTGCAAAATAACCAGCTATTACCATAGGTAAAGTTAGTCTTCCAGAAAAGATGCCACCGCCCCTGTAATCATTATAACCAAAGTATTTAATCGTTGCAACATAATCAGCGTGACTTGGTCTTGGAGTATTACGAATTTTTTCATAGAAGGATGAAATAACATCCTTGTTGTATACTACTAAAGAAACAGGGAATCCTGTTGTAAAGTTATTAAATATTCCACTCAATATTTCTACCTTGTCTTCCTCTTTTCTAGGAGAGACATAGATTGAACTTCCTGGCTTTCTTTTTTCCAATTCAGAATTAATTTCTTCGATGCTTACCTTAATACCAGGAGGACAACCTTCTATAATTACCCCTACACATTTTCCATGGCTTTCTCCAAAAAAAGATACCTGAAATAGTTTACCCAACATGGTATTTCACACCTACTTTTAAAAGATCTGAAAGGAAATTAGGATATGAATCCTTAATGCATTCGATGCCTTTAATTATACATGAATCTTTTGCAACTAGTGAAGCTATAGAAAACGCCATTGCAATACGATGATCTCCAAAGCTTTGAAAAGTAGCACTTTTGAATTCTTCTTTCCCTTTTATTTCAATGTAATCATTATCCGTTTTAACTTCAACCCCTAATCTTCTCAAATTGAAAGCCACAGTCTCTATTCTATTGCTTTCTTTATATCTTAAATGTTCAATTCCTTTTATCCTAGTTGTTCCTTTTGCTTTAGCTGCGATTACTGAAAGAATTGGAACAGAATCTGGACAATTTTTGCAATTAATTTCTGTAGCTTCCAAATTGGATTCTTGGGCTTCAATGTAATTTTCACCCTCGTAAATTCTTCCATTCATTCTTTTAACTATATCAATGAATTCACTATCGGCCTGATATGGATCTTTGAAAGTATTCCAAAGTTTTACTTTACCTTTGAGCAATCCTGCAGCTATAAAAAATGAGGCTGATGATAAGTCTGCAGGAATGTTAATTTCAGTTGGCTTATAATCTTGCTTTTCAACATAGAAGCTATTATTTTCATGATTCACTTCTACTGAAAATTCATTCATCATTTTAATTGTAAGTTTTACGTAGGTCTCAGAAACAAGATCGCCTATTACGTTGATTTTAAGGCCAATTTTTGGAGATATAATTAGGAGACCTGAAATATACTGCGAAGATATGTTACCTAAAATATTTACTTCATTGTTTTTTATCTTACCGCCCTTTATAGCGATAGGTGGGAAACCTTCTTTTGAAATTGTCTCAATTCCTAAGCTATTAAGAGCAGATTCCAATGGCCAAATAGGCCTTTTACACAAGGATTTGCTTCCGCTAAGTATTGTTATTCCTTTAGCTAGCGCTGCGACTGAACACGCAATTCTTAAAGTTGTGCCGGAGTTTTTACAGTCAATAATTTTAGATGTGCTTGAAGGTAATCCTTTTCCTAAAAATTTATTTTCAGATATTTTACCACCAAATAGCTTGAAAGCTCTTAAAGTTGCATTTGTATCTGAACTTATTAGCAGGTTATTTATAGTAGTTGTACCATTGCAAAGTAAAGATAGGAAAACAGCTCTATGTGTATAACTTTTTGATGATGGAGGTGTTATCTCTCCCTCTACTCTTTCAGGAGGAATTATAATCAATTCCACGACTTAGACCCCAAAGTTTCCGTTATTATAACGTTCATGCCGAATTCTTTCCATATTTCAGCTATAGGATCTGGATTGTCGGATATCGCTACAACAGAAGGCCCTGTCCCCGATAAGGTTGAAGCTAAAGCACCTCTTTCTATAGCAAGAATTATAGGCTTCAAACTATCATTAAGAGCTGCACACGATAAGAATGCATTTATATTCATTGCGTTTAGCCACTTCCCTTTCATTATAAGTTTGCAAGCATAGAATGCTAAATTACTCAAAAGTTTAAATTTATCTGGATTTATGCTAGCTTTTTCCCTTATAGAATCGGTAAAACCAATTATTACTTTATACAAACCAACTTCATAGCTGGATATAATTCTGAGCGAATAGTTATCCACTAAAAACAATCCACCGTTAATTGTTGCACATGCATCATCAAAAGCTCCCGTAACAGTAACTCCAGCAGCCTTGCAAGCTTCAACACAAAGCCTAGCTATATCGAAATTTCCGAGCTTTATTCCTATTGCATCTGTCATAGCTTTAATTAAAGCATTTCCAACAGCACTACTACTTTTAAGTCCTCTTGAAAATGGAATTTCTGAATATATTTTGATTCTAAAACCGCCATTGTATTCGAACTTATTCTTAACTAAGTTATAACACGAATTAACAAGCTTCAGATCAACTTTTCTGTTCTCGTTTTTAATTTCAATTGTGGTAATAACTTCAGGTTCTTCTATTGTTTCAACTTCAACTTTAACCTTCAAATTAACAGCTAAAGAACATCCAATTCCGTTAAATATGCCGTTCAAAACTGATATTGCTCCAAAAGTAGTTGCTTTTGAGCTCATTTTATAAACTTTGTGCAAATATTTCTCACAAAATCAGCATCCATCTCAATACCAATCCAAATTTTTAAGTTTTCAATTAGTTGATAAACATAAATCCATAATCCATCGATTACCCTGCATCCTAAGCTTTTTGCGTACGATATTAAATTTGTATTAACAGGATTGTAAACCAAATCAATAACTGTTGCGTTGTTGCTTATTAGACTATTGTTTATGGGGGATGAATTAATATTTGGATACATTCCAACAGGTGTGCAGTTTATTATTAAATCACCTTTGCTTATCGTTTTCATCGCTTCTTCGCTATTCAAAGGGAAAGCTTTAATGCTAGAATAATAGCCCTTGAACAAGTTTACAAGTTCAATGGCCTTCTCATAACTTCTATTTAAGACATAAACATTCTTAGCAATGTCCTTAATAGCAAATAGAGCAGCTTTAGCTGAACCACCTGCGCCTATTATACAAGCATTTTCTATTTTATTTACGTTAAACCTTTTTAGAGAATTCTTTATTCCTAGTATATCCGTATTGAAGCCTAATAGTTTATTGTTATCTATACATACATTATTAACTGCCCCAACAACTTTAGCATCACTTTCCAATTCATCCAAAAACTTTACTATTTTACTCTTAAAAGGAATAGTAACATTGAAACCTTTGTAGCTATTCAACTTAAAGTAACTTACGGTATTAGAAATTTCCTCGTCTCTTATTTCAAAATGTTCATAACTTGCTTCTAATTTTAAAAATTTAAACAGCTCTGAATAAACTCTTTTCCCTATAGAATGTATCAAAGGATTCCCAATTAAAGCGAATTTTAACATTTTTGAATAAGCGAATTTGCTTTTACAACTGCTTCCTTTATCGATTCTTTTGAAACTTCAACTATTTCAAAATTGCCTATTTTTGAGGGTAAAGCCATCATGATTTTCCCTTTCCTTCTTTTTTTATCTAAAATAAGCGTTCTTATTATATCATCCTCATTGAATCTGAAGTTAAATCTGAAACCTAAATTGTTAATCAAATCAAGTATGAAATTAATATCCTCAAACGGGAAACCAAGTACTGAATTTGCTATTATAGATTCGACAATAAAACCATAAGAAATAGCAGTTCCATGCTTTATTTTATACTCGCTTAAGCTTTCAATTGCATGTCCTATAGTATGACCAAAATTAAGTATCATTCTTTCATTTTTTTCTTCAAAGTCTTTCTTAACAACTTGCAACTTTGTTTCTACAGATTCTTCGATAAGCTTTAACAAAATATTTTTGTCTCTTTCTTTAACAAGATATAAATTATTTTCAAAAATATTCTTGAAAATTCCTCCTTTAATTACGTAATACTTTATGATTTCTGCTAGACCGTTTAAATACTCTTCAAAAGGAAGAGTTTCTATAAATATTGGATCTATAATAACGTAATTTGGTAAATAAAAAGTTCCTATAGCGTTTTTTATGATAAGATTAATTCCATTCTTTCCTCCTATGGCTGCATCAACCTGTGCAAGTAAGGTTGTTGGAACTGTAACCAAGTCAATTCCCCTCATATAAGTTGAAGCTATAAAGCCTGCAAAATCTGTCAATGCTCCACCTCCTATGGCTAAAATTAATGAATCCCTTTCAATTCCTGCTTTTAATAGTGCAGAGGATACCCTTTCATACTTTTCGATGCTCTTTATATCTTCACCCTTTCCAGGAATAAAAACGTGAACGTTGCTTTTTATTTCTAGGAAGTCGTTTCTTTCGCTAGAAATCCACAAATCGTAAACCGATTCGTCAGCTAAAACTGCTAAGTTGAAATAAGAGGAACTTGAAAGAATTTTCACAATCTCTTTCCTAGCATTTTCAGAAACTAATATCTTTGAAGAAATACTTTTATTTAAATTCAAATTAAATTCCATTTTCTCAAATCCTCCATAAGCTTTTCAAACTGTTCAAAATTCATACTTTGAGGACCGTCTGATAAAGCTGCATCTGGATTTGGATGAACTTCTACTATTATTCCATCAGCTCCTGCAGCAAGCGCTGCTTTAGCTAAAGGAGGAACTAATGATCTTTTGCCCGCTGCATGACTTGGATCCACAATTATGGGAAGGTGGGTAATTTCTTTAAGCAATGGAACAGCATTTATATCAAGAGTGAATCTTGTTGAAGTTTCAAAAGTTCTAATTCCTCTCTCGCATAGAATTACTTTTGAATTTCCTCCACTGAGAATATATTCAGCAGCATAAAGCAATTCTTCTATTGTACATCCAAAACCTCTTTTAAGCAAAATTGGTTTATCTATTTTTCCAAGCTCTTTTAGAAGAGGAAAATTTTGCATATTCCTTGCTCCTACTTGAATAACATCGGCATATTCTAGAAACAAATTCAGATCTCTAACATCTAGTATTTCAGTTACTATTGGCAACCCCGATATTTCTGAAGCTTCCTTTAAAAGCTTCAATCCTTCATATTGTAATCCTTGGAAAGAATAAGGCGATGTTCTAGGCTTAAAGGCTCCACCCCTTAACATATGTGCCCCACTTTTTTTAACAAAAAGAGCTGTTTGTATTATTTGATCCCTATTTTCAACCGAACAAGGACCTGCAATAACTACTGGTCTTTTGCCTATTTCTACATTATTAACTTTGATTATTGTCTTTTCTTTGCCGTCTTTATCAACCAACCTTTTAGGAATTTAAGATCACCTCTATTCTTTTGGCTAATTGTTCAGGCAACAAATTAAAGTAACTTAAAAGCTCAAAATAGCTTCTTCCACATGTTCCAAATCTATCATTAATTCCTAACCTTTTAACAGGAATTGGATTTGTCTCAGATATAAATTCAGAAACAGCGCTCCCAAGACCTCCTATTATGCTATGTTCCTCTAAAGTAAATATAATTGGAACATCTTTTGAAATGTTAAGGAGAGTGTTTTGATCTAAAGGCTTGATTGTATGCATATCAACAACCCCTACATTTAGGCCTTTCTCTTTAAGAATTCGTGAAATTTCCAATGAAATACCAACCATTGTACCACAGGCTATTATATAAGCATCCTTTCCTTTAAACAAAATCTTAGCTTTGCCTATTTCAAATTCTTCATGATCTTCATAGATTCTAATTTCATTATCTCTGCCTAATCTTATGTAAAAAGGTCCTTCGATTTCTACAGCTTTCCTTAATAATTTCCTAAGAGCTATAGAATCAGAAGGTACGACCACTTTCATGTTAGGAATAACTCTAAATATTGCAATATCTTCAAGTGACTGGTGAGAATATCCATCAAGATGATCAGAGAGTCCTGAATGTGTGACTATGAATTTTACATTCAAATTATCTTTACATACTGTATTCCTTATTTGTTCCCATGCTCTAGATAGGAACATTGAAAATGAACATGCTAAAGGAATTTTACCTGCTATAGCGAGACCGGCTGAAACTCCTACAAGGTCTTGCTCACTTATTCCTACACTTATAAATCTATTAGGAAATACCTCTTTGAATAATGAGGATTTGGTAGACTTGGAAACATCGCAATCTACAACAACAATTTTTTCATTCTCACTACCAAGCTCTATAAGTATTTCAGCTAAGCTCTCCCTTATACTCGTGAAAGTTAAAGTCTTGCTTTGTATAAATTTACATCACCCCTTTCTTTAATAACATGCTAGTATCGCATATTACTGCTTTTGGTCTATCAGTTATTAGGCTGCATGTGTTTAAACACTTAGATATTTCATAAATTGATGAACCATCGCATGTTAAAGTAAACCATCCGAACGCTTCAAATTTCTTTTCAATGTTGTTCAGATTCTTTATTTTGTCTGTTTCCCCGCTTAGCTGAATTCCATTTCTATCGACGATTGCAATTATATTATTAAGCTTATTATGGGAAATTGTGGCTATAGATTCCCAAACTTGTCCTTCATTAAGTTCACCGTCGCCCATTAATACTGCTATTTCTACATTTTCTTTGTCTATCCTTTTAGCAAATGAAATTCCTGCTGCAATTGAAAGAGCTTGGCCTAATGAACCAGTTGAAACCATTATCGTTGGGAAACTTTTACCTTCTGGATGCGATTGCAAATTCGAATCCGGCTTTGCGAATTTATCGAGATCGGCAAAACTTATGTAACCTAGTTCAATGAATACTGAATATAAAGCTAGCGATGAATGGCTTTTACTGAGAATGAATAATCTGTTACCCCCTTTAAGCCAATCAAAATAGACTGCGTGAAGTATGTTTAAAGCAGACTTTGCTGACTCGTAATGCCAATTATCGAGTTTCTTTGCAACTTCCTCAAATACGGATTGTAGTCTCGATACAATAAGACTCACCTCCTTTCCTCTTCTTTCATTGAGGAAATTTGCATAAATTTTATAAAAACTGGTTAAATATAAATCTTTCGGTCTCATAGCCCTAGAGTGATTTTTTAATTTCTTTAAGGAAAACTTTTATTTTATCAAAGGTATCACTTCCGTTTCCTTTTTCAAAATATCTTAATATTGCACTTCCTACAACTATTCCATCCACATCGTATTTCATAATTTCCTTTACTTGTAAAGGATTAGATATTCCAAAGCCTACTACGATAGGTTTTCTTGTATTTTTACTAACTTTAGCAATAAAATTAAAAGTATATTCAGGAAAATACTCTCTTGCTCCAGTAACCCCGAAAATTGAAACTAGATAAATAAAACCAGTAGTTTTGCTTTCTATCATTTTAATTCTTTTCAAGCTTGTTGAAGGGGAACATAATAAAACTGTTTCTAAATTGAATTTTTCACATATTCTATACCAGTCATCAAAAAGATCAACAGGTAAATCAGGAATGATTGCTCCATTAATTTCAGAATCTCTCATTTCTTCAGCAACTTTTTCATAACCATATTTAAATAAGGGATTTAGGTAACTCATGAGATAAATTGGAGCAGAATATTCTTTCCTTAATATTCTAGCGAATTTTATAACTTCCTTTAAGTTTATTCCACTAATCAATGCTTTATAAGATGCTTTCTGAATTGTTATTCCATCAGCTATTGGATCAGAAAAGGGAACACCTAGCTCTAAAGCGTCTGCACCATTTTCTAACAAGATTCTTGCTAGTTTTAGACTTGTTTCATAATCAGGATAACCCGGAATAATATAGCAAATCAAAGCTGACCTTTTAGAATCGAATAACTTTTCTCTCATAAACTTATTCCCTTGAACTTTAAATATGAATCTATATCTTTGTCTCCTCTTCCCGAGAGATTTACAATAATAACTTTATCTTTGCTTAGATTCCTAGCCAATTTTATTGCATAGGCTAAAGCATGACTCGGTTCCAATGCAGGTATTATTCCTTCTGTTTTAGATAGAATTTCAAATGCCTCTATTGCTTCTTCATCCTTAACTGAAACATATTCCACTCTTTTAGTATCTTTTAAATAAGAATGTTCAGGGCCAACAGCTGGATAATCTAGGCCAGGTGCAATACTGTAAGTTGTCTTTATCTGGCCGTTTTCATCCTGTAATACATATGTTTTCATCCCATGTAATATTCCAATAGAGCCAGCTATTAACGGGGCCGCATGATACCCAGTTTCTATTCCTTTTCCAGCCGCTTGTACTCCTATGAGCGCAACTTTAGTATTTATAAACGAACTAAATATGCCGATCGCATTGCTGCCTCCGCCTACACAAGCAACTATGTAATCAGGTAACCTACCTATTTTCTCAACGCATTGCTTCTTTGTTTCTTTGCCTATTATGCTTTGGAAATATTTAACGATTGATGGATATGGATGTGGACCAACTACTGAACCAAGCAAATAATGTGTATCTTCAAAGTTTGCTATCCAATCTCTTATTGCTTCGTTAATTGCATCTTTTAAAGTCCTACTTCCAGATTCAACAATATTTACTTTAGCTCCGAGTATTTTCATCCTTTGCAAGTTTATTTTTTGTCTTTCCGCATCTTCAGAACCCATATATATTTCAGCCTTCATATTCAAGGCTGCAGCCGCCATTGCAACAGCAACTCCATGTTGTCCAGCTCCTGTTTCAGCTATGAGTCTAGTTTTACCCATGCTCTTTGCCAATAGTGCTTGTCCTATTGCATTGTTTATTTTATGAGCCCCGCCATGCAAAAGATCCTCTCTTTTCAAAAATATTCTCGCTCCACCTATTTTGTTTGATAAGTTCCTTGCATAATACAATGGAGTTGGTCTTCCTGCATAATCCTTCAGATAGTTTTGATATTCATTCAAAAATTCTTCAGACTTAATGGCCTTCTTGAAACCTTTCCATAGATCATCTAATACTTTTACCAATGTTTCAGGTACGTAGCTTCCTCCAAAATCTTTAAACCAACCTTTTTTATCCATATTTCATCACCGCTTCAATAAATTTTCTCATCTTTACAGGGTCTTTCACTCCTGGCCTAGATTCAACACCACTTGAAACATCGACACCGTAAGGCTCAACTTTTGTTATTGCCTCTACAACATTTTTCTCATTAAGACCTCCTGCCAGGATTACATTACCTAATTCTTTGCTAATTTTTCTTGAAATATTCCAATCATGAACTATTCCCGAGCCTCCTAGATGTTTTTCACTTTTCGTATCTATCACAATAGCTTTAAATTCTGAACAAATTTTAAGAGTCCCTTCATCTGGAAGTTCTTCTCTTACATATAAAACGGGAATTAAATTCAATTCTTGATAATTCTTTTTCAATTTGAATATTTCCTTTATGTTTCCTATTGTTTGAATTGTTCTAATTCCAAACTTTAACACTTCATGTATATTCTCTGAAGTTGTTACAGGAATCAAATCAATCAAAGAAGGCGAATTTGCAACTAGATTCTTTGCTTCTTCGAATGTATTATTCCTAGGAGATGAAGGAATATTAAATATGAAGCCTAATGCATGTGCGCCTAGTTTAGCTGCAATATGCATATCTTCTACTCTTTTATTTCCGCATATTTTTATCCTAATCATATTTTAACAACTCCCTCAGTTTTTCTACAGGATCTGTTGCTGACATTATACATGTTCCTATAAGAAAGAAATCAGCTCCTGCTTTTTTATCTCGAATAATTTGTTTGTTGCTAGAATAACCGCTCTCAGCAACTAAAGGTTTTCTCTTAATTATTTTTGAAGATATATTGTAAAAGTGATCAGGATTTATTTCCAAAGTCTTTAAGTCTCTATTGTTTATTCCTACATAGTCAGCTTCTGTATCCATTAATCTGTTTGCAATTTCAACGTTATTCGTCTCAACAATTGTTTCTAAACCTAAGTGATGTGAATAATCAATCAACTCTCTAAAGCCATGTATAGATATTCCTAATTCAAAGATTTCCGCTATAAGTAGAATTATATCCGCTCCTGCTCTTTTAGCAGCTTCTACTTGCTTCTTATGAATTACAAAATCTTTGAAAAGTATAGGAACATTTATTTTGCTTGATATCTTTTGCAAATACTCAATGGAACCATCAAAGTAATTTCTTTCAATCAAGAATGATAAACCTTTTGCTCCATTTTCAACCAAATTAAAAGGCAATTTATCCTCTATTGTATTTGTAATTATGCCAGATGAAGGAGATTTCTTTTTCAATTCAACTATGATTCTTAAGGAATCTTCTTTTAAGAAGTCCTTAAGCGAAAATCCTTCCCTTTCAACGCTTGAATTTAAGTCATAGTATCCTTCTTTTAGTAAAGATTTTATACTTTCCACTGCTTTTATTAAGAAGTTATACATTTTTTTCGAAGCTTTCAAATTTATCTATATTTCCTTTCGAGAGAACTACAAATTCCTTTAAGATTTCAAAGGGTTTTCCGCTTTTAATTGTTTCTTCAGCAATTTGAATACCCTCCTTTAAATCTCTAGCTTTGCCTGCTACTATAAAGCCTAAAGCTGCATTAAATTTAAGAAATAGAGATTTAGGAGCCTCTAAACTTTCTTTGCCTGATAATATATCATAAATTACTTTTGCGCTTTCTTTCGGAGAATTGCATATTAAATCTGAAGTATTAAATTTCTTATAACCAATTTCAGTTATATCAAATATTGAAAAATCAATCTCACCTTCTTCAATAAACGCAATTAAGTTGTTTGAAGAAATTGAGAATTCATCAATACCTTCTAATCCATGGACAACACATGCCTTTTTCACGTTCAAAGATTTGAGTGCGTTGGCAATTGTATAAACAAGACTAGGTTCATACACGCCCACCACCTGTCTGTTAACATTTGCTGGATTGGTAAGAGGTCCTAGAATATTGAAAATCGTTTTTATGCCTATTTCCTTCCTTACTGTTGCTACATTCTTTGTAGCGGTATGATAAAGAGGTGCAAATAAAAAACACAAATTTATTCTTTCTAAACATTCCAAAGCTTCTTTAGGCCCTAAATAAATGTTTATTCCCAATTCTTCAAGAACATCAGCGCTTCCGCTATTACCTGTAACAGCTCTATTACCGTGCTTTGCAACTTTAATATTTGAAGCAGCTAAGACAAACGCTGTGGCTGTGCTTACGTTAAATGTTTTAACCTTATCGCCTCCTGTGCCTGCTGTATCGACCAAATCGTTAAAGCTATGTTGTAATTTTAAACATAAACTTTTTAGGATTCTTGCAAAAGAAACTATTTCGGATGGTGTTTCTCCTTTCATCTTCAAAGCTGTTAGAAAAGCTGCTATCTGTGAAGGAGATGCTTGATTGTTTACAATCTCATTCATCACTGTTTGAACTTCATCGAATGTTAAATCCTTTCTTTCCGTTAACTTTATTATTGCTTCTTTTATCATTTTTTACAAACCCTCAAGAAATTGAAAATAATGAGTTCGCCTTTCGTTGTTAATATCGATTCAGGATGGAATTGTAAACCAAAAACTGGATAACTTATATGTTCCACAGCCATTATTTCATGATCTTCTATACTTATTGCAGTCAATTTTAGTTCATTAGGAAGATGATAAACAACTAGGGAATGATATCTTCCTGCAGTAAATTTTTCTGGAACACCTTCAAATAGAACTGAACCGAAATGTTTGATTAAACTTTTTTTACCGTGAACAATTCTATTTGCCCTTCTTATCTTACCCCCAAGAGCGTAGCAAATTTCCTGATGACCTAAGCATACGCCTAAAATAGGCTTTGAACTGTAAAATTGCTTAATCATTTCCAATCCAATACCTATTTTGAAGTTCCTTCTAGGATCGCCTGGCCCAGGAGATAACACTACTGCATCGTACCCTTCAATTTCGTCTATGCTTAATTGATCGTTTCTTTTTACTGTTATATCTCTTTCATATTTTCCTATAGCCTGATATAAATTATAAACAAAAGAATCGTAATTATCTATGAGAAGAATTTTCATGTCAAAACTACCTCCTTTCTTATGTTCATCGCCTCAAAAGCTGCTTTCATTTTATACTCCGTTTCATAGTATTCAGAAGTAGGATCAGAGTCAAAAACTATTCCTGCACCTGCCTGTATGTATGCTGTGTTATTGTAAGAAAAAATTGATCTAATTGTTATTGCAAGGTCGGTTAATTGATTTTGATTGATAATTCCTACTACACCTGCATATGGACCTCTAGGATATTTTTCAATAGAATCTATCAATTCCATTGCCCTTATTTTAGGAGCCCCGCTCACTGTTCCCGCAGGGAATAAAGCTTCTAATGCATCTATCGAATCCAACCCTTTCCTTAATTTACCTGTGACTTTTGAAACTATGTGCTGGACATGAGAATATTTCTTAATTTTCCTATAATATGAGACCTTAACGGTTCCTATTTCTGAAACCTTTCCAACATCATTACGTGCTAAATCTACAAGCATGGAGTGCTCAGCATAGTCCTTAAGACTGTTTTGAAGTTCTTTCAAAAGCCTAAGGTCTTCTTCAACTTTATTAGAGCGATGTCTAGTGCCTGCAATTGGAAATGTTTCTAAAATTCCGTTTTTAATCCTGAAGAGAGTTTCAGGAGAAGCCCCTATAATCCTTCTATCTCCAAATTTTAAATAATACATGTAGGGAGAAGGATTTATAAGGACTAGATTTAGGAAAGGTTCTATAAGGCTTCCATCAAAGTTTATCTCATATCTTCTTGATATCACTACCTGGAAAGCTTCTCCTTTTAATATGTATTTCTTAACTTTGTATACATCTCTTTCGAATTCTTCCTTGTTTTTATTTTCTAATGCACGATTTACTTTGAAAGAATTAAATTCGTTACTACTAACTAGCTTTCTAATAGAATTTACAAGATCGTTAAATCTTAACGTTTTGAAATTTAATTTTTTATCTGTAACAATCATTTCCAAATCATGGAAAGGATGAAATGGTTTGTAAGGTAACTTTTCTATTATACTAGCAAATGAATAGGAAATGTATCCTATTAAAGAATTTCTCTTTAAAATTTCCCTCAATTCATTTAGACGGGAAATCTTGTTAATATCAAACTTAATTGTATCACAGTTATCAAAGGAGTAATAAATTTTTGCTAAACTATTGCTCTTAAATATTATGAAGATACCATTCTCAGACTCCTCTATCTTTCTAAGTACATTATTGATGATTTTTGTACTTATATATCCATTGCCAAACTAAATCACCCATTTTTCCCTCATATTAGACATTATTTGCCAATATTTAAATTTTTCCTTAAAATAATTTTTTAAACTTTATAATAAGTAAGAATTACATTTTAACATGTGAGGAAGTTCGATGGGTTATGAACTAAATTTAAAGATTAAAATGATCATCGCTGGAATTTTTAGCATTATTGCTGAGGCATTGGTTGTTTATCTTATTGTTTATTTCTTAGGTCTCCCATTATTCTTAATTTTCGTTTTTCTTGGAATATTTTGGCTTATTCAATGGATAATTTCGCCTTATTTGGTAGGTAGGAAAACGTTTGAAGTAAAAAAGAATGACCCAGAATATGGATTGATTTATGAAATGGTTGAAGAAGCTGCAAATAAAAGCAAAGTAAAAATGCCTAAGGTTCTTATTGCAGATGAAATTTATCCAAATGCATTTGCATATGGAAATTACATATCAGGAAAAAGAGTAGCAATTACCAAGCCTCTTTTAAGAATTTTGAATAAAGAAGAGCTCAAGGCAGTAATAGCACATGAAGTTGGACACATTAAACATTTTGATGTTGAATTGGGAATGACAATAGGTTTAATACCTTCAGTACTAGGCTTTATCAGTAACATTCTTTTTAATTTAGGTTGGACTTTACTCTTCTTTGCTTATAGTGAAGTTGACTTAATATTTGCAATAGCTTTACTAGCTTTAGGAGGCCTACTTTTCTTGCTAACATTTTTCATTCAAGTTTTTGTTCTTTGGTTTAACAGGCTAAGAGAATCATATGCAGATTTAAATTCTGTAAAAGTATACGGAAACGATGCAATTTATTTAGCTTCTGCATTGGCTAAAATACAAATTTATATTCAAAATATGAGGATTGATCCATTCACAGGAATAATAATCACCACAGCGCCTGTTAAGGTAAAGCAAAAGGATCCGGATCTTTTACTTGAGAAATGGCTTAATCAGAAAGTTCCTTTTTACATAGATATTTTACAAACACACCCACATCCTGCTAAAAGAGTGCAAGCTATATATAAGCTACTAAAAGTTGAAGCAAGTCAATTATAACTTTTAAAATAAAATAATTTTTTATTTTTAAGATAGTTTTATATAATTTTAATACAAAACAACATTAACAAGCATGAAAGCAAAAATAACAGAACAAAATACTAATAGAAAGATGAAAATTCTCTTGGTAATAACTATAACAGTTCTGATATCTTTATCAAGCATTGGTTTGTTTGCAATATCGCTATTTCAGAATAAAAGCATGTTTATAATTGTTCCAGTAACTAGCAATGAGTTTGGAAGTTCTTCCTCTTTGAATTGGGCCGGTTATGCTGTTTTAGCATCACCGGGTTCTGTCTATAGCGTAAACGGATCATGGACAGTCCCAAACGTTAGCCCAAGCAAAGGAAGCACTTATGTTGCATTTTGGGTAGGAATAGATGGCTATAATAGCAACACAGTGGAACAAACTGGAATACTCGTTCAAAGCCAATCTGGAAAAGTTTCATATTCAGCATGGTATGAATTCTATCCTTCCCCGCCAGTCTATGCACCGAGTAGTGATGTAGTTAAGCCAGGAGATTTGATCATTGCATGGGTAGTTTATAACAGCGATGGAACTTTTACTACCGTTATAAAAGACCTAAACGAAAGTTGGATATTTATATCTCCTGCAACTGTTGTTTCAAATGCTCAGAGAAATTCTGCTGAATGGATCGTTGAGAGACCAGCTATAGGAGGAAGCTTAACAAAGCTAGCAAACTTTGGCACGGTATACTATGGTTATAAATACACTAGTATTTCTGGGACTTGCTATGCAAATGTTAATGGAGTTTATGCACCGATATCAAGTTTTAATTATGTTTCAATAACGATGGTTAATTATAACGGAAAGGTTTTAGCATCTCCTTCTGGTTTAACAAGCGACGGAACCAGCTTTTATGTACAATATGGATAAATTATTCTAAAAGTTTTTTCTAAGTTCTTTTTTATCTATTTTACCTGTACTTGTTTTTGGTAAGGAATCCACGAAGATTATTTTATCAGGAATCCACCACTTTTGAATGGTTCCCTTTTCTACATATTTATTCAAATGTTCAATTATGCTATTTTCATCAACATTTCCTTTTCTAACTATGAAAGCAACAGGTCTTTCTCCCCATTTTTCATGCGGCATTCCAACGACAGCAACTTCTCCTACAAGTGGATGCTCACTTATTACGTTTTCAAGTATCAATGAGGGTATAAATTCTCCTCCGCTCTTTATAGCATCCTTTTCTCTATCTACTATTCTTATGTACCCATATTGATCTATTACTGCAAGGTCTCCTGTATGTAGCCAGCCATCTTTCCAAAGCTGCTTTGTCTTTTCTTCATCCAGATAATAACCTTTTGTATTCCATGGAGCCCTTACTATTATTTCTCCCACAGTACTTCCATCCCAAGGAACATCGTTATTGTTAGGGTCTACAACCCTTAATTGAACCATTGGTAAAGGAATGCCTGTAGAAATCATATATTCTATTTTTTCCTCTTCTTTAAGATCCCTTACAAAATCATTGAAGTAGGCTATTGTTAATACTGGGGCTGTTTCTGACAATCCATATCCTGATATGGTTGTTATTCCTAACGATTTTGCTTTCAAAGCTAATCCTTTAGGAAGCGCAGCACCGCCTATTGTTACCTTCCATCCCTTCAAATAATCTTTGTATTCATCTATGTTTGGTGCGTTCAAAATCATGTATAGTATCGAAGGAACCATAGCAGAGAAAGTTACTCTTTCTCTCTTAATTAGCTCGAGAATCATGCCCACTTCATATCTTCCAGGAAGAATGTATTTATTACCGCCAAGTATAGCTGAATAGGGCATTCCCCACTGATGAACATGGAACATTGGAACAAGAATTAAGAAATTATCCTTTTCTGTTACTTCCAATGGAGGATATCTTGTAACTAAAGAATTAACTAAAGTATGCAATACTAAATCTCTATGCGTGAATGTGACACCCTTTGGCATCCCTGTCGTTCCTGAAGTATAAAATATTGTTGCGGTTGTTCTTTCATTTAGGTCTGGGAATTCAAAAGTTTTACCTTGAACAATATCTTCATAATCATAATAAGGCTTTAGCGAAGCGCTAACGGTTTTCCTATCTTCGTTATAAACGATCCATCCTTTAACAAAATCGAATAAGGATGCATTTTTCTCTATTAAAGGTAGAAATTCATCCCTAACGATTACATATTTGTCATTAGCATGCCTCATTGTATAATAAATTATTTCAGGAGGATAACGAATGTTAACGGTATGTAATATTGCTCCCATCATTGGAACGGCAAAGTAGGCCTCTAAGTATCTGTTAGTATCCCAATCTATTACCGCAACAACATCTCCTTGCTTAACACCTATTTGATCCAAACCAGCTGCCAATCCAGCAACCCTTTCAAAGAATCTTTTGTATGTATATCTTTCCTTATTTTTGTAAACTATTTCCCTGTTTGGGAAATTTCTGGGAACATTTACGAAAAGATTCTTTAAATTTAACTGGTATTCGTAATAGCTCATAATAAATGAATATAATGCAAAAATATATTCTTATTTAAAATTCAATATTCTGCACTTGTTTGGTCAATTAAATACTTGGAGATTTTTGTTCTATCAGACAAGTAATTCCCGAATAATACTGTTAAAGCCATCGAATCTCGATAAAATTTTTCGATTTTAAAATCTTCAAAATAACCATAACCTCCATGTATCTGTAAAGCAAGTTTTGAAACTTTTCTTGCCAATTCAAATGAAACCAACTTAGCTCCTAAAGCCTTTGTTTTATTTTTTGTTTTTATTAATTGATTTAAGTAACTTTCAATTGCTTCAATTTCAATCTCTATTTGTGATATATTAAAAGCAATTGGCTGAAATTCATGAAGATATTTTCCAAAAGCTTTTCTTTTCTTTGAATATTCCTTTGCTTTGAATAGAGTCTCTTTGCTCATGCCCAAAGCTACGGAAGCAATATGTAAGCCACTTTCCTCGTAAATTGTTGCTAATTTATCTTTTGCAGAATTTCGAACTATAATTTGTTCCTCTTCCAATTGAGTGTCAATAAAAAATTTAGAAAAATGCAAAGCCCTAAGCCCAAGTCTTCTATTTTCAATCTTATTCAACTTATCGCATTCAACAAATACTAGAATATCCCCATTTGAAGCTAAAGCTAATAGGAAATTTGCATGAGAATTCAGAACAAATTCTTTTATTCCTTTTAACAACCTTTTTTCTGGATGATACTCTAAATAATTTCTTCTATATTGAGTAAGATCTTCCAAAGGAAGTGAGCCATGGATTTTTCCTTGAAGAATTTCTTCTAGCTTTCTATTTGCAAGTTCAGTATCACTGTTTAATAATAACGGGATTATTACACTATTCTGAAGATAAAGAAAAACTGCTACTGAAGGAGATGCTTTTGCGAATTCTCTGAGTATTAAACTATATTGGAATTCATTTAACCCAGTCCCGCCTTTTTCTTCAGGTAATATTATTCCTAAATACCCCTTTTCGGCAAGTTTAAGAATTATTTCATTATCTATCCCTTCTTTCTCAAGCTTGTTTTCATATGGAATTATTTCTTTTTCTATAAACTCTTTGACGTTCTCTAATATTATCTCTATTTCTTGTTCACTCATTGCTCTCCGTTCTCTTTCCAATCATCATCCTTGCAATGATTAGCTTCTCTATCTCAGTGGCTCCCTCCCAAATTTCCATTATTTTTGCATCTCTGTAGAATCTTTCAAGCTTACTAATTATTCCATCATTTCCTATAAACTCGATAACCTTTTCTGTTACCATGCTAGCTGTTTCAGAGGCATAGTATTTTGCCATGCTTGTTAATATAGGATCAGGCATGAACTTAAACACTAATTCAGCAGCTTTGTAAGTTAATGCTCTAGCTGACTCAATTCTTGTAGCTAGCTCTGCTAAAATAAACAAAGTTCCCTCTTTTTCAGCAATTAAATTATTTTCTCTTTTAAGCTTAGCTATATAATTCAACAGCTCATCAAGTGCTCCCTGAGAAACCCCTAATGCTTGAGTCGCAACATATACTCTGCTTACGTTGAAAAATGTCATTATGTAATAGAAGCCTTTTCCTAGTTCACCTATTATATTTTCTTCAGGTATTTCAACGTTATCAAATTTCAACTCTGCAGTATTCGTTGCTCTTACTCCAAGCTTACCTTTCAACTGATTTGAACTAAAACCTTTCATCCCTTTTTCAACTATAACTAAAGATAATCCATGGTGTCTTTTATCCCATGAAGGGGGCGTAGATGAACGAGCTAAAACATAGAGATGATCCGCTATTGTTCCATTACTTATAAATATTTTTTGACCGTTCAAAATCCATTTACCGTTTAATTTTTCAAGTCTTGTTTCTATTCCTGCAACATCGCTTCCAGCAACAGGTTCAGTTATTGCTACACCGCTAATCTTTTCACCTCTAAGAACAGGTTCAAGATATTTCTTCTTTTGATAGTCATTGCCAAAAAGTAAAAGTATTTCAGAACCAAATGTTGGGATAAAAGCTGAAATCCCTAAACTTGGATCAACTCGACAAAACTCCTCTAAAGTAACAAGCATTCCCCATGGGTTGCTGAAATTTATGAGTCCTTCTGAATAAGCTTTTCTCCATATTTCAAATGGGAATTTTTCCTCTCTATCATACTTCTCAGCAATATCTTCTGTGAAGTTTTCTAGAGCAAACTTTCTTGCCTTCTTTCTAATTTCCTCAATTTCTGATGGCAAGCTGATCATGTTCTTTCAATCAGCATTGAAAAGCCTTGACCACCTCCTACACAAAGAGTTGCTATTCCCAGATTCTTCCCTTTTTCTTTCAATATTCTTGCAAGCGTGCCAACGATTCTAGCTCCTGTAGCACCTAAGGGATGACCGATTGCTATTGCGCCTCCGTGTATATTAACCTTACTTAAATCTAATCCAAGTTCATTAATAGCAAATAGAACAACTACAGCAAACGCTTCGTTAATTTCCCAATAGTCTATATCTCCAGCTTCAAGCTTAAACTTCCTCAACAACTTTTTTGTTGCAGGAACAGGCCCTTTCCCCATTACCTGTGGCTCTACGCCTACCCAAGAAAAACCCTTTATTTTTGCCAAAGGCTTTAATCCATATTCATTCACCTTTTTCTCGGACATAAGCAAAACCAAAGAAGCTCCTGCATTAAGAGGAGATGAATTTCCAGCTGTTATTACTCCTCCTTCTTTAAACGCGGGAGGTAACTTCTTAATTTGTTCAAGGTTTGCATCGCCTCTTATACTTTGATCCTTATCAACTATAATAAGCTCCCCCTTATACTCAACCTGTATGGGCAATATTTCGCCTTTAAACCAGCCTTCCTGAAGAGATTGATAAGCTAGCTTATGACTTCTTAAAGCATATTCGTCCATTTCATCTTTAGTTATCCCACTTTCTTCCGCTAACTTCTCAGCAGTTAAACCCATTGAATAAGCAATGTTCATTTGATATTTCATGTATTCAGGTCTCAATAGAAGCTTAAAGTTAGGCATTATGCAAGGATTATCAGACATGGGAACATGCGTCATATGTTCTATTCCTCCAGCCAAAACTATTTCTGAATTCCCACTCATTATCTCCATAGCACCTATTGATATTGCCATCATGGATGAAGAACATGCCCTTTCAACAGCCACTCCTGGAACACTAATTGGCAAGTTTGCCAAAAGGACAGGATGTCGACCTCCATAAAGATAATTTTCTCCTGCCTGCATAGCGCATCCTGTTATTACATCATCTATTTCATTTGGATTTATCGAGTTTTTCTCTATTACGTGGTTTATTAGCTTTGCTAAAGCTTCATCCATTCTTAGTGAATTGAAAACATCTTTCTCAGGTTCTTTTGGTCTTGATCTCGAGAAAGCTGTTCTTATATAATCAACAAGATAAACTTCGTTGCTCATTTTCCTTTAAATTCAGGTTTTCTTTTTTGCAGAAAAGCAGAGATGCCTTCTTTTAAATCTTCCGTGCCAAATATTACACCTGCTGAGAAGGACTCCATTTCAAGTCCTACATCTGAAGGAACTTCAGAGGCTTTGTTTATAAGCCTTTTCACCAAAGCAGCAGCTACGGGAGCAATTTTATCAGCCAACTCCTTGGCAAAATTTAAAGCCTCTTCATCAATATTTTGAACAAGTTTAGAAATTAAGCCATATTGGTATGCTTCCTTTCCTGTTATCCTCCTTGCAGTTAATATCATGTCTAAAGCTCTTGAAATTCCTAACAATTTCGCAAGCCTTTGAGATCCTCCCCATGCAGGAAGCAATCCAAGTGTCAATTCAGGAAAGCCTAGAACGCAGTCTTCTGTTGCTATTCTCAAATCACAAGCTAGAGCAAGCTCAAACCCTCCTCCTAAGACATAGCCTTTTAGGGCAGCTATGGTTATTTTAGGAATTTCAGAAATTTTTCTAAAAACTCTTTGTCCCTTCCTTGAAAATTCTAGAAATTGGAAAGAATTTGCAATATAAGTAGATAGATCAGCTCCAGCTGAGAAGTTATTACCTTGGCCTGTGATAATTATTATCCTAATATCCTGGTTATTCCAAAGAAAATCTAAAGCTCTATCCAATTCTTCTAAAACATTCGAAGAAATAGTATTAAGTTTTGGCCTGTTTATTGTTATTCGGGCTATTTTATCGGCAGGAAAATCTAGCAGGATTTCTTTATATATTGCCTCTTTGGTTGCTTCCTTTTGAACTTTTGTTTCCTGATATGACAATCTTCCTTCAATTGCTTCCCTCATTTTTCCTTCTTCTATGCTTTTAGCTGGATAAAATACACTGCAGTTAAATTTATTGTACAATTCAAGAAGCTTTTGCTTTACTTCTTGATTTGTTAAATTTTTTGCTACAGTAATTGGACCAAACGGTCTATTCAATCCAAGTTTTACAGCAGTTTCAATATCTTCAGGCGTTGCAACCCCTTCTTCTATTAGCTTAACAGCCTCATTTATTTCTAAAGAAAGGATGTCGAGTAAATAAACCTTGTCTGTAGGCTTAACGTTGGTAAAGCTTGGCCTGCCTGAAGACCAATCATAGAAACCTTTCCCCGATTTTTTACCTAATTTACCACTCTCAACAAGCTCAGCATAAACTTTGCACTTACCATATTCTGGAGAGAGTTCAGTTGAGTAGTATTTTAAAGACTCATAAACAATATCCAATCCCACGTAATCCATTAGTTCATAGGGTCCCATAGGCAGTCCTTGCATTTTTATAAAGGCATCAACTTCTTCAGGCTTAGCTATTCCATATTGAATAATGAAACAGAAATAAAGTGATTCGGGAGCGGTTATTCTGTTAACAATGAAACCTGGGGTATCTTTTTTAACTTTTACTGGAACCTTTCCCAATTTTTTAGCAAATTCATAGGCTATGTTTAATACTTCATCGCTTGTATACTCACCCTTAATTATCTCAACAAGCTTCATTACTACCGGCGGGTTAAAGAAATGCATCCCAACAACCCTTTCTGGATATTTTAATCCCTCAGCAATCTGAGTTATACGAATATTGGATGTATTTGTAGCAAGTATTACATCCCTTCCAGTTACCTCGTCAATTTTTTTAAAGATATTTCTCTTAAGTTGAAGATTTTCAGGAACGGCTTCTATAACTAGTTGAACGTCCTTTAAAGCTTCTTCTAAATTAAGGAATGTTTTTATTCTTTTTATTGTTTCATCATACTGTTGATTTGTTATATTTCCTTTCTTAAGAAGCCTTTCTAAGCTTTCCTTTATTCTTTCTATTGCCTTATATAAGATTTCTTCCTTTATATCTACAAGATTTACTTCACAACCTGAGAGTGAAATAACCTCTGCAATGCCATGACCCATTTCGCCTGCTCCAATTACTGCTACTCTTTTAATTTCCGACAATTTACCTTGCTTTACTTGCTACACTAACTAATCTTTGTGCTAACATTAAATCTCCTGAAACCCTTAATTGTCCTGAGAAGAAAGCTTGTATTCCATCAAGTCTACCATTCAATATATCATCCATTACTTTATCTGAAGCTGTAAACGTTGTATTTGCAACAGGAGCTTTACCTTCTTTAACCACTGCAGAACCATCTTCTTTGAATTCAACGTAAAAGTTAGTTGAATCTGTTATGTTAAATTGGAAAGTTTTATTCCAATTCTTTAGTTCGTTCTTTATTGTTTCATTTGAATTGAGCTTCTCTACTAGCCTTTTAACTGTCTCGTAAGATGTCATAAGAAAATAAGGTTTTAGTTAAATATATTGATAAATTAATTACTTCATGTTGATTAAATGAGGATCATTCTATATACAGGTAAGGGAGGAGTAGGTAAATCGGTTATTTCAAGTGCAACTGCTGTCAAATGTGCGGAATTAGGATATAGGACATTAATAGTTTCTACGGATGCAGCTCATACCTTAAGCGATGCCTTTGGAATGAAAATTACAAACATTGAAACTAAAATAGCAGAAAATCTTGAAGCTATTCAGATAGATCCTGTATTTGAAGCGATGCAAAATTACTCAGCTCTCTTTGAATTTTTAAGCGAAGTTTTCAAAAGCAAAGGAATAGATGAAGCATTAGCTTACGAAATTGCAAACTTCCCTGGGGCAACAGGAGCTGCAGCTCTTTTAAAATTGGTGATCTACGCAGAGAGCAACAAATACGATGTAATAATTCTTGACATGGTCCCTTCTGGAGATGCATTAAAGTTACTTTATTTCCCCCATATGTTGGGAAGATTAAGCAGAAGGGTTATGGGGCTGGTTGCTCCACTGGCTGATTTTGGAAGAGCTTTTGCTTCTGTGATTGGAGTAAATGTTCCTTCAAGGGAGGTAATAAAAACAGAATTGAAGCTCCTAAACTTGCTTGAAAAAGCACAGAAAATACTTACCGATCGTTCAGGAACAAGTCTAAGATTGATAGTAAATCCTGATTCGTTTAGTATAGAAAATGCAAAAAGAACTTACATACAATCATCAATTTACGGAATAAACACTGATCTTCTTATTATAAACAAAATACTTCCAAGTGAAGTGAAGGATGAATATTTTTCTGAATGGATAAAGATCCAAGATGAATATATTAATAGATGCCAATTGGAATTTGCAAACTTACCTATAAAGAAGCTTCAGCTCTTTAGGAAAGAGGTTAAAGGGATAAAGGATTTAAAAATGCTTGCTGATGAACTTTATAAAAATGAAGATCCTTCAAAAGTTTACTCGATAAATGAAGGCATAGAATTCAAAGAAAGAGATAAAGGAATAGAAATCATAGTACCAGCACCTCTTGTAAAGAAAGAAGATTTAGAAATTGAAAGGATAGGTGATGAACTTATAATTAACGTTGAAACTGAAATTGGAAAATCAAGAATAATGTTACCTTTACCTTTTATTGCTTATAAATATTCATTAAAATCAGCAAAATTCTTTAATGGTAAAATACATATTATTTTTGAGTAATGCCTGAAGAAAAGGAAGAGGAAAGAAGAAGAGAAATAGTAGCAATACCTGTTCCTTTATTTGATATTATGGGAATCATGATAAGATACTGGCCAAGGGGGTATGAAGAATCTTTAAAGCATCTAATTAATGCCAACATAGAATTTCTTAAAGCTATTGATTCAGCAATTCAAAGAAGAATTGAAACTCTCCAAAGATATACTGAAGAGATAGAGAAGAGAGAAAAAATAGAAAAGAGAGAAAAAGTCAAGGTTGAATGATTTTCTAACTGACCATTTGTTCTGAATATTGATAACTGATGACGTCTTGATTGTTATACTGGTTAACGTGTAGCTTTCTGTTATTGTTAAAAGAAAATTTATATAGTATGCATATTTAATCATTTAATATTTACATTATTATTTTATATTTAGTTGTTATTAGATTTGCCACATTATATCCTTGAATCCCAGAAACTTGGCCGCCAGGATAAGTTCCCACACTACATTGGAATAAGTTCTCTATAGGTGTTGTATAGTTAAATTCCTTTGAAGGTCTTTGGTCAAATAAATATGGTTCCCTCATTGGAATGTGATCCAAATGCCCGTTCGAAATATTGTAAATATTCATTGCTTTTTCTGAGGTTAATTCATCAATGTAAAGTATTTTGTGTTTCAAATCTGGAAATTCTTCAAATAATTCTCTTAAGCTTCCCATAAACTCAAGAACGTTCCCTCCTCTGCTTTTGTCTAATATTGAAGGGAATATTAACTCACAGCATTCTGTTGTTATTATTGAATATGCAAAATCTCTTAGATTATCATTGAATTTTGGGTATTCTTTAAGAATTAAATTGTATTTTTTCCATCTTGCAACTCCAAATTTGCTTATATCAAAACCTAGAAGTTTAAATAAATTAAGAGGACTCATTGCAGAAACAAATATATCAGCTTCAAAAGTTTTACCATTAGAAGCTACTTTCTTTACTTTGTTATCTTTGATTATGAGTTCATCTATCTTATGATTTAAAAGGAATTTTACGCCTAAATTCAAGGCATGTTTGTAAACTGAATTTGCTACATTTCCCATTCCTTCTTTTACTAAAGACCAATCATAATTGTAAAGATAAGCTAAAACATAAGCTGGAGAAGATTTTAAGCTGGGATATATAAAAAACTCGATAAAATCTTCAGATAAGTATTCTGATAAAAAATCATAACAATTAGTTGTAAGAAAATCTTCATAACCATATTTTTTAGCTTCTTCAAGAACTTCCTCTTTGCTAGGAGGTCTTAAAACAAAGGTAAATTTATCATAAAGAAGTTTCTTAAATCCAAAGATCTTTTTCTCCATATCTTGAAACTTATTTTCTCCAACTTTAGCCATTTCTTTTCTTCTTTTATCTGCATCTTTCCAAAGAGGGATTACCCTATTTTTAAAGAGTATAACTTCAACCGGATCAAATTCAATTATTGGAATTTCAAATTTGCTTATTAAAAACTTTGGCATCAACCCAAGTACGTAAGATGCTCTGCTTAATTTTATACCGTTTATTTCATATGTGTCTGTGAGACCTCCTATTTTGTTGTTTGCTTCTAAAACTAGGACATCGAATCCCTGTTCAGCAAGAAAAGAGGCGCATATTAAACCATTGTGACCTGCACCCATTATTATAACTTTCATAATTTTTAGACCTAGCTAATGGCATATAATATCCGTAATTTTATTTATAAATTCTTGTGAATACTTTCCATGCAATGTGATCCTGATCGATCTCTTTGTAATAGGACAGTAAATAGCCAATGCAGATCTTAATTCGGTTTTGGGATTAAATATCGATATTTTAAACTCTCCTTCTTTGGAAAAAATTTCATGATCTTGAAGCTCAACCTTCTCATCTAGAATTTTAATCTTTCTTGATGATGATACATGAATTTCCATGAATGACCCCCTGTTTTCGTAGCTAAGTATGTAGTTTCCTATTCCATCTGTTACCCATTTGATACCGTTTAATGAAGTAAAAGAATTTATTTCGGGCATTTCTCCTATCAATCTCAACTTAAAACCATCAGGCATTGAGAAAATTACAAAGTTAACTGCTCCAATTATTTGATTCAAAGCAGCTACAACAACTCTCACATATAATAGAAAGATGATTAAAATATTATAGTTTAGCATGCTAGACATTAACACGATAATTTTAATCATAGTAATCATAATGGTAGCATGGTACTCTTTAAGTGCTACCGTTCTTTATAGAGTGAAAAGAAATAAATACAATGTCTTCATTAACTTCTTAAAAAGCATTTGCCAAGTAGAAAGTGTAAAACTAGTAGGTACTAATTTATTTGTTTCGGGAAGAAAGCTTTACGATATTACAAAGTTTAATATCGCTGTGGATTTGGTTTCAACAGATATTATATTCCTTTGGATTACTTCAATTGCTTTTGGAAGAAGGGATCTGATTATATTAAAAGGGGAAATTGAAAAGAAGACATTGAACGAAATAGAAATTGTAAACCTTAAATTAAGTGGAGGAAGAATGTTAAGAAAAGAACTATTAAGAAGGGGATGGAAAGAAATATACATTAAAAACGGCTTTTCCGTACTTTCAAGAAAATACTTTTATTTGGATGAACCTCCAAAATATGTATGGAGGATTTCTATACGAAATGTCAATCCTCCTTTGCTCATAATGCTTCCTTTCAAATATTACGATAAGCTAAAAGAAATTGCAAAATATGTTAATAATTTAAAAATAGACTAATTCCCTGTACTTAATAGGGTTTCAAGAAAACTAAGTTCCCTTTCACCTATATTTCCCTCAAATATTTTCTTATTGTCAATTATTATAGCTGGTGTCTTCTTTATTTTGTATTTAGCAGAATATATCATCCCTTCAAAACTGAGAGTTGGTATAATTTGAACTATTTCCTTGGGGTTAATCTGGTTAATCCTTTCTAATATCCTTAAAACGTTATTCGATTCAAGTATGATATGAAAAGGCATTTCCTTTAATTGATCATCATTGAATGAAAATCTTCTCATGATTACTTCACAATGTGTACAATGTCCCAATCTAGGAGGGACTGATGTTACAATTTTTATCCTAGGCTTCACAATAGAAAGATATAATTAAAAATATAAATTTGTTAATGAATATCTGAAACTGCTTCTAAAATATCAAACTCTTTGAGTATTTCTTTTCTCCAAGGTTCAAGTTGGTTAATGATATAGGGCAATAATCTAAAAGAATAATAATTAGTTATTACAGGGACGCCAAGCATATCTGCATATAAAAGTAACATAAAAGTTCTTTCATAAGTTGCTTTAAGCTTTCTTAATTGAGTTTCAAGTTCAAATAAAAACGCACCGTAAAGAAATAGTTTTACTTTTTGAAGAAAAGTGGTCATTCTATTTTAAACTCTAGCAAGTCTTTTACAACAAGCTCGAGATCGTCTAAGCCTATTATATCATGAGAGAATTGTCTAACATGCCCTACGATATTTTCTACCCCAACATTTTTCTTCAACTGTTCAAAATAATGAAGTTGTTCTTCATATTTAGCCTTAAGATAGTTGCTTTCGTCTTTTTCCATATCGCTCCTTGTTATGATTTGATTAACTATAACACCTCCAACAGGAATATTGTATGACTTAACACTATTCATAAATCTTATAACAACTGAGATTGGTAATGCTTGAAGTAAAGTTACAAAGAAAAACCTTGTATAAGATGGATTCGTAAGGATATCTTTAACTTTAGAAAACTTTTCATTGAGTTGAATAAGATCATTCATGACAGGATCTTTTTGAATTTCCTTCATAACTTCATCCTTTCTGAAAGAAAGCTGAGCTCTTAATCCAAGAGCTTCCTTTCTGCTTTCGATCATTTTCTTTAACCAGAGCCCGTATATGTTACTTAAGGAAAGTAATCTGATTGCGTTTGCAACAGCAGCTGTATCAAAAACTATTCTATCAAAATTTTTGCCTTCTATTAAAATCATATCCATTACTTTATCAAACATTGCGGATTCCTGAAAGGCTGGATTGGTTGTTGCTATATCTATGAAAGGCGTTGGATCCAAAGGTATTTCAGCCCATTTAAGAAATTCTCTTAGTCTTGTCGAAACATTTTCTCTGTATTTATCAACAACATCGCTAATGTCAACTTCCACCGCATAAAGTTCATAGTCTTTACTTATTTTTTGAATTTTTCCAGAAGTAAGGTCTCTCTTAAATAGGTTAGTTAAAGAGTGAACTGGATTCAATGAAGCAAGTAAAGTTTTTTGATTGTTTTTTGACGAATACAACGCTATAGCCGCTGCTATTATAGTTTTACCCACACCGCCTTTGCCTCCTACGAAAATAAACCTAGGCCCTTCGCTTAATATCTTAGCTATGCTCATATTTTACTCAATAGTTCAATGTGATAATCAATCGATGCTAAATATTTGGAAACATTTTCAAGCATTTTTAGTCCTTTTGGTTCCCTTTCAAACATGGGAATTGCTGCTACAACTTTTTCTCCGAACTTTTGGTTTATTTCCCTTAAGTATTCAATTTGTAATTTTATTTTATTCTTAAGAAGTTCAGGAATGTTTTTATTGACCAATTCCATAGGATAAACTTGATTTATTATTATTCCTGAAAGTTCCATTCTTAATTCTCTAAACATTTTTAATGCTCTTTCTGTATCATCTATACTTAGCTTCTCAGGCGTTATTACCATAAAAAATCCTGTTGTATTCTTGTTTGTTATTAGATTAGTGAATGAATTTATTCTACTTCGAATATAATTTAATTCTTTTAAGATTTCATTTTCTTTGGTTTTTTCACCTTTCATTCTAGCAATTATTTCCTCATATTTAGCAGCTTCTTTCATCGTTTCAGAAATTTTATCAATCCAAAGATTAAGAATTTCAGCCATGGATATCATTCTTACTCCATGACCGAAAGGTGGCATATCGAAAATATAATAATCAAACTCACCCTTGCTTACAACGTCTACCATGGCATCATATGTAGCAGATTCATACATAGCAGGTTCAGCAGAAGCAGAATCTATGTAATTTTCGATCTCTTCTGGGATCTTTTCTAAAGAATACATTTGCTTAATTTTATTCTTAATTTCTTCTTGATACTCCTTTATTTTCTTATCCGCATCAATCTCCATTAAAAACAAGTTTTTTGTTACTTCTATGATACCCTTACCAAATGCGTCTATTTCAAATATATCACTCAATGAAGCTTGAGGATCCGTGCTAAAACAAAGAACTTTTTTACCTTTTGAAGCTAAATGGTAAGATATTGCTGCACTGCATGTTGTTTTACCTAGCCCTCCTTTACCTGCAAAAATTAAAATTCTTAGCTGAGGATTTTTTTCTAAGAAAGCCCCTAAAGCCATTTTATCCTGAAATCAAATCTGTAATATCTCTTTCTCTTAACATCCTCATCTTCCAGGATTTAATATTTGGAACCATATAGGGCAGAAGTCTTAATGAATAATAAGGTGGTAGGATAGGAAAACCAAGCATATCGCCTAAAGTCATAAGCATGAATAAATGTTCCATGTACATTCTTGTTCTTAGCATGTAAGTAACGTTTCCATGCAAAGCGAAACCGTACATGAAAGCCTTTAAAGGATTTGTCTTCTTTTTATTTTCTTCATTACTTTCTTTCCTCTTAAAAATCATATCTGCAATAATTAAATAATCAAAAAAAAATTAAAATATTTAATTCATTTATCTTCGCCAGGCTTGAACATTGTTGTTTTTCCACCAATTGGCTGTGTTACTCCCGCTTCTCTTCTATATGCAACTATTGACTTATATAGATAGTAACCCATTGCAGTACTTAATACAACGAGTGCTACACCTACGATAAAAGCTATTACATCGAAAGTTGCGACAATAGGATATGGAGTTACTCCTATACTTGTTAGATACGTATAGAATAGCTGTTGAAGAGCTGTTAAGGGCTTAGCTGTATTAAATGAGTGCATTATAAATAGATAAGCTGTGTAAGCGATTGCAGAAATTGTTGTTACCAACATGAATGAGCCAGGAATCAAAGTATACCAACTAGGTTTCTTAACTTTTGTTAGATAGGTTGCGACTAAAAGTAAAGCAAAGCCTGCAAATAATTGATTTGTTCCTCCGAAGTATTCCCAGATATAATCAAAGGTAAACGTTGCGATTAATGCTAATGATAGAACAAGAACAATTATTGTAGCAACATATTTGTTCCCTAATATTTTAATAGCGCCCTTTCTCTCCTCTACAAAGTCAGCTAAGACTAGTCTCCAGTATCTAATTACTAGCTGTTCAACGGTAACACCCATGAAAAGTAGGAAAGCTCCAAAGAAAAGCACGAAAGCATTGTAAAGTGTCTTTCCGAACAATCCTGAAGCTAATGTAGCTGCACCTATTACATAACCGTTTGCGCCAAGTGCTGTAACAGCTACCACTGATATTGCTGCAAAGGATGATAGAGCTACTATTGATTCAGTAAACATTGCTCCTCCTCCCACAGGTAAAGCATCTATTTCACTTTCAACTTGCTTTGAAGTAGTACCACTGCTAACTAGGCTATGCCAACCTGAAATTGCTCCACACGCTATTGTTACGAATAAAAGCGGCCATAATGGAAAACCTGTAAAGCTTGCTGTAAATCCTACATAAGCACTCTTAGTAAATCCTATACCTGTTAGAGGTGATAATAATGCAGATAGAATAACAAGTGCTACCGATGTTATTGCAGGAAAGAAAGCAAGATAGTTAAATGGAAGAATTAGGGTTGGTAATGGAACTATTGCTGCAATACCCAATATTATTGCAAAAATTATAGCCCAGAACATTATAGAACCATATGTTCCAAGGAAGTTGGATGGCGGGAAAGGTACTAAGTAGCCTATAACATATCCTATTACAACAACTATCAGCGCAAGTATTGTAGCGTAGAATATATTCCATCTTGCTTTGAAAACTAGTTGACCAAGAAGGACACCACCTAGCAATGTTCCGAATATCGTGTAAAAAGTGCCTGCAAATCCGTTTGCAGCCGTAGCTAATATATATACAAATGCCCCAGTTAATAACCAGAAATATATGAAAAGATAACTTAGAAGTATTGATCTAGCCCTTCTACCTACTAAATTGTAAGTTATTGGACCAAAAGATCTCCCTTCATTTCTTACCGAAAGCATCATTGCACTGTAATCCTGTGCCCATCCAATGAAAATCACACCTATTATAATCCAAAGCAAAGATGGAAGCCATCCCCAGTATTGAACTGCTAAAACAGGACCAACTATTGGTCCTAATGCTGCAACGCTCTTAAATTGAAAACCATATAATACATATCTATTTACTGGAAAGTATTCAACACCGTCCATGTACATTGTAGCAGGCGTTGGTCTCTTAGGATCGGGATCCCAAACTCTTTTATCTATCCATCTTGAATATAGCCTGTATGCAATATAATACAAAACTAGACCTAGTAGCACATAAGGCGCAGGTGTTGCTAAAATGCTTACCATTGATTATTCAAAGTTTTTGAAATATTTAAATGTTAACCTATAAATAGAAAAATGACTTTTTATATGTATAATCGTAAGTAAAAATTGGTGAAAAGGGGCATAAGCACAGTAATAGGAAGTTTAATTTTCCTTATAATAATGCTAGCTTTCTTTGGTGCATTCTTTTATATGCAAAATCAAATCGTAAATTTTGTTTCTTCAAG
>Ga0129327_10000016_pt1 | contig 81371 bp, 75 predicted proteins | sample CPBDNA_6_FD_111799 | JGI IMG/M metagenome (GOLD analysis project Ga0129327, IMG submission 111799) | Freshwater to marine salinity gradient microbial communities from Chesapeake Bay, USA - CPBay_Spr_31_0.8_DNA | ecosystem: Environmental > Aquatic > Marine > Coastal | place: USA: Chesapeake Bay... | reverse complement strand
TAGTACATGCAATTTTGCATTTTCCCGCCTGGCTAGTTCCACCGCCATGGAGGAGGATTTGATGCAGGCTTCTCGGGAGCGAATATTTCCGTGTTCGGAAAAGGGAACTTCTTCACCAAACTTTTGCCGGGCAACTTCTTCATTAGCCAATATGGTGGGGGTATCTTCGCAATGGGTTGCAATAATGGTGGGAGCGTTTCTAAAGATTCCCTCAAGTACGGTTTCTTCGTCGACTAACATGTTTCCAGTAGAGGAACCCATAAATACTTTTATACCTGCAATCTTCGAAGGCTCAGCTGATTTTACATGTTCAAGATTTTCATTACTGGCTCCCAGAAAAAAAGCGTAGTTTGCGAGCGAGTCCTGATTTGCGATGGCACATTTTTCTTCAATTCGTTCCATGCTCAGCGTCGGCGGGGACACATTAGGCATTTCAAAAAAAGTGGTCACGCCTCCCGCCACCGCGGCTTTCGATTCCGTGTGAATACATGCCTTGTGGGTAAGACCCGGTTCCCGAAAATGAACCTGGTCATCAATCAGTCCAGGGAGTACCAGTTTGCCGCCCGCATCAATCACTTTACATCCGGACGGAATTGCGAGGCTGGGGCCAATCGATTCAATCCTTCCCTTGCGAACCAGCAAGTCATCATGCGATCTTTTTCCCTCGTTGATAAGAGTGCCCCCTGTAATGAGTAGATCAGTCATTTCGATTGGAAGTTTTTATGACAGGGTGGGGGAGTCGATTTATTTCCACTGTCCGGTACCGATAATATTATATTTATAGGTGCATAATTCATCCAGTCCCATTGGCCCGCGTGCATGGAGTCGATCGGTGGAAATTCCTATTTCTGCACCCAGTCCAAATTCAAACCCGTCGGTGTATCGAGTGCTTGCGTTCCAGTAGACTGAGGAGGCATCCACTTCTTGAAGAAATTGATCGGCCTTCGACTTGTTTTGAGTGAGTATTGACTCGCTATGTCCACTACCAAACTGATTCACAAAGGAAATGGCCTCATCGACAGACTCCACTACCTTGATTGCCAATCTTAGGTCAAGAAATTCCTCGGCAAAATCTTCTTCATTAGCGGGTTTGGTTGAAAAGTCGCTCAGTATTGTCGCCGCTTTCGCATCAACTCGTAGTTCGCACCCTTTGGCAATTAGTTCCTTCGCGCAGAGGGGAAGGAATTCCGAAGCAATTTTTTCGCTGACGATTAAATTTTCAATCGCATTACAAACTCCCGGGCGGCCACATTTGGAGGAAACTGCAATCTCCACTGCGTTGGCAAGATCGGCTTCTTCTTCGACGAATAAATTACAGACTCCCTTGTAATGTTTAATCACTGGGATTCGACTATTTTGAGCAACAAAATTAATTAAACTTTCACCTCCTCGAGGAATAATACAATGGATATATTGGTCGAGGGTGAGCAGATGATTAAGAGCTGCCCGGTCTACCGTGGGAACAAGTTGAACCGAATTATTGGGGAGTTCAGAAATTTTCAATGCCTCCATTATAATGGAGGCCAGTGCAGTATTGGAATGAATTGCCTCTTTCCCTCCCCGTAATAGGGATGCATTTCCTGACTTTAGACAAAGACCGGCACAGTCAATCGTCACATTGGGACGGGATTCGTAAATGATTCCAATCACACCGATTGGAACCCTCACTTTTTTGATCTTCAATCCATTGGGCCGTTCTTTTTCTTCGATTAAAACTCCGACGGGATCGGGGAGTTCAATTAATTCACGAAGGCCCTTTGCCATCCCATCAATTCTTTCATGAGTGAGGCGTAAACGATCAACCATTGCCTCGCTCAGACCATTTTCTTTGGCCGCATCGAGATCCTTTTGATTTTCAATGGTAAGGAGCTTGCGGTTTGACTCAAGCCCTTCTGCAATGTGCTGTAAAGCTTCGTTTTTTTGCTTGGTCGATGCGCTAGCAAGAACAAGAGATGCACTCCTTGCTCGCTTGGCTAAAGTTTCGATAATTTGGGGGAGTTCTTCGGACATTACATTTGAGCATAGAGTAAGATATTCAAAGGGTGAAGAGTTTTCGTTGCTGCGAGCAATAAAAAAGCGAACCCAAATTCATGGGTTCGCTTTTTGAAATATTAAAAGGCGGCTTAGGATTCCTTCTTTTTACCTTCTTTTTTCTTACCCTCTCCTTTTTTGCCTTTCCCTTTTCCTTTCCCTTCTCCTTTTTTCCCTTTCCCTGAAGATTCCTTACCTCTGGCTGTCATTGCTGCCTTGCGTTCATCCGGGCCGAGCTTTCCGTCGCCGTCCTTGTCAAATTTAGCCATCATTTCCTTGCGGATTGCTGCTTTTTCATCGTCGCACAGTTTGCCGTCTCCGTCTTTATCAAATTTTTCGAGAATGTGGGGGGGGGGAGTGCGATTGGCCATCATTTCTTTGCGGATTGCTGCCTTTTCTTCGTCGTTCAATTTACCATCTCCATCCTTGTCAAATTTCTTGATCATCTCCTCGCGAGATGGACGACCCGATTTGTCTCCCTTTCCTCCTTTTTCCGGTTTAGCGGTCAGTCCAATAGTTAATGTGATAGCGGTGAGAATGGTAAGTAGTAATTTCATAGGTAATATGGGTTAATAATTTTGTTCAAAAATTGTAAACGGAAGATAGTAAGAAAAGTTTCATGATTTTTTCTCATCACTCTCTAATTGGAGGAAATCGTGTGCATTCTGATAGCAAATTTTCGTTGCCATATTACCGATAAGTTCAGGTTCTTGGGGGAGGAATCCTTCTGCCATCCAATTGCCGAGAAGGTTGCATAATATCCTGCGAAAGTATTCATGCCTCGGGAAAGAAAGAAAAGAACGGGAGTCAGTTAACATGCCTATGAAACGGGAAAGTAAGCCAGTATTGGCAAGAGTTTTTATTTGTTCTTCCATTCCATCTCTTTGATCCAAGTGCCACCAGCCGGAACCAAACTGCATTTTACCGGGAATATCTCTTTGGAAATTTCCGAGCATGGTGGATACTACAAAATTATCGGCCGGGTTATTGTTGTAGACAATGGTCTTGGGGAGAGCGTCATCCTGGTCGAGTCGGTCGAGAAAAGCGGACATTTTTTCCGCCTGCGTCCAGTCTCCAATTGAGTCTGTACCCGCATCCGGACCGAAAGTTTTCAGCAAATAACTGGAGTTGTTACGCAAGGGCCCAAGGTGAACCTGCATCGTCCAATTATTGGAGGAATACCATCGGCAAAGGTAGAGCATGATGAAAGCACCAAATTGTTCTTTCTCTTCCCGGTTGGCATTCTGTCCCTCCAGGGTTTGTTCGAATAATTGCCTCGCTTCCTGTTCCGAGGGAAAATGGGAGAAGAAGTAAGGAAAGCTATGATCGGACAGACGGGATCCTAATTCGTGAAATTTTTGCAACCTTTCTGCTAATGCCTGTAAAAAAGAATCGAAGTTGACGATCGTTTTTCCTGAAGTTTGTTCGAGGGTTTCCACCCATTGAATGAAATCCTGGGCCTGGTCAATTCCCCATGCCTGATCAGGGCGAAATGTCGGATATACCTTGCAGGTTTGAATACTTTGGGCGATTTCTTCGTGATAAGATAGTGGGTAGGCTGGATCGTCTGTTGTGCAGAGTGCTTTTACTTGGAAGCGTTCGAGCATGCCTCTGGCCGAAAAGTCCGGTTCCGCGAGCTTCTCTTTGGTACGGTCCCAAATCTCTTCTGCGGTATCGGGGGAAAGAAGGAGGTCGATACCAAACCCTCTTTTTAATTCAAGATGAGTCCAGTGATAGAGGGGATTGCCGAGGGTATGGGGAATGGTAGCTGCCCAGGCGAGGTACTTTTCCTTGGGGTCCCCGTTTCCGGTTACCAATTCTTCGGGAATTCCATTCGCCCGTAAAGCCCGCCATTTATAATGATCTCCCTCCAACCAAATCTCCGCTAGGTTACTGAATCGTCGATCTTCCGCAATTTCTTTGGGGGATAAATGATTATGGAAATCGAGAATCGGTTCATCCCGAGCAAATTGGTGATATAAGCAAACTGCTTGGTCGTTTGTAAGTAAAAAATCGTCGTGTATGAAACTCATATAATAGTTAATTTATCTTAATTCTGACTTTCTTTATCTTACCGTCAAAGTCAAATGCATCCTTGTAATCTCCGACCGTACCGCCCTCATCACGGCCAACTTGTAGTCCATCGATGGGCATCTCTTTCACTAGGCTGCTTACTTTTCCACTGCCCAGTTTTCGTTTGCCGGCAAATAGTTCCACAATTCCATTCGGATTTAATGAAGCCACTATCTTTCCCTCTTTTTCAGTTAATTTTTTATTTGCTTTAATAGTCTCAATTTTTCCTCCGAGACTTAGGCTGAAGTGGGCAAAGTTATCTCTTACAAATAAAACCCACCCATGAGTATCTCCCCCCTGGGCAACCAAAATACCTTCTCCCTGCTTTTCGATATGAACTTCAACTTCAAAAGATTTTTTTCTTATCATCGGGGATAGTTCCTTTGTCAGGTTGGCATTTGCATCCAAATTAAATGTCTTTTTTTTACTCCCTAAATTCTTCTTATTTCTGTTCCATGGCCAGGGCTTGGCATTTGCCTCGATCGCCCATGCTTTCCATTTCTCTGCCATCTGACTGGCTCGTTCGGGATGAGTTTCGCGGAGGTTATTAAGTTCCGAACGATCCGCGTCGAGGTCGTATAATTCCCACTCTCCATTGGAACCTTTGGCCACCAGTTTCCAGTTTTCGATTCGGATTGCCCGGTTTCCTTCATGTTCCCAAAAGATGGGATTTTCCCGCTTCAATTTCTTTCCGGAAAAGGCTGGCCCGAGTGAAACTCCTTGCAATGGGACCATTTTTTTCCCTTTCACCTCATCTGGGTAATTGGCATCAGCCAGTTCCACACAGGTGGCCATCAGGTCAATCAAATGGGCGGGTTGATGTTCAAACTTGCCCCTCAACTTGGAGGCAATTCCCTTTGGCCAGTGAGCTACAAGCGGTGCACTAATGCCCCCCTCGTGGACCCAGTGCTTATATTCGCGGAATGGCGTATTACTCACATTGGCCCATGCTTTTCCGTATCCGTGATAAGTATCCGCACCCCCGGGCATTACTTCGGTTCCCTGCTTCATCACCACCCCGTCACGTGTCCTTTTGGGAATCATATCCATTTGTAAATCTGAATCCTTCATCGGTTTTAAAATTTCGGGGTCGCTGTCTTTGTATTGGATACCTTCCTTCCGACCCATGCCTTCCGCACAACCACCATTATCGGCGATAAAAATAATTAATGTGTTCTCGAGCATTTTTCTTTCTTCCAATGCATTGATTATTCTCCCCAGACCCTGGTCCATTCGATCCACCATGGCAGCATACACTTCCATTAGGCGAATTTCCCATTCTTTATTTTTTGCATCGTGCCATGCTTCGGCATCCCTTGGGGATAATTTCCACTTCGGTTCAATTAGTCCTAATTTTAACTGCTTTTGATACCGTGCTTCTCTGATTTTTTCCCACCCTTCATCATATCGTCCCTGATACTTTTCAATATCCTCGGGGAGTGCATGCATGGGCCAATGAGGAGCGGTATGGGCGACATAGAGAAAAAATGGATTGTTACTATTGTGTTCATTGATAAATCGGGTGGCATGATCATTTATCGCATCGGTGTAATAAAACTCTTTCGGTTTGTATTCCTTATCCGCATGCGGAGAGATTAGTGTGTTATCTCGAGTCAAAGAATTGGGATCGAAAAAACTACCTGCTCCATGAATAGTGCCATAAAACCGATCAAACCCGCGCTGCCTAGGCCAATTATGCTGTGATGAACCCGGATGGATTTTGGGAGTAACATGCCACTTCCCTGACAAGTAAGTCGAATATTTTGCCGGACTTAACACCTCGGCAATAGTCTGTACGTTACTGCCCAAATCTCCTGTGTACCCAGGGAGTCCGGTATCATTCATCATATGTCCGATACCCGCTTGGTGGGGGTAGGTTCCCGTTAATAAGCTGGCACGGGTTGGACAGCAACGCCCCGTGTTATAAAACTGAGTGAACCTCAGACCGTTCTTGGCCAAACGGTCCAGGTTGGGAGTTTCAATCTCACTGCCGTAGCAACCAATATCGGACCAACCCATATCATCTGCCATGACGATGATTACATTGGGTCGGCTTTGTCCAAAGAAAGAGAGAGGAACAAAAAGAGAAAGATAAAACAATATTTGGAATTTCATAATATAAAAAGTTGCAAAATAGGTTTTTGCTTGCTCGAGGGGGGGAAAGTCAATACTTAACAATGCCTTTGGAGCATGGCGCGGTAGCCAAGTGGTAAGGCCGGGGACTGCAAATCCTCTATTCGTGAGTTCGATTCTCACCCGCGCCTCCATTTTAGCCCACTGATAACAGTGAAATCCTTGACTAAAGGTAAGAGCTAAATGAGTTCAATAATTTACCTAGTTTTTCGAAGTATAGATCCTTTACGATTGCGGAATTTTTGGGGTAGTGGCATAAAGTTGAATTTACTCTGTACGTTTTCGCTGTTCAAGTTTTGAAATGCTGGAACTCAACCCATTATCCCATGCAAGTAAACAAGGAAAATATCGACTCGATCCATCGCATTGATCCTGAAAGTACAGGTGAAATCGCGGGTCGTTTTGAGGAACTTGTTCATTTGCTCGAAACTGAAAGTGATGATCGGGTGCTTGCTCATGTGGATGCTTTTCACCACTCCGATTTGGCAGATGCGATTGGTCTGTTGACCGGGAGTCTGAGAAAGAGGTTACTCGAACTAGTCAAGGTCGACTTAGACCATGACTTGCTTTTTGAACTCGAGGATCACCTTCGTAAAGAGGTGACCGATCAATTATCTCCCAAGGAAATGGCGGAGGTCATTACCGAGATGGAGTCCGATGAGGCGGTTCAGGTACTCGAGGACATGGAGGCCGAGGAGAGGGACGAGGTATTAAGCGAGGTCCCGGATGAGGAACGCGAGGATATAGAGACTGGATTGGCTTACCCCGAAGACAGTGCGGGTCGTAGAATGCAGACTGAGCTGGTTAGCGTGGGCACTGACTGGACGGTCGGGCGGACGATTGATTTCTTGCGCGAGGAGGAGGATTTGCCCGAGGAATTCCTCGACCTTTTTGTAATCGATGGAGAAGAGAAACCAGTGGGTGTAATTTCACTATCTCGTATTTTACGTTCCCCCCGAAAAACCTTGATGAGGGAGATTTCGGATGAGACCCAAGTGATTGTGCCTGCCGAAATGCTTCAGGAAGAAGTGGCCCTACTTTTTGAGAAATACGACCTGACCACCTCCGGAGTGGTTGACGGTGCAGGGAGGCTGATCGGGATGATCACAGTGGACGATGTAATGGAGGTGGCACGTGAGGAATTTGAGGAGGATGTTCTTCGGCTCGGTGGAGTGGGGGAGGAAACGGTGGATGATTCTGTAATTCAGGCTTCCTTGAAACGTTTTACCTGGTTACTGGTTAACTTGGGTACCGCGATTTTAGCTTCTTTAGTAATTGGTTTATTTGATGGCACTCTTGAAGAAATGGTGGCGTTGGCAATCCTGATGCCGATCGTGGCATCGATGGGAGGAAATGCGGGGACGCAGACTTTAACGATTACGGTACGTGCACTCGCCACCAAGGAGTTGACCGCGTACAATGCGTTCCGTACTTTTCGAAAGGAATTTGCGGTGGGTCTTTTGAACGGTGTTGTCTTTGCAGTTCTTGCCGGCTTCGTCGTGGTGTTGTGGTTTAATCAATTGGATGATCGATACCTGCTCGGTGGTATTATTGCCGGAGCGATGGTAATTAACATGATGGTGGCCGGGATTGCTGGGGTTCTGCTGCCCTTGACACTGGATCGAATGGGCATTGATCCAGCAGTGGCTTCGGGAGTATTTGTTACCACGGTTACGGATGTAATTGGCTTTCTTTCATTCCTCGGACTGGCTTCAGCAATTTTATTATGAGTATAGAAAAGCGGAGGATTTTAATTACCGGTTCGACCGGGTGTATTGGGACCCATGCCGTGGACTTTTTGTTGTCTGAGGGATCGGGAGAAATTTTTGGTTTCAATCGATCGATTCCCATTGGGAGCGAAGAGAAAAACGATTATCAATGTATTTCTGGAGATCTTTCCGACCCAGAAAGCATTGCACGGATAGTTGAGGAAGTACAGCCCACCCATGTGATTCACCTTGGGGCGTTGCAGACTCCTGACTGTCGGGATTACCCTATGAAGGGCTTGGATATAAATGTGATTGGGACTGCTCACTTGTTTCAAGCCTGTACCCGATTGAAAAGACCATTGGAACGATTTGTCTTTGCCAGTTCGAGTGCAGTAAATGGGGCTCGTTCTCTTTATGGACCGGAAGGAGTCCGCCCGGAAGATCCCTACCATCCATTTAATTTATACGGGTACTGGAAAGTGGCCGGGGAGGGAATGGCACAAGCTTTTCACCAAGCCACCGGTGTAGCCACAGTATGTCTTCGCCTTGCCACTACATATGGTCCTGGGAGAGATCGGGGTTTTACTGCTGCCATGACTTCTGCAATTAAGGCAATTGTAGTGGGCGTGCCTTTTGAGGTGCCCTATCGAGGGAAAGAGCATTACCATTTTTCCTTGGATGTGGGGGCAGGATTTGCCCGTGCTGCGATTGATCCATTTTCCGGATACGGTGTTTTTAACCTTTTAGGAGAAACCCATTCGATTGAGCATTTTATCGAAACCATCAAAAAAGAATCGGTACATTTCGAAATTGATAAACCGGAGATTAATTTTTCCTCGGATGCGGAACCTTCTCCCTTCATTTATGAATTAAATGACGAGGCAACCCGAAAGGTATTTCCCCTGATGCCACAGACCTCTTTACGCGAGGGAGTACTTCAATCGATTGCTTATTTCTTGGGGTTAACCCGCGAGAAATAAATAAATGTAAAAATAATTTTCAGATTATTTTGACATAGATACCTATTTAGTGTAAATGCATTATTAAATCCCTTAATTAATTATGATCACTAACTTATTCTCCTTTATTTTCATCCTAAGCGTATCGACAACTGGACTTTGGTTCCTTACACAAGTGTAAGAAACTATTGATTTTCTTCTTCGCTTGGTTTCTCGATCGACTCCATTGTTTCATCCTGAACAAAAGCCCTCACTTTTTGTTCTTGTTGGTTTTCCTCATCGACTTCTTCTCGAATTTTTTCGACAAGTGAGAGTGCATTATTTCGATGTTTGAGTGAACGTTCTTGAAACTTGGCAACTTGAATAAGAGCGTCACTCTGATCATAATGTGCATGCAGGAAATGAAATAAATTAACTCCTGATAATACTCCCATCAATACGGTAATAAACAGAACCGCAATCTGAGCATTTTGAGGTAAATTTTGCGATAACCAATAGGCAGTGGCGAGCATACTTAATCCTAAAACCACGCAGAAAATGAGTACAAGGGTACGACTTGAATTATAGGCGGAATTTCTTCGAATCGATTTGATGGTCTCTTCTCCTGAGTTTATTTTCTTTTTCATGTCATATTAATTTCATTGGAAAGAGACAGTTAGCAAGACAGAAGAAATCACCGAAATAAGGTTATTGTAAGAAGGAGGAGACTTTTTTTTCTTATTGGTTTTGAAAAAGTGAAACTTTTCCAAGCTCAATTCCATGAGCTAAGTCGTGTAATAAAGTAAGAAACTATTACCATCGATGAATCCACTTGAACACTGGAGGAGAGAATTTTTGAATAAATTGGACGAAATCCAGATTTCTTGAATCGTGAATTAAACTCGGAATACAAACAAAGAGTTTCTATCTGGCGGGACGATGTGATGGACCTGGGCTACCAGAGATCTCGTGGTCGATACGACAGACGAAAAGGTTGTACTGCGTCGGGCGATTCGAATCAATCTTAGCGTTTCCCTGCGTCGAGGCAGACTGCTTCGGAGGTACTCCGGGCAAAGACCAATCCGTTACTCAGGATGGGAGTGCTCCAGCATTTTCCATCGAGCACTTTTTTTCGAGCCAATTCCGTATATTTCGAAGGGGTGGCCTTGACCAAAGAAAGAACGCCGTCATCGGCAAGGGCAATCAAGTGATCGCCCGATAAAATAACATTGCCGGGCCCATATCCATCCTGGCTCCACTTAATCTTACCTGATTTTAACTCAACGCACTGAAGAGGTCCATTTCCATATTTTTTAAAACTGAACATACCATATAGATGTCCGTCATGGTAGAGCGGGGTACTCCAGTGGTTAAACATGTCATTCTTTTTGCGCCAAATCTCGGAGCTGGAGAAGCGGGTTCCTTTTCTGCTGATTTTATAGAGCCCCGCCCCGACACCGTACCCGGCCGAACAGTAGATCATGTCGCCGGCGACCACCGGAGAAGCGGCGGTGGAAACCTTGAAGGGAAATGCCTGACGCCAAAGCTCGCGGCCACTTTTGGGGTCGACTGAAACCAGACCCGATGTGCAGAAGAAAATTACTTGCCTGACCCCATGAATGGTAGTGGCAATGGGCGTGGCGTGGGTGGCGGTTTCATCCCCGGTTTTCCAGGCGAGCTTTCCGGTGTCCCGCTGGAAGGCGAGCAGGCTTTGTCCAGGTCCTCCACCATAAACAATTACCAGATCTCCTTCAATGAGGGGAGCGGAGGAATTTTTCCATTTTATATTTTGTCCGTTGTGTTCTTTTAATACCTTCACATCCCAGATTATTTTTCCACTGGCCGCGTTCATGCAATAAAGGTTCATGTCCGAATCGTAGACCCATACCTTTCCATTCAAGACCGAGGGAGTAGATCTTGGACCATCCCCACCATTATTCCCGGGTGCCCCCGAGTTTCCCCCACCGCTCTTATAATCCATTCGGCAAAGCCAGCTGCTCCAAAGGCGCTTGCCGGATTTTGTGTCCAAGGCTATGCATACTTCGCGCATCAGTCCGTCCTCGTCCTCTTCTGCAATCAGGGTGAAGGCACGGGATCCCTCGGTGGAAAAAGAACTGAACCCCAAGGGGGTGGAGATTTTCCATTTTGGGGAGCCTGATTTTTCTAGCCATGTAGTGGAGGTCAGTCTTTCATCGGTCTTATTATCCGACCGTCGTCCATGGTATTGATTCCAGTCAATCGCAAATACAAGACTTATATTTAGAAAAAGGGAAAAAAACAGGGTAGTGAATATGGTTTTTATGTGCATTTGTTTATTGTTACCTCTGTTCCTTGAAATTCAAGTAAGAAGAGTGGACTGGTTTAATTTTTTCGAAAGCGTAGTCGGTAAAAAATGACCACTAAAATAAGGGTGATTATAAAATACCACGGAAACCAACCAAGCGATTGTACAAAGACGGCATCCTGTTCATTCATCTTCCTTCCCATCACTTGTGCGGGGATCCCCTCGGTTTTGATCCAGGCAATTAATCCGGAATAGAGAATGGAAACTGCCCCATAAGAAAGGTTGGTGGACAGTCCGCGAAAGCTCAATACGGTGGCTCGTCTATCTGAAGATGCTTCTTCGTTGAGGTACCGACTGACCAGGTAATTCATTATTTGCATGGTCGCGTAGAGTAGAATCGCGGGCACAATACCCCAATAGGGAAAGGCATAACTAATACCGTACAGTCCCACAAATAAGAGCGGGCAGAGGAGAAAAAAGTTTTGATTGGGAGAAAATCGATCTGCTAACAGACGGGCGAAGCGGGGAATGAAGACGCCCATCAATGACATCCCTGAAGCGACGAGACCAAAGGTGGCCAGCGGGAGTTCGATTACATTCCAATAAGCACTCGCAATAGTAAGGAATTGTCTGATTACATTATCCAGTGCCATTGCCGCGAGAAGAATGCCAAAGGGGAGGGGAGTTTTCCAAATCCACGAACCTGCTTCCACGGTTTTTCGGAAAGATAACTTCATGGTTTCCCATGCCCCCATTTTTTCGGTTTCAAAAGGGTCTTTCATTGCCAATGCTGCCCCTAATACGACAAGGGAAGAAATAAAAGTCAGAAAAATGGGAGCCTTAACTGCGGTTTCCGCCGTGATGGAGAAATTAATTCCGAGTCCATTCAGGCATGAGTTAATGAAGGAAGAATCGTAAAATGCGGAACCAGTCATCATGGCAAAGAAAAATGCTAAGGAGGTGAACCGTTGCGCTTTTTCAAGGGCCTTGCCCCAATTCTTTTCTAACCCCGCTTCTTTAAGAGAATCATAGGCCAGGGCTTCATCTGCTCCGCTGGCCGCGGCCTCCGCTAAGCCACTCACGATTCGATTGAGCGCAAAAAGAAGAAATACATATTCGCTTCCATTCATAGGAGCGAACAGAAGGGCTACCATTTCCACCACCATACAAATTGCGGCAAGAACCAAGAGTTTTTTTCTGCCCAAAGTATCGGCCAGTGCACCCGAAGGGACTTCGAGAATAATGATGGTAAGTGCCCAAATTGCATTCAGAATGCCGAAATCTTCCCAGCTCAATCCATGTTCCAAAAAGATCAGGGCGTATACTGGGTAATAAAAGCGGGCGTTGAAAAGCATGCGAAAACAAATAAAGAGACTCAAATTACGCTGAGCTATTTTGCTTATGTCTTTAGTTTTCACTGATGGTGCCAAGAAATTTTTTAAAAATTAATAATTTGAATTTGCAAGATAACTCACAATTCACTTGCTATGAAACAAGCAAGCCGATTCTGATTATTTTATGTCAAGTAGACCTAATATTTTATGGATTTGTACCGATCAGCAAAGATTTGACACGATTTTGGCTCTCGGCAATGACCACGCACAAACTCCTCATTTAGACAAACTGATCGGTCAGGGAACCACCTTTAATAATGCTTATTGTCAAAGCCCCGTCTGTGCCCCCAGTCGGGCTTCTTTTTTGACCGGCCGATATCCTCGAACTACCCGCTGTCGGCAGAATGGCCAGTCCATCCCTGGGGATGAGGTACTCGTCTCCAAGATTTTTTCGGATGCGGGGTACCGGTGTGGCTTGGCGGGAAAACTTCATTTGGCCTCCTGCTCGGACGGAAAAGTGGAAAAAAGAACCGACGACGGATATGATCCATTTCATTGGTCCCACCATCCACAACCGGACTGGGAGGAAAATGAATATACTAAATGGCTCACGGAAAAAGGACAGGACTGGTTTGATTTACAGGGTGAGAAAATCAGTCCCTATGTGCAAATTGGTCCACCAGCGGAGTTTAGTCAAACCACATGGTGTGCCGAAAAAACGATCGACTTTATCAAGAAAGAAAATGGAAAACCCTGGTTTTTTAGCTTCAACTGTTTTGATCCACACCATCCCTTTGATCCGCCAAAGGAATATCTGAATCAATTTAATCCTGACGATATGCCTTTGCCAAGTGTGCACTCGGATGAGGCCGATGCAAAAACCACTTTCCAAAAACTGGATCGGATCTGGGCCCATAATACCCCCGGGGAATTTCAGGTTGAATCGATGACTGAAGACGACAAGAGATTGGTTTATGCTGCTTACATGGCGATGGTTTCTCTGATCGACGACCAGGTGGGGCGAATTTTGCAGGCTTTGGAGGAATCGGGGCAGGCTGATGATACACTGGTTGTGTTCATGTCAGATCACGGGGAAATGCTAGGCGACCATGGAATTTATTTTAAGGGACCCCATTTTTACGACTGTCAAATGAGAGTGCCTCTGATTATGAGGTGGCCCAATGGTGGTATTGTGGAAAACCGCCGGGTGGATGGATTCGTTGAATTGGTCGATTTGATGCCCACTTTTTTGGAAGCAGCCGGACTAGTAATTCCTTCCGCGGTGCAAGGCAGTAGTTTACTCCCACTCCTTATTGGTGGGGAAGAGAATGAATTTTGCCGGGAACAAGTCTATGCAGAATATTATAATGCATGGACGCATAGTGAGGCATACGGTACGATGCTCCGCACAAAAAGTTGGAAGGTTGTGGTATACCATGGAACCAATCAGGGGGAACTTTATGATTTAATGGAGGACCCGGATGAGTTTTTTAATCTTTGGGACAGTCCTGTTCACGCTCAACGGAAGCAGGAACTTGTTTTGAAATGTTTTGACGCTTCGGTTCTTTCCATGGACCCCGATCCTCCCCGTCTCGGCTCTTTCTAGATAATTTTTTTCGCTCAAAAATCGAATTGGCTTGAATGGAATTTTAACCATGTCAGTCTCCTTATTTTCTTCTTCCCATGAACATACACGAATACCAAGCAAAACAACTCTTCGCGAAGGCCGGAGTCGCAGTTCCTAACGGAACCGTTGCCCAATCCGCGGAAAATTTCGATCAAGCAATCTCTAGCCTGCCTGAAGGTAAGGCTATTGTAGTAAAAGCCCAAATCCACGCTGGTGGAAGAGGGAAGGGTACTTTTAAAGATGGATACAAGGGGGGAGTCCATGTCGTCTCTACTCCAGAAGAGGCCAAAGAAAAAGCGGAGGCCATGCTAGGCAATGTTTTGGTTACAAAACAAACTGGAGATGAAGGCAAAGAAGTTAGCACTGTTTACTTCAATGAAGCCACGGACATAGAAAAGGAATATTATCTCGCTGTATTAATGGACCGTGCCACCTCGAAGCCGGTTATTATTGCCTCCACCGAAGGAGGAGTGGATATTGAAGAGGTAGCGGAAAGCTCCCCCGAGAAAATTTTAAAAGTATTAATTGATCCTGCCCTTGGATTACGTTCTTACCAAGCCCGACAAATTGCATTTGGTTTGGAACTGAGTGGAGATTCCCTCAAGCAGTGTGTGAAATTAGTGACTAAATTATACGCTTTCTTTTGGGAGAAAGATTGTTCTCAAGTGGAAGTCAATCCACTGGTCACAACTCCCGATGGTGATGTGTTGGCCTTGGATGCAAAAGTTAACTTTGATGCCAACGCACTTTTTCGTCATCCCGATGTGGTTGAACTCCGTGATGAAAGTGAAGAGGATTCCAAGGAAGTGGAGGCATCCAAATTCGATTTAAATTATATCGCCCTCGACGGAAATGTAGCCTGCATGGTAAACGGTGCCGGTCTGGCCATGGCCACAATGGATATCATCAAGCACTATGGGGGATCGCCTGCTAATTTTCTTGATGTGGGAGGAGGAGCAACAGAAGAACAGGTTGAGAATGCATTTCGTATCCTCGTTTCTGATGATTCAGTGAAAGCAATTTTAGTGAATATCTTTGGTGGAATTATGAAATGTGATGTGATCGCCACCGGAATTGTGAACGCTGCTCGCAAGCTTGACATGAAAGTACCTTTAGTGGTCCGTTTAGAAGGAACCAATGTGGAACAGGGTAAGAAGATACTCGCGGAGAGTGGGCTGGCCCTCGAGCCCGCGGACTCACTTTCCCAGGCAGCCGAGAAAATTGTTCAAATGGCGGCGGAAGCCAATTAATCCAGACACCTTTAACAGAAAAATTTATAATGAGCGTTTTAGTAAACAAAGATACCCGACTGGTTGTGCAAGGCATTACCGGAAGTGCAGGAAGTTTTCATACCACCCAATGTATTGAATATGGCACCAATGTTGTCGCGGGGGTTACCCCAGGCAAGGGCGGGCAAAAATTTCAAGATTCTGTACCGGTATTTGATACGGTAAAGGATGCAGTGGAGAAAGAAGGAGCCAATGTGGCTGCGATTTATGTCCCTCCTCCCTTTGCCGCAGATTCAATTTTGGAAGCAATTGACGCGGAGATTCCCTTAGTGATTGCCATAACCGAAGGCATACCAGTGCGAGATATGTCAGAAGTAAAAGCCCGTCTCGCTACTTCTAATACACGTTTAATCGGTCCGAACTGTCCGGGCATTATTACTCCAGGTGAGTGTAAGATTGGTATCATGCCAGGTTACATCCATAAGCCAGGAAAAGTGGGGATTGTTTCCCGTTCGGGTACCTTGACTTACGAAGCGGTTTGGCAAATTACTCAGGCTGGTCATGGCCAATCCACCTGTATTGGAATCGGTGGAGATCCGATCAACGGAACTAGTCACTTGGATGCGGTTAAGCTTTTCCACGAAGATCCAGATACCGATGCCATTATCTTAATTGGAGAGATTGGTGGTACTGCCGAGGAAGAAGCGGCTGCCTTTATCAAAGAACATGTAGATAAACCATGTGCCGCCTTTATTGCGGGAAGAACTGCACCTCCGGGCCGCAGGATGGGTCATGCCGGAGCAATTGTTTCAGGTGGAAAAGGAACAGCCGAAGCGAAAGTCGAAGCGATGCTCGATGCTGGAATCTCGGTCGCGGAGACTCCTTCTCATATCGCCGAAGCCCTCTTCAAAATTTATAATCCTTAATGTAGGATTATATTTTAAAGTGGATTAAGTATTTCTCCCCGAGCCCGGCTTGGGGAAGGGATTCGTCCAAGTTCCATACCTTGGCCGGATGGAGTCCTGAGCTTTTTAATTCTTCTGTATAGTCGCCTCCTTTTAGATAAAGGATTCCATTGGCGGGAGAATTTCTAGCCCCTTTTCGAATTTTATTACTCACCCAACCGAAGAATGTGGGTAGTGCGGTAACCGCACGTCCGATGATAAAGTCATAGGTTTTCTTTTTGGGTAATTCCTCGACTCGACCCCGGCGAATTTCCACATTTTTTAAATCGAGACGTTGTACCATGTCTTCCACTACCATAACCTTCTTCCCGATTGAATCAAGTAGCGTGAAACGTGCCTGAGGATAGCATATGGCAAGTGGAATTCCCGGTAGTCCACCTCCCGTACCCACATCTAGGATTTGGGCTTTGGGCATGAGGCGTAAGATATTGGTAATAGTTAGGCAATGGGCAAGATGCTTGGTTTCCAATCGGTCCATATCTTTGCGGGAGACCAAATTAATTTTTTCATTCCATTCCCTTAGTAATGCAGTGTACTCTTTAAGTTGTTGCCAAATTTCAGGAGATAATTCTGGAAACCATTGTTCGAGTAAGTTCCATGAATTTTCTGATTCGCTCATTGTAAAAGGATAAGACCGATTATTTCACATCCAAAGGCTGAAAGCCTTTCACGAGATCATCCATTGCCTTGGCTTGTTTTAGAAAAGCTTCCAGCTGATCCAAGGGCAGGGCACAGGGCCCGTCACACTTTGCCTCTGTCGGATTGGGGTGAGATTCGAGAAAAAGGCCACCAATTCCCTGGCTCATTCCGGCGAGCATAAGTTCAGATACAGCCTGTCTTCGACCGCCTGCGGAATCACTTCTTCCCCCTGGTATCTGGAGTGAATGAGTCACATCAAAAACAACCGGGTGTCCCGTTGTTTTCATAATTCCGAAGTTGAGCGGGTCAACGACTAGATTGTTGTATCCAAACGAGGAACCTCGTTCACAAAGAAGGATCTCTTCATTTCCGGCTTCTTTAAATTTGTTGATTATATGCCCCATTTCATGGGCGGCTAGAAATTGAGCTTTTTTTACATTGATTGGTTTGCCGGTTTCAGCTATTGCAACCACGAGGTCAGTTTGTCGGCACAGGAAGGCGGGGAGCTGGAGAATATCAATTACTTCGGCACCTGGCTTTGCCTGAGCGGGTTCGTGAATATCCGAAATAATGGGAACTTGATGTACCTCTTTAATTTCGGCCAGTATTTCGAGTCCTTTCTTAAGTCCAGGTCCACGAAATGAATTAATGGATGATCGATTTGCTTTATCAAAGGATGCCTTGAATATGTAAGGAATTCCCAATTTACTGGTAATTTCTTTGTAGGTGGCGGCTACTTCCAAGGCAAGTTCGCGAGATTCCAGTACATTCATGCCCCCTAACAGAGTAAATGGCCGAAGGTTGGAAACTGTTAGGTTTCCAACCTGGATTTCCTTTTGATTATTCATGCAAATGTAATACTGGGTGGATTTCCATGCTCGGCGGAAACGACAATTCCAATACCACCACGGGCATTGAAATCGACTTCGACCCGGCACCATCTTGGTTGGAGCGCGTCGACGAGGTCATCCAGTAATCGATTGGCAAAATGTTCGTGAAAAGTACCCTCATCACGAAATGTCCAGAGATAAAGCTTGAGGGATTTTGATTCTACAATTTTTTGATCTGGTACATAGCGGATAAATATCTCTGCAAAGTCCGGTTGCCCGGTTTTGGGACATAAGCAGGTGAATTCATCGGTTTTCAATTCGACCAAATAGTCTCGTTCTGTATTTCTGTTAGGAAAAGTTTCCAGGGTCCGATTAGGATGGGTTCCCCCTTCTCCTAGCTTGGTAAGGTTGGTATGCTCAGAATTTGTTTCGTTCATAAAGTTTTATTTTTTCATGAGTTTGAAAAATGGGCAATTCTGAAAGGTTATTGAATTGCCTGCCAATTCAAATCTTTTGGTTTTCCTGCCAGGCTCTCTTGGAGTTTTTCGAGGAAAATGGTACGATCAACTTCAACTGCTCCAAGCTTTTCTAGATGGGGAGTGTGTACTTGGCAGTCTATGAAGTGGAAGTTATATTTTAACGCGATTGATACTAATTTCGCGAGACAAGCCTTGGAGGCTTCTGGCATATGAAAAAACATCGATTCTCCAAAAAAGGATTGGCCTAAAAAGAGTCCATATAACCCACCCACTAATTTGTTTTCATGGTAGGCTTCAATTGAATGAGCAATACCGAGTTGGTTTAGTGTACAATAGTCCTCAATCATATCATCTTCAATCCAAGTGCTTTCTTGGTCAGGCCTCTTGGATTGGGCACATTCTTTCATCGTTTGACGAAAGTTTTGATTGATACGAATGGAAAAACGGTTGTCCTTCACTGCTTTTTTTAATGAACGGGAAAGTCTAAATGCAGAGGGGTAAAGAAGGAAGCGAGGATCGGGCGAAAACCAATGCCAAAGCGGATAATCTCCTGTTTTAAGCCACGGAAAAATACCTTTTTGATAAGCAAGAATTAATCGTTCAGTACCCAAAGTCTCGCTTAAGGCAACGAGACCATCCGGATCAGTTGCAAGCGGATCTGGAAACCAAGGGGCGTCTCGGTCGTCGAGAAAGTAAACCTTGGTCACAATTTAGCGTGAGGATAATTCCAGGATACTAACTTCGGGTCGGCAATTCAATCGAACTCCCCATAGATTTCCCACTCCTCGAGTGATGTGAATTTGCCTTTTTTTCCAGGAATGTAATCCCTCGACTAAAGAGTGATCTTGAACAGGCGCAAACGGTGTCCAATCGAGGAAGGGAATCTTTAGTTGACCACCATGGGTATGGCCGCAAAGCATGAGATCCCACTTATAATTTATTAATAATTCTTTGGCATCTGGATTATGGCAGAGAACCAATGATGTTCCAGAATTACTCCGGGAGGACACCTTGGTAAGACATTGTTCTGGACGGCAAGTTTTTGACCATAAGTCCCCCACGCCTGCAATTGTGAGGGATTGGCCTTTGAGGTAAATTGATTCTTTTTGATTATGCAGAAGTTTAATCCCTGCACGGGCGAGCATAGATTCGACTTTTTGAGTGCTCTTGAAACCACCATGAGCACCTGCCCATTCACCACCATCATGATTACCTAATGAGGCGAAAGTCGGAACAATATGTGCATACTTTGCCAATAGTCTGCCGAATTCTTCAAGTTCATGGTTACTTTTTTGTTCAGTGATAAAATCTCCAGTAATGACACATACATCTGGGCTTTGCGAAAAGCCTTCCCGAAAAGCAAAGTCAATATCCTCTAAATTTACGCTGTTTGAAAAATGTAAATCAGAAAGATGCAGGAGTTTTATGGGAACTTTATTTCTAAGCTTGGTAAGAATTACCTTCTTCTTTGTAATTTCCAACCAATTTGCTTCAAAGCGAAGATAAAAGAACGAGGCGAGTAATGTACCTAGTCCAAGGACTATTTTCCTTAAAAAATCGCGTCTGCTTCTGTTCGATTTGCTCTTCCTTTTTTTGAGTTGTTCTTGTTGGAAATCTGGAACTTCTCTTTGCATAATTAATTATTTAGACTATTCGATCCCGCCTGCTTCATCCAGGTTTTCCAATTGTTCGATCAGGTTTTTCAGAGAAACTGTTTTTTCTTTACCACTTCGGAAATCTTTAATTTTGATCTCGTTTTTTGTTCTTTCATCTTCGCCTAGAATTAAACCATATCGAGCACCGCTTTTTCCCGCTTCTTTAAATTGTTTCCCAAAGGCAGCATTTTTAAGAGAGTAAGCCACGGAAAATCCCGCTTTTCTGCATCGGGCAATAATGGGAAGGGAACTCTTTCTTTCTTCGTGATCTCCAATTAAAAATAGATCCGGGGCGAGAATATAGGTGGGAAGTAGGCCTTTTGATTGTAGGCAATCACTCAGGGTCATATCGCCAATCGCAAATCCACTTGCGGGCATATCTACATTGCCTGAAAGTTTTTTAATTAAATGATCATAGCGACCTCCCCCCGCGAGTGCACGACCTTGCCCGCTCGCTTCAAAGGCTTCATAAACAAATCCAGTGTAATAGGCCAAACCACGGACAATCGAAAGGTCAATTTTTATGTAATCATCTGCACCATGTCCTTCTAAATATTCGAGGAGAGTAAACCATTGAGATGCTCTTTCTTTGCCCTCATCTCCACATTCATTTAATCGATTTTGTAATGCATCAAGCGAATCGATTTTTTTGATGGAGTCAATCTCAGCAAGGATTTCTTCTCCGCGTCCAGGGAGGGCATTTTCCAACGACTCTTTATTCTGTTCCGGTTTTCTTCTCTCACTTTTATCAATTGCATCCAGTACTGATGGTCTTTGCTCTTCTGTAACGCCGAGAGCATTTAAGAATAATACCCATGTAGTTCGGTCACTTAAGCGAATTCTAAAATCACTTACACTCAATCCTAGGGTTTCGAATATTGCGACAAGCAGAGCGATTAATTCTGCATCTGCTCCGAGATTGGATTCTCCTAATAAATCAGCATTAAATTGATAAAATGATCGCCCCCGTCCTTTTTGTGGCCGTTCATATCGGAAGTGTTCCCCCACATTGAACCACTTAATGGGCTTGGGTAATGCATTTGCCCTTGAGGCAACCATGCGAGCTAATGTCGGGGTAAGTTCTGGCCTTAGTGCGACGCGTCGGTTGCCTTTATCTTCGAAGTGAAAAAGCTGACCTACAATTTCTTCACCAGATTTTTCTACATATAAATCTAGAGGCTCGAGTATGGGGGCATCGTACTCAGAGAAGTTAAAGGCATGAGCCACAGTTCGAAAAACGCGAAAAAGGTGGTTCCGTCGAGCACAGTCTTCGGGAGGGAAGTCCCGAAAACCGGGTAAAGTTTCAAACATTTTGAGGGGAGTAAAATTAGGAAGAAGGATCGAGCTTATCTAGGTTAAGTTTATCTAGTCCTTCTTTCATCTCTTTACCTGCTTTAAATTTAACGACTGCTCGGCGCGGTATCATTACATCAGTTTCAGGTTTATTGGGGTTTCTTCCTACCCGTGACTTTCTTACCTGAAGTTCAAACACGCCAAACTTACGCAATTCAATATTTTGACCATTTGCGAGGGCTTGTTGCATGATATCAAGAGTATTTTGTACTATACTTCGAACATCATCGTGGTTGTAATTAGAATTCTCGTAAATTTTCTGTACGATGTGCCGTTTCGTTAAATTATTGGACATGGTAGGGTGTTTCGGTTTGAAAGAGTTTCAATATAGGGTTAGATTGTTTATCTCATAGATTCCTGTTACTCAATGACCTGTCAAACCCATTTTAAAAAAAATGACTAAGAAAGATGATGATAATCCTTTAGAGGAAATCCAAAAACAACTTCACGATTTACTAAATAATAAAAATGTTCAGGTTGCATTTGCCCCTTTTATGGAATCGATGAAGGCAAAAGACGGGGGAGAAAAAGTGGAAAAAGAAGTCAAGGATAGTAAGCCTCCTCCGCCGGAAGATGCGACTCGTGATGAGAGGTTAGACACCATTCGTTCCTTTGATCGTAGACCAAAGGAAATTCGTGATTATTTGGATCGTTTTGTAATCAAGCAGGAACAGGCCAAGCGCGTGTTATCGGTTGCCGTTTGCGATCATTACAATCATGTCCGCCGTTGCTTAGAAAATGAGAAACTGGCCAAAAATGAATATGTGAAGCCTAATGTTCTCCTTCTTGGTCCAACTGGGGTAGGCAAGACCTTTCTGATGCGTAATGTTGCGAAATTAATTGGCGTGCCTTTTATTAAGGCAGATGCGACAAAATTCTCAGAGACTGGATATGTTGGATATGATGTGGAAGATATTGTGCGGGACTTGGTAAAATCTGCTGATGGTGATGTTGAACTTGCAGAATTTGGAATCGTGTATGTGGATGAGATCGATAAAATAGCCTCGGAGTCTTCAAAGACGGGCAAAGATGTTTCCGGTCGGGGGGTTCAAATCAATCTGCTTAAATTAATGGAGGAGACTGAAGTGAATCTGCATGCCCCTCAGGATATGATGGGGCAGATGAAATCCTTTATGGATATGCAGAAAGGAAATAAGCCTAAAAAGAGTACGGTAAGCACAAGAAATATATTGTTTATTGTAAGTGGTGCATTTGATCAACTGGGTGAAAATATTCGTAAACGACTCGACTTAAACCGAATTGGTTTTGGCTCGGCAGAAGAAAATATTTCATCGAGTGAATCGGCAAATCGTTTTTTATCTCAGGCGGAGACGCGCGATTTTATAGACTATGGTTTTGAGCCCGAATTTATTGGTCGATTACCAGTTCGTGTTTCCTGTGAAGAATTGAACAAGGACGACCTTGCTCAAATTCTTAGTTCGTCTGAAGGAAATGTATTGGAACAATACAAAAATGATTTTTCTGGTTACGACATCAGTATTGAGATTGGCGAGGATGCGATCGAAAAAATCGCCGAAAAAGCAGCTGAAGAAAAAACGGGTGCCCGTGGATTAGTAACTATTTTAGAAAAAACCTTTCGAGATTTTAAATTTGAACTTCCCTCCACTGCAATACGAGATTTTTCAGTCTCTGCTAATACCGTTGAAAATCCAGGAGAAGAACTTGAAATTTTACTTGAAGAAAGGAGGGATGAATTGGATGATTCCTTACTTGAAGATGTAGATCGTTATGCGGAACAATTTAGAAAAGAATGTGGCTATATTCTCAAGTTTCGCAAGGTTGCGAAGACAGCGATTGTAAAGGAATCAATCGCTGAGGGGCGATCTGTGCGTGCGATTTGTGAAAGAAAATTTTCTGATTTTATTCATGGTTTGGGCATCATTAACCAAAGAACAGGTAAAAAGGAATTTGTAATTGATAAGAAAGTAGTGGACGACCCGGATAAGGAATTATCTCAATGGGTAGTCGAGAGCTTTGGTAAAAGCAAGGATTCGTAAGACGTGAGTAATCCTGATCCTGATGCGGTTCGAGAAACTTTTACCCGCGTTGCTGATCGATATGATATTGCGAATCATTTACTTTCTGGTGGGATTGATTTTTATTGGCGTAAAAAACTAGTCAATTTAGCAAGGCGGGCACCTTGTTCAAGAATCCTTGATTTGGCAACAGGCAGTGGAGATGTTGCCTTTGCCTTACAGGACGGCCTTGCTTCAACTGTTGAAATTATCGGGCTCGATTTTTGTGAACCTATGCTTAAACAAGCTCGTAAAAAACGAGGCCGACTTGGATTAGATTCTCAACAGTATCAGTTTATAGAAGGAGACTGCCTGGATCTTCCATTTGAAGATTCAAGCTTTGATTTGGTAACGATTTCTTTTGGCCTTCGAAACTTGGCAGATCGTAAAAAAGGATTAGCCGAGATTTATCGTGTTCTTCAACCAAATGGGCGTTTGATTGTATTGGAGTTTACTCAACCTTATTGGTGGTTTCGGCCCTTTTATTATTTTTATCTCCGCCTACTCTTACCTTGGTTTGCTCGAATAGTTACCGGTGATCGTGATGCCTATCTTTATTTGGGCACCAGTATTTCCAATTTTCCAAACCGTGCCGAATTGGGTGGGGAACTGGAAGAAGTGGGCTTTGAGAATGTGAATATTGAAGCACTTACTTTCTCGATTGTTGCCTTACATGTAGGTACAAAGAATTAATTTCTTACTATTTTCCCAATAGCTCTCTAATTTTTTCCGCACTGACTTCGGGTTGCTGGCAAGTTTGATTTTCGCAAATGTAAACGGCAGGTTTTTCATCCACTAACCGATGGGTTGTGATAAAAGGTGCAAACTCTAAAATTTCCGGATTTGTAACTTGCGTGGAACGAAAGAGTACAACTTTTGCTGGGAGGAAGTGTTGATTCACTTCTCTAATCAATTCCTTGGTGTCATCCATGCTTGGATCTCCCACGATTACGATTTCTTTTGCTGGAGCGAGGGCGAAGTCAAGGGCATGTAGTAATACTTCTGCACCTAGTGGATTTTTTTCTATAAAACCAGAAAATGCAGAAAATAAATTTTCTGCAGAGGTGAGGTATTTCTTATTACCTGTAATTTTATTGATACGAAGTAGGTTGAGCGCCATGACTGAATTACCGGACGGAATTGCACCATCATAGATTTCCTTCGCCCTGATTAAAAGTTTTTCTCCATCATCCGCGGTCAGAAAAAACCCGCCCTTTTCTTGATCTTCAAAATGGACAATCGTGAGGTCCACCAATTCGATCGCTGCTTTCAAGTATTGAATATCAAAACTCGCTTCGTATAAATCAATTAATCCTTGGCTAAAAAAAGCGTAATCTTCTAAATGCGCAGGAAGTCCCGCTTTTCCACGACGCCACCTTTTTAAAAGTCGTCCGTTGGGTAGCCTTAATTCGGAAAGACAAAAATCGGCGGCATTTTGGGCGATTTTTAAATATTTATCTTGATCCAATGCCTTTGCCGCTTGTGCGAAAGTTGAAATCATTAATCCGTTCCAGTCGGTCAGTACTTTATCATCTTTTTGCGGATGGATTCGTTTTTTTCTAGCCGCAAAGAGAGTTGCTTTTAGCGAGTCTATTTTATCCCGAAATTCTTGCGGTGATTGATTTTTTTCTTGGGCGATTTCATCGAGAGATTTTCGTAAATGGGGAATATTCGTCCCGTTTTTTTGATATGTGGCTTCATCCAGGAAATTTCCTTCTTTTTCGAACCGATAAGTTTCGTTAAAAAAGCTGCCATCCTCAATTCCCAGAATTTCTATTACTTCCGACTCAGTCCATACATAAAATTTTCCTTCTTCTCCCTCACTATCTGCATCTTCGGCAGAATAAAATCCACCTTCAGGTGAGGTCAAATCTCGGATTACATAACTAAGGATTTCCTTTGTAGTTTGTGCAAAATACTCAGACTTGGTAATTTGAAAGCATTCCAAATTTGCCTGGGCAAACAGGGCCTGATCGTAGAGCATTTTTTCGAAATGAGGAACAAGCCATTCTTCATCGACAGAGTACCGGTGAATTCCCATGCCGACTTGATCATACACTCCGCCCTGATGAATTTTTTGTAGACTGTGCTTTACTATTTCTAAGGCCTTTTTCTCTCCGGTTCTTTTATGATAACGTAGAAGAAAGCTTAGCGTATGAGCAGTTGGAAATTTAGGTTTGTTCCCAAAACCTCCATGTTGTGAGTCATAATCTGTCAGCAATGCCTGGAAACAAGCGTCGAGGTGACTTGCATTTAAGTCTCCACCAGCTTGATTCGCCTGCATTTCATTTAGGCTTTGCATGATTGCATTGCCGACTTCTGTTACCTTGCTTCTTTCCTTTTTCCAAATGTTTGCAAAATGTGGGATCAGTTGGATCATGGAAGATTTTGGAAAATATGTGCCGGCGAAGAAAGGAACTTTTTCGGGTGACATGATTACTGTCATGGGCCAACCGCCTTGACCAGTCATCATCTGTGTGACAGACATATAGACATTGTCTACATCTGGCCTTTCTTCCCGGTCCACTTTAATACAAATATAGTCCTTATTCATTAATTCCGCGACCTCATCATCTTCAAAGGATTCATGTTCCATCACATGACACCAATGACAAGTGGTGTAACCAATAGAAAGAAAGACTGGTTTATTTTCTTTTAATGCTTTTGAAAATGCTTCCTCCCCCCAAGGATACCAGTCGATTGGGTTGCGGGCATGTTGAAGAAGGTAAGGACTGCTTTCAAATACCAAACGATTAAACTCCACTCCACCATCATGTGGCAGTTGAGCAATTTCTGAAGGCTTGGGGGGTGGTAGTCGCGAAGAATGCTTATTTTGTATATCCGAATGTTTTCCTTCCTTATTTTCTTTCATCGCATTAGGGGAAGGCAATTCGGCGGACCCAGTCTCTTTTTCTGCACACCCGGATATAAAAAAGAGGGGAGTCAGAAAAGAAAAGAAATAAAAGAACGCACTTGATTGTAACAAGGAACTGATCGGAATAGGGGTTTGTTGAAATTCCTTGCCCCGACAAGTGCTTCGAGTCACGAAACGGAGATCAGCTTTTGTAGACTATCTGCTCTTTCCTGTATTTCTTTCGCTCCGGCGGATTCGAGCCGGTCACACCCAAATGCTTCCACGGTTAAACTTGCAGTGGAGGTTGCATAAAGCATTGCTTCTTTAATCGTATTAAAGTCGGAGGCATTTCGTGATGCCATTCGTCCAATTAAGGCACCGGCAAAAGAATCTCCCGCACCAGTCGGGTCACGAAGATCGGTAACCGGATAAGCAGGCAGTGCAAACATGCCATCTTCATGAAAGAGAATAGCTCCGTGTTCACCTTTTTTAATAATGACAGATTCCGGGCCCATCTTCCTCAATTTTTGCCCCGCAAGAATGATGTTATTTTCTTCGGTCAATTCTTCTGCTTCAGTATCATTAATCACAAACAAATTGATTCTTTTAATCAAATCAAGTAGTGCGTTCCTTTCAATTTCAATCCAAAGATCGATCGTGTCCGCGAGTACATATGCTTCGCTTTCTAACTGATCTAGTACATGTGACTGAAGTGCCGGGTGAATATTTCCAAGAAGTACAAAAGGAGTATTTTTGTAAGAATCCGGAAGGTCGGGTCGAAATTTCTCAAAGACATTTAATTGAATATCAAGCGTGTCCCTACGATTGAAGTTTTCATGGTATTTTCCTTTCCAAAAAAAAGTGGGTCCACTTTCATCTTTTTGTACACCTTCCAAGTCAATTCCACGAGAACGTAGGCGGTCCAGATATTCTTCTCCAAAATCATTACCAATCACTCCCACCATTTGTACATCGGTATAGTAACTCGCCGCGAAAGAACAGTAGGACGCTGCACCTCCAAGAATGTGCTCTTTTTCACCGTAGGGAGTGATGACATTATCAAAAGCAACAGAACCCACCACAAGTAATGGGGAAACTGAAGAGGAATCAGATTTAATACGATCAGACATAGTGAGCTAAGATATCGAATTTTAAAAGAAGCTCAAGAGAACAAGGGTAAAGTTTTCTTGCATTTGTAGGGGATATCAATCGGCTTGAATCTTAAGTTCCGATTTATCATTTTATTCTAATCATGCAGTTTGAACGGAGTCATTATTGATTGAAAATTTATAAATTAAAATGCAATTCGCAACCTCTTTGATTGCTCAATTAGCAACTAGTGAATGGCCAGTTTTTTCCTCATTAGTAGGTCGACTCGGTAGCAATCTAAGGATTCTACTGAATTAAAAAACTGATTTCAAAACGTCCTTAAATCTTCCCCCAAATTTTTTTCATAAGAGCAAATGTTGTGGGGTCATGCTCTTCCAATTCGGCCCTGACAAAGGGATAAAAGTCATTAACTCCAAGGTATGATTCGGACATCTCGGCAAAAAATTCCTTATGATTTGTCCGTGCATAATGACTTGTTTTTCCACCGCGGAAAAGCAGAACTTTTTCATAAAGGCCCTTTTTTTCAGCCCGTTGATAAGAATTTATAATTTCCTGGTGATCAAAACTGAGAATTTGATCATGATAGGAATGCGCGAGTTCGTGCAAAACTACATAGGGGTGTTTAGCCCACTGGTCCTTGCTTAAAAGTTGATGGGCCCTAGGGATATGAACTCTTTTTTCTAGTGTTGGGTCGTGCTTGTTTGTGAGTAACCATCGCTTGCTTGGATGGTATTGCATAGTGGTTAATTTGTGGTTCAGGTCTACTCGGATGTATAATTTACGCAATACCTCGACCTTTTCTTGATCTAAGATGTAGGTAATTCGTTGAAGGTGATTGGCGAGGGCTTTTTTTACATCTTTAAATAACATCCGATTCTCGCTGTTCTTAAAATCAGGATTCCATTCAACTGGCCAACCCTCGATTTTTTCTAGAAATGGAACGGAAAATTTTTCAATTGATGAAGCTCTTTCATTTGCGATTGAAAAAGAAACCAAAGTAAAAAAAATAAATAGGAGCGCAGGTAAGTATTTCATATTTAGGAAACTTGAGTGATCGGAAATGTGCTGGCGAGGACAACCTGGTCATCAATTTCAATAAGAATTGAGTAATTCCCCGGTTTTTCAAATTTTAAACGATGAATGTCATTAATTAAATTTATGCGGTGTTGGGGACCGGGAGATTCAAATTTGCGATCAATAATAGTCCTTGGTTCATCTTCCGCCATTGGAATACCAATAGAAATTTTGAGCATATGTTTTCCCTGGGGCAAATCAGAGAAAGAGAGAAACCAGATCATCCGGGGGTGAACTACTGGAAATTCTTTGGCTCTTAAATTCGAGAAAATACCCAGCAGGGTATTTTTGCCAGTAGCCGGATCTACATAAACTGAATCGCAGGTTATCCAAGCTAGGACTTGTGGCTTTGTAGACATAAAAGTTGAACTAGGTTTGTAGATTATGAAAGACCGCTTCTTTGAAGCAGAGCTTCTATCTTTGGATCCCGTTCCATGAAATTTCGATATAATTGATCGGGAGGAAGTGAATTTCCTTTGCTTAAAATATGCTGTCTAAATCGATGACCAATTTCAGGATTCATCACACCCTCTTCTTGAAAGCGGGTAAAGGCATCCGCATCAAGAACCTCGGCCCATTTGTATGAATAATACGCAGCCGCATAGCCAACAGGACTACTAAATAGATGGCTAAATCGGTGGGTAATAGTGCGGGCAGGAGATTTTCTTTTTGGGAAATATTCTTTCAGTTCTGATTGAATTGCCTTTTCTAAATCATCAAATTCCTGCAATGCGAGAGTTCGGTGTAAAAATAAATCCAACTTGGAAAATGCAAGTTGTCTCATCATTGCATTTCCTGCCATAAAGTTTCGAGCCCGGAGCATCTTTTGAAATAAATCTTCCGGAATGGTTTCTCCCGTTTTATGGTGTCTTGCAAATAGGTCTAGACTGACACGCTCCCAGCACCAATTTTCCATAATTTGAGAAGGAAGTTCTACAAAATCCCATGCCACATTGACTCCGTTCAAGCTGCGGTGAGGTACTTCTCCGCATAAATGATGAAGGAGGTGACCAAATTCGTGAAATACGGTTTCGACTTCATAATGAGTAAGAAGTGCCGGCTTGCTTGCGGAGGGTGCAGTTAGGTTTCCACAAATGAGACCAAGATGGGGAGGGCGACTGCCGTCTGGTTTAGGCTCTGCTGTTTTTAAGTAGTTCATCCAGGCTCCACCACGCTTGGAAGAGCGGGGATGCCAGTCCGCGTAGAATGAGCCTAGCAAACACTTACTTTTTTGATCAAACAAATCGTAAAATCTTACTTCATTGTGCCATACTTCAACGGGTTGGCTTTCCTTTACTCCATGGGCAAAAACTTCCCCTTCAAATTGGGTGGACCGTTCAACAATCTCCAAGCCAAATATTTGGGTCACCAAGTTGAACATGCCGTTTAATACAGAATGAATAGGGAAGTAGGGTCGAAGATCTTCATCATCAAAACTATAGCGTTCCTTCTTTAACTTTTCTGCCCAGTAGCCGACTTCCCACGGTTGAAGCAGACCGACAGCTTGTCCTGTTTTCCCTGCTTTAAATTCCTCTAACTCACGGTTTTCTTCTGTGAAAAAGGGCAGAGTTTTCACTTTTAGGTCAGAGATGAAATCATCTGCACACTTACCATTTTTTGCCATTCTCCTACTCAATACGATATCCGCAAAGTCTTTTTTGCCAACCAGTTCTGCTTTTTCTTGTCGAAGAGCCAAAATTTCTTTGATCAAGAGAGAGTTGTTATTGGGTTCTTCTGTACCCAATCGATCGCTTGCAGACCAAATTTCTTCCCGGAGTTCTTCGTCATCAAGATATTGTAATACTGGAAGCATGGATGGTGCATGAAGGGTGAATATCCAGGCATCTTTCCCTTCGTTATCACCTAGTTTTTTGATCGCAGCCTGCTTTGCTGCATCGAGCGCAGAGGAAGGAAGTCCCTTGAGCTTAGCTTCCTCTTTTACCACCATCTGCCAAGCGTTGGTTGCATCCAATACATTTTCAGAAAACTTTTGAGTAATCTTTGCAAGCTCACTGGAAATTTCTTCGAGGCGCTTTCTTTTTTCGAGAGGAAGATTAGCCCCCGCTTCCTGGAAATCTTGAATGGTTTCTTCCAGCAGTCTCCGGTCTATCGAACTTAACTCATTTGCTTGTTCGCTTTCGGCAAATGTTTTAACTGCATTCCATAATTTACCATCCAGGAATATTTTCGCACCAAATTCACTGACTGCAGGCAAAATATCATTATGTGCATTTCTTAATTCTTCTGAATTACAAACTGAGTCCAAATGAGCCACCAAACCCCAAGCTTCATCCAGTTCGACAGTAGCTTGCTCCAAAGACTTAATCGTGTTGGAAAAAGTTACATTTTGGTGGTTTAATTCACGGATGGACTGCAAGTTCTTTTCGGATTGCTCTAAGGCAACAGTGATATCATTTCGAACGCATTCTGGTTGGAGAGATGACCAGGAGGGATGCTCGGTGTTTTCGAGGAAAGGATGATTTTTCATAGTAGGAATAGATTCAAAGTGTTGGATTGGTAAATTGGTTATTTCCCAATCGATTCAAGAAGTTTTATTTTTTATTTGATTCAAGTTTTTTTTGTGGCGCATTTGTAAAAGTTGTATGGCTAGGGCAAAACCCATAGGCACATAAATCATAGATTTTTCAACTTCTTTACCGAGCCCTTCCATGAAAATAGTAATACCAATTACAATGAGAAAAGAGAGGGCTAAAATTTTCAAAGCCACATTTTTCATGATGAAGTCACCAATTGGCTTGGCAAAAAACAGGATTACAACAAATGAGGAAAGGACTGCCGTGATAATAATCCATTGATTATCCGTTAGCCCGACTGCCGTGATTACCGAGTCGAGCGAGAATACAATATCGAGAATTACAATTTGAAAAATGATTCCGCCCAAGCTCGCTTTTGCTTTATTTTTAGTCTCATGATGCTCCAACTCAACCGTGGCATGGATTTCTTTCACCGCTTTCCACATTAAAAATAAACCACCGGCCAGAAGTGCTAGGTCTCGCCACGAATAAGCAAACCAATCAGGACCATCAGTCCACGCCGGATTGGTCAATTGTATCAACTTTAGCCCCCCTAACACCATGATTACTCGAGCCACCATGGCAAGAACCAGTCCGAAGTTTCGGGTTGAATTTCTTTTGTTTTCCGGCAAGCGGGAAACCAAAATTGCAATAACCAAAACATTATCGACTCCAAGAATTAACTCCAAGCCAACCAATAATGCAAATAAGCCAATTAAATCACCATCCATACTTCCCATCCTTTCATGGTTTATCGTTTTGAAAAGAAAAAAGATTCAAGAATCGACATTGTTTAGTATTTGGGATTGTTTTTTGTTATTTGAAAAATCCATTTGATATTCAAATAACCGATGCAAGCTTAGCTTTTTTACCGGTCGCCACACGCGTTCCCTTGAAGTTCGGATCTGAGGTACTGACCTCGGTCACCTGTGCACGAGTTTCTGTTAGTGTGGACAGAAGGGATGGACATTCTGGGAAGGGATGGGGAGAAACCCCACTCAGTGTTCAATGGGTTTGGCCATCCACAACTTCCTACGACGACCGACATTTAGCTTTGCAGGAATTTTCGGAAATATTGCTTAAGAAATGTAAAACTCATTCTGGTTTTGGACATGCATTGGAACTCGGGCATTCTTTCGTTTTTGAGCAATTGCCTACTTTTTTAAATGAGTATAATCAATCTGAAAGAAAGGGACTGGAGCCATTGCCGTGGCTTGGTGCTTTGGTTTGTGCTTCTGCTTTTGACCTCGCATTACATGATGCATATGGCATGACCAACGACTTGCCGACCTATCAATCCTATGATTTCCCTTACCTCAATCTGGATTTAAGTCATTTTATTGAACCCAAAGACGGGAATTCGATCTCATTTGCCGGTAAGACTCCCTCTGACTTTTTGGTACTCGATCCAGGTGATCAAATTCCCGTATGGCATTTAGTGGGAGGATTAGATCCTTTGTCAGAGCAGGAATGTACGGGAAACGAACCGCGGGACGGTTACCCAATACATTTGGAAGAATGGATTGAACGGGATGGACTAAATTGCCTTAAAATTAAACTTCGGGGGAATGATTCTCATTGGGATTATGCACGATTGGTCGCAATTGGAAAGATTGCGAAAGAAATGAATGTAGACTACCTGACAACCGATTTTAATTGTACTGTAACTGATCCTCATTACGTGAATCAGATTCTCGATCAATTAAAAATCAAAGATTCTAAGACCTGGGATAAAATTATTTATGTGGAGCAACCCTTTCCCTATGATTTAGAAAAGTACGGAATTAAAGTACATTCTCTATCGAAAAGAAAACCTCTTTTTATGGATGAAAGTGCACATGACTGGAAGCATGTAAGACTGGGTTTGGAATTGGGGTGGACAGGAGTCGCTCTCAAGACATGCAAAACACAAACGGGAGCTCTTCTTTCACTCTGCTGGGCAAAAGCACATGGAATGGATTTGATGGTTCAGGATTTAACTAATCCAATGCTTGCTCAAATTCCGCATGTATTACTCGGTGCACATGCAGGGACTATCATGGGAGTGGAAAGTAATGGAATGCAATTTTATCCAGAGGCGTCGAAAAAAGAGGCGTTAATTCATCCTGGTATTTATGAGCGAAGAAATGGCATGCTTGATCTATCCACGATAAAGGGTCCTGGGTTTGGCTATCAAATGGAGTTGGGATAACTTGGGTAAATCTTTTTTTTAAATATTCTCAAACTTATAATTCAAATTAAGTTCCCTTTATTTATACTAAGCAATGGCTCAGATTGGTAATATAAAAAAGTTACCTTTTTTCGAAAAACTAATTCTTCGATGGTATACTCAAAGTGAGGGCAGAGTGCTTTTAGAGTCTTATTTGCTCTGTAGTCTTATACCCGTAATTCTGTATATTTTGCCTGAATGGGCAATGGTGAGCGATGGTCGTGTTCATCGCAATGGTTTAGTGGATTACAGCATGGGACTGGGGGCAATATTTCTAGCACCTATTTTAGAAACAATTTTTATTTTTGTACCTATCTTAGAACTCTGCCGATACTGTAAAGTGAAGACAATATGGACTATTCTCGGATTTGCCCTATTTTTTGAACTGCTTCATACTCAACGAGGATTTTGGGGACATCTTATTCTTTATCCGACAATGATAAGCATGACCGTTCTCTACCTTTCAATGAGAGGAAAGTCTTTTTTACACGCCCTGCTTTTTACTGGAGCAGTACACGAATTTTATAACTTCACTGTAGTGATGGCGAGTCCGATGACCTACGACAAATTTTTCTATTAATTCCCTAAAAAATGACTAGGTGCAGTGTGTGGGCTTATACTAAGTGTGTGCAAGCTTGCCGTTCGATTCAATTTCTCGCATCACATTTTGAATTTCGGATCGGAACTCGTTTAACTTTGTCTTGGATAAATTAATTTTGTCATGGGCTGCTTTTTGCAACTCATCGCAAATATCAGTTAAGCGATCACTCCATTTTTCGAGGGAGGAGAGAGTCTGATCGATCAATTCACTTGAAGAAGTAGTGGCTTGTTGGATAAGGGAAATTTGGTCAGTCAATTGTCGCTTTGTTTCGCGAGTTTCAGCTAGAAGTATTCTTTCACCTGCAACACGTTTCAAATCTCCAGTTAAACCGAATTTAGAGAGAAACCAAATAATCCATTTTGATGGGTCGAGCTGCCAAGGCTTTACGCCATTTCGGTAATCCCATTGAAATTCATGGTGATAATTATGATATCCTTCCCCCATTGTGAAGATTGCGGCAATCCAACTGTCCCGTGCACTATGGCTTGTTGAGTAAGGACGCTCGCCAATCATATGGCATAGTGAGTTGATGCAAAATGTGGCATGTTGAACCATTACTACCCGTGCGACACCGGGTATTAGTAATCCACCTAGAGCACCTGCCATCGGGCTAATATTACCTGTGGAGACTGCATAAACATACCCGATGATCGTGGGTAAGATAAAACTCATGAAAAATGCAATCCCATGAACCCATTTGTCCTGCCACATGACAAGACGATCTTTTTTAAGATCTTGTACATTGTTGATTGGATTGTCCGGTTTGAGCTTAAACATAAGCCATCCCATGTGAGCCCAGAAAAATCCTTTGCTTATATCGTAGGGGTCATCATCAGTATCAACATGTTTGTGGTGTTTCCTATGTTCGGAACTCCACCATAGGGCAGAATTTTCAAAAGCAGCGGCCCCGAAAAGAAGTACAAACAATTTGACTGGCCATTTTGCCTTGAAGGCTTTGTGAGAAAATAAGCGGTGATACCCCACGGTGATACTCAATCCGGTGGCGGGATAGTAAAACATAAAAACCCCAAAAATAAACCAGTCCCACCCAAAAAAATAAAAGTAAGCCGGTACCGCAGTGAAAGTAAGAATGGCTGTAATAATTAAAAAACTACTAGTTACCCACTCAACTCGATTGAAAGGAATGTTTTTGAACATTGTTTTAATCTATTGGTGAATCCTCAAATTACGAATTCTTTTTTCGGCAGTAAGAAGATTCAATCAATGAATTTTATATCTTGGACCGATGGGCTTTGACATAAAAGGAAAATTTTCAAAGTATTTACATTTTAAACTCTCACTTATTTCATGAAAGATTTAGCTCATTTCCTTGTTTGTATTTTAACGCTTTCAGTATCTTCACTGTTTCTTTGTGCAGATGACTCGAAAATTCTTACCTTGAAGGGTAAAAGTGGCCCAGGGAATGGAAAAACGATTGTCCTGGTTTCTGGCGATGAAGAGTATAGAACTGAGGAAAGTATGCCCATGTTGGCTAAAATTCTTGCCGAAAAGCATGGCTTTACTTGCAAGGTTCTTTTTGCATGGGATAAAGCTGGCAAATATATTGATCCCAATAATCAGCAGGGTGTGGTTGGCTGGAATCACCTCGAATCCGCGGATCTCATGTTAATTGGTACGCGATTTCGCAAACCCAATCAGAATGATGCGGTGCATATTACGAATTTTCTAAATGCAGGGAAAGCGATTGTTGGAATTCGTACTTCCACTCATGCATTTAATGGAGGAGAAAAATTGGGAGGTAAAATTTCTTACAGTCAGTTCGGACCACTGATCATGGGAGAAGGCTGGGTGAGTCACCATGGCAAGCACAAGGGCGAAGGTGCACGTGGAATGGTTGAGACTAAAAATGCCGCACATCCAATTTTAAATGGAGTAACCGATGTATTTGGTCCCTCTGATGTATATGGCATTAATCGCTTAAATGAAAAAGATACCATTCTTTTGCGGGGAGCAGTAACTAAAACACTTGCACCAAACTCTTCTTTTGTGGATGCGAAGAATGATCCGATGCAACCACTGGCATGGCTTCATCCGTACACCGCTCCCAATGGAAAGAACGGCACCACATTCTGCACCACTATGGGGGCATCAGTTGACTTGGTTAGCGAAGATTTAAGGCGATTGCTGGTGAACTCGGTTTATCATCTTACCGGGTTAAAAGTTCCTGTTAACGCGGATGTAGATTATGTGGATCCTTTTTATCCCTCTTTTTATGGATTTATAAGGGATAAAAAGTATTGGTCGGGCCAAGACATGCAAGCAAAAGACTATGGCCTAGGTAAGACTCCTCATGCACCGGATCCCCAAGGCTCTCCTAGTTGGTCATTTCGTGATACCCCGAAAAAGAAGTAAGTTTTATTCTACCTCTTTATTTTTATTTACGATTTCATTCTTTGCCTGTTTTGCCAGTTTACGATACCGGATTGCTTCCTGTAAATATACCATTCGTAAGTTATGCCCGCCGAGCTTGCTGTAGTTACGAAATCCGGGGTTAGAATAAGCAGGGCTTAAATTCTGGGCATCAGCAAGTGCCTGATAGGACCTTGCTCTTGTCTCATATCTTTTTACACGAATTTCAGCAGATTCATTGCTTGTCTTGGGCGATTGATTAATGGATGAGGTGCAACCATTGTGGAGAAAAAATAATCCAATGCAAAGAATGACTTGAAAGGCTCTTTTCACTGAGTTGTAATGCCGGCTTGAATTAATTTCTCTTTTACCTGTTCGACTGACATTCCTGCTGTGGGAATTGGAAACCCCAGTGTGTCTCCATTGGGAGTAAAACCATCCCCATTGGTATCAACGAAGATTGGGTTGTGATAGGCACAGGGTTTGTTCGTTCCTTGACCGCTATTTCCATATCCTGTTTTAAGATTTAATTCTTCGCCATAGGCTACTACGATTAAGTGGGCATCATGGGAAAGCTCGATTGTTAATAATTGATCGAATTTGACTACTTCATCCTTAAACCAATGGGGGTGTGTTTTTCGAGTGTAATTATACTTGGTGGACTGTCTTCCATTGATCAAAATTTGGACGCGATTAATGTCGATCCAGGAGGAGCATTGCACCCGGACATTTAATTGAATTGAATCATTTGCTCGGGCAAGGCCTCCGGGCAGGATTCCATCCTGAGTTTCCACTTCCAAAAAGGGGCCGGTGGTGAGCATCATTTGCCCCGCTTTCGCTCGACGACTTATTTCTTCCCAATCAATCTCTTGGGGGTTATCAGTGGAACTGGGAATATAGGTCCTCCATCCACCCACCCCATTTCCAAAAACAGTATGGGCATCACTTACAGCAATTCCCCAAACCCTTCTCCCTTGGTTGAGCATTTGAAGCCAGACAAATTCACGAATTATGGAAACTTGTTCCCTGCTTGCCCTTCGGGTAATCTGGTAGGGTGCCCGTCCCAAAATTTCCGAGGCTCGGTAATTTTGTGTTTCAATTGCGTCGATCAGTGAAACGATGCCCTCAAACCCATTGTCTGAATGTCCATCTTTGTTTCGGTCATTAAAATTTTCGACCATATCCGGATGGTTAATGTGAATCCATCGATTTTTCTTGTGACCGTGGTGATCGCGCAGATTGATTGCATTAATCCGAGGGTCCTTTACCCACTTTGGGGAACCGTTATCCTGAAGGTAAGGACTCGGAGTGATCGGGAATGCGTTCAGGTGTGCTCCTGAACCGGTGAGTTCGATCCCGGGGACAGTTGAAATCTCTTTTGTCAGTTTTAACTCTTCTATGTGGGGTTGCCAGTCGTATACTCGGTTATGCTCGGTAGTGGGAGCGAATTCGATGTGTTCGGCGGCCAGGTTGATGATTCGATCATTTGTCCCACACACATTGTCTCCACTCGGAGTGGAGTGGTTGTGAAAGTCAGTGCTTACCCACCCCTTTGTGTTTACTGTTCGTTTAAGTTTGGTTGAAAAAGGCAACGTCTCTTGCGGGGAGAGAGTGATTTCTTTTTCGAAATGGTCGAATTCAATTCCGCGGGTCACAATAATTCGATAGGAACCAGGATTCAGGGCGATTGAGAAAGTACCGGTTTCCGAATGGTATTGATTGTTACATCCATGGGCACGATCAACGGGGCCGAGTTGAGGGTCGCTGGTTTCTCCCAGCCCGATCAATTGAACTTTGCAGGGTATGTCTTCCCCGCTTTCATTAGTGATGCTAAAATCAATTTTCGATGCCGGCTTCATTGTGCAATTTTTTCGTACTCCACTCTCTTGTACATCGATGGAAAATGATTGGTTTACCCTGCCATGATCTAGGATCGTGACCATCCATTTTCCAATGGGTAATTGAGTTGATATTTTACCACTTTCATCAGGATACCCCAAAATGGATTGTTCATTTTGGGAAAATTTGAAAGTTGCGGATGAAATTGGCGTTGAGCTGTCTTCCTGAAGTGTGATTTCGACTATTCCAGTTTTACCCATTTTTTGTGCTACCCGACCCAATGCCTGTACTGGAGATGTACCCACTGCGATAAAGCGCTTGATTTCAATTTGGTCTCCGGGATGAAGTGTTTTTGAGCGGGGCGGCAATTTTCCATTTTTGTCCCTATACCAACCATAGGCGTAGCCGGCTTTGTCGGCAGGATCTACAGAGTCCGCCCATTCGATATTCTCGAGTCGGCCAGATTCTCTGAACCGGGTCCACCGATCATCAATGGGTCCGGAAACTTTAATTTTCCCCTCATTACGAATCAGGCTGAGTATATGGATTCCATATTCTCCTTCTTGGATTGTATAAAGGTGTTTTTTAAACAAACCTCCAGATTTTGCTGCGGTGGTTACCACTTCAATTCCATCCCCAGACTCTGTTTTTCGAATGTAGGAAATCTCTCCCTGCTGGCGGGATGGGGAGAAAATGGTAAGTTGGTCATTTTCCGTTCCCCGTAGGCAAAGATCGTAGAGGCATCCAGGGGTCATTCCATTTGCCCCCCAGAAAGCACCCATGTTGGCCTTGCGGTCAGGAGCAGAACTTCCAATTGCACATTCAATCAGTTCATTCCTAAGTACGAAGTCTCCAATGATACCATCCGCTTCTTTACCTTGGGGGAGTTGAGTAACCGTTTCAGGAGAAATTTCAATGATCTCTACTTTTCCAAATTGCGAAAAAATAGGAACGAGGAAAAGAAATAAAAGAGATATTTTTTTCATTGGGGTAATTGTTGAGGGTGAAAAATCCAAATTGTGTGATGAAATTAATTATTACAACCCCTGAAAGTGAATTTTGATTCGTTTGTTCGAATGATCTCTTCTCTGTAATCGTATAATGTGATTACTATTTATTAAAATTATACTGACCCCATTCTAGTTTGTGTTTATGAAACAATATATGTCTCAAAATACAAATATTACCCTTATTCGTCATGGTGAAACCGAATGGAATTTGTGCGGACGTTGGCAGGGGCACGCAGATTCTCCGCTGAGTCCCCGTGGTGTCGCACAGGCAGAAGCACTGGGCCAAAGAATGAAGGGTGAGAAATTCGATTTTTTTTATTCAAGTGACCTCGGTCGTGCCATGCATACATCCGAACTGGTGGGCGGGCCATCCGGTATGGTTGCGGAACAGTATGTCGGATTGCGGGAACGTGATCTTGGAGTGCTGGAGGGTATGAACACCGAGGAGATGAAAGTGAGTCAACCAGATGTTTACTCGTCCTTTCGTAATGATGGCCCGGATTTTCAGGTTCCAAACGGAGAGAGCTTTCGCGAATTTTGCTTACGTTGTTCAGGTGCAATCGAGGAACTTGCGACTAAACATTCGGGAGCGAACATCGCTTTGGTTACTCATGGCGGAGTGTTGGGTGCAATTTTTCGTTATGTTCTCAATCTGCCTTTGGATTCCGATCGTAATTTTGTTCTTCTTAACTGCTCCATTAATCGGATCGAACAGATAGAGGCGGGATGGAATTTGATCAGCTGGGGAGACGTGGCACATTTAAAAGAAATAAGCACTTTAGATGATGGCTGAAGTCAACGACATGGCTCGTCGATTCGCTTGTTCATTTCTCATTCAGTAGTGGGGGGTAGGGCACTACACATTGTTTTTTTACCATATAAAAGAGTAACTGTTGAAGAGAGGGGAATCAATGCTCCTCATTGATGTATTGAATGATTCGTTCATAAGTGCGATATACCAGCGTATGCATTAATGGGTCTGTGAATGTGGTAATTCTCCTCTCTGGTAGTGGGGGCCAAATCGGCTTTATTCAAAAGGGTAAATTTCAATTTTGATTTTATTTTGGCATCCAATCAAAAATTATTGGAGACCGAGAGAAAGCTTTTCCTTGCAGAAAGAAATACTTTTTTCAAGCTGACTCAGTTGATAATTTTGTTGGGCCACTTTCTTTTCTATTCCCTCCGGTGAACTGAAAGGTTTTATTTCCTTTCCTTTTTGGCTGATCAACAAAAAACGCGAAAAGTCTTCCGCTAAAAAAGTAGAATATGGGGGCCAAAAAGTGGGATCCAGATAAGGAAATTCTTTTGCAAATCCTGATATGATTTCTAATTGCATGGGGAGGGAAGGGCACAATCTTTTCCATTCTGAAATAAAAGTGTCCAGGTCTGTACAACCCTCTCCCATAGCGGTCCATTGTACTTTTACCCCTCTTTTACTTTTCCATACCATGGAATCTCTAATACCACTCGATATTGCATAAGGGGCAAGGTTCCGAAGAGTATCAATTGGGTCTTCGAGGGTCCATGTTGCGTTACCCGAATCTAGAGTGGCACCAACATACTCAGTTCCTGCCCGTTCAATTAACTGAACAAGTTCACGGCTATGCAAATCACCTGCATGGTTTTCAACTGCTATTTTTACACCCGCATTTAAGGCCACTGTCTTTACTTTCCTTAAAACTTGTACAGTGCTCGTGATATGGTTCTGTATTCCTCCTTTGCCGTGCCTGTCTTTCATCGTGCCCAGGTAGCAACGGGCCACGCTTGCACCAACCTCTTTTGCGACCCGGATAAGAAGGCGTAAATGCTCTTCGGCGGTTCCATGTTTATCCTTGAAGCTTTTGGAGGTGGGACAAATCCCACCAGTTCCAGTATGAATGACTATGCCCCGGTTTTGAGCTTCCTGTTTAATCTCCTTGAGATAGGAGGAATCCAAAGACTCGTAAACATCAAGGTCGGAAAATAATATCGTGTCTAATTTATGAGAACTTGCAAAATCAAGAAGCCGTGGAGCTTTCCAACCAAGAGCTCGGATTGAAAAATTATCAAATCCAAGTGGAATCGTTGTTGCCGAAGAACTACTTGCACGCAGTGGATTAGGTAGCATGATACTGGAAGCAAGAAGAGATACGGAACCATGGCAGAATTTTCGTCTGGTTTGAAGAGAGTTGAATATTTCCATACTCATAATGGCAATCGATGTGTATGAGATCGGCAAGATTGAAAATGTTGAATTGCGAGATTTTCAATTCTAGGACTTACCCTTTTTACGCGACAAGATTCTTAATCGTAACCGAGGTGTTTTGGGTCCAACTTGACTATAAAGTTGCCCGCTACGATTAAAAAAATGTCAAAAAAACCTAAATATGATTTGCTAAGGTTAAATGTATTAGCATAGGTTATTGGGTATATGAAAGATAGTAAAGAAGCGCAGTTGGAGGAATTTAAGGTGGTTTACGAATTAGAAGGATCTTTGGATCTTGCCACAAAGTATTTTATGGCAACCCAAACAGAGGACGCAAAAAAAATGTTTTCTTTCGTTTGCCAGAAAAATGATATGAATTCAACTGTACAAAGGATAGAGAAATGGAACCGTTGGAGTTCCCAATGGGAAGTACAGGAGGAAGAAGTTTCCTAAAGTTCTCTTTTGGTTTGATATTTTTCCAAAAAAATCGAGCGCGTTACGATTTCATTACTCTTTTTTGCGTTCCTGTATAATCTTATAAAGGTCGATGTGAGTTTATAAAAAATGTGGCAGTCCGTTTGAAAACTCATTCAAATTAGGTTATGTTGTATGTATGAAATCGAATCGAGAACCAAACCTAGAAGAGTTCAAGTTTCATTATCATTTCGAAAATGCGGTGGGCTTTTCTGACAAGTATTTCTTAGCCCATAATCTTGATGAAGCAAAAGAAATGTTTGACTACGCATGTTGTAAAAGACATCTGCACCCACATCTTGACGGAGTTGAAAAATGGAATCGTTGGAAGTCAAGTTGGGAGAAGATAGCAATTCCCGACAAGAAGCACTTTTCCAATTAATTCACGCTTTTGAAGTTTGGACCAAATTCACATCTGATATCTCCTCACCGCTTGTAAATCGATAAGCCCACAAAACTTGGTCGCAGGTAACGCAACCGTCTACACAAACTACATTATTAATTACTTTTGGTTCATCCGCCGGTAGGCAATAGTGTCCCAAGAATATTGGTTTATCATTGTGTAAGTATTCTTGCCCAATTTTTTGGGAATTAATCGCAAAAGATTCAGTAAGTAACTTTTTCGATTTGGGAAAGAAATTCGACCCATTAATTTTGTTTTTTTCACCTTCCCACCACCGAATCCGTGCTTTCTTTCTCTTAATCCCGAATCGATCCAAATAATTTAGTTTGTTTGGAATTGGAACTGTAATTCCCCTCAAGATTATATCGATTGCTTGCCCGAGGTCTGACTGCGAGTCAAAAGTCGATCTGATGAAATTTTCATCTCCTACACTTTGATCTTTAAGTTTCGTAATTGAGGCAAAATGCCATGCAGCATGCACCACTCTTAACTCATGAAATTCTAAAAATAGGGGAAGAGATTGGATCCATGGAATAAATGGTTTGATCGCGGGTTCTACAAGTGTTGGGTCCTTTATAAATTGTTGAATTAAACGAAATTCGTGGTTTCCGAGCACAGCAAAGGCTTGTTCGCTGGAAAGTAATTTTTGCACGATTTTTAGCACTTCAATTGTGTCCGGTCCTCGATTGATTAAATCACCCACAAAAATAATCTTACGACCTAGCGGGTGAACAAAAGTTCCCTTATTTTCTTCGTATCCCAGTATTTGCAATAATTCGATGAGCAAAGAAGGATACCCATGAACATCCCCTATAATATCAAAATTAGCCATTACTTTTGGCATTGTAAATGAGCGGGGAAATACCTAATTTTTGATCAAATTGTTTCATTCTTAGTTTGTAATTTTATTACTAATACAAGCCTGGTATTTGCTCAAATTGATAAATCTAAAATCCCGTACCGGTTAGTTCCTTTTTTTTATCTATACTTTGAATTGGAGTAGTAGATTCATTTCTAATTAAAGAGTCATCGATGTATACTACTTTCTAATTGTTAATTTCAAATGAAATTAGTTTTCGTATTTTCTTGAGTTCAAACTTTATTAGAATAATTTTCTTAGCAATAGTACTTGATACTACTTACTGTAAGGAGACTTTATTGTATTTCATTACTAGATGAGTGAACTGCTTCTGGGGCGTTTTACTTCTCTCGGAAAATACAATCCACTACCCCTTATCTTGTAAATAGTAACTTGTATGTAATGATTTCTTCGGCAATTAGATCTTCTATCCAATCAATCTTTCCAATAATGCAGTCAATCCAACCAACCCAGAATCGATCCTTAAATAATGCTCGATTAACTACTATAAATTTACCCGGAGGAGAAGTTTCCACCCCTGTTTTTATGCCAGTGGGTACACAGGCAACAGTGAAAGGTATTCTCCCTCGTGATCTATCTGATGTGATCGGTGCGTCGATTATTTTAGGAAATACCTATCATTTAAACCTGAGACCCGGAATAGAGGTGATTAGGGAAGCAGGTGGACTTGCACGTTTTATGAATTGGAAGGGTCCTGTCCTCACAGATAGTGGGGGTTTTCAGGTTTTCAGCTTGGCAAAGTTAAGAAAGTTAAGTGATGAAGGAGTTCGATTTAATTCTCATATCGATGGAAGAGAAGTTTTCCTGGGCCCGAAAGAAGCGATCGAAATTCAGGACGCTCTCAAATCAGATATTGCCATGTGTTTGGATGAGTGTCCTCCGGCGGAAGCATCTCGGGGTGAAATATCTCAGGCGGTCGATCGTTCCACAAATTGGGCTCGTTCTTGTAATTCAGCGTGGAAAGAAACAGATGCCATTTCGGAGGGAAGAAAACTCTTTGGAATTGTACAAGGGGGACGTTTTCCAGAACTAAGGAAACGTTCTGCTCTGGAATTACAGGAGGTGGGTTTTGCAGGGTATGCAATTGGGGGAGTAAGTGTGGGTGAATCTGAGGAAGAAATGCTTGAACAAGTATTCTCGACGGTTCACTTTCTCCCCGATGGACTTCCTCGATATGTAATGGGAGTCGGTACTCCCACTCAATTATTACAAATGGTGGGATATGGAATTGATATGTTTGACTGTGTATTGCCAAGTCGAGCTGCGAGGCATGGTACTGCTTACACATCGACGGGTAGTATTAATATAAGAAATGAAAAATTTAAGTTCGATTTCAGTCCATTAGATTCGGAGACAGATTGTTTTGCGTCCCAAAATTTTTCTCGTTCCTATATTCGCCATTTATTTATGGCAAAGGAATCTTTGGGTGGAGTTTTACTCACTTTGCATAATTTGCGTTTTTTTGTAAAACTCATGGAAAATGCCCGGGAGCAAATCAAGGCGGGTACTTTTGCAAAATGGGCAACTGATTGGACCGAGAGATATAACACTAGTTCCGTGTAACAAAAAAGCCGAGGCAATGCTCGGCTTTTTTATTTGAATTGATCGAAAAGTTATTTCTTGGCGGGAGTCTTGAGTTCAGAGTCTTTTGGACCCGCATTCTTAGGTGCTGAACCTTTCCATTCGCATACATATCCCTTCACCTTACCTGAGAAATCAGTGGTGTCGGCCCATTTGCCTGATTTTCCATCAAGAATTAAAAAATTGTATCCGTTAAGAGCGGCAGGTTTATCATCTCCCCAATGCTTAAATTTGAAGGGTTCGCCATTATCCCAAGTCCATTTTCCTTCTTCAAATTCATCTGTGCCACCCAGCCAAACCAAATGATCCTTGGCCATACGACGAACGAATTCATTTTCTTGAACAGTTGAAATTACAACAAGCTCCCCGCCAATATCGTCACATGCAAACTTGGCTTCCCACCAGGTGCTATTGGTATCGAGAAATGCTTTGTAGTGACTGCCTCGAAAGGGAACTGAGTCCTTGGGCGGTTCAACTTTTTCTGCAAAAAGAAAGCTGGTGATTAGAATAGTGAGTGAAGTTATGAATATATTTTTATGTATTGGTGTCATATTATGCTAAATGTAATAAAAAGATGAATGAAGTTTCGCAACAAATTTTGATGAATTTAAAAAAAAACTAAAATGAACTCTCATGCCTTTGGCTTGACTAAACAAAGTGATTAAATCAGCATTATTCCTTTGCTTATGCAAATATTGAGGTCGGGACGTGGCGCAGTCTGGTAGCGCACTACGCTGGGGGTGTAGGGGTCGCAGGTTCAAATCCTGTCGTCCCGACCATTTTTCTCTTTTTTTGAATCTTTTATTATGTCAACGAAGCTGAGAGTCGGTTGGATAGGACTGGGAGTTATGGGATTTTCCATGGCAAAAAATTTGTTAAACCAAGGAATAGAGTTGAGTGTTTATTCCAGAACTAAAGAGAAAGCTATTCCACTGCTTAACTGCGGTGCAAGTTGGGCAGATACTCCAGCCGAACTCACCAGAGAAGTAGATTATTTATTTTCCATGGTTGGCTACCCAGAAGATGTGGAAAGTATTTACTTTGATAATCATGGGGTCTTTTCGAATTTAGGGGGTGGCAAGGTTCTTATTGATATGACAACCTCTAGTCCGTTACTTGCCGAGCGGATTGCAGAAAAGGCAAAAAACTTGGGTTCATCTGCGCTGGACGCACCTGTAAGTGGTGGAGATGTGGGAGCCAAAAAGGGTAGTTTAGCAATTATGTGCGGAGGTGAGCAGGAAATTTATGATCGATGTCTCAATCTTTTGGAAATAATGGGATCTAATATTCAGCTTTTTGGATTAGCTGGATCTGGACAACGAGTTAAAATGAGCAATCAAATACTAATTGCATCCACTATGATTGGCACCGTGGAAGCTTTGTTGTATGCGGAAAAAGCGAATCTCGACCTAAATAAAGTAATTGGATTGATTGGTCAGGGTGCGGCGGGGTGTTGGTCTTTAAATCAATTGGGACCGCGGATGGTTCAGGAAGATTGGGCACCAGGATTTTTTGTTAAACACTTTATTAAAGACATGGGGATTGCACTAGAGGATGCCGGTCGAATGAATCTCAAATTAAAAGGGTTGGAATTAGCCATGTCTTTTTATGAACAGGTCAAGAAAGAGGGTTGCTCGGAAAATGGCACTCAGGTCTTAATGAGAGTATTAAGAGGATTAAACCAACAATAATTTTCAATCGTTAAAAGAATGTTTCCAAATCCTGTGGAATCAGTAGTGTATATCTTTAATTTAATATTATGGTTATTCTAGTAACAGGGGGAGCAGGTTTTTTAGGCAGTCATTTATGTGAGCGTTTGCTGGGGCAAGGCCATGAGGTTTTATGCTTGGACAACTTTTTCACTGGCCGGAGAAAGAATGTTTCTCATTTGATGGCAAATTCGAATTTTGAACTGATTCGCCATGATGTTGTCGACCCATTTAAATTCGAAGTCGATCGGATATACAATTTGGCCTGTCCCGCTTCTCCAGTTCACTATCAATATAATCCGATCAAAACAGTAAAAACTTCTGTGATGGGAGCAATTAACTGTTTGGGTTTAGCAAAGCGAGTAGGGGCCCGAATTCTACAGGCATCCACGTCCGAAGTGTATGGCGATCCGGAAGTCCATCCCCAACCTGAGAGCTATCGGGGCAATGTAAACCCAATTGGGTTAAGAGCATGTTACGACGAGGGAAAACGCTGTGCTGAAACTTTATTTTTTGATTACCATCGCGAGAATAAAGTCGATGTCCGGGTTGTTCGTATATTTAACACATACGGTCCGCGAATGTTAGCAGATGATGGCCGGGTGGTATCGAATTTTATTGTTCAAGCCCTTAAGGGGGAAGATATCACCCTTTACGGAAATGGTTCACAGACCCGTTCGTTTTGCTATATGGATGATTTACTCGAAGCGATGATTCGTACAATGGAGCAGGATCAAACTGTTGGTCCTATTAATATCGGTAATCCGAACGAGTTTACAATTCGGCAACTCGCCGAAACAGTCTTACAAAAAGTCCAATCTAATTCCTCGATTATCGAAATGCCTTTGCCTGCAGATGACCCCACTCAGCGAAAACCAGATATTTCCCTCGCCCAAAAAGTTTTGGATTGGGAACCAAAAATACAACTTGAGGAAGGACTTGATAGTACAATCCCTTACTTCAAGGAACTTCTTGGCGTTTAAATTTTAAACTATGAATCCTCTTTCTCCTTTTAAATCGATTTTGCAAAGCCTAAAGGGCAGAAATCATCGAAAATACATTAAGAAATGTGCGCCTGCTGTTCGCGAAATCAATCGAATTGAAAAGGAGTATCAAAGTTTAAGTGATGAACAACTTCAGGCAAAGACACCGGAGTTAATGGAGAGATTTCAGAAGGGCGAAACTTTGGACGCCTTATTGCCTGAAGCGTTTGCAGTTGTTAAGAACGGTGCCCGGCGACTTTGTGGAAAAACAATTGATGTCTGCGGTCATCCACTTCTATGGGAGATGATTCATTATGACGTTCAGTTAATCGGGGGAATGGCATTGCACGATCGGCATATTGCAGAAATGGCAACGGGGGAAGGAAAGACATTAGTTTCGACTTGTCCCCTTTACCTCAATGCAATCTCAGGAAAAAATTGTCAACTCGTCACAGTGAATGATTATTTGGCCCGTCGGGATTCTCATTGGATGGGTGCTTTATTTGAATTTCTTGGTTTAACGGTGGGCTGTATTCAGAATAATATGCCTTCCGCTGAAAGACGTTTGATGTATGAGAAAAATTTAACTTACGGTACGGCATCGGAATTTGGATTTGACTACTTGCGCGATAATGGAATGGCAACCTGTAAGGATGATCAGGTACAAAAGGACTATTTCTTCTGTATTATTGACGAAGCCGATTCTATTTTGATAGATGAAGCTCGGACTCCATTAATTATTTCTGGACCGATGAGAGAGGACCACCCATTGCCCTTTGGTGAAATGAAGCCCTTGGTCATGAAACTCTTTGACACCCAACTTAAGCAATGTAATCGACTTGCAGAGGAGGCTAAAAAACTGTTTGGCAAAGAGGACCTTTCTGATGAGGAAGCCGATGAGGCGACTGCTAAGATTTACCAGGTTAAAAAAGGAATGCCCACTCATCGCCAATTTATGAGGATGATGGAAAATGCTCAAATTCGAAAGAAATTTGAAAAATTCGATTTGGAGATGAACTCTGATTACAACAAGCAAAGGGCTCATCAATTAAAAGAAGACTTGCATTATGTGATCGATGAAAAAAATCAACAAGCTGATTTGACTGAGATTGGAAGGTCTTTAATCAGCCCAAAAGATCCTAATGGCTTCGTCATTCCAGATTTAGCAACAATTTATGTGGAGATCGATCGTAACTCTGAATCTGATGACGATACCAAGCGGGAAAAAAAGGAAGAAGCAGAAAAAGACTTTCAAGTAAGAAGCGAAAGGATTCATACTGTATCCCAACTGCTACGGGCATTTGGCTTATACGAAAAAGATAAGCAATATGTTGTTCAAGGCGGAAAGGTAATGATTGTGGATGAGAATACAGGTCGCCTTATGCCCGGTCGTCGATGGAGTAATGGACTTCACCAGGCGGTTGAAGCCAAGGAGGGAGTGGCCATTGAAAAAGAAACTAAAACCTATGCCACGATTACTATCCAAAATTACTTTCGGATGTATGACAAACTGGCTGGTATGACTGGAACCGCTGAAACTGAAGCTGGAGAGTTTCATGATATTTACCGCCTCGGTGTAATGGTGATTCCCACACACCGAGATTGTGTACGAAAAGATTTAAATGATTTGATGTTTAAAGGACGTCGCCAGAAATTTAATCAGGTTCTCGAAGACCTGACTGAGGCACATAAAAACGAACAACCCGTCTTAATTGGTACGGCTTCGGTTGAATCTTCTGAAGTATTTAGTCGTATGCTCAAACGTGCCAATATCAGGCATACCGTACTCAATGCAAAATTTCATGAAAGGGAAGCGGAAATTGTTTCACAGGCGGGTCAGCGGGGTGCAGTTACCATTGCTACCAACATGGCTGGACGGGGAACGGATATTAAATTGGGGGAGGGGGTAAAAGAGCTCGGTGGTCTTTTGGTTTTGGGTACTGAAAGGCACGAATCCCGACGAACAGACAGGCAGTTAAGAGGCCGATGTGCTCGTCAGGGAGATCCCGGTGCTTCTCGCTTTTATGTCTCCCTGGAAGATGACCTAATGCGCTTGTTTGCCAACCAAGGAGCTCTTTCCAAGATGCTGGAGAAATCTTTTGGGGATGACGAGGTCTTGGAGCATGGTACCTTAGATTGGTCGATTCAAAATGCGCAAAAGAAAGTGGAGCAACAAAATTACTCAATTCGTAAGAGACTTCTTCAATATGATGACGTCTTAAACAGGCAGCGGGAAATTGTTTATTCCATCCGTAATGACGTGTTGTTGGAGGAGGACCCTGGTAAGATTTTGATCGAGTTGGTAGAGGAAGAAGTAGAGGGAAGAGTTGGTGGGATTCCGCTTACTGAATTTAAAGCAAACCGAGTCGAGGACATGCCCGAAATGGAGTCATTATTGGCCTCTTGGGTGAATGTTACTTTTCCTTTATCAGTTCCATTGGAAGATTTATTCGGGAAGAGTGAGGATGAGGTTAAAACACTGTTACTCGAAAAAATTACCGGTGCCTATGATGGTAAAAGAAAACTAGAGGATCCCGACCAATTACAAAGCTTAGAACGGTATGTAGTGGTCAACGCTGTGGATGTGCATTGGCAGGACCACCTGACAGAAATGGATGAATTGCGTCGAAGCGTGGGATTGCGTGGTTATGGGCAAAAAGATCCTTTAAGCGAGTATAAAAATGAGGCATTTCGTGCCTTTGAAGAGATGATGGTCGCAATGAGGTCAGATGTATGTTCCGGGATGTTTCGTTCCTCGACCAATTTGGCAGCGTTTGAAAATATGCTTTCCAATCTAAGTAATGTGGCAAAAGTTTCCGGTCCGGATACATCTTCGAGCGGTGGATTTGATCGATTTTCGGGTCCGAGACAAGGTAATCCTAATTCAGGGCCAACCGAAGCTCCAGAGATTCCTAAAATTGCGACTCCTGTAGTGCGTGAAACTCCCAAAGTGGGGAGAAATGATCTTTGTCCTTGCGGGAGTGGGAAAAAATACAAGAAGTGTTGCGGAGTAGGAGTTTCTTCCTAACGAAATATTGCCAGCTTAATGAGTGGCGAGGGGGGTAAGAGTTTCCACTGAATTTCCCAATTTTTATTAGCCCTCCACCTTCTGGGACGGTTCGTTTATTGCTTGGGCTCTGCCGCGAGTTGTTGCCAGTTTATTGCACTGATCTGTTCGGGGCGTAAGTGCCGGTCGAGTTTATTAGCCAGTAACCAACGATCGATCTTTTCCTTCACATCTGTGCTTTCCTTTTTGATCAGAGATCCGATCTGCTTTCTCCTTTGTGTAAATATTTTACGGATGAGTGCACGATCTTCCTGGTCGAAGAGAAAGGGTGCTTCTAACCTATCCAGTTGAACGAGCACTGAATCAATTCCAGGTATGGGAAAAAAGCACTGTCTTGAGACTGGATGAGTTTGAATATGGGTAAAGGCAGCCTTGAGAAAAATGGAGAGAGCATTGTACTCTTTTGTTCCGTGGGTAGAATTCATCCGACTTACTGCTTCTTTTTGAAGCATTACCACCATTCGAAATGGAATTCTTTTGGTGTGCAATAAAGACTCCATCCAGGGAGAAGAAATGGCATAGGGCAAATTAGCAACAACTGCGAATTCCTTTATATCACTTGGCAGGTTGGCAAGTGGATACTTGACCGCATCCCCTTGGATGAGATCTAATTGTTGATCTGCAATAAAACGACCTAAAGTTTTTTCCAGATTTTTAACAAGTTCGCGATCAATCTCGACGGCAAATACAGGATGATTATTTGCCAAAATTTGTTTAGTTAATGTTCCCAAGCCCGGACCAATTTCAACCACTGGCATACCTTCAGGTAAATCCGCCATCGCGAGAGATTTACGGACAATATTTCCATCCACTAAGAAATTCTGCCCGAGTTTTTTCTTGGGACTGTGATCTAGCTCATCTAAAATTTTTGAAGTTTCTGTGGGCGAAAGTGGCATAATTTCAAGGGCGGGAATTAAAAGATTAATCTCGTTGTTTCATCTGATGGATTAGCCCCTCGACATCATCAGATCTCATCAGTGCTTCACCACATAATACTGCGTCCGCTCCGCACTCTCGAACTTGCCACGCATCTTCGGGCTCAAAGATTCCACTTTCACTTACTTTAATAATTCCATCAGGAATTTGTGGGATTAATTTCTCAGATATTTCTAGATCAGTTACAAAACGGGTAAGGTCTCGATTATTTACCCCTAGGATTTTGGGGTCATGTCTGAGTGATTTTGTAAGTTCTTCTTCTTCGTGTATTTCATAAAGGCAATCCAATCCACTTACATCCGCTGCTTCACGCAGTACTTTTAATTCATCGTCTGATAATGCACGAACAATTAATAGAATGGCACTCGCTCCTGCCTCAAGTGCTTCGAGTACTTGGATCGGGTGTACCATAAAATCTTTTCGCAAGGTTGGAATTCCACGTTGGTGATTTTGAAGGAAATCATTCACTTCCCACAAATCTTCAAGTTGACCGCCAAAATATTTCATATCAGTCAAGATTGATAGGGCATCTGCATCCGCATTGAGATAAGTGCGACCCTGTTCCACCGCAGAGATATCCTCTGCAATATCTCCCGCAGATGGAGATTTCCTTTTGATTTCCGCAATAACTGAAAGCTCGTCCTGGGCGAGTGAATCATAAAAAGAAAAATCTTTTTTCATCCGCTTCCCTAATTGCTCCAGTTCATTCAATTTAACTGGACGAATACGAGAAGAAACTTCCTTTCGTTTCCATTCCATAATTTCGGCTAATTTATCCATTTAATTGAGAAGTTATTTTTATTTTGAGTTGAGTTTGAATTGCCATGTATTGTAACTCCTACAGAATGCGCGAGAGTGAGCGAAATTCAACGACTAAGACAAATTGTTACACAACTTCGGGCGCCAGATGGTTGTCCATGGGACAGGGAACAGACCCACCAATCCCTTCTCCGGTGTCTAGTGGAGGAGGTTTCTGAGGTTTTGGAAGCAGTGGATAATAATGATTTTGAATTAATGGAGGAGGAACTGGGAGATTTATTATTACAAGTCGTCATGCATGCCTGTTTAGCAGAGGAACAAAACCATTTTGATTTTGAGGATGTTGCCCGGGGGATTTCTGATAAATTGATTCGTCGACACCCTCATGTTTTTGGAGAGAAAGCAGAAACGGTCGATACCTCAGGTGAAGTCATAGATCGATGGGAATTAATCAAAGCAGAAGAGAAAAAAAAGAAGTTTGGTGAGAATGCAAAAATAAGTATTTTTAAGAATCTTCCTCCTCGATTACCGGCTTTGCTTTTTGCGAATGATATTTACAAAAGAGTGGCCAAAAATGGACTGGAGGAAAAAGGGGAATGGGAAGAGAATAATTCCACTGGATCTACCCAAGAACTAAATGAGGAACTGGCAGGGAAAGCTCTTTTTGAATTGGTCGCTGCATGTCAGAAATCTGGGATCGATCCTGAATTAGCCCTTCGGAAATTTTCATCCGCTCAGGTGAAAAAACTGGAAGATTAATCGGACTATTTAGGCTTTTATACCGATGAAAGATCGCGTGGAAGAGATCGTATTGAGCGAACTTGATCCCAATTTCAAGATTTCTTGCTTAATTCGTAAGTCCAATCGTGCTCGAAGAATTAATTTACGCATTCGTTCCAGAGAAACAGCAGTCCTTACCCTTCCTCGTTGGACTTCGTATCGAGAAGGGTTGTCCTTTCTCTCTAATCAAAAAAAATGGTTGGAACAGAAAATCAAAACCTTTCCGGTTACTCAAAAACTAAGCGAGTACTTTATTGAAGGAGGACAGATTTGGATCAACAAAAGCCCCATTTTTCTTTCCTGGTCAGTAAATAATGACCGAAAGAAAGTATTTTCTGAGGTCTTGGAGGATGCCCTTCAACTTGATTTACCAACTACCGATACCATTGAGAACTATTTATTTAAATTCTTACGAGAATTAGCCCGTGAGAATTTAAAGTCGCGCCTTTTTACCCTTGCTGCAAAAGCAGAGTTAAATTGCGAGAATGTAAGGATTGGAAACCAGAGAAGTCGTTGGGGGTCTTGTTCTGCGAGGAGTACGATCTCATTAAATTGGAGGTTGATTTTGTTACCATACGAAATCGCGGATTATGTTATTTTTCATGAACTTGCCCACTTAAAACACCTAAATCATTCCCTTCAGTTTTGGGAATATTTGGAGTATATATGTCCGAATTCAAGAGTGTACGATAAGGAATTACTTAAAGCTGGGAAAAACGTGATTCGGTTGGGGCATATCGATTAACAGTGAACTGCTGAACGGATCTATCTTACCCGACCTAATTCCCAGGCTGTTTTCCCGCCCAATGAACGTAGAAAGGGTAGTGCATCTCCAGTTTCTTCGGCCACATCAACTGGAGTAATTCCATCTGGGCCGTAACGGGAATTAACATCCAAGTTGTAGGATAATGCTTTTTGAACAAGGCTTCTTTTTCCAGAGAATGCAGCCCCATGCATCAAATTATATCCATCTTTTGCAGAAATATGAGGATTAGCATTTTGTGAAAGTAGGAATTCGACGATGTCTTCTTTGCCCGAAACCATTGCAACTAACAAGGGAGTGGCGCCAAAGGCGTCTTTTACATTGATCGAGTAACCATTATTAAGAAGCTTTTTAACCTGCTTCATATCGCCTAAACCAGCTGCCACATGTAATGGGTTTTGGTTATCAACTCCAATTTCTTCAAGTAAAGTAACAATTCCTTCATGTCCACCGGCAGCAGCCAGGTCGATAAAATTGGTACCGTGAATATCCTTCGCATGCGGGTCGGCTGAAAGAGCAAATAAAATCTCAAGCATTTCTTTTTCTCCACGAAGTGCCGCAGTCATGCCGGGTGTTTCTCCTTCATCTGTCTTAGCATCTACTTCTGCACCATCTTCGAGGAGTAATTCAAGGACTTGAATATTTCTTCCCCAGGCGGCACTATGCAGGGGGGTGGATTGATGCCTTCCACGTATGTTCGGATTACCACCATTGTTGAGTAGGTAATCTACAATTCGAGCATTTCCTTTGTATGCCGCATAATGAATAGGGCTGTGACCAAAACGGTCGGTTGCATTAATTAATGAACCTTGTTGTACCGCTTGGATCACTAAGTTGAGGTCATTTTGAGCAATTGCCTGAAAAATGGATTGATTGGCTTGGTCAATTATCGCCTGACCTGCATGCTTGAATATGACTTCCCATCCCGAACGGTTTGCATCCAATAATTTAACATGGGTGATTAACTCACCGTCGATTATTTTACTCGAAATTCGGCTAAAGTCATCGGCGATATTTAAAAGTTTTAATTGAGGATAGCTTAGTGACGAGTGTTTACGAATTGATTGATTTGCCTGAACCACATTCAGGTCGAGTGCAAAGGAATGTTGATTGAGAAATCTTTTCCGGTTTTTTGAAAGCGGTACTATCGGTTTACTTTTTTCAATTTCACGAAGGTAATTAGTACTGGTAATCCAAAACTGATCTACCTGGTCGACCAGGTGGAGTTGATTAATGTTCAGTAGTGAGCGTATTGAATTAGATGAATTCAGTCCGGATAACAGTTGCTTAAGGGCAAGTTGTTGATCGATCCCCATTCCAAAAAGTAATACAGGAGAGATTGCGGGAGATAATTCTCCCTTCGGACTGTATTTAATTTGTTTGTTAAAGTGCCCTCCAGCGAAGATGAAATCTCCATTTGGGGTGGTAAGGAGTTCAGTAGGAGTGGAATTGAATCCAGGAAGTTTAACCTCTTTATTAATTTTTCCCTCACTCAGGATTTGTAGTAATTGATCCACTGCAAATATGGTTGCCTGCTGGACTTGCTTGGTGGGAACACTGAGACGGACAACGAGAGGAGAATCACCAGGAACTTGATCAAGCATTCCGATTTCTCGGATCGGTTTAGAATGATCATTGGTTGCTATTGAATACTCTAGAGTGGTGATCTTAACGGAGTCTTTGTTTGAAATTACGTGCATGCCAAACTGTCTGGTAAAAAAGGGATCCAATAAAGGAAGTAACTTTTTCCATTGATCATCAGGCCAGTTTTCTTGGACCACATTTGCCAATCCAGACCCATCTAAATAAAGGGAGATTTCACTTGGACGGGAGAAGTGTTTGGTAAGAGATTCAGGAAATTGATCCTCTTTGTTTTTGTTCGAAATCGATCGTGAAAGTTTATCTAGTTCAATATTGGAAGAATCTGAGTCACGAATGATCGGACCCACGCCGACGATGTAAAATACTTTACCCTTTCGTCCAAATTCGATCGGGAGTCCATTTTTTCGATATCGTATGCTTTTTCCCTTCCGTTTCTCAAAATCCATAGATTCTGCGAAATTTGCAATAAATTGATCTGCTTTTTTGGTGTCTCCAACGGTGGATACCAGTCCAAAGGAGAGGGGGTTCTTTTGGGAAGGGGTTGTGCGAACAAAAAACTGAACTGGGATGCCGAAGTTAAATCCATAATGTTCGCCCTCCAGTAGAAGACTTTTTAATTGTGGTGTTGAAAGGCTTAATACGTCGATGATTGGAGCCCATACTAGACTTTTTCTCACCTTTGACTTATTCAAAATGGCCTCTATATCAACAGAAAATACGAGAAATGAATCCTTCGGCACCTGACTGATGGAAGCGGGCAGTGCATTTAAAGGACGAGCAGAATATATAACGCTCCCTAGAATAAAGAGGGTTACAAATGTGCGTTTTAATAAAATGGAAATTGTCATAGACATAACTTCAAAGTACTTTGCGTTACGAAAGGGTCAAATTATCTTTCCATTTTTCTAATTGTTATTTTCAATGATCAATATTTTATATTTATGTTTACCGGAATAGTAGAAAATGTCGGGCGGGTAATTTCGTTCGAAGAAAAGAAAGAATCTTGGCTTCTTAAGCTTGATATTCCATTTGATGGATCGGATGGGATGGAGGCAGGTGCTAGTCTTTCTGTAAACGGTTGCTGCTTAACCTTTCGTGCAGATTCGAGCGGGGTAGGATCCTTTGATTTATTAGACGAAACTTTGGAAAGAACGAACCTCGGTAATTTGCAGGATGGGCATCTCGTAAATTTGGAACGTTCAATGCCAGCCAATGGTAGGGTGGGTGGACATTTTGTGACCGGTCATATTGATGCGTGCGGAGAGATTGAAATTTTTGAAGAACGTGGAAAAAACTTATACCTCCAAATCAAAGTACCTCCCACTCACAAGCAGTACTTAGTAGATAAAGGATGTATTGCGGTAGACGGATGTTCTCTTACTGTTTGTGATGTAACGGGAGATTCATTTGCTGTTTGGTTAATTCCACACACTCTTGGAAAGACAAATTTAATGAGTCGTCAACCTGGAGATCGGCTTAATCTTGAATTTGATTTACTCGCCAAGTATGTCGAGAAACTTGCTGCATCTTCAATCGAGCAATTATCTTGATGAATATTCCAGAAGCCAGTTTTGCTTTGCTTGAAGAACTCAAGCGTATGCGCGAAGAAGGAGTGCGTGAAATTTATCTTGAGGAGGAGACACTCACGCAGTTGGAAAAGAAGTTGGAACCGCTGATACCAGAACGTCCAGCTTCTCCTTTGAATAAGCCTACGCAAAAAAAAGCAGTAGATGTACCAACTTCCCGAAACAATCCCGCTAGACAGGAAACCACTTCGGTGGATACCGCTGAATCCACCCCGGCTATTGCCTCACAAGCTCCCCCGAAAACGATTACGGTAGAAGGTGCTGGTGTGTCAGGAGATAATGACGCAAAGTTTGCAACCCCGCCCAGCTTTACACTGCCCGAGGGTGATAAAAGAACAAAATGGAAATGGTTAGAAAAAGAAGTCAATAATTGCCCAATTTCAAATTCTGAAATTAATCCTGACGGTCAAATAATTTTTGGGAGGGGCGATCTTGATGCAGAATTATTTTTTTGTGGAGAATCTCCAAACGATGAGGATGAAAAGGCAGGTTCTGCCTTTGGAGGACCGGCGGGGGAATTGCTGGGTAAAATTATTGAAGCGATGGGTTTTCCGGTGCCTTCTGTTTATATTTCCAATATTTTACATTGGAAACCTAAGCATGACCTTGCTTTTGGACATCGTCCACCCAGTCAAGCTGAACTTCAATTTGCAATGCCCTATCTAAAAGCTCAATTAGAGATTGTTCAGCCCAAAGTGATTATTTCTCTTGGTAAAATCGCAACAGATGGATTTCTTGGTTTCGACTCAAAAAGAAGATTGGGAGATGTTCGTGGAAACTGGAATGAATATGAAGGTATTCCCCTCATGGTTACCTATCACCCATCTTACCTGCTTCATAATCCAAGTAAATCGGGAAAAAGAAAAGTATGGGAGGATATGTTAAAAGTGATGGAAAAGGTAGAAGTTTCGATAAGTGAAAAACAACAGGGATTTTTCCTTTAATTAATCGAAGTTCAGATATTTTAATGTCTTTTCGCAAAGCTCTATTAGTGATGGGGGGAGAACCGCCCTCAGAAGAAAGTCTACTTTGGCGCCGGGAGGAGGCAGATATTTCTATCGCGGTTGACGCCGGATGGTTATCCTTTCGTCATGCGGATATTTTCCCCGATGTGTTAATCGGGGATTTAGATAGTTGGGGAGGGGAGGAGACTAGAGATGATATTCCACAGGAGGTCGAACTCATCGAGGTAAATGAGCAGGATAGAACTGATTTTCAAAAAGCACTCGATTACCTGAAAAAATATCCGGATATAACGGAAATCATTATTCTTGGTGGATTAGGGAATCGTACTGATCATTTGTTCGCCAATTTTCTAATCGCCTGTTCGGTAGACTCTGACCTAATCATTATTTTTGATTCTGAAAAAGAGTGGATTCGTCGGGTAACTTCAAATACAAAATTAAAGATTATCGGACAAGAGGGTGCGACAGTTAGTCTGCTCCCCATTACTTGTTGCAACTCTGTAAAAACTGCTGGATTGAAGTGGGAAATTGAAAACCAAGTGCTATCTGGCGTGGAATCATTTAGTCAAAGCAATATGTGTATTCTGAATGAGGTTTGGGTTTCCGTTGAGTCAGGAAGTTTATTAGTAATTTTACAAAAATAATATCTCCCGTTCTTTCAAGCTTGTAGCCTTTTTCAAATGTCACTTTGTACCATGAGAGTGAGGTTTGAAAATCACCTGTGATCTATTTTCCGACCATGCACAAAAAAGCCCTCTTGAAAGAGGGTTTTTTGGTAAAGTTAAAGTGGAAACTACTTGTATTGAGGGAGAAGATCTTGTTCCATCGCTGCTTTGAAGTATTTCTCAGGATCTTTTTTCCAACGACGTTGAGCACTAGATGACCACAGATAGATCGTTTTTCCTTTGTATTCAACTGTTTTGGAATTTGGATTGATTACACGCTCCGGGTAGATGGGACAAAACTTTTGATCGAGCAACTTTACTTTATCTACTCCCAGTTTCTTTTGTTCGTCTGAACTGAAGAGTTTTGCAAGTACAGGTAGGGCTTTTAAGTAGTAGGCTTGATTCGAGTCGAACGCCTTGACGCAAGAACCACAGCAAAAATAAACCTTTTTTCCAAGAACTTCCGAAAATTCTTCGGTATCAATTTCATCTCCTGCCATGAGAGCACAAGTTTCTTGTTCAGCAAAGAGGCTGTTCGCGAGGAAAAGGGCAATAAGTAGAGTTGTAATATTTTTCATATACTTAACTAATGTCCTAAAAGTGAAATTTTATCAAGACTTTCGGAAGGTTTTCCCAAAAATATTTGATTAATCAATTTGACCTTTTGATGAAAATACTTGTGCATTGATATTGTTACCCATTTTGTAATGAATTCGGAAGATATAGAAAAGTATAGTGCAAAACTGTCAAAGTTAAGTCTTGAGATTGAGGATTACCTCAAGAAGAGTGAGGATTCTGCGTCCGCGGTCGAGCCCGATAATGCACTGGGTCGCTTATCTCGTATGGAAGCGATGCAAGATCAACAGATGGTGTTGGAGTTACGAAGGCGTAAAAAGAGGCAACTGTTGGACGTCGAAAACGCAATCAAGCGGATAGAACAGGAGAGCTTTGGATCCTGTATGTTTTGTGGTCAATCGATCTCACCGGATCGACTCGATGCCTTTCCGGAAGTTCAAATATGTGTGAATTGTGCGTAAATATTTAATTCGATAAAGGATTAAAAACTAATCCTTTATTTTCTATTCGTTTCAATTAATTCTCACTTTTTGAGTACAACTGACCTGGGGGACCAAGGTTGGTTATAGGCTCTTCATATCTATCACAAAACGGTATTTTACATCACTCTTTACTAGTCTTTTATAGGCAGCATTAATGTCGTTCATTTGAATCATCTCTACTTCTGAGACAATTTGTTTTTCTCCACAGAAATTCAACATCTCTTGTGTTTCTTTAATTCCGCCAATTAAGGAGCCAGCTAAGGTTTTTCTACCAAAAACAAGTTGCCCTACATTAATACTGAAAGTTTCTGGTGCACCCACTACGCACATAGTTCCGTCCACCTTTAATAAATCCATGTAGGGATCAAATGAGTGATTTACGGGAATCGTATTGAGAATGAAATCAAATTGTCCCAGTTCTTTTTCCATCGCATCCGGATCCGTTGAAATTAAAACCTCATCGGCACCCAAACTTTTTGCATCAGTTCCTTTTCCTGGCGAGGTTGTTATCATTACAGTATGGGCACCAAGAGCATGGGAAAATTTTACCCCCATATGGCCTAGCCCTCCAAGGCCCACGATACCTACTTTCTTGCCCGGGCCCACATTCCAATGTTTTAATGGGGAATAAGTGGTTATACCCGCACAGAGGAGGGGGGCAGTTGCTTTTAAATCAAGGCTATTGGGCATGGAAAGTATAAAGCTTTCATCGGCGACAATACTTTTTGAATATCCTCCAAATGTAAATCCGCCTGGATCCTCAGTCGGGCTATTGTATGTCGCCGTAAATCCATTCAAGCAATATTGTTCCTCTCCACTGATACAAGATTGGCACTCTCCGCAGGATTTAACCATGCATCCAATCGCGGCAACATCGCCGACTTTAAATTGTTTCACATCAGTTCCAACCTCTGAAACCCGTCCCACAATCTCGTGGCCAGGTACGACCGGGTATTCGCTCATGCCCCAATCATTGTTTACAAAATGAAGGTCGGTGTGACATACACCACAGTAATCGATTTCAATTTGTACATCATTGGATGCAACTAAGCGACGTTGAATGGGATAAGATTCTAAAGGAGATTTTGCATTGTGAGATGCGTATGCGTCTATTGTTTTCATATTTTAAATCTATAGATTTTAAAAGTTGTAGTGTTTAATTTTTGAGTATCCTGTTACTCGAAGTTAAATCCTGAGACTTTGCAATACAAGTCTAGTATGAGATTAATCAAATGAGTCATTCTCGATTCCAATCCTTGACCTTAATCTATTCCCTCATTCATAATTATAGGATGAAAAAATTGATTATTTGTATATTTATCTTTTGGGGTCTTGCAGGGTGTAGTCAAGAGGAGGAGCCAATCCCGACTTTTCCAAAAATCGATAATCCTCTCGATCGGGAAGATAACCTAAAATCAACAAGTAAGGAGGCGGTCGATTTTTCAGAAATTAGCATTACCATCGAGAACGAAATAGAGATAATAAGACTTTCGACTAATGGAGAACGATACAACGGTTGGGTCAAAAAAAGTTATGAAAATGGAAAACTAGGATATCTTTTTCATTCCCAAAATGGAATGCAGGATGGATTATATACCGCATGGTATAGAAATGGAAAAAAAATGGTCGAGCGGACCTGGAAGAATGGAATGCGGAATGGACCCTTTAAGTTATGGACAGATGCAGGAATTTTAGACTCTCGTGGATTTAATCAAAATAATTTGAGGGATGGGCTTTTCGAAGAGTTTTATGCGGTCGGTAAAATAAAATCCAAGATCGAATATAGTAAAGGAAGGATACAAACCTTTTTAAGATGGAAACCAGACGGTACAAAATGCCCAGACACCCTCGTTAAGGCCGGAACTGGGTTAGTGATTCATTACAAAGAGGATGGCACGGTTGATTCAAATGAATCTTATTTAGATGGAGAGTATGATTACGGATATCCTTCAGATATAAATGAAACTTCTTTGAATACGGAAGACAAAGATAGTAATCCGATTAATTTAAATACTTCCCAAGCTGAAGTGTCTGAGGATGAAGTACCTGTGATCGAGTAAATTCATTCGGACACTTTTATTTTTCCTTTTTATCAAGAACCGGATCAAACCAAGCGGGAATAATTTCTAAATCCGCTTTCTCTCCGATACAGTAAACAACATCACCCACTTCTAAAACCGTATCCGCTAGTCGGTGTAAAATAAGTTCTTCTTCCCTCTTAATTGCGATTACCAAAACGCCTGTCTTTTCAGCAATTTTAAGTTCTTTCGGGGACTTCGATTCTGCTCTGCTTCCGGCAATGAGGAGAATATTCTCTACGGTTAAGTCCTTCAGTTCTTCGTGGTCACGAATCGGAAGTGCATCTTCTTTAAATTCCCGGTCCGAGTGCATGGTTTGTGAACGGGCATGATCAATTTCGCGGATAATCAAATTTCGGGGAACTTCCAATTTTCTAAGAACACGGGAGAGAACTTCTAATCCCCCCTCGACCTCGCAGGCAACTACACCAGCGGGCTTGAATTTGTTAAAATCTTCTACCCCTATCATGTATTGCGTTCGTACAAAGATTGGAACATTCACTTGCAGTCGATCAATCGTAGCTAATACCCGTTCGGTTGCTCCATGATCGTTAATCATAACCACAACGGCACGTGCAGATTCAAGGTGAGCATGTCCAAGTGCTTCCTCACTGGTTGCATCGGCGTAATAGACAGGATCTCCCCGCCCCCGTCCTCGCGAGACATTATCGGAGTTCATTTCCAAAACAACTGTTTCGATTGATAATGTTCGCAGACTTGCTGTCAAAAGTTCCCCAGAAATTCCATATCCGATGATAATGACATGGTCATTGTGACCCACTGTTTTCTGCTTCAGATCTTCCGCACTCTTCGTTCGCAATAACTTCGCCAGTGGATCGAGGACCCTTTCTCCTGCAGTGAAATGGGGAGCCTTGTATACAATTAAAGGAGTGAGGAACATACTGAGGATTCCCGCATTTAAAAGCGGTGCAATCTCATCGCTTGAAAGAACATCTTCTTGAATTGCTAATTGGATTAGAACAAACCCAAATTCACCGAACTGAGCCAAGCCTACCCCAGCCAGCCAAGCTGCTCTTGGAGGGAAACGCATAAACATGGCAGCGAGGGAAGCGATGAGTCCTTTACCAAAAAGAAAAGCAAGTAAGAGGAGGAGAACTTCACCCGTATAATCAAACAACACATCAAAATCAAAAAACATTCCAATTGATACAAAAAAGAAACTCACAAAGACATCCTTGAGCGGTAGGATATCCCCCATGGCTCGATGCCGAAAGTCGGTGTCTGCCACAATCATGCCGGCAAGGAAAGAACCAAGGGCAAGGGAAAGCCCGGTCAGAGAGGTGAGGTAAGCAGTTCCAATACATAGGCAGAGGACAGTGAGAATGAACACCTCGCTACTTCGACTTGCATCCACCCATTTGAAAAGTAAGGGAACCAATTTACGGGAACAGACGAAAAGTGCAGTTACCATTAAAACTGCTTGTGCCATCGCTATCCCAATTTCTTTCCATACATACAAATTCTCTAAGCCCTGCGAGAGAAGGGGAATAATTAAGACCATTGGTACAATGCAAAGGTCTTGAAATATAAGGGTCCCCACTATGAATCGACCATGGGGGGCATCTAATTCATTTCTTTCATTAAGTGTGCGCAAAACCAAAGCGGTGCTCGACAAGGCAAAGACAAACCCATACACGATTGCTTCTGGTAGGGGGCGATTTAATGAGAGGGCAACTACTGTTGTAATAGAGGCAGTTGCACCCACTTGTAATAGCCCACCCAATGCAACCTGTCTGAAAATATGTTTTAGTCGGCCGAGGGAGAATTCTAATCCGATAGTAAATAATAGGAAAACCACACCAACTTCGGCAATCACTTCAATAGTTTCTGAATCATTGGCCAAAGAAAGTCCGTGCGGGCCGACCAAAGCACCTGTTAGCACTAAACCTGCGACAACTGGTAGTTTAAAACGACCAAGTACAAGAGTCACAATTATGCTTACTGTTGCAATGAGAGTTATTTCTTCAAGAAAATGCATTGATTATTTCTGTTATGATTTAAAAGCATGTGATTAAGCACAACCCTACTTGTTGCTTTTTTTGGGCATGAGCTCAAACAATATTGAATTTTTATTTATGCAGTTAGATTGACTATTTTCCTCGAGTGCTTCTAGCATCATTTTGTGAAGTTATACTCCATCTATTTTCAAAGTTTAATTGTGGCATTATGTTGCCAATGGGCAAGTGGAGCACAGTACCCTAATTTTGATGATCGCTCGGTGGTTGCAAAAATTATCTCAGATGCATTGGTTGGGGAGTGGGATGAATTCAATAACAAGTCTTTACCTTTTGCCGAGTTTAGGCAAAAGCAAGGACTTCAATATGAAAGGGCAGGTGCCCAACCATACTCTGGTTTTTACGTACAGTTGGACGGAAACAAAAGAATACGCAATCTGAGGCATTTTCAGGAAGGGGTTATGGACGGACCTGTTGTTAGTTGGCGAGAAAATGGGCTTAAATTTCATCAGGGTAATTATTCACTTGGTAAAAAAAACGGAATACAAAGTTCTTGGTCAGAAAATAATATGAAAATACTGGAGCAAAATTACCAAATGGGGAAATTGGATGGATTATCTGTTCGATGGTTCAGAAATGGACAGAAGAGCTCGGAACAGATTTTTCAAAATGGAAAGATTGTTACTGCAATCGGTTGGAAGCCTAACGGTGAGAGATGCCCGTCTACCCGAGTGGTTGATGGAGTAGGGATGCTAGTGATTTACAATGATTTTGGTGAGGAAGCTAATCGGGAGGAGTATGTGGGGAATAAGCAAAATCGTTCAGTTGAGAGATATTCCAACGGTAATATTCGAGAGGAGGGATACTATAAAAACAACCAAAAAGATGGACTTTGGGTTTATTATCGGTTGGATGGGAAAGAACATTTTCGAGTCACTTATCTAGAGGGAGAAAGACTTAAAACGGAGTTTTCAACTGGGGCACTGGAAAATAGATTTTAGCACCAAAAGAAGCTCGCATTAAGTAATTCATATGCACGAGTGCCAAGAAGGACCTACCAATCAATAGCTTTATACCCGGCAACTTCTTGGTTGCTTTAGCTTCAACCTTTGCAGGTTACTCAACTTGTTTTGCTACGTTTTTGGGCTGGGTTGGGGTGATGCCAGGTACTTTCGATAGCTTAATCCAATTTGTTCCATCAGGTCAGCATAATCGTTACTTTTGAAATTGCCCGCCTTTGAGGAATTAGCGTACTTGTGTAACCGGATACGGGCCATTGGTCTTGCCTTCTTTTTCGATGTGGATCTGCAAGGGTGGGAGGTTAATCGACTTAAAACTGTGGGGGCATGGGGGTAAAAGTGAACTCACATTTGTCAGGTCTTTGAGGGGCGTGCTCCGTCTTGTGTAGTCATTCGGTCTTTTTTATCCCATCTCCCCACAGACTGTTCAATGAGATCGTAGGCAGAATTCCATTTGCGTTTAATCGTTGATCAATTAGCAAAATACAAGATTGTTGAAATCTTGACTGATTCCTCCACATCCCCCTTTGCCTCGACTTCAGCGACTGCTTGCTTGATTCGTATCTCGAAAAATTTTGAACATTTTGCAGATGACATCCTCGTCGATCTTGGTGTTACCCTGACAAAACGTTTAGGCCAGGAATACTATTTAGTAAGGTGTCAGAATCCTCAACCGGTAGCAGCTTCCGATACGAAGCGTTTTATTAGGTGGAATTTAACAATGGACCATGCCTGGCCTTGTCGACCTGAAAAAATGGAAAATTTCATCGAGAAAGCAGCCCAAGCGCTCTTTCAAAAATTTGGCGGACAAAATTTACAAGGTGTTTTTATCGGGATGTTAGATGCCAGTTCGACTCACAATCCTTATAAGTCATTGGCGTCTAATCTCCGGGGTCGTACGCTCCAGTTATTTGCGAACGAGCTGGAGGCTTTTCAAGAGGTTGAAGAACAGGATCCCCGTGCATTAAGCCTCTTCTGCCTAGTCGGGAAGGAGGGCCTTTATTGCGGTGTGTGCAGTCCTTTACAGGCAAACGGTTTTTATCCCGGTGGCACAAAATTTATAAGTCAAAAAGCACCTCATACGATTAGTCGTGCGGGCGCGAAGATTGTAGAGGCATTGCATTACCTGAAGCTACATCAACCACTACCTGCCAAGGGCAGTCATTGGCTGGAGTTAGGGGCCTCTCCAGGAGGCATGACCTCCGAGCTGCTTGAACGAGGATACCAAGTAACAGCGATCGACCGAGCACAGCTGGATGAGCGACTCAAAGGTCGTAAGGGGCTGAGTTTTAAGAAGGCGGATGTGGCCCGTCATAATCCTGTTCCCAAAGCGCAGTTTGATAGTCTGCTTTGCGATATGAATGGCGATGTACAAGCATCACTTAAGCAAGTAGTCCGCTTGTCTGAAAGCTTGATACCCGGAGGCCTCATCCTATTTACTTTGAAAACCCCCGGCGCTACCAATTATAAAGAATGTAATTCGCTCTATCACGAAGCGATTAAAAGAGCAAATGCGGGTGGTCTGGAACAAATTGCGTGTACCCACCTGACTTATAATCGCCTCGAGTTTACCCTCTTTTTGAAGAAAACTAATTAGACTGCTATCCAATATTTAAGCACTAAATTAAAGATCTGTTAAAACCCCGATACAAATGTCATATGAGTTGAGTGACCAAAGAGAGAAAAGTAATTAGTCGGCCATCGAACGGCTAATCGATCTCATGGAACGAAACAAAATTCTATTTTCAGTGATGCCTTTTACCTCCGATATTCTGATTGATAAACATAGAGCAATGGAGGATGCGCGACTTAGACTATCGAGTTAAAGAAGGCAGTTCGCCTGGAGGATATAAGGAGTGAACTTTGACAGGATCAGGCGGGGGGAGGCCGAAGTGGTGGAGGTTGATTGATTACTATTGGCGAATCGCTACTGAACTTTCAGTTATCCAAAATTTAAGCCTGATGGATATTGCAATAAGTGTGCTGATAATATTCAGCCGCTATACTGCTTATTTCATGGTTGAGTATGGAACAGAAATACAGACGCAGGTTCAATTAACGAGGGAAAATGATTACTAAAACTGTTTATTTGTATATCCACTATTACTCTGAATTGAAGAGTTGAGCCTTAATCAATTTAGAGGTTTTGGGATCGCTTTTTCCAATAATCCATCGATAGGGATGAAGTTGGGGATATTGTAACTCATGCAATGAAGTTGGCCCCGCAATGCAACCAGTTTGTCGCAGTTTATCCGCTTAACCACCCAGTCAGGGGGGAGGGTGGATTGGTAGACCTGTTCGGCCCGGTTTTCAATCGCGGGGTCCACATTACTAAATGATGGCATAAGCAAAACTCCGTTTGCCATAATAATATTCGTGTATGAACGCCAGTCATTACCCGATTGCGGGGGCATTGGTATCCGTTTGACTGTAATCGGACCATCTGAAGTGGTGTACGATGAAATAACCCTGGCTGACTCGTTGAGAATGGCACTGTTTTCCGAATCAACTGCCGGGTCAATCTCACCCACAACTGCGAGGTTTTTACCCAGCATAGTCATGAACATATCAATGTGGCCATTGGGTTCATTTTTTAAATGGTTTACGGCACAGACCCCATTCACACCGAGGAAGTCACTAAACATACTGATCAGTTGTTTATTGGTATATTCCTCTTGTTGATTTACGCTTATTGTTTTGGCCGAGGTAATTAGCAGACCATCCCCGTTGCTGATGAAATTACCACCTTCCAAAATCAGGGGAATCGAGCGAACGGGCAGATCGAGCAGACGGGCAAGTTCAAAGCACATAAAATCATCCTGTTTCCTATTCTCTCTCATCGTGCGTGTGTGGTACCTCGCATCAACCATAAATGCATTCTCCTGGTCGTACCGTAGGATGAACGGGGCATAGTCCCGTATCCAAATCGAATTGGATGGAATGACTAGGAAGCGCATGGCCTCGCGTGGTAAGCCCATATTTTCTATCATCTGTGCCCCGCTTCTTGCCTGTGCCTCAGTGGAAACAACCCCAAAGAGGGGAACCCGTTGGTTGACCGCTTTAGCAATTTCCCCATAAAGTTCGGGGATCAAGTTTATTTGATTGTGGCAACCAAGTAGAATAGCACCTTGCTTTCTAAATTCTGCCACCGGAAAGAAATCCTCCGGTTGTGGATTTGGTATGACCTTCCGGTATGTTTTTTCAGCCGTAGTGTAATGACCAGTCTCAGATTGATCTTTGTCCGATAAATACTTTACCCCAACATATATCCCGCTTAAAAAAATGAGAATTGCGAAGAGGGAATATCCGTATCTGGAAAATGGATTCCCATTTGATTGCCCAGCGTTGTTTTGAGCTTGGTTTCCACCCACTGAATTCGGTTCTGAGTGATCGCCTTTTCGAGTTTCCTTTGGCGGTTGCTTATTGGCAACAAACTTTTTCTTCTGCTTTTTCAATACTTCCAACCCGAAACTGGAGTGTCCGCACGAACGGATTCAGCGTTTGCAAGTCTTGCGGAATTAAAGATCGAATAAGTAAATAAATAAAAAATGTAGAGGTACATCAGCTCAAATAAATGTAAGCCCTTTAGGCAAAGGAACAGTTAACTAGCACAAATCATGATACCACTAAGCCAATCTTTTAGATATCAACTGTAAATAGTATGTACTATTATAATTAGGACAACTTTTTATCATGAAAAACAAAAAAAATATCACACTATATTGATAATTACTCTGAAAACTCGATCCGATTAATTGTAGACTCTAAATGAAGTCGATAATCTGGCGGACGATAAAAAGAGGAAAATGTTAATCGAATCGATGTATTGCCTAGAGGTTAATCTTTCTCCTACTTTTCAATTTTCTTAAATGCGGTTATTAAAAATTAATTCGCACTTAAATACCTTTCTTTAATGCCAACGGGTTTATGACTCGCTGTGTCATTTCATAACTTGTGACTATGATCTATAAAGGTATTTATTATGATAGAAAACTATGAAGAAATTATTAACAAGATGACCCAAGAAGAAGCACTGGAAATCGTTTCAAAGATGGGTATGAACATGAGCGACCATCCTTACCTTTCTGAGCAAAGAAGGCAGGAATTAAAAGATGAGGAACACCATGAGATAGAGAAATACGAAAATAAGATTAAGAACACTCCCACTGACAATGCGCCAATACGCCAATAGGAATCGGTTGTAAGACCTAGTAAAAGGAGTGGGGTCGTGTGCGCGTTCGCGAGAAGTGGATGTAATTCATATGGTAAAAAGAGTAATTAAATAGGTAACTGATCCAGTTGATTGATTTGGGGTAATTTATGTGTTTTGCCGTAATAGTGAAAATTAGTTCTGTTAAGAAAAAGCGATGTAAACTGGTCAGTAAAACAAACCCATCTACCCGAGTTGTTATAGTTAAAGATGATTCTATTTCGAATAATATTTTTAAGTTTCAACAAATTAAGTGATTTAAAAGAAGTGGATTCAAAATCTAATTTTGATAATCCCGAACATAACTGTAATTTTTTTGGAGATAGTAAGATTAGTTTATCCAATGACTCTTATGATAAAATTACACTTCATAAGGTAGATGATATTATAAGATCAATATTGATGGTCGCTGGATTTCCACAAAAATTCGAAATTAAGGAAACAACGGAAACTCTCTTCGCAAGTACTTATAACATTCTAGAAAATGGAAAAAAAAGAAGATGGATTGCTTTTAATCCATTTAACCTCTCCTCAATCAAAAGTGAGTCAAAAACAAATTAAAACAGATTAGCAATGAGGGTAATGATGCAAAAAGCTAATAAGACCAACGCTGGTATCATCTTGTAAAAATTGTCTTTGGCGGTGATGTGCATCCATACAGCACCAACCATGAATATGGCAGTAATTGCCATACAAGGTATAGTGAGTGGGTTGTAAATTAAACCGATTAAGAGAAAGAATGCAAATATTGGTTTAACAATCTTGATAATGTCGTAAAACCAATCGGGTAGGCCTACCTCGGAAACCTCTTCCTTCAGTGTGGAAGCATCTCCAACCCTGAAATTCGTAGGTACATGTGACCGTACTAACCAAACGAAAAGGATTGAAAAACCAACCACTAATTGTAAAATTTCAGCGAGATTTTCCATTTAATAGGTTGGTTATAAAATTATGTACCGGTTTACGGGAATGAAATATATAATATTCTATAGAAACAATGAATAACAATTTCTTTTTAAAACTCAAACTCCTCTACCGAAAACTAAGAGAGAGAAAGTAAGGCCGGGTCCTTTTGTCCACTAGGCTATTTTTTCTGACAATTTGGGATTTGAGTTGGGTAGGGAAGCGGTGAAGAAGAAAGTGAAATCACATTTGTTAGAATATTTTTAGAGGGGGAAATCGGTCTTGGTTAATCCTTCGATCTAATTTTCGTACCCCGACCACTTAAATGTAGATACATAAACATAACAGTTTTGGTAGAGATATCTACAAATTTGTTGTAACTTTCGTTGTAACTCGGCCTGTCTTTACAGGGCGATATCGGCTATAATTCACTTTTTACCATGGGTGGTGGCGAAACCCAGAATCGAACTGGGGACACAAGGATTTTCAGTCCTCTGCTCTACCGACTGAGCTATTTCGCCGTTCCCATGGTAAAACCAAGTGGTTTATTAATCAAATGATTGTCTTGGGGTCAATCGCAAAGGATTAAGATTTTTCTGAAGCTTGATGGAGAACTTGATTTAATGGTAGTCCACTAGGTGTTGATCAATGGGAGAGAGAGCTCTGGGAGGTGCTTGAATAGTGGATTTCCCATAAAATATCAGTGCAATTACACGTTCATGCTCAGGCGATAAGAGTCCCACAGTTTTTGAAAATTGGGGATGTTTCCAAACGGGCCCGGTACTCCACTTGGATGAGATTCCTTCTTCCTGAAAGAGGAGGAGGATATTTTGGCAAATACAGCAACAGGTCGCATAATTTTCTTCGACTACTGCGGGCTTTTTTTGAACGAGTTCGGATTTATGATCAGTGTGACAGGTTATAATCAGCAGCCCGGGGCATTGACCCCATTCCATTGTTTTCTTTTTTCCTCTTTCCACTAGTTGGGGATCCGAACCATTTCCCGCTACCAATTCTCCGTATAGTTGACCAATATCTCTAATTTTTTCCTTATTAAGCAAGTAAAAGCGTGCTGGTTCTGTCCGATGGTGATTAGGAGCGTTGCGAGCGATTTCAATTAATTGACGAACGAGTTGAGAATCGGGCGGATCTTTGGAGAAAGTGACTGGTTTTGAGGTTCTCCTTTCGAGGATCGATTTTCTCAATTGTGACATCGTATGGAAATTAAAGTTATGCTTTTCCAAAGATTACACTGACATTCGCCCCTCCAAATCCACTGCTATTACTCATGACTCGGTCCACTGGTTGATCTTTGCTTTCCTGCACGAGTTTCAGGTGTCCCAGTTCAGGGTCGGGCTGAGTGACATGGGCAGAACCGGGTAGGAATTGATCTTTTAGCCCGATACAGCAAAAAGCAGCTTCCATAATGCTGGAGAGAGAGAGACCATGTCCAGTCAATGGCTTTGTGCTCGATACCAATACCTCCTGAGGTAGTGGGAATGTGGCTTTCAGTGCTTTCATTTCAGAGGCATCTCCAATTGAAGTGGAGGGTGCGTGTGCATTTACATAATCAATATCGGTGGGATTCAGTTTTGAATCTCGCAAGGCATTTGACATCGCAGATTTTAATCCGCGACCTTCTGGATGTGAGATGGCGACATTGTGCCCATCTGAACCTTGTCCCCAACCTAGAAATTTAGCATAGGATTGAGCGTTTCGACGCTGTACTTCCGATTCTGTTTCTAATACCAGGCAGACTGAGCCCCCGGTTCCCACAAATCCATTTCTAGTCACATCAAAGGAACGGGATGCGTTATCAGGATTAGTATCAAGGGAGAGGGCGCGCATGCCACAAAAAGGTACGATGCTTTCAAAATTACAATCTTCAGCTCCGATCACAATCATCCTTTTTTGCCTGCCAAGGCGAATCTCATCGAGAGCCATACCTAGGGCATGTCCGGAGGAGGCACAGGCCGATACGAGTCCGGTAGAAGATCCACGGATACCAAGTGCGGCCACTAAATTAAAGGATAATGTCCCCGCGATGGAGGCGACAATGGCGAGTGGATTACATGCCATGACCCCACGGGCATCCATTTTTTCAAAGTGTTTATGAATAGATCTCATTGAACCTCCTGAAGAGGTATACATTCCCGAATCCGGGTCCTGAACTTCATCTTCGGTCAGGTTGGCATCTTCAATCGCTTGCTTCAGTGCGCACCAGGCATAAAGAACATGAGGGGAAAAACTTCGAAGTATGGGTCGAGGAACCCGATATTCTTTCGGGTATGTCCAATCTTCCGGATCGGAGGATTCAAGATTAAATTTTTTGACAGTTCCTGCTAATTTGACAGGAGAATCATCACCTTGTAATTCGGGATGAAAATCAATTCCATGTTTCATTTCTCGAAGGCTTTGCGTCACGGCCTCGCGATTATTTCCGATGCTTGTAATCAAGCCCATCCCAGTTATATGCACAGGTTCCATATTCAATGATTTCTTGTAATATTTGATTTAATCGGCGGAGGAAAAGAGATTTTCATAGTAGGCGAATGAAATTTATTTTTCAACTGTAGAGCGATGGTCAATACTTTCAACTAATTCTCCCTTGTTGTCCCAGGTACGCCAAGTTCCGCTTGGGTTTCCATTATCATGGCTTTGTTCTTTCCACTTTACACCGTTCAAGTGCCACATCGTGGAAAGGCCATGTTTTTTTCCTTCTTCATAATTCCCTTCAATTTTTCTTTTACCATTTGAATACCACATGGTGAAAGGGCCGTGACTGACTCCCTCTTTTTTAACACCCTTCCATCTTGGTCGTCCGTCAGGAAAAAAAGTGGTCCAGTTTCCATGTGGCTTTCCATCTTTCATGTCACCCTCGAAGGAAACTTCTCCTTTTTGGGTAAGGCCAACCGTTTGAGAAACTTTTTTTTGATCTTCTCTTTCTGTAAACTGCAAGCCATCTGAAGAACGGGTGACCGACGAATTGTTTTGTTCCTGCAAACTTAGAATTGAAGCATTTTCGTCAAATAACTGGATCGCTTTTTCCCGTAATTCACTTTCTCCGCATGAAAAAAATAAAAATAAAAAAACCAAGTAAAAAGCGAAGTATATCTTTTGTTTAATTATGCTTTTCCCTATTTTTTAATGGTGGAGCCGATCGGGTTCGAACCGACGACCTCCACAATGCCATTGTGGCGCTCTTCCAACTGAGCTACGGCCCCTTACCTGATTAACTTATGATAAAGAGTAAGACATTTGTCGAACTCAAATCATCAATGAAATTTATTGAGATGGTGGAGGCGTACCACGCATGGGGGGCCGGGTAATCTTTAAGCCTGGTGATTTAGATTTCGGTTTTAGGGAAAGTGTAGGTTTTCCTTTTTTTCCAGTACTTAACTTTGGCTTGAGTGTTGGCTTCAGTCCCGAGGGTGGACGCGTTAATCCACCAGTAGATGATTTCGCAACCATGGGGGGAGGAGAAGGGGGTGCACTCGGAATATCTTCAGGAGCGGGTGGAGTTGGTGCTTCTGGCACATCGCTTTCATTTGTTTCCTCGAAAATGGGAGCAGGTGGACTTAGGTCCGGTGACGGAGGAGCAATATCTAATGGTGCAGGAGGGGGAAGAGAAGGTTCTTCACTTCCAAATGATGGCAAAGGAGGGGTCGCCTCACCAACTGGATTTTCTGCCTCTTCCTCATCTGAGACAAATGGAGCGGGGGTGAACTTGGGAAGTGGCGGGAGAAGATCGGCATCACTCTCGTCAGCCTCTTGGGATTCCTCAACTGGAAGAGGAGGGGCAATATCTAATGGAGCGGGGGGAGGAAGTGCAGGTTTCTCATCGCCAAATGAGGGGAGAGGGGGAGAAACTTCGTCCTCAGTATTTTCTGATATGTCCTCGTCAGCATCAAAAGGGGCGGGGGTGAACTTGGGAAGTGGTGGGAGAAGGTCAGCCTCATTCTCGTCAGTCTCTTGGGGTTCCTCAACGGGAATAGGAGGAGCAATATCCAAAGGTGCAAGAGGTGCAGGGGGAGGAAGTGCAGGTTCATCATCACCAAATGAGGGCAAGGAGGGTGTCGGCTTAACTTCCTTTAAATTTATTTCAGAGTCGTCAGCACTGTCGGAAAAATTATCATTGTCCTTGAGTGCTGGTGCGGGGGGGGGGGCCATCTCTTCCAAATCCGTTTGTTCAATTTTTTCCTCTTCAATAATGGGGGGAGGAGCAATTGAAGGTAAGCTTGGGCTTTCTTTGGGTTTTGAAGAGGATCCGGAACTAGAATCAGAACCGATATACTTAGAGTCAAATCCACCTTCAGCCACTTTTCTAACCTGCACCACACTGACACCGGTTTTGCGTGCAATGGCAGCTTTGTTGGGATCGGATTCAGTGAGGAGTTTTTTAATCTCCTCAAAAATCGTTTTGTTCATCGAAATTGTTTTGCGACGACCGCTTGCAGTAGTACCCGAAAGTTTGTCTCTCAATGCGGGTGCAGCAAAGGGGGTCAATGCCCTGATTAAATCACTTACAGTATTAAATTCAGTACCAATTTTTTCATTTACTGATTCATGTAGTTTGGAAAGGTATGCGGCATTGCGCTCTTTGCTTTCACGTTTTTCAACTTCAGCTTTGGCTCGCTCTTGTATCTCTTTAAGGATTTGCTCGGGATCTTTACTGAAGTCTACATCGAAGGATATTTTAGTCATAATTCGTAGGGTATATTAAAATAGGTGCAGGGAAATTATTAATTTTAAGTCAAAAGTTCTCTTAAGTTCTTTGCAAGTTCATTTTAATTATTAAATGCTTAATTATTAAAATAAGTTAAAAGTAGAAAATTTTTTAACCACATAAATTTTGAAGGGACACGGTACCTTCGTAGAGGGCTTTTCCAACAATTACACCTTCGATATTAGGGAATTGGGTGGCAAGCTTTTCAAGATCGGTCACATCGCTTTCTCGAGTCACTCCACCGGATGCAATTACTTGGCATTGCGGTACTGCTTCGGCCATTAGTTTTTGGGCTTCTAAATTGGGGCCCTTCATTGCACCGTCTGTGGCCACATCGGTGTGGATAATCCAACGGACTCCCAGACTTTCCAATTCCTTGGCTAATGTGATGGCATTTGTTGTCGAAGTTTCAACCCAACCCTTGGTGGCAACCAATCCATCTTTTGCATCAATTCCGACCACTATTTTTTCAGCCCCAAATTTCTGAACTAATCCACCCACCCATTCTGGTTCAGAGCAGGCACGGGTACCAATTATTACTCGTTTAAGACCCAAGGAAAGAGCGCCTTCAATTGCTTCTTCGCTTCGCATTCCTCCACCAAGTTGTACTTGGAGTCCTTCTACCTTTAGAATGGAGCGAACCGCCTCTAAATTAGCAGATGCACCGTCGAATGCACCATCGAGATCGACTACATGTAAATGAGTGGCACCAGACTGCTTCCACGCATTTGCAGGTTCAGCCGGGTTTTCAAAGTAGACTGTTTCTTGGTCGGCTTTTCCTTGGAATAGACGAACGCAGCGTCCTTTTCTTAAATCGATTGCTGGATAAATTGTCATTCCTCTTTGCATAAAAGGTTTTTCGATTTTCGCGATGCAAAAAAGAACCCTACTTCCAGTCGGACTTGCCAATCAAGTGTTGGGACAGTAAAATTGAAACTTCTAATCTTTTTATCATGCCAAAGAATACAAAACCTAAATCCGCACCGCGTAATCCAATTGCGCCCGTTTTTTTAAAGGAGTTATTACAAGCCCGTTCCCCTTCCGGTTACGAAGAGGAAGCTCGTGAGGTAGTGCGCAAACGAATGGAGTCTGTGGCGGACTCGTTTATTGTGGATGCGTTGGGCAGTTGCCACGCTACGCTGGGTGAGAAGGGGTCTCCCACTCTCATGCTTGCCGGTCATATTGACGAACTGGGTCTGATTATCAAACATGTAAACGAAAAAGGTTTCTTATATTTTGATGCGATTGGTGGCCATGACCGAGCAATGATTTCGGGTAGACGGGTTGATATTATGACTCGAAAAGGGATCATTCGTGGAGTGACCGGTAAACGGGCTATTCACTTAATGACACCTGAAGATCGAAGAAAAGTGCCAGAGATGCACCAAATGTGGATCGATATAGGGGCGAAGGATAAAAAAGAGGCTCTTTCCCGAGTTACGATTGGAGACCCTGCGGTGTATGTCCACGGATTTGAAAAGCTCCATGGACCTTTGGCAGTCTCTCGTGCATTTGATGATAAGTCGGGGGCTTACACGGTGAATGAGGCTTTGCTTCGTTTGGCGAAAGGAAGAAAGCCGGCATGCAAAGTGGTGGCAGTTTCCACATCCCAGGAAGAAATCGGCACAAGGGGGGCGATTACATCCGCTCATTTGGCGGACCCCGATGTTGCTCTTGCCGTCGACGTGAGTCACGCAACAGATCATCCGGATGCGGATCATCGTAAATTTGGGGCCTTTACTCTAGGAGGCGGACCGATTCTTACCCGTGGTCCGAATGTGCATCCGGCCGTATTTGATCGATTGATGGATTGTGCGGAAAAAGAGGGAATGCCGGTTCAAATCGAAGCAGATCCCCGTCCAACGGGAACCGATGCTCGGGCCATTCAAATTGCCCGCAATGGAGTACCGACTGGATTAGTGGGTATTCCCCTTCGATATATGCATACTCCAAGCGAAGTGATCGACTTGAATGATCTGGAAGCAGTGGTTCAATTGCTAGTATCTTTTGCCCGTTCCCTTCGAAAAGGAGAGAAATTTGCTTAAAACCAATTTCTATTGCTTGAAAATCTTGATCCCATTCGCTAGTGTGTAATTTTGATTGGTAAAAAAATTTAACTTATTTAAAAGGACAATATTATGAAAGAACAAGTATACGACTTACAATCTGTGGCAAACAGTCCAGCTTCTGAAAGAGCTGCATTTATCCGTAGAACTTATGCCCACCTGGCGGTGGCTCTTCTTGGCTTTATTGCTGTGGAATATTATTTGGTCCATTCTTCATTTGCTCCTAGTTTAGTATCAAGCATGATAGGGGGAATGAGTTGGTTGATTGTCTTAGGACTTTTCATGGGTGTGAGTTATCTTGCTAACAAACTTGCTGCTTCACAGACCTCACAGCAAATGCAGTATTTAGGCTTAGGCTTATTTGTGGTAGCGGAGGCAATAGTTTTTCTTCCGCTTTTGTACATTGCCACAAATTATGCGGGTGAAGGTTTGATTGCGACCGCTGGTTTAATGACATTACTTCTTGTTGGTGGCATTACTGCCACAGTATTTATAACCAAAAAAGATTTCTCGTTTATGGGGAGCGTTCTTACGATGGGTGGATTTGTTGCCTTAGGATTTATCTTATGCAGTATGATTTTTGGTTTTTCTTTGGGCCTTGTATTCTCCTCGGTTATGGTTTTGTTCGCGGGAGGATCTGTTCTTTACAGTACTTCTAATATTTTACACCGATATCATACCGACCAACATGTGGCGGCATCCCTTTCATTATTTGCCTCGGTCGCACTTCTCTTCTTTTACATTCTTCAGGTTTTGATGAGTCTGAGTGGGAGAGACTAAGGCAGGAATTAGTAATTCCAGTCTTCGGGAGGGTTCTCGATGAATTTTGTCTGAAGTCCGCTAAAGGCGGACTTCAGTGTTTTTGTACCCCAAGCCGGGTGAATCAATTCGGGATTTAAGTCAAGTAATGGAAGGAGAACGAAATCGCGTTCTAGTATTGCCGGGTGTGGTAATGTAAGCTCCTCAGTTTCGATAATTTGATCCCCCCATAACAGTAAATCAAGATCGATTATACGCGGTCCATTCTTATGAATTACTTTTTTTCCCAATTTTTTTTCTGTATCCTGAAGACGGATCAAAAGATCGTTTGGGGAGTGGGCGGTAGAAATTGATACCGCTGCATTGGTAAAGGGAGGCTGTTCCGAGAAGCCAAAGGGAGCTGAATGATAAAGACGGGATAGTTTTTCGATCGTGGCGAATTGAGATATTAAATCGAGTGCTTTTTCAAAAGTGTCCTTTGGTTTTCCCAAATTTGCACCTAAGCCGATGTATGCATTAGCGTTCAACCTCAACTCTGATTTCCTTTAAGCCCAGTTTTTTGGTATATCGTGGTTTATCGACTGAAAGAAGGACTTTCTCGACAGGGAATTTTTCTTTAATCTCAGTTGCGAGTAAATGGGCAAATCGTTCTAAGGTTTTACCATCATAAGAGGAGGCAAAATCGCGCACATGTGAAATAAGATCGCGGTAATCAATCCCTTCCAAAATTTCATCAGAAATCTTAATACTTTCAAAATCGTAGGAAAGATCGAGAGAGACCAAAAGGTCCTGCGGCGCATATTGCTCTTCCTCCAGTAAGCCAATTCTTGCCATCACTTCTATTCCCACTAATTGAATTTTTCCCATATGTAGAAATCTTTTAGGGCATTGATTTAAAAAGGGCGAGTTCTTTGGCTACTGAGATTGCCTGAGCGGTTTCCTGTACATCATGAACTCGAATGATTTCCACCCCATGAAGGATCGAGGCAAGGGCCGAGGCGATCGAGCCGCCAAGTCGATCGGAGGGAGTGGGGGCATTGCACAATTGATCAATCCACGACTTTCTTGAAGAGCCAAGAAATAAGCCCCATTCTTCCTCTTTGAACATGGATAGGTTGCGCATTATTACTAAATTATGTTCGAGTGTTTTTCCAAAACCAATTCCTGGATCAATCCAAATTCGAGGTAATTGTCTTTGAATAAGGTCGTCTTTTTTACTATCGAAAAAGGCCCGGACTTCCTCGACTACATTTTGATATGTTGGACTAATTTGCATGGTCTTAGGAGATCCTTTTGCATGCATTAATACAAAGCCTGCGTGGTGTTTCTCCGCGAGATTAAGAAGTTCGTGATTTCCTCCTGAAACATCGTTAATGATATGAGCACCTGCCTGCAATCCTGCTTCTGCAACCAGTGGTTTTGTGGTATCCAATGAAATTAAAAATTGATCCTTGGGTAGTTTTTCAAGGACAGGCAAGAGCCGTGATAGTTCTTCTTGTTCAGAGACAGGTTCACTTCCAGGCCGGGTACTTTCTGCACCAAGGTCGATAATTTGCGCTCCCTGTTGATACATTAAATTGGCTTGTTCCGCAGCAATTGTGGGGTCGTTAAAAAGTCCACCATCACTAAAAGAGTCGGGGGTAAGGTTCAATATCCCCATTACCGCGGGGTATTTTAAGTTAAACCTTTGTCCATTAAAAAAGTATTCAGGCATCTGATCGTTTTAAGAGATTTTCGTAGGTCAATCTAACCTGCTTTAATACGGCATCAGAACTTGAAGACCAATTTAGTTCAGACAGTGCAGAAAGCGGAGCCACGCCTCGGCCCGTGCCACAGAGAAGGATTTCGTTGTATTGAGATAAATCATGAGCCTTCGGAGTTGCTCGAATAATTCGGAATGAATGGGCGAGGGCGGGTAGGAGATGAGAAAGGATGACACCGGGAAGGATTTGTTTTTCTGGAATGATTAGCGAGTCACCACGAACAAAAATAAGGTTACTGGTTGCGGATTCACGAATCTCGTTTTCTTTTGGATCGTTTATAATCCAGTCCTCTGTAGAAATATCAAGTTCTGATAATCTTCCGTAAAGTTCTTTTTCCTGTGTTGATTTTGCACGAGGGATAGGTCGGTGGTACTGAAGGAGGCGGCCATTAACTGGTTTTCCATCTGATTTTGCAGGCCGACCTGAAATTCCAATCGAATTTTCAAATAGGCAGATGCGGATAAGTCCCTCTTCAATTGCAGATTTTGATAAATATTGATCGAGTCTTTCCTTGAGAAGAGCGAGTTCCGGGATCCAGGGTAGTTGTAAAAGAGTCGCCGATTCAAGCAATCTGGCCAAGTAAGCGCCTCGAAAGGGAATCAATCGATTTGGAAATAAGCGAAGGGTGGAAAAAGCCCCGATCTGACCCCAAGGTTCAGGGTGTGGGGTTGGATCCCCCGATATTGTCCAGGCATGCATGATGAATATTTTGAATAATCCGTTTCCCTTGTTTTGATAGAAAGGATTCTGGGTGATATTGCAATCCAAAGAGTTTCCGGTCCAAGTCCTCGAAAGAAAGCGGAACTTTTCGAAGTGGGTCGATTCCAGTAATCAGGATTGATTTTGTAACCGAAGAAAGACTTTTTTCTTCGATCTGAAGCGAGTGATACCTTGCAACCCTTAGGTTTTTGTCAATTTGATCATAGGTTCGGGTATTGGGAATAATTTCAATCTCTGTTTCCACCCCGTGTAATACTTGGTTTTGTCGAATCACCTGTCCGCCTTCCTCTTGCAGAATTAGTTGAAATCCGAGGCAAATTCCGAGTATCGGTTTGAAACCAAGAATTTCCCGATACATAGATTGTGTCTCCGGATAATCATCCGGTTTTCCGGGACCCGGAGACAAAACGATTACTTGTGCATCTTGAATATGTGTGGGTGTAATTTTCTTTCGATCAACTACTAATACATCGTCAAAATTAGCTAAGAGATGTTCCAAATTTCGGGTGAAGGAATCCTGGTGATCAACTACAAGAATCATGAGAGTAAATCAAGCAATGCCTGTGCCTTGAGCTTGTTTTCATTGTATTCATATTGGGGCGTTGAATCGACGACAATGCCCCCTCCCGCCTGAGTGTAACAATACTCGTCAAGAATGAGCATCGAGCGAATAATTAAATTAAGAGAAAGATCGCCTTGGTCAGAAATAATTCCAAAGCTCCCTGTGTATGGACCGCGAAAGCAGGGTTCCAATCGATCGATCCATTCCATTGTGCGAATTTTTGGACATCCTGTAATACTACCCCCGGGAAGCATGGCAGTGAGAATTTCATTTACTCCAGCATTCTCTTGAAGAGTTCCTTCGATCGTGGATACCAGATGGTGAAGATGGGAGTAGGTTTCAACTTCCCTGAAACGAGTCAGTTGTACAGATCCGGGAATGCAGACTGTGGATAGATCATTACGTTCGAGATCAACGAGCATATTATGTTCTGCCACCTCTTTCGGATCCTGTAAAAATCGTTTAATTACCGAGCTGTCATTTTCATTTTCGTTTCGTTCGTAAGTTCCACCAATTGGTCGGGTGGAAATATGATTTCCCTTTCGATTAATCACTCCCTCTGGTGAACAACTGACAAGGGAAAATTTTCGAGTCTGTAGCAAAAATGATTCGGGTGCAGGATTGGCTTGACTGAGTTTCGAAAATGCGAGGATGGGCTCGATTTTAACTTTCGCTTCATATCGTTGGGAAATTTTAATCTGATAACTTTCTCCATCTAGGATTGCTTCTCGTGCACCCGCAAAAATTTTTTCATATTCTGGATAGCTAAGGTTGCATTTTTGAGATGATGTAGCGAATTCCACCTGATTGAGATCGAAAAGGTCTGAAAATTCGAGTACGTGTGCAATCTGTTGCTCTCGTTCGGGCAGGGTTGATTCAATTTTGGTTTGATTGGGCAGGATGTGAATAATGCTTTGTGGACGGCCAAACCATCCATCTGGTACCTCCAAGTCACGGGGCGATTGAAGGGTTAATCCAAGATTGGCAGAAAGAAATTCGTATCCAAAAAAGCCGAGCCAACCTGAAAAGCTTAGCGAGGAAGGTGATTGTTGTTCGGTCAGTTTGTCCAGGCCATCGGCAACTTTTTTACAGTCTAAACAATAAGCTTCTTGGAAATCGAAGTAGGCAATAAATCCTTCTTCTCCCTTGGACCTGATCGCGATTTCCGCACAGTTCAATTTTTTGAGATTGGGGAGAGGGAGGTGTTTTCCAATTTCAATCATGGTAAATGATCGAGCAATTCAGAAAACGAAGTAATTTGTGATTTTTCAATGATT
>Ga0129327_10000015_pt1 | contig 83218 bp, 79 predicted proteins | sample CPBDNA_6_FD_111799 | JGI IMG/M metagenome (GOLD analysis project Ga0129327, IMG submission 111799) | Freshwater to marine salinity gradient microbial communities from Chesapeake Bay, USA - CPBay_Spr_31_0.8_DNA | ecosystem: Environmental > Aquatic > Marine > Coastal | place: USA: Chesapeake Bay... | reverse complement strand
TCAAAAGTCAAAAGTCAAAAGTCAAAAGTCAAAAATCAAAAGTCAAAAGAGTCAACTGGTATCGCACCCACTATGCAAGTAGCTCGCTCAATGGAGTTGATCGATACGATGAATGGTGGTGTATTCGAGTTGCAGTACACATTTGATGGTAGAGTGGGCAGCGACGATGTGGACCACATGGACAAGAACAGCACACTTCACCTGGTAGTTTATACCAACAACTCATTTGCAACGCATGTTCATTCTGTGCGCTTGGTGACGGCCCCACAAATGAATGGCAACATGTTTGATGATGGTGGTGGAGATTGGCCCGTGCTTAGCGATCAAAGAAAGAACATGAATGTGAGACGTGTCCACACGACTCGTGCTGGTGAACATGAGCTTATTCTGACGAACATGCCATTGAGCTATTACTTTGGTGGTCGTGCAATGCAATTGGAAGTCACGATGAAGTACCATGTCTCGTCGACGATAAAGCTCTTCACCAGTCCGTTCAAAGTCGTTCATATGAAATGATTAGTATGGATAGTATGTTAATGCTGAAGATCGGGACAGACTGTAGTGGAATCGACGCCCCCATATTTGCACTGCGGTTGCTAGGAGTAAAGTATCACCATGCTTTCTCTAGCGACATAGATAAGGATTGCAGGTGTGTCATCAAAGCCAACTCGAATCCAGATGAATTGTATCACAACATGCAGGGGAGAGACATGCAGCAAATGCCACGTGTTGATATATATGTTTGCGGCTTCCCTTGCCAACCTTTCTCAAATATGAATTGCCAAAAGACCTCTTCTGACAAGAGGCGCACTGTGTTCGAATCTGTATTTGAATACATAGAAAGTAAACGGCCATCGATATTCATCTTGGAAAACGTGAGGAACTTGCTGAGCATGGATGATGGTCGCATATTCGAACGCATAATGAAGGATCTCAATTCGCTGGATTATAACATTACACACAGTGTGTTGAACTCAAAGAACTTCGGTGTCCCTCACAGTCGCACTCGGTTGTGGATTGTGGGCATCAGACAATGTAAGCAAAGAGTGAAGTTTCAATGGCCCACATACATTGCCTGCAAGGTTGCTGCCATCGATCTTATTGAACCTGTTTATAATGATGATCTATCCAAAGAGGTGAGCCAGTACTACGTGAAGGCATTGATACGCATGAATGTGCCCAGAACTCACATCGGGTTAATTGAATTTTGTCAGCTGACAATGCGCAAAAGGCCACACACAAAGGGTAATTGCGACGTGACAAAAGATGAGCTTGAGAAACTGTGCCCCCGCACCATCTGCCCATGCTTGGTGCGGCATGACCCGGGTATCTATGTAAACCACTTGCACAGATACATAACAGGCCGAGAGGCTCTATCACTGCAGGGGTTTCCAAAGAGTTTCAAGTACCCAAATTCATCGAATGAGTGGAACAAGAAAATACGGAAAATGTGTGGTAACTCGATGACTGTGCATGTCTTGGCAAGCATAATGTCCTCTGCGTTAAAAAGCATTGGCCACGTTGGTGGTAAACCAGTTACTGCCATGAACATGTCCACCTAACTTACCCACACAGCCTTCATTTCGCGTAGCTTTTCGCAGCATTCTTCTGGACTCAGCTTATGCATGTCCTCCTTGAACAACTCGCGGAGCCTTGCTTGCCATTTTTCGTTCTCTAACGCAACAGTTTTCAATTCTTCTTCGTGTGTTGCTTGCATTGAACTTTTGTCCTCTTTGATCTGTGTAATCTCTTCATGGAGAGCAACTACCTCTTCTTCAGTTGTCTCGGCATGCTCCCTTAATTGTCGTATCACGTCTTCGGATGCACCACTTTGTGTGCTGTCCATAATTTCCATGTCGACCTCGGGCATGGACGTGTCCCTTCGCGTGAACCATGGTCTGATTTTGTCCATGGTCATGTGGTGATAAAACTCTAGCGTCAATTTTTCAAGGATGCCTTCGCCAATCTGTTCATCGTATTCTTTGCTCAATGACTGTTGATTTTCGTCTTCGATTTCCATTCCACTCAATATCCGATACACAAGATTTCGCAACCGCGGCAGCTGTTCTGCGTCCGTGGGTGAGCCATGTATCACGCCCTTTTCATCTTTCAGGACAGTTTTACTTTTCCCATTGTGGAGGATGTTGAGAAAGGCCATCCAAAGTGATTTAGTGCCTTCGGTTGGCACACTTTCCATGATGGGTTCCAACAGTGGTCGAGTGGGGTTGTCAGCATTGTACTTGGGTGTCAACAACTTGAAGCTCCCGGGGCCAGCGAAAGCCAAGTAGACTTTACTTTGCTCATATTCATTTCCTGTTATGGTGGGTCCCAAGGAAAATCGAAGGTAGTCGTCATAGTCATGTGATAAGGGTTTATCTTTCCCCCGCAGGACCAACACCACGTGGACGCCCATCAGTCTTGCTAACAATATCACTTCCAAAAACGATGCATATTTCGAAGCATTGGCCCACGACACCAAGACGTAATCGCGCACCTGTTGTAGGGGATTGTCGTGCTCTTCTTGATTGTTCCATGCTCCAGCATATGCATCTCCGTTTGCATCTGTGTAATCCAACTTCATTGTCTTCTTGGAACCCAATGCATCTAGTGGGGTCGTCAGCTTGCGCTTCTGCGGAAGGAATTTCTTCCAATCCGGCGTTCTCAAGCGACCGCTGCTTTCATAGTATTGTAAGACTGTGACGACACCGAGGTACATGGCAATCGTACTTTTGTATGATGCCGCATACAGGCCCAGCATGCAAACAGCCATTAGCAACACCGTCTTACTTTGACTTCGTCTGAAGTACAACACCAACGGCAAAGAAGCTGCCAAGGCAACCACTAGCATAATAAACAGTTCCATGCTATAGTCGCCTTCGCTACCCATGACCTGTATGTCGAACAGAACAGGGAATAGCACAGCTCCCAGCAGCACACAAAGCGTGTGAGCCCACTGCATCTGGTTTTCGGGTGTGTATGCAATACTCATTCTTGATCATTGTCAACAAAATTAAACACGGATTGAAGCTGTGCATGGGCTTGTCGCCGGTCGCACCCCTTGTCTACATGCAAAATCGTATACCCACCAGCGCTGTACGTCTTCCTTCGTGCATGCCATTGATTCTTGAAGATGATGTTCCTATCAACTAAGTCTAGGATGCAACACGATGCATCTCCACGCATCACGCGGCCACACGCCTGTATCACGTTGGAGTGTGGAGAAGCAAGTATCAAGCAATTTAGCTTGGGTATGTCAAGTCCAGTTGCCGCCATGGGAAATGTAGCAACAATCACATCCATCTCGGCACTTCCATTCAAAGTGTCTTGCTTCATGCCTCCCAAGTATATACCTGCTTCTATGTTATGCACGTCTTTCAAGGCGTCAGCAAGTGTCGTGACGTGTTCCCTGCGATCCACCAACACCAATATGCAGTAGCCTTCTTGGTGTGCCTCGCCGATGCAGTTCAAGATTATATCGTTCCGTTTATGTGTCTCTGACAAGTCCGAAATCATACTAGAGTAATTCAGTTTGCCAAATTTGGTGAATGTTTCTTCAACGAATATTCCTGTTTCGATGCGTTTCACTAGAACGGTGTTTGCTATTGGTCTATCGCACTGGAACAATACATCACCGATGTTCCATTCGACCACATTCCACAATCCATCTGCTCTGGATGGTGTTGCACTCAACCCAAGCACGTATCTACAATTGAGATTTCTGAAGCATTTGCTAAAGCATGGCGTGGACAACAAGTGACACTCGTCAAAGATTACAAAGCCAAACTTGCTCATTTCTTGAAAGTCGTACGTTCTCTTACTCATTGTTTGAAGCATACATATGACAATGTCGGCCTCGACGTCAAATTGCTTGCCTTGTATGCAACCTATTCTTGCCATGGGTAGCAAAGATTGTATGCGCTCCTTCCACTGATCCATCAAAAACACCTTGTGCACGACAACTGCCGTCTTCAGCTTGAGCTGTGCACATATGTATAAGGCAGCAGTGGTTTTGCCATACCCACATGGCACTGACAAAATACCACCAGCATATGGCTTTCTGAACTCTTCCATAATGCATTGCACTTGTTCATCTTGCCTGCGTCTTTGGCACAGTGACCCAGTGAATTCAACGTTGATGGGCACACCATCACTCACCTTTATCTCTGGCTCACCAAGTCTTTTCAAGCCCCAGCTGCGTGGGACAATCAAGAATCGATCTTTTACTATGTCATATATTCGAAACTTGATTGGCCTGGTTCGGTACGTTTGTTTGGGTGTCACGGTGAGCTGTGCTTTAATTGTGTTTATAAACTTGAGGTCTTTCTCTGCGATTGGTATGCAGTAGCCCCTGCACGTCATTACCATTTGCATTTAGACTATGAAATTTGCTCTTAAGTATGACTCAGCACAACTTGTTGCGAAATTCTCTCTTACGATCCTCACTTTGTTGTGGAGTCAAGCCACCTTGCTTATGCATTTGAGACACGAACTTCGAAAATTCCTGCTCTGTGCAATCACCAGCCACTTCTGGCATGTTCGTCTTCACCATACTGAACACGTCACTCATGATACTATTCATGGTCTTTTGTTTCTGCTCGTCATTGTCGTCGGCACTCATCTTATCACCCCATCGTGTAGCCACATCTTGTACACCATTCAATAGTGCTGGTGGTAGCATGCCGATGGTGTTGCAAACTTTGATTAGTTCATGCAGCATCTTAAACAACTTCTCCTTGGCATCATGCGGCATCTGTGAAATCAAGCACTTCACATCATACTCTTTCAACGTTTCCATGTTTGCCAGGAACTCTTCGTTCTTGTCTTCAATCCAAGGCGACAAGATGCACACATGCCTACGAAATGCATTAACAGTTTCTTCTGGCGTGCTCCTCAAGTACTGTTCATGCAGCTGTTTGCACGGTGCATGTGGATATGCATGGAGAAACTTGAAGACTTCGCCTATTTGTTTGTAAATCATTTCAATCATTTTTGAAAAGAAGAAATATAATTCTTGGCGCTGTTGAACGCTTTCTTGCATTTAAGTAGTGATATGCATGTCACATCGATTATGGTACATATCATCATGGTTGGTGCATCCAGTCTCCGCTCTATTTCCTGAACCCTTCGTTGCAAACCCGCTACTGTGTGCATCAACTCTGAGTCCTTCGCATTTGTCTCGTTGAACATTTCTTATAGGTGCGATGGTGTGTACTCTTTAAGTTTCAACTCGTTCTCGGCATGTATCATTAGCATGCGTATGAATGGCTCATATTTGATGAGGACTTCGTAGTACATCCATATGCACTGGGCGCATTTCCACATCGGCTTCACTTTTGCAAGCCACCCAATCATGCAATGCCTATGACACCACTATGCTTTAAGTGGAACTAACGATTGTGCGCATCAACCCTTAAAGGCAGCACGAATCACCAACAGACACAATGCACATAGTCATACCACAAGAGCGCTTGGATGCATACACAGAACCGTTTGGCACACTACAGAAGGTGTTGCATTGTGTTCTGGGGTTTGTGCCCAGTCACGAGGTCGTGAAGTATGCAGATATGGAGCATGCTCTTAAGAAAAGAGGGGTCCTGTTCCTGCTATTTGGTGCCGATCAGATAGATAGCGCCATGCTACCAGATATCTTCATCTGCATCCAATTGGAACAGCTAAGTTGCCGTTGGAGGCAGGTGTCGCGTGATGTGCAGCAAAATTGCATCAACGTATTCAACAAAAGCTTATGTGTGTGGGATTATAAAGAGACAAATGTGAACTTCATGAAAAACTTGATAACCACAAAACACATATACACTCCATATGGCTTTCATGAGTGCATGCTGGCCATGCCACATCGCTACAAAGAACATAGATGCATTGACTGTATATACTTTGGCGCCCGGAAAGGAGACAGGGAGGAGAAACTCATGGCGCTGCAAAGCGACCTGGAAGGCCTTTTCACAAACTATGATTGCACATTATGGGGTGACAAAAAGTTGGATGTACTGTCACAAGCAAAAGTCTCCATATGCATCAAAGCAGACGAAGACGCACTGCTAGAGACTGTGCGCATCAATCACTTGGTCAGTAACGGGGTAGTAGTGGTGTCGGAGATGTACGAGCACGATATTAACATGCAGGCATACATTGGTGTAGTGACATTTGTGAGATCAATTTCAGAAATGGCATGTGTTGTTGCGAGATTATGCGCCAATGAAGCCCAGAGAAGACAAATGGCAGATTGTGCAATGAGAAACTTGCAGCAGATGGACTATGAGCGCACCATCACAAAGGCAATGTTTGATTACGCAATGTAGAATGAGCCAACCATGCAAGAATGCACATAGCAAAAATATTTGAAGTAGCGCACGCCATTGCTCAATGTGCAACTCAATGATTCGCCATCAACAATAGAATTTGCACCAGCAACCGATGATCCACTGCCATGTAGTGTTGCTCAGCTGACAATGGCCCAGTTGCGATCACCAATCTTCGTTTTCTTGAATTTAAAGGCTCCGTTGTTAAAGTTGAGGTGCAATTGGCATTCATGTTGATCCCTTTCCCATTTCAAAATGCGGCTTTCCTCATGTAGGAGTGGGCGTTGGCGTGGGTGTGGGTGTGGGTGTTGGTGTGGGTGTTGGTGTGGGTGTTGGTGTGGGTGTTGGCGTGGGTGTAGGAGTGGGTGTAGGAGTGGGTGTACGAGTGGGCGTTGGCGTGGGTGTGGGTGTGGGTGTAGGAGTGGGTGTTGGCGTGGGTGTTGGCGTGGGAGTGGGCGTTGGTGTGGGTGTGGGTGTACGAGTGGGCGTTGGCGTGGGTGTGTGTGTGGGTGTAGGAGTGGGCGTTGGTGTGGGTGTAGGAGTGGGCGTTGGTGTGGGTGTGGGTGTAGGAGTGGGCGTTGGCGTGGGTGTAGGAGTGGGCGTTGGCGTGGGTGTAGGCGTTGGTGCTGGTGTGGCATGCATGGTAATTGCATCTATTGATTGGTCACACGTTATTGTCACATATACCCCATTGCTGTTATGTAGGTATAGCTTCTGGCCATTTTTCAAGACAATAGGCTGTGGCACTACACCTACCAATACATTGTGTAGACTCATCTGCATATCAGTGTCAACCATCAACGCACACTGAGGTATTACGATTGTATTGCTGTCGATGGTGTGGGGCAAGTCGTATAATGCAATCGTTTGCATCGAGATGACAATGGAATATGTCATGTATAATGTTATGGGATTGACGATCTCATAAATGTTTCCCATGTAAGAACTTCTCAACGCAGAAACTGAAGACGGTAATGTCAAGTCTCTATCTGCATATGTAGAAACTGCACGGATCCCCCTAGAGTCCTCCATGATTACTTGATTGATGTTGCTGTGTAGAGGGAGTAACCTCAGGGGCGATGAGCGGCTGCATTGTAGTCTGTGGACACCTGCATCCGATTGGATGGATGATTGTGTGCTGTTGCTAGTGTACAGGTAGTATGATGAAGATATAGGGTACACCACAACATCCCGTGTGAATGCATTTTGCTCCAACACATTTCTGAGAGTGCCTATACTCAATTCTACCAGTTTGCTTGTATTTATGCGACTGGCAATTTCTCGTTGTATGCTTTCTTGCTTCAGTAATGACGACACCATCACTTTACCTTTCGATCAGTTTTTTATTTGGTTATTGTTAAATGAGCCACAACACACGTGGAATCTTATCGGGTCAGCATAGCTCCGGTACACCACTCGCAGTGGGCACATCAGAAATGACCATACACGATTGTGTGGATTCTAACACACAAGCAGACACATTGTACATTTATGCCATGCCAAACGCCTCCAATGTGGTGACAACGCAACTGCAGTTGAGTGTGCTAGACTCAAAGAACATACGCCACCCACTCACAACAACCTCGATTCAGCCAGGTCCCATACAGGCACCAGTGCTTGTGCTGAATGGCTACAACAAAAACCAAGGTGCACGTGTGGTGGGCCATTGCAATTCTGGCATGGGGTGCTCACTTTTTGGTTATTACGTGCGCACCACCATATCTGTACCGATGTCTGTGAAAACTATGATAGGCCACATGTCATTGTCATACCAAACAATAAGTTTTAATGGAACAGAAACACGTGTCGTGTCAAACACCACACCTACGACTTTTTTGATAAGCAATCACACCACCACATCGTCAGCCATAGCCACATTGGGTCCAGCAGAGGTAGGTACAGTTAAGGCCATGCTCCTGGTTTCAAAACACCCTTCGTTGACGCCCGGCTACACTGACGACGGCACACAGCCTGAAGAAAAGGGGAACATTACAATTGTGCCTAACTCGGCAAGGTTTCCGGGTGGTGTGTCCGGGCCGTCACAGGGCAGGTTGGTAATGAAAGAAGTGGGTGACTCGGCATTGTTGATTTACAGTGGCGAGTATTGGATGATATTGGGTACTGGTTGCACCGTGCAATAGTGGAGCCAGTATTTTGTAGAATAGCAATGAGTACATAAAGGCAAACTTTTTTCTTGTCTTGTCGGCAATGACCAGTGAGTTGGTGCAATTATGTGTTACGAATCAAGACAGACCACCTCACCAACACGCAAACAACTACATGTTTTATCCTGGATCCAATGACGCAAACACATGCATCACCATAAAAGATACGACGGCGGTGCGTCTGTGCGATATTCAGATGCCGACGTCGCACATGCACATTGAGCCAGGAGACACACTGTCAATAGGAATTTCTGGTTCTAGGCACGACGTCACCTTGACAACAGGGTACTTCGATGACGTCCACGCATTGCTTGCACATATCAATCAGAGCTGTAGCATTGTGCAACTATCTTTATTACACACCGGTGTTTGTCAAATTGCATGTGAAAGTGAGTTTGTGGTGTTTCAAACGGCAGTTTCTAGAATGCTGGGCGTGATCGATTGTGACTCTGCCACGTTGTTGGGCGGTGTCTGGACGTTGCGTGCATCATATCCCACAAACCTGCAGCGCCATCAATTTCTGGATGTGGTCATTCAAGGCATTCGGAGCAAAGTCGTGACGAGCGCACCTTGTAGGGCATGTACTATTGCAAGGCTTCAGTTCAGTGCCCGTCGAGACCTGTTGCAAGTATCAAACTTTCCTTTCGTTCTTTTGGACAGACAAAACATTCGGCAGCTTCACATTCAAATATTGGACAGTGAAGGTCAAATTTACAAAGCACCCATGCAGCATCGCATGATACTTGAGTTTGCATGCGGCCAGATGCCTGCGGCAAACACTCCAGCACCTGTGTCGTTTGCACAAGAATCAGCCATTCCACATCCAACAGTAAAGCTCCGATATGAATTGCTTTGGTTGCTTCTGGGTGCGAGCTTTCTCATCCTACTATTTTTCCGCAGGCGTAAGCAAAGGTGATGTTAATGCTAGATTTGTCATACCTATTGTCGTTCAATCGCTTGATCATGGACGTGGCTAGCGTTGGTGATGTCCGGATGTTGCATGACCCCGGAATGGATATGCTGAACATGTCGGCCATTGGTGCAATCACCAAGTCATCCAACAATGTTTTGCAAATCACTCGCAACGAGGGGTGCAGCTCCATGTCTATTGACAAACACCACTTATATGCAGGTGGCAGCAACAGGGTGCATATTTCACCCACGCATCCAAGCATTGTTGTGCGAATTTCAAAACGGGACATATCAACAAACATCAAAAGAGATAACCTGACAGTGCAACATTCATGGAGCTTGCATGTCAACAACATCGGCCCATGCATATACGATGTGTTCTATCTCAAATTAGGTGGGGCATATCATCTGTGCATGGTCCTGCAGCGCTTGGACAAGATCAACACGCTTTCATTATCCCCGCAACATGCTTTACACCTCTACATGCTGACCATTGTGAAGCACATCAAACGTGTCTCCAAAATAGATCTGCTTGGCGGTGGTCATGGACTGCTGTGCTTGGACATCAAGGTTGGTAACACTATGCGCGATAGCAGAGGTAGGTGTTATTTGATAGATGTGGATGCAGACTACACAACGGCGGATGGCAGGTACAGGAGCTTAGTCAAAGCCATGTGCATGTGCACTTTGTTTGCACACCATTTATTAGCCAAATGGCCACAGCATGTCAAGCTGATCAGAGACACCATGCATCTCGACGTGTTTGCACATGCATGCGCCGATGATTGGGATGATTGCTGCCACATACTTACAAGTAAGCGGTGTAGTCGACTCGTGTCCGCATACTTTGGTGTCAAGTTGCTGCACCGTCAGCAGGCATTGCTTTTCATGCGAGCAGTTGTCAGTAAAAAAATGTGGCCTTTGGTATAAGGATGTTAGATGTAGTGTTGGTGGTGATATTCACAATGTTGCAAATGTGGTCGTTGTGGCGAGGAAACGACAGACTCCGGACACGCTTGGTGTTTGGCCTTGCTCTGGGAGTGTACATGCTGTTTCAATTCACTGAATTCTCCAACTTCATGTTCATGGCACAACTGGTGAGCTTGGCGACATGGTCCATATCTGAAGTCATAGATGGCTTCGAGGTGGCTGATGCCATGCTGTACACAGGGTTATCTGGATTTGTCATGTGCGTGTTATTCGCCCTTGCCATGGTGGCAAACAACCCCGGGGTGGGTGTTGAGATTGACGTGAGGCAACAAGCACAGCGTGTGCCACAGCAGGAAAGGGGCGCCAATGCAACACGCGTGCCACCTGTCAACACTGATGCATCAGCAAGTGTGGCGCAGATCAAGGCCAATGCCGACTCAAAACTAGCTGCTGAGACACTGCGAAGTTTGCAAGCTACTAGGGAAACACAAAAAGTCAAAGCAGCTCATCAGGTAACAAGAAGGGATAATGAACTAGCCGTAGCTAGACTCAAGGCCGCAGAGGTGGGCCAGCGATCGACCAACGTGGAGTTGCGAGCAGCGGAAGCTGGCCAGAAGGCTGCTGAGGCGGGCCAACAATCTGCCAAGGAACAAGCAGAAGCTGTCAAAAAGGCTGCCGAACAAGCCCAGGAAAAGGCGGAAGCTGGCCAGAAGGCTGCTGAGGCGGGCCAACAATCTGCCAAGAAACAGGCAGAAGCTGACAAAAAGGCCGCAGAGGTGGAGTTGCGAGCAGCGGAAGCTGGCCAGAAGGCTGCTGAGGTGGATTTGGCTGAAGTCAATGCAAAACTGACAAAGGCCAATGGGAACATCGATGAGATGCTTGCGATGAATGAACAGTTGATGACAAAAGTGCATGCAGCAAGAGCTGACCAGGAGGCTGCGGAAGTGGGCCACAAGGCTGCCACACAAGCCAAGGAAGAAGCAGAAGCTGGCAAGCAGGCTGCGGAAGTGGGCCTGCAAGCGACCACTGTGGATTTGAGGCAAGTGGAAGTGGAAATGCAACGTGCTGCATCCACAATTGCAACTATTTCAACGGCGTTGGCATTTCAAAAAGAAACAGAGCAGTCTCTTGAAAATCACCTTGCAAAAACTAAACAGCAAAATAAAGTTCTCACTTCCGACAATGCCATTATGCAAAAAATATTTAGCGCAACGATAAGGAACAACGAAACGGAAATGGTACAGGCACACATGCAGGCACTGGGGGCTAAAGTAGAACTGGCCATCATCAATGCAGCTGTCGCTGACGCAGAGTCAGGTTTCGAAGAATTGCAGTCAGGTTTCGAAGAATTGCAGGCTTCTCATGACATTTTGAATGAAGGAGTAAACGCAGCAACACAAGAAAAAGAAACAACAATGCGAGAAACAGAGGTCAGAATTGGTACAATGAGGGGTGAGTTGGCTGCTGCTGAAGAATTGGCTTCAATAACTCAAACACAGTTAACGGAAAGCACAGCAAAGGCTAAACAACAAATGGAACAACTTTCTGCTGCGGCACAGGAAGTGGGAGAGATTGAAAAAACAACAAAAGAGTTGAATGTGAAATTGCAGGCTGAACTGGATGCGGGCACTGCTGCTAATGAAGGAGTGATAGCTGCATTGACGAATGCAGTCAAAGACACTGAGGTGAAGCTGCGTATACGGGTGGGAGCCGCCCAAAACATTGTAGATGGGTTGCAAAAGCAATTAGAAGCGACTACTGATGCAATTGATCAGGAACGGCGCCTATTGAATGTGAAACTGAGCACATATGTCGATGACCCTGATGCTTTAGACTTCTTGTCCGCCACTATGATAGTGTCTCAACTTAGACTGATTTACACTATTGTTGAACCAACTGTCAAAGAAATGCAGAACATGAAAGACGCAGAAACACATTACCAGAGACAACAGGAAAGCCTGTCACAAAACTGGGCAGAGATGCTTTCCCGTGCTGGAACAAGTCCCAGTTCTCCAGCTGATGCACTCGACTTCAGAAATCAGCTGACTAACATTTTCAAAAGTGTGAGTATCTGGGACATGAATAGTATGTCCAACTCCCTGCCAGAGATTAATTAGAAATCAATAATCGAAGTGAGACACTTAAACGAATGCGTGTCCGGACACACCTATCAAATGGACGTGTGGACTGAGTCTGTCAGGGCATTGCTGCCCATGCTCCCATCGGATGTGATTGACTACATATGTTTTCTGGCGTCGCATGACATGTGTGCCGCGTGTGGCAAACCGGTTTTGGATCGGCACCGCTTTGTGGAGATGTGCCCGTACTACTTGGACATAGAGACAGGCAGTATGCGCTGCCATAGTTGCGCTGCGTGGCGCCGCTTTTACTTTCTGAGGGGGCGTGTGGAACGTGCCCGTTACACATCCTGAGCGCAACAGGTTCGGCCACAGAGACTTCCAGGCTGCACGCATGGACTTGCATGTCCGGGACAAAGCTCGGTCAACGGCAGGCTCCAGACTTCCAGGCTCCTTGCATGCTCCCACGATCAGGGCCAAGACCTCGGGCGGCGCCGTTGATAAATATCAGTCAGAGTATGAATGGTGGGGCGCGTCCAGAGGCTCATCGGCGGTGGCTGGAACCGAGAAGCCGCCACGGGTATGGGTCTGCACGTCCACCAGGCCGCCACGTGCAGCAGCAAGAGCATCTTCTGCAAAGGGCGACAGCGCCACAGGCGGGGATGCGGCGACAGGGTTGCCGGGGATGGTAGGCTGATGCGGTGCCGCGGTGTACTTCTGCTTGCCCTCGCACTTCTGCACCACACAGACATGTAGGGTCAGTGCAATTGTGACTATGTGGTTGATTGCGCAGGCTTCTCACCTCAGCAACATGTGCCTCCCACTGTGATTCATCACGTTGAATGTTGACCTCATAGCCCAAAGAAAAAAAACAGTGTTGCTGGAACCAGATCAACATAGCCGCAGCGTTGGGCAGCGTTGGGTTGTCACCGACCCATCCAGGTGTATCACGGACCTTATACGACCCATCTCGAAAACCTGCAACCTGCATGACTTCACTCACAGTTGATGAGGAGATTGAGGAATGGTGCTTCTGCACAGAGCTGAGCTGTAGCAAGAAGAACTGTTCCATAGTCATTCTTTCAGTGAATGTATGGTATTTGCAGTCGAGAAGGGCTTGAGAAGGGCTTGAGGGGGAAGCTGTAGAGGGAGGGAACCCTTCAATGCACCTTGCCACATGTGCATCATCGAGACACTCATCACACACATTGGCCGGCATCATCATGTGCCTCCCCACCAGATTTTGATTGGGCAACAGGTACCACTGCAGAATATCGACAGGCGGATTCTTGTAGGCATTCTCGGTAAAATCAGGGCTTTGGACGTAGGCCAGCATGCCTGCATACCTCATCTTCACCACATTACAAAACTTCTGCAAGAAATCTGTCTTTGAACACTTTTGAAGGAATAACTGGGCCCTCATTGCACCATGCTTATCATCACATTTGCATGGTAGCATGGCTGGATCCAGATATGCAAACATGTCGTACCAGGCATCTTTGAGGTGAACGGGTATGTGCGAAAATAAGGTGTCAATGGTGCCAACAAGTATGATCGGGTCGGAGCTGTTCTCAACGGGCGCTGAAGTAATGCGCATGAGCTGGAGGCCATTCACACCACAGCCAGCATAGATGAGTTTGCTGCGTGTCTCAGGATTGAACAGCATGGCATCAACAATACGGGCAGGATACAATAACAGTATGGGCAGGTAGCTTCCTGTTTCAGAGAACCACTTATATTGGAGCATAATGTCTGTGCGATACTGAAGAAGTTGTGCCACGGTAATTGTAGGTCCGAATGCATCTTTCAATGCTTTCATGTACATGGCGATACCATGACTTACTGCATCTGGGTCAATGCTCATTCCCAAAACTTTTGGCTGCCCCTCTGTCATGAAGACTCGGTAACGCCCACCTTCATTGTGACATATGATGACGCCGTTACCGTAGGCAGTGCACACGGGTGTGTATTGGGCATATGGTATGGTGCACATTTGTGGGATGCATAAGTCACTGAGCGGTGTCCCCCGTTCCACATTTTTGAAAAGACCTGGTAAGATGCCGTGCTGAATAAGCAGTTCTTGTTGGGATGTGAGGGGTGAATTCTCACCAGCGTACATGTAAGTCAACGTCTGCTCAATCACCATGAGCCAGATGGTATTTTTGAACTCAGCTTGCATAAGCTCCACAAATATTGCAGACGAACGGGAGCATTCAACCCCCACAGCAATCTGGCACATCACCTGCTTCAACAGGGTGTTCTTCAATGGGGTAATCAGGTTGGCGTGGGTGCTATCGAATGGGACAATGGGTACAGGAAGGTGATCAAGCTGAGGCACTGAGTACCAGATACGCTCCATGTCTGACGGCTTGACATCCAGGTAGTACTGTAGGGTGATGCACATGTCATTAAAGAGGGCGTCATTCTCTGCATGGATCTTTGCTGTCTCCTTCGCGTTGGCTTTTTCAGGAATCTGCGGGAATAGCTTCCACAAGTCCCTGAAGAATACAGTGATTGTGTTGATATCAGGCATGTGCTTCAGCAGCGCAATGCGGTACGCGTGCTTGTATGGGCTTGCATCATTCAGGTCACCCAGAGTTGGAATGTGGCATTTGTCAATCTTTGTCAAGTAGGGCTCTGCAATATGCTTCCACTTCTGCACCAACACATCGTCACGTAGGAGCAGGCCAGCATCTTGCAGCAACTGAGGAAATGTGCTGATCCGATAGTATTCTGTCTCGAGGTGTGCCAGGGCTTTGATCAAGTTGTCAATCACAGTGGGGTTGGCAGTACCAAAACAATGCATAGCAGCAAAGTCGTATTCGTTGGCAAAGTCCAACTCAACAAGGTTTTTGTCTACCATTTTGGCGGTATAGGCATGCTGTGCGCAGATTGTCCCTGTTTTGGTGAGTCTGTTCAACACTTTCAGGACAAACTCATACAAGGCCCCGTGCATGATGCACATGTGAAGCTTGAGGCACGCGTGCACCACCTGCAATGCCCCCCCTCTCAGGTCATCAGGGTGCTGCACACAGTACTCCAAAACAGACTGTGCATCCCTCTTAACATGCAAACCAGCAGGAAGAGTTGGCAGCACTTTTTCGACGCATGAGGAAAGGATTTGCATACTCTGTTCCTTCGCTTGCTGCAGTGACGGGTGCATAAAATACATGGTTGCCAACTCTGGAAGGCGGCGCATCAAAATTCTCATAAAGGTTACACCCTCGACAGTGAAATTTAGAGCTGCTTCAATGTGACCCAAGAAAATGTCTGCCCCCATACCCTGATGGCAGTCCGCTCCACGTGTATGGTCGAGACCAATCAAGAGGCAGTCCATTCGAAATGCCTCACTGTCCTCAGTATGTGGTGTGAAGATCTTCATGAACCTGAGAAGATCACGTGGCTGTACACGCATGCCACTAAGTTAGTGCTGCATCAGCATGTCCACAATGGACGGGAGGGGGGAGGGGCATACCTTGTGACACGCACTACCCAGCTCATCAATCAACTGACCCATCATCAGTATATTTGTCTGTGCACATATGTGCATGATGGATCCAGAAATGCCCTGTTGTGTCTTCAACTGATAGTCGGCTGGAGATATGCATTTACCCAAAGTCACCAGGGCTAGCTGAAGCGGGCACAAGCATGGCAACAAAACGGCCATAGCATTCTTCTGGCGTGCCACCGCAACCAAATCACTCAAGGACTGCTCAACATGCACAAAGTGCACACTGCCGGGGAAATCTGCAAGATCAATGTGCTGCTCACTGGTCGTGCTGTTCTTGACAGACTTGAGGGACATCATGAAATATGCAAATGCCAGCTTGTCGGGTGGTACTGCTGTGCAGCCCTCCAAGCTGGAAATAACAGGGCTGTAGAAGATTTTCTCACGGAGGTCATATGAAAAAAGGTGAAACAGAAAGGTGGGAGTGTCGATGCATCCCTCTGCTGCCAGCAAATACTGGGTCAGTGCTTTGAAGTCATCTTTTGAGACAACGTCAAGATCGACGCAAGTTAATGTGTGGCTTTCCATCTTCTGAGTAATATATTCCATTGCACCACCCATTGATTTCACATACTGAAACAGCATCTTCACCGTCTTGCCTCGAGTGAGGGGATCATGTCCCATTTCAGCAATATGGTAGACAGTGGTTGTGACGGAATGTGTGACTGGAATGGTGAATGTCTGGCCACCGGTAAGTGAGAAATGAAGTGCGCCCAGTCCATACACAGCCCCTACCAGGGAACCCGCGCTGTCAAGAGTAATGCTTTTTTCATGTGACACCAGCCCATGCAAAGCATCGGTGTGGTAGCCAATGCCCAAGGGTATTTTCCATACTTCTGTGATGGTAGACAGGGCAAGTGTCGTGTCTTCGTTCTCTTCCGTGCCGTAGTACAGGCAATTGTACAGCACGGCTTTAATCACCTCATCTTTGCAACCACTGCTGGGATCAGTACTCATGTCTATATAGAACACCACGCTGCTGGCGCTGCTGGCACTGCCAATGGCGAATATAGGCATATCCTGGTGACGACCAACCTCATTGGAACTGGTACGCAGCAGAGTAACCTGCTTTTGTGGTAGCGGAGGGACACATGTCTCGCATGTCACCACATAAAAGAGTGGTTTAGTCTCATTCTGCCCTGGTGCGATCAGTTGTAGCACAGAAGTTGGCAGATTCAAGCTGGCCAATACTGCTGTCCAAGCAACTGCACACACATATAGAATGCAGTCAAATAAGGCACAGGACACACAAGGAGTGAAGCAATGAAGATCTGCAGGTCCATGGCTGAGGGACGATAGTCAGGGCATAGCCAGACGATGCAGTCTGGGACACCGGTCACAGCATGGGTGTGGTGAGGGCTCGTCGAGCAGGGGAGCACATACTCAATTCGTCTTGGTTTGTGACGACGTCTGCATGGGCGGTCTTCTGTTGTTTCCTGGCTCTTATGTTCTTCGCCATGAGCCTGCGAGGCCTCCCTGAAATGCTTTCGTGCTTTCGTGGAAATTAACTTCCTTGATATGATTTGACTTCTGCCTTGGTAATTAAATCCTGGTTAAATCCTGGTTAAATCGTGGTTAAATCCTGGTTGAATCCTGGTTGAATCGTGATTTAACTTTTCACCTAAAATCGCCAATAGCTCTCAGGGATTTGACTTTTGCAGTTCATACAGGAGCGAGGCTGAGTTCGTATTTGACTTTTGGCCATTGACTTTTGGCGTAACTTTCCATATTATCCTGCAGAGGAGCTCTCGTCCAGCTATCAGGCAGTTGTGGGCTGGCCATGAGAAATGAGGTATGCAGTTTCACTTGGATGCGCCTATTGATTCGCGTCTCGCTGCATGAGGGGAGCATTGCTGAGGTATGCATCGATGGTCGCCTCGCACATGTCAAGTCACAAGCAGGGGTATTTCTTCTGATGGGCTTGGTGATGGATAAGTGTGCTTATGTTACACATGCTTTCAGCTTTGACGATGGGATCAAGGCATATGATCAATGGTGCACATTGAGCAGTGGGGCATTCACGTGCTTCGCATTTGCGGATGGTCCCTGGAGATGCAGCCAGTGTGGTGATTGGGCAGAGGCAGCAACCCAGAAGCAGCTGTCCCCAGACACAGGCACCTACATGTTCTTCAATGCGACTGGGTCAGGGTGCACTGTTTTGCGCTGTGGTGACAAAGCTTACTTGCCTGATGCCTGGAAGTCCAGTGAGCACTACTTCATTAATGACTGCATGTGCGCATTATGTCATAGCAAAGCCTCAGGGCGCACAGATGAACTCACTGGTGTGACGTTGTGGGAGGCAGAGGTGCTTGGTATGCAACATGATGCGGAGAAATTAGAAACTTTGTTGAAGAATGGCATGCAGAGGGCCGGCAAGGATTGTATGCTACGGCTCGACGGCAAAGACTTCATAGGGTACAGGGAGTATTCCAATGTGCACGCAGATGTGGTGATAGACGCGGAACAGATGAAGTACACAGTTATCTTGGGGCCCCAATGCAGAAAGGGTGTGCTAGAGTCTGCTATGGTGTCAATGGCACCACTCAAGCGGATAATTGTAAAGGTCAATGAGCACATGCCAGGTCGTATGGTGCTATATCTTCATATTCTCAGGCAACGGAGTGCTATGGCCCGGTTCAAGTGGCACACTGACACAGAGCAGACCCTTCTACCCATCAAAGGCGACCTGACAAAACAGCATACTCGGGAGGTACAGACATTGGTGATGTCACTTTCAGATGGGACGCCACCTGGGATGCAAGTTTTGGGCTTTGATCCTTTTTTCTACAGGGGGCGGGGGTCATCGGCTTTGTTCAACTCCAACCTGCTGCACCGCACGCTTCAACCTACTGATTTGAACGACACAGCTGACTACTTCAAGGTTGCATTTTTCATAGTTGACATCAAGTCAGTGCCGCATGGAATTGTTCAACAATGGCAAGGGCTGTTGAAGTGAATCAGAGGCTATGTGCTGACAAATACTGATCCGGGCTGTCAATAAAATACCTTGCATAGTATCCCCAAAAGTACACTGTTTGATCGGGGTCAGAACTGCTCTTAGCAACCACGCTGACTATTGGTCTCTTGCCAGTCTCTCCTGCTTCCCCGCCGCTCACCACATAGTTTGAGAGTGCAATCTGTTGTGGCGATGGTGATTTGTTGACCTTTAATCTCATGACTGTGCTTGCATCTACGTCTGGAGACCATTCGAGGTTGTAGTGCAGCGTGGTGAACTGCACACTTGGCCCATTGGCACTTATGGAGCTATCATAATAGGTTCCATGTTTCCCAAAGATGTTGTGGTTTCTTATATATATTTTGCTATCCACAGTGTTGGCAAAATCCACACAGTGGCCATCGCGGGTCAACATTCTATGGAAGGTCATAAATGAGCTCGTCTCTGTTTCTGTGGCGAACATGAAAATGCTGCGGAGCGCTTGTTGTGGAAATGCTAGCAATGCTTGGGGTGATGTGACTACGAATTGCGTGGATGTAAGCACATGGCTCACAGGTAAACTGTGCCAATTGGAGTTGGCATCTTGACCAATGAAGTAGTCACCAACGACCAACCGGTGTGCTGTGGTGGATGTGAATGCGCCCCCACCTGCAGATTGCACTGCGATGCTATTCATCAACCGGTAATCAGATTGTTCGGATGCATCGCTGCTTCTGATAAAGTACCAATTAGTAGGTGGGTTCGAAAACGCTTTGTCCAGCACAATGCTTTTTGTTGTTAGCTCTATGGATCTGACCACCCGCACTTCCCTGTCGCTGATTACTATGCTTGATATCTGTGTTATGTTGTGTGGTGATGCACTTTGATAAATGGCACCCAACGTGTCTGTTCGCAGGAATGTCAACGCCCCGAACTCGGCATGCCCAGTTGAAGATGCTTGCCTTGTGTGCTCGACATAGAATCCGATTTCTCTGAAGGCACCGCCTCGAATAGACATGTCACTAGCAGCCACATAGGCTGGGTACCATAAGTGCAGCAGCTGTTTGTCACTTTGAGGAAGTGAATTCAACGCAGCGCGCACGGTGGATGCACTTATGGACCCATTTGCTTCTGGCTCTACCACCACCTTCAGATATTCTGATGAGTCCAGTGACGGCACATACTCCGACCTGAACACCTCTTTGATGTCGTATTGTGTGTGGTTGTAAAAGAAAGCAATGGGTAGTGATGCGAATGGTGTGGCATAATTTGCATAATTACTTGGCATGTGGAAGGTCAATGCAGTGTTCTCAACAAAGACGTGGGGGTGCGCTGTGCCTGTGTGTGCGTTTGCTATTTGTGGGTCCAAATACAAGGGAAAGTAGTACCCTTCGCCAACAGGTGCATCGCGATCGACACCGTACACATAGTAGGGTGTGTGGATGTTTTGGTATATGTAGCGGTCGAAGAAACCGTTGGGCAACTGCAACAAGCTTACACCTAGCCCTTCCTCTGGTGGGCTGGCAGGCATGTAGTAAGTGGTTCCACTTTGCTCGTTGAAGGTCAGGCTGGCTGCCACACCAGTCACGCTTTTGGCATATGCTTCGTCGGCATAGATCGGGAAGTAGTATCCTCGGGCAGACACTGGTGCAAGCGTGCCGAATATGTAATATGCTGGTTGGACGTGCTTTTGTGTGTGTTGAGTGAAGAAATCGACAGGGAGCTGGGAAAGTTCGGTGACTATATTTGCTCCAATGGTCATGTACATGATGAAGCTATTGTCTTGAGAGAACTGCATGCTGCTCACCGCGGCGCCAGCACTTGCTATCAACGCATCTTCTTGGGATGCATACAACGGGTAATAAAATGCCGTAGTGCCCGTGGATGTGGCAGTCCCATAAACATAATATTGTGTCAATGAAGACGAATCCATGGGTGTCGGGGTCGGGGTAGCTTGCACCTTGAGATATACGAATAGGCCAATCATGGTGTCAACATCCAATGTGCCTGGTGACACATAGACTAAATATGCTAAACCCAAGTTTGATAGGGCCACCACCACATAGTTATCAGCGATGATGTTACTTTCACTTGTGCCAAGAGCCAAGGTGTCTCCAGTCGACAGTGTGCCACTGTTGTACACCGTGAATGCATTGGACGTGTTAATAGTTTGTATGGCACCATATTCAATGTAGTTGTAATAGCATGTGTCTGTCACTGTGGCTGTTGGTGTTTGAGGAGGAACTAGCACGGTGGTTGTCACTGATGGTGTGGCTGTCGCAGTGGGTGTGGCTGTCGCAGTGGGTGTCGGTGTGGGTGTCGGTGTGGGTGTGGGTGTCGGTGTGGGTGTGGGTGCCGTGCTTTCTGGCCTCGTAAAGTACATAGCTACACCTGTTTCATAACCGGTGCCGCCAGAAGTTGTGCTGACATCAAATGTGTATGATTCTACATCACTGTTCAACTCCCGATTGATGTTGATCGAACTCACTTGCAGGGCAGAGGAGGCCAACTGATCAACGTGCATCATCAACACATCACCATATTTGGGATGGGTCAGCAACGATGCTTCGACTCTTGCTTCGGAGTATGTGTCCGAAGCCATGAACATGTATATTTCTGCATCTTGATTCACTCCAGTAGATTTCACATTCACGTTTATAAAATCAAATGATCCCATTCCAGGCTCTGGTATGTGCACCAAACTCAACTTGGCTCTATCTTCTGCCGAATATAAAGTGTATGACGCTACAGAACTCAACGCTAGCGGTGTCCCCCCTGCTGTTGCGTTTTGCAGGTTGGTCAATGGTGTTCTTGTAGTCATTTATCTATGCACACATTTTTTGTTGCACACCCTAATCAAGGATTGCTTTGGTGGAAAGCGTCCCTCGCCAATTGCCTGGAATTGGCACCAATGCGCATGTCAATTGCCATTTCTTGCTGGATGTGCACTTTTCCGTCTATGGTGGGGTACCACGAGTCGAACTGCTGACCTTCCCGTGCACTGCTCTTGGATCTACAGTCAAAGTGTTGATGTGGTGCATCATGCCCCTTCTTGCACCGAGTGCTCAAGGGCGCCAGTGAGGATTGCCGTTGTGGCTTGAGGCTAATGGGTAGTGGTTGCATGCCTTCCTCAAGTTCTGCCTTTACAATTTCTTCATATTCTCCAACCTTACTGCCTTGTCCCATCAAGCGGTTGATCCCATTTCGCAGTTCCGAGGACATGTCCGTCTTATCAATGGGCACGCCATACCTACTTGCATGCACGGCAACATGGTCGTAGTAATGAAGCCGGTGAGACTGTTGTGTTGGGTCAATGAAGTACTTCGATGCTTGCACCATTTGTTTCTCGTGTGTGCCAAGCGCACAACTCATTCTTTAGTGATGCTTGACAAAAAAAACTTTATTAGATTGCATACAGATTGTCGAATGTCGTGCTGAGCACATTGACAGCGCTGTCGTTGAAAAAACATTCATATGCAAGTTCGAATTCCGCGAAGTACAACCTCCGCTCTTTGAAGCCGTTGGGGTTGGATATGGTAATGATGGTGGATGACGCGTTGGAAAATGTACCATCGATAAAGCATGCGGATGGTATCGTCTCTAAGTGGTCTTGCAGTGTTCGCAAGTTGCACAAGTTTTGAAAATACAAGGGCACCGCTCGCAAAATCAATGGCATTTGTATTTCTATCTTGGTCAATGGCTGACCACTTGCGTTGAGGCCAGTGTTCAATGTAAAGGTCACTCGGCACGAAACTTTACAAAGAGTCATCAACTTGAAGCACTTGGCAGATAGGATCTGGTGCTGCTGCACTTGTGGCGATACGACATGCAAATGCTCCTTCAAACTCAACCATGGCTTGGTGATGTCGCCCACTACAAAATCCGTTGGGAATGACGCATTCCCCTTAAAATAGAAGCCTGTGGCATCCGAAGTAGACATTTGCGATAACACGTGATTTTATATAATGGATAACTGCTTCAATGCGACCAATAACACCGCCGTCAATGGAGCCACTTGCTTGTAGAGTTGTCCGTTGTGCAGTGGTATTCCCATGAAGTGCAGCCTGACCCAATCGTCTCGCATGACCTCGCGCAAGGCCAGGAAGTCCACGGTGCTTGCATTTTCACGCTGTAAACGGTCATTGCTACCATTGGATGGAAGCCTCTGCAAATAACGCATTGCAAACGTGCTCGTGAAGGTCATTCTGTCTATGTGTGATTTGGACAATACAACCCTGATGACAACACACATCAACATGCACTGCATGCCGAAAAAGAAAACCATGGACATTAATATGAATTTGGTGCCTACAATGGACCCTTGCATGCTTGACATGTGGACCACTATTCCAACTGATAGCGCAGCCAACACTGTCGCACTCACGAACATGTCATGCAAGTGAAACACAGCCTCTTCAATGGATCCGCGTATGCACACCAAGCGTGTGACGATGGCACTGACGGCTTGGTATCCCGAATTGGTTTCATGCATAGAGTTCTCTATATCTGTCACGATCGCAGCCAACATTTTTTGATGCTTCCAGAAGACATTGACAATTATGGCCGTGTTCAAGAAAACACACAAGCGGCCCACGCTCTCATAAATAAATGACATCATCGCATGCTCCCACGTGTCTTGATTTGCAATTGACACCGTGATGACACTGGAGGACAGCGTTGCAATCAAACAAATACCAGCACAACTGTCTATGTGGCAAGCGCACTCTACTTTGCTGTTGCTGAGCAATCTTTCGAATTTGACGAGGTGACCAGATCGGTGGTAGACAAGGCCTAATGCATGTTGAATGGGAGGGATGAGATGCAATGACAGTCGTGCTATTTGCAACTCCACTTCCAATTCACCAATGAGTCCCCAAAAGCCATGGAACGTCTTGTAGACGCCCACCCACAACATTGCGTTTATCAGCACGAACTGGAGCTTCCAGGCACATGTGTCATGTGAGGACCATGGTGCATACGCCAGGCACTTGTTCAGCAATGCATGCGACACACTCACAGCAAGTGGCGCACAGCACCTTTTTTCAGAGTCTGTGTTGTCTACCTCTATTTCCACGTATGCCATTGATACAGTGAGGATACACTATTTTAAACCGTGCATTTGGTGCTATGTATTCTTTCGATGCATGACGTCAAGTACGATTGTTCGTTGCAGACGGTGCACGCGATGCCCAACATGGAGTTGACGACTGCACTCTCTAACTCTGCATGCAACTGCATGCACGCATTTTTAATGTCACTACCAGAGAAACTGCTGCTTATGCTAGCCAGCCGCTCTACGTGACATTTAGAGTTTGTGTGCAAATATTGCTTAAATATCTTGACCCGCTCGTAGTAGTTGGGTGTTGACATCTCTAGTTGAAGTGGCAACCTCCTCAACAATGCCGGATCCAATTTCGATATATTGTTAGTTGCAGCAATGAAGACTATCGGCGCTGTAACATGCACACCTTGCACTGATGTGGAATCTACACCTTCCACACATCTTGAATCTACACCATCCAAAAAAGCCAATAGCTCTGTTTTCAAGGTGTAGACGAAGGACGCATCCAAGTCCGATCGGCTACGTATCAAACCATCCACTTCATCGAAGAACACAACACACGGCGCTATTTTCCTTGCGAATGAAAATATGGCAGCCACCAGTTTTGGTGCTTCGCCGTAATACTTGTTTTCCACTGTACTCGCGGTCACATTGATCAACGGAATGTTACATGCCTTTGCGATACACATGGCTATCGTGGACTTACCTGTCCCTGGAGGCCCATGAAGCAGCAGCCTGTTGCTACAAGTCAAGTTTAGTTCTGGATGCACCACCGGCAAGCAACACTTTTGAAGAAGGTCACATTTCAAAGATTGCATTCCGGAGAGACTGTTGAATGAATCTGTGAATTCAGTGTACACCGACTGTGATACGCTACTTTCATATTGGTCCAGTGATGCGAGGACACTGGGGTCGCGCCCATGCATCTCTATGTGTGTTGTGAGTGTGTGCAGCAAATTTGGTGATATACCAATGCTAGCTTCACCCATATCTAACAGGTTATCTGGTATCAAGTTCATTGTCATCATGAATCCAATCAATGATATGACTGTTTTTATCAAGTGCACCATTACCTCGTGCATTTTAGTGCATTTGTTGAAAATTTATAAAGGTTTTGTGCGTGATTTTTTTAGTGATTTAAAAAGAACTCGTTGCATCAAGTGAGTAATGGCTTGCATCTTCGACAATGCAATTTGCACCATCAGGCTGTACGATGTTGCATGTGACACAGAGGTTTTTCATGCGAAGCTGCATGTCAACACCATAAAAAAAGAAGAATTTGTAGAGATGTCAGAGGCATTGCTGGCGTTGCCAAACATGCCTTTAGATAACAAGCATGGTCTTTATGCTCAAATCATCGACATGACAGAGGCCGACATTGTGCCCACAGCTTGGATCGTCTCTGTTCTTGATCGATTCCGAGAAAATCGGCCTGCCTTCGAGCAAAAACTGCTTTGTACCATATTCATTCTCGATAACGCATTGATACTAAAGGCGTTTCAAACAATTATAGAACGGTTTTATCAGCCGTTGAAGCCATTAATTATTGTGAAAGACTTGAACAAGGGAGTTGCTGCTATCCAAAAGGAAGAATCTCGAATTCAATCAAAAAAAGTTGATCTTTCTAATGGCGAATGTGCCAGCGCCAACCCCAATGTTTTGCACACTGTCTGTGGTGACAATTAGTTCCAACGCAGTCAACGTGTTATCCACCACCAAAGATGTGGAAGTAAATATCGACGACCATGCCACGAATAGTAGTGCAGTGGCTGTATTAGGTAGCGCCGTAATACGCGAGTTCAATGCAATCAGGTATTTCAAGGATGTCGGGTTCAGCAGCTCTATGACTGTAGAATTAGATGTTTCCAGTATGGTGAGCGTGGAACAGTTGATAGATGTGATGCGCCGGCAACCAGATACATCTAATTCTGTTAGTGCAGTGAACGACGTGGGAATGGACGCTACTTTGGTTTCATTCAAAATGAGCTTGGTGAGGGTCGAGGTGCTATTCTCACCTTGCCAAGTGGGTGGAATGTTCTCTATCAATGTACATTTGGACATGTCTAGATGCTGCAAAGCAGTGAATGAACTACCATCTGGCAGTGCTGTCAACTCTTTGTAGGTGCACCTCAATGTTGTGATGCCTTGAACTGTCGTTGTGTATATTTCATCCACCGTAGCAGGGTTCACAGCGACTGAGGATGCGACCGGGTCCTCGCCTATAATATCCCAAATAGCTCCATCGCCTTGAATAAGCAGGTTGTAATGCTGCAGGAATTTAGGGGTTGCCATGTAACGTTATCTACTGATGTGCGCGATCTTTTTAAGTCGAATTGAACGCTCATTACGAGAAGCAGTATTGCCTATCGTTGACCTTCAACACAATCGCATCCTCAGCAAGGCTGTAATCGTCGATGCATTTGAAATTAGCACCATACAGCGAGTCGCAGTTGTCCTCCGAGTCGAATCGATTGGGCTGTTTCCTAACGCGTGTGCTTTTTCGATCAGTGACTGTCGTTGTCTCAGTGTTATCAGCGCAATCGACGTTGGTCTTCTTCTCAGCTGGTGCTTGACATTTCTCTGAGTCCTTGTGGTCCATTTACTTACCGGTGCAAGGAATGTTTTTAAGGTGTGATAAACGTGCTTAAAAAAGTGTTGCTAACATTAACAGAAATGGCGTTGTTAAAGTTTGCTGAGGATGCGCTCGCACAGTTAGATGCCGGTCCCGAGGGGGCTACGGACAAAAAGATCACCCTTCCACAGTTGCAGCCACCGCCCAATCAGGCCAGCAAACCTTTCTCCAAAATGTCTCAATCCGAATTCTTGGAGAAGCTACACGGCTATAAGTCAGTAAGACCTGCCGATCTGAAAAGCCTTACACCCCATTGCTACTTGATCAGGTATGCAAAGACCACAGCCGAAGGTGGCCAACGCTACTACGGGGGTGGGCTACTGCAGCATGTTGACACACCACTGAACAGGTACATCGTACTCATGAATTGTGCCAATAAGAAAACTTGGTCTGTGCAGAATGACGGCAACGTGCAATTCTTTGCAAAGCAGACCGAAAAGCATCAAGCACAAAGTGCACTCCATGACCTGCAAACAAGAAGCAGTCCGTCAAGCAGGCGCCGCAGCACCACACCACCCCCCCAGCGTAGAAAGGGCGGAGCCTCAACGTGGCAGCGCAAACCGTCTAAGTAGCATTCTTGGTTGCGACGTATATGACATCCACATCTTCTATGCTCTTCCCTTCGAAGTTTTTGTCCTCATCTCGACCTGTAGGTGCAGTCACACCGTTCCATCGATATGCAGTTTGTATGCACTCCATGGTGTCTTCGAACTCGAACAAGCTCCTACAGCCTGTGTGCGTGAATCGCATGCTGTCTACACCACCATTTGGGCGGTAGTCGCTGCAAAACTTTGACACAAACACTAACCTGCCGTGTGGCTTCAGCATCGCAAGCAAGCCGGGTGCACTATGCCAAGGGCAGTGCATGTGCTCAAAGGTGTGCTTCACAAATATCACGTCGAATTGTTCGGACCAAGTCTTGCAACTAGACATGTTCTGCAATGAAAATGTGAGGTGTGTCACGCCACGTGGCCTGCTTTCCAATGGGCCCATGTAATGGTAGTCCAATCTCTTGTCGTTGACCAAATACTGCTCCACCTCATTACCCACGTGAAGCACACGCTTTATCTTGCTAGACGTCTGCTGTTGTTGGATGTTGTGCATCACGAAAAGATTGAGTGGGCCTTGCAGCTTTGGCATGTGTGGGTTGCAAGTGTCAACTATCACCATTGCTTTGCTTGACGCAAACATTCCTTTTAAGAATTTAATTATGAGTGCAATGGAAAGATGACAAGTGCAGATGCCACTGCAGCATCCACCCCCACTCCCACTCCAATAGCCACTTCAAGCACTACTCCATTACGAGTTTAATTCCATCTCACTTCGAGTGCGTTGATGCGAACGTGCGCCGCTTCCAAAGATGCCTCCAGACTCTCTATGCGAGCCATAGCTTCTTGCAACGCTTTGACTGCACTAAACAGTATGCTGTCTTTCTTCACAGCAAGATAGTGTGTGTCTATGCTGGGTTCTTCAGTAGAAGGGTCGTCGTCAGTTGTTTTCGTCTCACCGGGTTCAGCGCCTATAGATTCAGAGATGCGCGTTCCGAGCTTCACGAACTCTGGCCTTATTTCTTGCACATCCTGTGCTATCACACCAACTTCTGCATTTCCATTTTGGTCATAGCTATGTATTGTCAATTGAGTAATAAAGCTCCACTGCTCAGCCACTGCTTCAATATTACTCTTGGTGCGTGAGTCTGAAGTTGGCAGTACTTCACCCCCATACACGAGATCACCATTAACTGTTACATCGTCTGCAAAGAACGCATTCTTATATATGTTCACGTAATTCGCGTTGATTTTCATTACCAAGTGTTGCGTCGATTCATTAGATGTCCCGTACTTATATGACCCGAACAGTCTCACCTCCCCGTAATTATGCGTCGACGCACCTGTGTCCCATACAGGATAAGGAACAATGCTTACTCCAGAGTAGCGGTAATTGGAATTGGTGCTTGATGTGAATGCAAAGGCTTGGAAATATGAATATTTCAAGTAACAATCGCTATTTAATTTTAATAATCCGGTGACATTCACCGTGCTGTTCATTGTGCTTTCACCGGTGACATTCAACGCGTCTGCCTGTATTTCACCATCGACTATCAATTTGGGCTTGATATACTGGCTGCCATCACATTGCACCTTGAGAAAATGATCCTGGTACGTCCCTACTGTGCTGTCGTAAGTTGTACTCTGGAAATCATCATGAAGATATACAATGAGCCCGTGGGTTGGAGGATACGGTAGTCCTGTTTGTGTGTATATTTTACCCTGCCAACTGTTTATTATAGAAAATTGACCATCACCAGCTGTGTCTTGCCTGTATGTGCCTATACTCCCAGTTAGGGTAGGATGGTACTGCCAATACCAACCATATTCACCTATGGTAGTGGAAAATCTGATAGATAAGCCGGTAGGATGGTACTGCGTCACATGATTGTAGGAGATACTATACGGAAACGTGATGTTTAGTTTGAAAACGTCTACAGCTGATGTCTGATTAGTGGTAGATGCATCTATGCGAGCTCCGTGGCTGACACTGTCTCCGTCTCCGGTGAAGATGAGTCTGCTGCCAACCTCAAAGGGCATTCCCGTCAACACGCAGACGCCATTTTGATGCACGCGCATCACATCCTGTGTCAATCCTATTTCATTTCTGCATGAAAACATGATTTCAGTCTTGGATCCGGACCTTCCCGTATCGGTCGTATTGACTTGCTCAATTCTTGCCCTCTTGACATTCTGTCCATATTCATTTGTTGCTGTGGACTGGGTCATTTCTAAGTAGTTTCCAGAGCCTACTTGCACTGAATCACGAAGTATTGTCATTCCCGTCCCGATAGTATCTCCATTATAGACGTCAAAGGCAATCGAACTGTTATGACTGGAGGAGTCGTATGCGGTGATGACTGTTCCCTGGCCCAAGGCCAATGGGGATATCGAGAAACGTGGGGAAGCGTCCATCTGAATACTGAACAAAGGATTGTTCGCCGAGGTACCATTTATGACAAGAACCTCATTGCCCATCGATGCACCACCAACGTTTGCAGTGCTGGCAGACATATTATTTGTCACACCGAGGCTGCTCAAGGTGGTGGCACTGCTCACATCCAAGGTGCCGTTCACTAAGAACGACTCTGCTGTGATAGTGGTAGCATCTAGTGAGCCTACAGCAGCAGCTCCGGTCACATTCAGCGTGCCATTCACTGTCGCCGCAGTCGCACTCGTAGTGGTGCCCATAGTAACCGTAGCGCCATCCATTGCTACGGTGTCGTCAAATCGTGATGGCCCCCTATTAATGATCAAATTGCCGTTCAGCTGAAGAATATCAAAGGGTGTTGCAGTGTCACCTATGAACATAAAGGCATTCGTCCCGGAACCAGTCGGAGTGTGGATTGTTAGGAATTTCTCGTTTGAGCTACTTGACATCTCAAAATGGCATGATCCATCAGCAGGATTGGGCTCGTTAAGGTAGAAATTATCTGTCTTGACTGTGTCTGCTGTCAATGTGGCGGTCACATCCAACGTGCCGTTCACTGTCGCTGCGGTCAGATTACTAGCATTACCAAAAGAAATCGTAGGGGCAAACGTCCTGATCTGCTCTGCAAACATTTGCAGATCGGTGGGCTTCGGGTTGTCCGACCCTATGCGTATCTGAGCGCCTGCCCCGGTGCCAGTCGGAGTATGGATCGTGAGCATTTTGTTACCCGTGTCAGTTCCCCCAGGATTTGAACCGGACACTTCAAATTCGACTGAGGCGTTGTTGGGATCCGGTTTCGTGATGAAAAGGGACTCTGTGGTGACAGTGGTAGCATCTAGTGTGCCGATCACATCCAACGTGCCGATCACATCCAACGTGCCGTTCACTGTCGCTGCAGTCGCACTTGTAGTCGTGCCCATAGTAACAGTGGGGGCATGCATCTCTATGTCATTGTTTTCATACAACAACAGTGGTGGTGGGTTTTCTGTGTTTGCATCCTCAGTAAGCAACTGGCTGCCACCTATCCAGAGAGCATGTCTTTCCCCAAATCTTCGTGCCAGGAGCGTAAAATTGCGCAGGGTCCGTGTTCCATGGATTACAGGCCCCGTGGCGCCGTTGTACTGAAACTGGATCACCTGACTCCTTGTGTTATCGGTGTGCTGTGCAGCTGTCAAGGTGCCATTTAAAGTAGTAGCACCAGTCACATTCAGCGTGCCGGTCACATTCAATGTCTGAGTCACTTGCAAATCACCCCATACCTTAACTAGACATCCATTGTCAGTGCCAGGGTCTGCGGCTGTCGTGTTTCTAAAATGATAATCAGGGGAATTGAAATACATACCCCCCCATCGTTGACTGGAAGGGAGCCAATTCCTGTCGTGGTCCCCAAAATGCAGATATCTGGGGGTGGTGGCATGATCAGTGCTAGGGTTGAAGTAAACATACCTAGCCTCATAGTCACCTCTGATCTGACCCATTCCTTTCGCCACCGTGATAACCTCAGTCGCAGTCACATTACCGCTCAATGTGCTGATACCCGTCACACCGAGACTACTCAACGTGGTATCACCCGCTACCCCAAGCTTTGCCATTAACGTGGTATCATCGGTTACCAAGAGGGTGCCGTTCAACGTGCTATCACCGGTTACCAAGAGGGTGCCGCTTAAAGTAGTAGCACCAGTCACATCCAACGTGCCGGTCAACGTGGTGTCACCGGTCACCGAGAGGGTGCCGCTCAATGTGCTATCACCGGTTACCAAGAGGGTGCCGTTCAACGTGCTATCACCGGTTACCAAGAGGGGATTGTTGATCGACGTCAGTGAGTGTGTGATGCTCATCTTCACTACACCCGCCACGTCTACATCGAATTCAGTACCGGCGTCAAACTCAACCAATGAGCTTGCATGGCCTGATATTTGTGCCCACCTCCTAGACGTAGTGTCCCCAATTTGAAGGCCTTCAACATCTGTTACCCCAGGTGACATGTGCACCTTTCGCAACGAGAAATCAAAAAAGTCCCTGGCCCTGCCAAGTAAGGTGTCAGTGTAGTCCACACTGGTGTATATTTGCAATGCATCACTGGATGTAGTGTTTGTAAATGTCAATGGTGTTGTGGAATCTCCTATGCGTATTGAGGATAAAAAGTGCACAGAGTCAGCATACATACTACCATCCGATGGGTCGCTTCGCATGGCTCCAGTGCCTAGATGAATGGTTGGAGCATGCAATGCTATTGTTTGGGAAGCATGCGCGTTGACTTCTTGCCACTTTTGCTCGGCATCACCCACATTCAGTGTGCTTTCTTGAGATGAGTTAAGTGATGTGGCTGTAAGTAGATCTCCTGCTTGTAGTGCGGTTGTCACCTTGTTCTTGTGGAAGGTCAACTTAGAGTTCGTTACAACCACGCTACCATGGAAGACACATTGGGCATTATCCAGATGCATGACGGCCGCCTCTTGTGAACTGGTCCACACGTAAAAGTCGTGTGCGACTGCTGCATTGTGTGATATGGTGTCCCACACATCTATTCCCGTTCCCCCCAACTGCAGTTCCGCACTCTGACCAATGCTATTCAGGATCTGCAACTGACTCAGTTCTCGCGTCTGCTCTTGTGTGATACTGGAGTATGTCGAAGTGACCCGCATCGTGGCACGTGGCGTAGATGCGTCGGTGTCATTCACAGCGACAGTATTGTCGAATATGACAAGATCTGAGTGCAAGGACACCCTTCCATGCGTCTGCATTGCACCTTGGAGGTTGAGGTCAGCGGCAAGCAACGTTCCTGCCACAGCAGTGCTCATGCTAGCATAAGGCGTGTGTATCGCCCCTGTGACACTTAGCGTGCCAGTTATCAAGACACCGCTTGCATCCAAGTGCAAGGTGTCCACGTCGGCTGGTGTGCCTATATTGACGGCATGTGCCAGTATTGAAGCCTCCTGCCATGGTGCGAATATGTCCCCCAACTCGAGTTTGGGATTGGAAAATGATGATGGGTACACACTCAATGTGTTGCCTGATCCCATGACGTTCAGTGTTGAGTCTATAATTGCATGTCGACATTGGACACTGCCTGCCATTACAGCACCCGAGACAGACAAATTGGATGCGGATATCAAGTTCCCGCTCAGTGTTTCCTTTATTTGGCAACGATCCGCGATGACATCAGTGACTCTAGCATCGCCGATATCTGCGCCCACACACCTGAAGTCCACGCTTTGTATCACACCGGATGGGTGAATGGTCAGTGTGGGAGAATGCTCGTTGAACAGCTGTATTCCCCTTTCAGCACTGATGTTGATGTCATGTTGCCCACATCCATCATGGTGGGATTCGTAAGACATGTGAAGCGAAGATGCCACACTCAGGTGCCCATTAGCAGTGACATCCGCACAATGCAGTTGTGATAGCCAGCTCCCACCATGTGCATGCAAATCTGAATGTGTTATAATGTCTCCACTCGTTTGCAGTGCGAGTATGCTCATGTTGGCATTCGAGGCCGTTACATCATTAGATACCACCAAATTTCCGGCTATAGATAGGTTTGATGAGACTGTGAGCTCTCCGCATTGTGCCAACCCAGCACACGCGATGGAGTTTGTGAAGGTGTTCTCACTTGTCGTGGAGCTGCACAACAGCTGGGAAACACTCAATGAGCCATATATGACGGAATTGTCACCAACGATGATAGACGAATCTATTTGCGCGGCACCCGCAACTTTTATGGAGCCACCGACAGACATATACGAACGTGCAGTGATAGATGACACACCATGCAGCACACCTGCGTTGCGAATGCCCGCATGAGCATTGTCCACTCCTACTGCTGAGAACCCCGCCACGTCCAAGCTGCCGGTCACCTCGAGTTTCCCTGCCTGTAATTCTGTGGCCTTGAACACACCACCACCAAAATTGACACCTCCACCGGATGATAAGTTCAATATGCCATCCGCATCTACGAACACATCGGCTTTGTGATCGGCATTTACCATTTGGATGTGCTTTCCGTCACCTTCAATTGCAAGCTGTGCATCAATTCCCGAAGCGTCACCTATGGTGACCTTGTACATGTTTTGCAAGTATCCGTTGTGTGCATTGACAAACCCTTCAAAACTACCACACACATCACCCTGGAAGGATCCTGACGCAGAACCTTCGAATGTGCCGATTAGATGATGGTTTTGCAACAGTTTATGGTTGTCTAGCTTGCTCACAAAGCCGTCGATGTTACCGTGCACATCTCCTTGGTGCAGGCCAATGCTGCTTCCCACGTGGGCACCTATGTGTTCACCAAAGGTATCTGTTATCGGTCGCTGTTGAGTATTCACTGTCTCTTCTATAGTTGAGATGCTGTCTATTCGACCGACATACTCGTAAAACGACACATGTAGGTGCCCAAAGTCAGTAGGCAACTCAGAAATTGCAACAAATCCGACCCCGTCAATCGTTTCGAAGTTGGCAACGGACTTGTCTATCAAGGATTCCACACCATCATTGCCCACGTGGGCTACAAGCATCTGGCTTCCATCGATCTTGTTTGCCAATGTGTGCTGGTTGAGGCCAAACAGCCACGGAACTGTCGATGTTCCATTTCTACACAATTGCATCCTCACTGCGATGACACGAAACACACTATTGGAGATCTGCTCGTGACTTGCGTGTGCATACGTCCCTGTGTTGGGATCCCTCGTGCGTAGCGGGTATTCAGTAATAGGTGCTATTGCATCCAACCAAATGTTTGATCCCATTATTCAGTGTTGTCAATTAAAATATGACTTAAAACATTTGTCCGTGCCTTCTGCATATGTTCAAACAACCCAAAAAGGGGTTTACATCAGACACACGACTTAGGGTGGATCACATGCACGACGAGGTTGTCAAAGATTTGATGCACACTAACGTCGATGGGCTGCATGCGTACTTGTTGGATTCAGCAGATGTGCTGCAAAGATATTGCCAAGATGACAACAACAGTGGGCAGTTGCGGGATGAGTTTCTAGAGGTTGCCAGGAAGCACTGTAGTATTCAGGCCTTAGAACCCAAAGACACTGTGAAGCTCAAGATCATGGATCAGCATTGCACCGCATGTGGTGGTCACCAGTTTGTCTATTCAACCGGAACCGAAGTGTGCATGGAATGCGGTCTAGTTAGGACTTTCCACGAGGGCTCAGCGGCGACGATACCGTACGGTATGCAAATGGAGATGAGCAACTGTCCCTATCGTAGGTCCAACCACTTCAATGAATGGCTTGCGCAAATCCAAGGGAGGGGCGCGACTGCGATAAGTGACGAGGTGTTTGAGTTGGTGTTGTCTGAGCTCAGGAAAGAGCGATGCTTTGATCCACAACAGCTCAACAAAGCAAAGCTCAAGGTGATATTGAAGCGATTGAAGTTAAACAAGCACTACGAAAACCTTCCATTTATACTGTCTAGACTTCAAGGCAAGGCAGCCATGAAACTGAGCGGGGACATGGAGGAGAAGTTACGGATGATGTTCGCTCAAATACAAGATTCTTTCGAAAGACATTGCCCCAAGAATCGCAAGAACTTTCTATCCTACTCCTATGTGTTGAACAAATTTTGTCAACTTCTAGGGGAAGAAGATCTAGCTGATCAATTCACGTTGTTGAAGAGCAGGGAGAAGTTGTTAGTTCAGGTAACATGTCCACCACCGTGCATGTTTTGCATGTGTTTTTAGTCGACCTGTTCCAACAATATCTTGGGAATGTGACCAAATAGCATGCGACCAAATCGATTCCTTCATGCTGTAATGCCAACTTGTAACGATTGAGCTGCTCCCCACCATTGCATTCACTCGCTTTGTCGCTGCACTTCAATTCCAACAGTATAACGCTTTTAGTGGTTGCATAGACGATGACGTCTGCTTTCATGTGCGAAACTGTGTGCCGCACTCCTTTGAAGTCCACGATGGACACGAGAAACGTTTTCTCATGTTCGACCAAGTAGCCCTTGGACCTTATCATGGCCACTAACGCTTTGTTGTATACAGTTTCTGTATGACCGGGCCCCAACTGATCAATTATGCTGTCGCAAGCAGCATTTAGGTCGTTCTTGAATGCCGCTGTGATGAGTGCTACTTCATTGTCATCCATGGCTCTGCTATTTCTGTCCATGCACATATCTTTAAGTTTGTACTCTGCATTGCCTTCCACAGGATCAAATATGGCAACGCATTTGCCAGGATCTCAACTGGAAATATCGACCAAGCGCATAGTCACCTTGTTCAATATGCTCAGCAAGGCGGTTTCCTCCATCGAGCTCACGTCCAAGTCGCAGTGCACTTTCCTCTTGTTGTGTATCTGTATGGAGTTTGCAATTTTTGTAGCAATCATAGGTGGCACTGAGTTTCCAATTTGTTTGTATGATTGCCTAGGCTCATGCACAAACATGTAATCGTCTGGAAACCCCTGTAGCCTAGCGCACTCACGCACAGTCAAATGTGTGTATGAACCATCATTTCTTTTCAAGACGAATGTGCCTGATGATGGGGAAATCACATGCGCCGTGATCGTGCTCATCGGCTTGCTCGCATCGATGACTCCGTACCAGTTGTTCCACTTGGAGGTACCCGTCTCCCACTCCTTCACTCTTTCTAACGTGGTAGCTGGTATTCTCGCTATCTCCAACTTGCTTGTGTTCAACCCCTTCAATGCATCCTGCACCACTACAGGAGAGTCGTGGGTCTCAACAGGGGGGAAGCTAGAAGTTACATTGCATTCCTTGTATGCTACCAAGAAAAGTCTGTGCCTATTCTGCGGTAAGCCATACTTTTCGCATTTGATGACGTGGTGCCGGACGGTGTAGCCACCGTCTTGGAAAGCATGTATTACATCACTGAAAACACTTCCCAGTTTCTTCACTTGAGGGACCTCCTCCATCACCACTAACGATGGTCCCAATGCCATTGCCAGCTTGGCATAGGTCAACGGCAGTTCGTTCAATGGATTGTCCGTATTTCTTGTGTACTGGTTGGCGGAAGAAAATCCTTGACATGGAGGGCCACCTATGACGACGTCTACTTTAGCACCATACTTTTGCAATATTCTTTCCTGTACAGCAACATCGGCGATGTCTGCCACCAGGCACTCTGCCCGTCGGTGATTGGAGGCAAAGCTTCGCATACTTGATTTGTCTATGTCGATTCCACAAAGGATTTCATAACCAGCATCCCTAAAGCCACATGAGAACCCACCAGCACCACAGAACATATCAATCACTGTCCCGCGCGGCATTTTCTTACGAAAGTATTAAAATAAGTAATAATAACCGAGAAATGGGAAATCTCATAACAATGCAGGGTACTCTATGTGGGGATTGCCACCTCCACCACGGAAGCCATGCTGGCACGGGACTACGCCCGGTGAAGTATCCCAAGATTCCGGCGAAGCACGGGAAATGCGCCGTGCCAGCTCCCGTATGCACAGAGGTGCACGAAGGAAATTCTCATGAGTTATGTGCAGTGCATGCAGTGTCACACGCACTATATCATACGTTCCACATGCATGTGGTTGCACCCCTTCTATCGGATGTGGAGCGCCATCATCCTATTACCTATCCAGAGGCTGTTGACATTGCATTCAAGAACTGCAAGTGTCCCAATTATCATGTTTATCGCATGCACTCCTCGATAGCCGCCAAACGCATGCTGACTAACGGTCACTTGGTCGTAGCTGTATTACCAATACGCATGCTATTTGACGAGTGCATATTGATAGACAATGAGTACTGTGCCGTTATAGTCAATGCGTACAATGGCGACACATTCTCATTTCGATGTTTGCATGTAGATGTATATGGATTTTTTCAGTTCGATGTAGATGGAGACATGGAGATGTGGTCATGCACTGCACATGCACACAGACGAAAAGGTCTGCCGGATGATACCGTGATTGTGTGCTGAAAAAATCATGCACTTAGTACATATGAAAGGGGACGAACTGATGCATCGGATATTGTCGGAATGCTTGTTCTTGCATAAGTTTGACAGTGCACCAAAAAAATTGAGGCCTTGTAGGAAACAATACTTGCGTGAAAAGTTGGCATACGTCAAGAGGTACAAGGATATGGTCAAGGACAAGCACACAGATCTGGGGATCGTCGAGGAGCTGATGCAACCAGGCGTTAGGGCCGCCATGTATGTGAGTGATAAACATTGGGGTAAAATTGGCATTGTTGTCATGTCTAACAACATAGGCTTGCAGGAAATGCCGGTCATAGCACATGAGCTGCAGCATGTCATCGATGGCACGGCAAACATCAATTATTACAAGCGTTGTCGCATGGTGAATGACCCTTCGAGCCGTTTATATCACGAGTTTAGAGCCAAATGGGTTGAGGAATACATGAAGTACAAGCTGGGCATGAGGCACAAGCCCCCCTCACAAGACGACTTGTCACATATGCACACACAAGTTCACAGCGCATACTGTAAAACATTCCAAGAACCACAAGATGGAATGCAGTGGTTGAGAAGATTCTTGTGATCACTTCGATTTTTTTCATTTTTTTTTTCTGACATACTGTATACAATCAATAGATGGCGGTGCCAAGCATTGGGCAGTCCAGTATAGCCGAAGCTACTATGGCGGGCTATGGCAACCTGAACATTGGTGGCATCCGCGCGCACACTATTTCACAGCTGGACTATTTGTATTCGCGCTACGATTCGACAAACAATCCCGACCTTACTTTCCAAGCAGGAGGGGCGACTACATCTGGTGGAAGCACAACCACTGCTTTCTCCAACATGGTTTTCAACATCATGCAAGCGACATCTGCAACTGGTGCAGGTGCCATCCCAACAACTGCCACGACAGCCATGCGGCTGACATCCTTTGACGAAAGTGGTTTGCAAAGCTCTGCTGGCGGAACCGGTATGGAGGTCCGAAATCTCAACAGTGCCTCCACAGAGGATTGGCACTCTTGGGGAAGTGCAGCTGCCAGCACCGGTGAGAATCTATTCACCCGGTATGCACTATATGCAAACAGCAGCAACGGTCAAGCTAGGTGGTACGACCCTTCTAACAATTTTGGCGAATTTACTTACATATCAAATGTGGGCAATAATGATGCAGATGGATCCGGCGGCACTCACATGTCACCAGATGATCTGTCTGTCGGTGCGACACTGCGACTGGTAAACAAGTCGGCCACTGAAGCTGCAGCGGACAACCACACGAACGCAGTGAGCTTCATGGCGGTCACTTCTGCGACTGAGACATTTCCTAGCATCGAAACTGCCAACATCTATGTAGATAATGCATCGGCTACGGCTGGACAGATGCGACTCATGATCAATAACGATCTCGCCAATTCCACAACCGCTGCATTCACGGCATTACACCTCACTAGCGCCACTTCCATCTTTGGCAATGCACTTTCGGTACAGGGTGCGACAACTATCGATGATTCGCTGAGTGTTGTCGGTGCCTCAGCCTTGCAGGGCACGCTCTCGGTTGGGTCTGACGCAGCCATCGAAGGAAGGATGTCCATTTCGGGCGCGTGCGTTATGGCGAACACAGTGTCCGTTGAATTGGCAGCGAGCATGCATTCGACCTTATCAGTCGGGGGTGACTTGACTGTCTCAGGTTCGCTAAATATGCCGGGGACTGTAGAGATTGGTGTGGCCAACATCCAAAACACACTATCGGTGGCATCTAGCACATTGCTTCGAAATTTGGCTGCCGTTGAGGGATATCTATCTGTCGCATCAGCCACTACCATCGCCAACACGCTATATGTTGCTTCGGCAACCGCCATGAACAACACACTCTCTGTAGCATCTGCGACCACGTTGAGCGACACACTATCTATTGCATCTGCCACAACTGTCGCCAACACATTGTCCATCGCCTCCGCCACTACCATGCAAAGCACACTTTATGTTGCCTCAACTACCACCATGAATAGCGTTCTGTCGGTGGCTTCAGCGACAACCTTGAAGAACACGCTATATGTTGCTTCGGCAACCGCCATGAACAACACACTCTCTGTAGCATCTGCGACCACGTTGAGCGACACTCTATCTATTGCATCTGCCACCACTGTCGCCAACACGTTGTCCATCGCATCTGCAACTACTTTGCAGGACACACTATCTGTCGCATCTGCCACCACTGTCGCCAACACGTTGTCCATCGCATCTGCCACTGTTATGGCAAACGTCCTCTCTGTGGCCTCTGCATTAACACTCGCATCCACTTTGTCGGTTAATGGTGCTTCCACCTTGTACTCGACACTATCGGTGAGTGGAGACTTGACTAGTGCAGGTGTGCTGAATGTCACCGGAAGCCTGTCCTCAGGGGGCACGGTGACTCTCACTAACACATTGTCTGTGTCATCTGCCGTTACGCTATCAAACTCAATGTCCATCGCTTCTGCTACCACATTGGCGAACACGCTGTCTGTGGCTTCGGCAACCGCCATGCAACACACACTTTCTGTAGCATCCGCGACCACGTTGAGCCACACGCTCTCTGTAGCTTCTGCCACCACGATAGCAGCCACGCTCTCCATTGCTTCCACAACCACTATCGAGAACACATTATCTATCGCATCTGCCACCACAGTCGCCAACACTTTGTCCATCGCATCAGCCACTGTCATGGAAAACACTCTATCTGTTGCACTTGCCACCACGCTGGCCAGCACACTTTCCATTTCTTCTGCAACTACTTTGGAGAGCACACTGTCTGTCGCATCTGCCAGCACCGTCGCGAACACGTTGTCTATCGCATCAGCCACTGTCATGGCAAACATCCTCTCTGTGGCCTCTGCATCAACACTAGCATCCACTTTGTCAGTTAGTGGGGCCTCTACAATTCAATCACATTTCTCAGTGGGTGGAAACTTGACTGTTGATGGGCAATTGGCTCTGCCCGGAACAATCGAAATCGGTACTGCTAAGATCGAGAACCAACTGTCTGTGTCGTCCTCAACCTATCTCGGTGTACAGGTCGACGTCGAGGGCACGCTGTCTGTTGCTTCGGCAACCACCATACAAAGAACACTTTCTGTAGCATCAGCCACCACATTGCAAAACACACTTTCAGTGGCCTCTGCGACCTTTCTGCAGGACACCGTGACAACAGGAAACGCGTTGACAGTGGCATCCGCGACCACCTTGAAGAACACTCTATCTGTGGCTTCGGCAACCGTCATGACGAACACGCTATCTGTGGCTTCGGCAACAGCCATGCAAAACATACTGTCCGTAGCATCAGCGACCACGTTGAGCCACACGCTCTCTGTAGCTTCTGCCACCACGATATCAGCCACTCTCTCCATTGCTTCTACAACCACTATCGAAAACACACTATCTATCTCATCGGCCACCACCATCGCCAACACTTTGTCCATCGCATCCGGCACTGTCATTGCAAACGTCCTCTCAGTGGCCTCTGCATTAACACTAGCATCCACCTTGTCGGTTAGTGGGGCCTCTGCTATTCAGTCACATTTCTCAGTGGGTGGGAATTCTACTTTGGAACAAACACTATCTGTCTCCGGGGTGACTACGTTGGCTGCCTCCCTGTCTCTTGGTAGCTGGGCTCGCTTGAGTGGTACGTTGTCGGTGGCAGGAAATGCACGGTTTACATCGAATGCGTATTTCGAGTCAGACACACGCTTCACCGAAGACCTTTCGGTGGGTCAGTACACTACGCTGTCTGGACCTCTCACCGTTGCATCGCCCACAAGCATGGCCAGCACGCTATCCGTTGGTGGTGCGACCACAATGGAGAACACTTTATCTGTTGCCATGGCCACTGTTATTGCAGGAGCGGCATCTATTGGAGGTGTCACGACAGCAGGCGGCACCTTCAACTCACAGGGTGCAGCCACCCTGGATAGCACACTGTCGATTGGTGGAGTGACCACACTGGAAGGTCAGCTGTCTATCGGTGCAACGACAACAGTCACCGCTTCGACTACATTGACCAACCCCGGTGGCACGGCGCTCACAGTAGTTGGCGACGCAGAGTTTTTTAACGACGTCTTGATACACAGCAACCTGCTAGTGCGTGGCATGACCACCACTCTGAACACACAGCAAGTGCAAATCGATGATAAGAATTTGGAGTTGGGCATTTCTGTGACAGATCTGAACACTAGCTCCGGTGTCACGGGCTTGGCAGCACAAGTCACTGCATCACAAGTGGCCGTTTCCTTGGTGGTCGGGACCAGCTTGACGCTCAGCGTCGACTGCAGCTCGGCATCTGGTAACTCCGCACTAGCAGATGGTGACATTATTCAAGTCGAGGCAAACGATGGTACCGACGACAAATTCTTGTATCTCAAGCTTGCCTCCTCATCCTCATTGGCCGGGGATGGAAGCACGTGCACGGTGACATTAGACAGCACTGCTTCTGTGACACAGCCCGATGGTAGCAGCTTGACCGCCATCCCGGTTGGCTGGAGCATCCCAGCTAGCGCGCTTGTGCAAAAAACATCACACTCAGACACCAGCGCTGATGGAGGAGGCCTCATATTGAAGGGCACATCCGATCACAGCTTGCTGTGGAGTAATGACACAGGCACACACACACAAGATTACTGGTCCTTCAGCGACAACTTGAAGATCCCAGGTGATACGACCGCTGTGGCAAATAGCAAGCGCCTTTACCTTGGAGACAAGTGGTACTTGGTGTTCAACCCTATCAACGACACTCTAGATTTCATGTATGCGTCCACGTATGGTGACAGTGGTTCTGTGGCATTCCGCCTAGAGCCTCCCAACGCATAAACAAAATATGATCATGCATTCCTGACTTGACAACTCCAATCCACGCGCACACAGCCACACACACACATCCACCGACATGTGGCTACATCAAGCCTCGTGCCGATCGATGTAGGTTTTAAAAACAATATATTTTTCCATGAACACATTCAAAACATGCATGTCCAGTGTGTTGCGTTCTTATCTTGGTGCAAGCTTCACTTCCCGGACGCATTCATGAACAAGGTCGTGTTAGATGTGGGCGCGGGCGATGTGAATGGTAATAACAGGACACTGTTCAAAGACTGTGCTTATTGTGCAAACGACGTAGTGGACGCGCCTAATGTCACAATAGTCAGTAAGACCAAGGACCTCGCATTTCCAGACGAGTCTTTTGATACGATCATCAGCAGTGAATGCTTTGAGCACGATGCTGAATACCCGCAATCATTGGCGAAGATTCTTAGGTTGCTGAAGCCTGGTGGGGTATTGGCCTTCACATGCGCTTCTTCTGGTAGAATGGAGCACGGAACAAGTCGGACTTCGCCCGAAGCGTGCTTTGCCACCCTGGGGGGTGTTGAAGGCTTCACATGCCATTACAAAAACTTGGTCATTGAAGACATCAATGCCACCCTCCACCTCAACATACATTTTGGTGCTTGGCGTTCCTTCTACAATTACCAAAGCAAAGATTTGTATTTCATTGGCTTCAAGCGGCCATGTGGACAGCTTCCTGAGAGCATACCCAATTACGATGGCGACAATTGCACCGAAACGACAGGTGGTGTGTTTGGGTGCCGGGGGCATGGCCAAGAAATGTAACAATTTAAAGTTAACTGGAGCTTTCTGAGGTAGATAATGTACACAATTTGCCAATCGTATCTACAGCAGTGCGACGCTAGAGAAAAACGATATGCGGCCGTCATAGTTGAGCCTAGACGGCATCCCTTGATGCATTCAGTCGTCAAGAACGTTTCCAGTGTCTTGGGTAGGCAATGGCAAATCTACATATTCACGCACGACGTACAATTTGTGTCTGACTTGGATGCGACAGTAATACACATCGACAGCGACAGCTTGGACGCAACCAGTTATAGCCTCCTACTCATGTCTGTTGGGTTTTGGGAACAAGTGTCACAAGAGGTTGTCTTGATCTTTCAGACAGATAGCTTCATGTTTGAGAACAGTCACCAACACATAAACGATTTCACGAAACATTGTTTCATAGGCGGCATTTACTATTACTGCCAGCACACTGAAGGTGACCAGACGCCATGTTTGTCTCACTGTGGTATGCAACCCCATTTGTCTCAAATTACACAAATGCCCAAAGCTGGGTTTGCCATGTGTGGAGGGTTCTCCATTAGACATCGAAGTGCAATGCTGCGTTGCATACGAGAAGTTTCACAAAGAGACGCGATGCGCTACAGGCAGTCGCATGGACTTATTTGGCCCTTCCCCGACATGTCATTCTGCGAGGATGCATTTTTTACACATGCACTTGAAATCTTGGGGTATGCCATGCCATCGCAGAAAGAAGCCTCGGACTTCTGCTTCAACAACCCACACCAGCCATCGAATGATCCACTTTCCATGCACCACTCAAACAAGGATTGGTGGGATGATGACTGCAACACTCATATGCATTCTTTCGTCCAAACACTATGTGCTCTTTAATCACTGTCGCCCGTGAGATCCACACATTGAGTTGGCACATTTCCTTGAGGTTGGAGCTGTGCTTTTGGCTCTTCCTGTTCCTCTTCCTCTAGATCCTCTTCAGTGCTTTCGCCAGTGAGATCCACACATTGAGTTGGCACATTTCCTTGAGGATGGAGCTGTGCTTTTGGCTCTTCCTGTTCCTCTTCCTCTTCCTCTTCAGTGCTTGTATTGCCCCTATCCAAGTCGAGATCGAAAGATTCTTCGTCATCATCATCACCATCGTCATCATCAACACCATCGTCATCCTTCTGATATGGGCCAACAGTTGCATGCGCGATGGATGATGCCACGGGAGGCAGTGTGTAGTCGAATTCTTGATTTGTGAGCATTGCACTGCACTGTGTGCTGTAATGGAAGTGGCTGGCTAATGCCAATGCATAATGCTTAGCTGACGTTTTACTCAGAACATCACCATCATCTGTTTCGCCATGCAAAGCCCGTTTTTTTGTGCCCCTACGGTGTGCCCAATATTTTTCAACATCAATGTAATCATCTTTCTTGTGTACTCCATGCAAATGCATTTCTACATCTTTTGATTTGGCCAAATACATGAATTTCCCCATGATGCTGGGAACACTTGATTCTGCAATGGTGTATACTGCATGATCCCAGTATTGAGGCCAAATCACACCATCACCAAGCTTGCTGAGAAGAAAAACGTGCACTGGCTTTTTTGCACTAACGGCAGCATTCACTATGCTGTCCAACTTTTCGCTTTCCTTTTGGAACTGCTTAGGCCTATCTTTGGCTGTTTCATCATGATGGAAATTGCGTCTATTTTCCCTACGTCTACCATCCAGTATGAAGTATAGCTTGACAGTCTTCTCAAATCCATGTTCATACCTGTTCACCAGAACGTTATAAATTGGCCCACCATACGTCGACGTGTGCCTGTGTAGGTAGGTGGCCTTAGCGCCCTTCCCCACAAAGGAAATGGCTTGGTGTCTCTCATATGATGCGTCGATGGTGAATTTATTAACAAGCAACTCATCTATTTGTGTGAGTATTGTGTCAATTGCTTTGGCTGTCTGGTTTTGCTGCTTCACATCAATCATCCATTTTTGCGGGTCGCGTGTGTTAGTCGATGGCTGGTGCAGAAAAGCAAGGCTCGCGAAATTTGCTTCCGTTCGAAAGAAGACGGGAGACTCCAGCACGCTGTACCCTCTACCATCATCACATACCACATGTCTCACTTCCTTTGGTGTTGGGGGTTCATCCTCGTAACCCTGCTCCTCCATGACTTTATAAAACGCTATGGATTGGAGAAAAAGAAACGCCAACACCAATACGATAATCACGCATGCCAACATATCGCACTGGAACTGGTTCATATAATAAATTGGATGTCATTTGCACGTATGAGGACGCTCAATATGAGGACGCTGAACATGCACTTATGAGGACATGTACTTTGCACCAACGAACACTGTGTCAGGAGCCCAATTGACTTTCATCATGGGCTTGTCTTTATAGAATGCACCTCCAGTAGCAGGAGCTCGACGCACAGCATCAGACTCATCATCGCCCGTGAGGTCGACAAATTGAGTTGGAGGACCCTTACCACCTGCATCGGATGGACCTGCGCCAGAGTGACTTGCACCTCCGCCTCCTCCGCCTCCTCCGCCTCCTCCTGTTGGTTTGTTCGGGTCGAAGAATGAATTCCACATGTTGCCATACTCGAGTGCGCAGTGCACGTTAGCCAGATGGAATTCCAAGTTTGTGGCTGAGCCACTTGCCATTTTATGACACGTGCTAGCGAAGGCATACCATAGCAATCTTGCTATACCACTCCCTTTACCATGTGTATCTTTTACATAGATGCGTGAAATTTCAAACGCATGCGATCGCCGGATCTGCTGCTGCCCCCATATGCACCCGATTGGCTGGTCTTCAAACAGGGCCAGGACTATCACTTTATGTGGAAGTGGTTTCTTGGTCATCTTATCTATCACTGCGTACTGTGAGTGTTGATACACATCTGCAAGGTTTTTGGACACGCTGTCATACTCGTCAATTCTGACACCGCGCTTCTCCTCTAGCATTTGGATTGCACTAGGCTGATATTGCATAAACTCGGAGTGGGTGTTCGATACAAACCTCAAGCATTTGTTGAGCACCAGTTGGTCATCATCTATGGCTTTAGCCCATTTTTCCAAGGTATTATGTTGTATCTTGGCATGCAGTTGACAGTTGTCCTTACCTTTTCTTAATGGCAAACGACCGGTATACACCGTTGCTGATGCCTGTTTGGCCTTTAGTAATTCTTCGCACGTGCCGTCGTTTTGCTTTTGCTTGTTCGGCATTTCTATAGGCTCCTTGCCTTTTCGTTTTGCATATGACGCGAGTGGTGATGGGGGAAATTCTGACGTGACATATGTGCCGTGTTGGTGATTTGCAGCATAGTGCCGACCAATGTTACCATTTTTATTCAATGGCTCGTTGGTAGCCATGTGTAAGGTTTTTGTGAAAAATATGAGAAGAAACAATGTGCACAAGAGCACCAACAATAGCATTGTTGTCATATACCACATACTTTTTTGCACGGTGCCATCTCAACAAAACTTACCTGTCAGCTCATCACCACTGTACAAGTGTCTGTTGCCATCGCCCTTCTCCTTGAGGTACTCTCCTCTGTCTATTTTCGTAAAAAACCCTTGCCTTGTTTTTTCCAAGCATTTATTGGCAATGTGGCTCTTGAACGCTTGCTCCGATGCAAATCGTTTGTGTTTGCGAATCTCCGTATCATAAAATGTGGTAAGTGTCTGCATGAATGTCGATGTTGTAGCATGGAATGTCGTATCGGAGTTGCAATACACAACACCCTGTACACATCGCGAGCAGGATTCGCATATGACCTGCATGTATGGCACGTTGGTTTGGATGCTTGTGTCAAAGCGTAGTTTCAGTATGTGTGTGTAGGTACTCAATTCATTATAAAATGCCCGCAAGACATTATCGAGGTGCATCCACTGCAACATATTTTGCAGCATGTCCTGCTTCTGCAAGCCTGTGGGTGGGCGTATCTCTTCCTTGGTGATGAGGAACATCCGTCGTGTTGCCCCCAGCGAATTCAAATACTCTCTATGGTGTTCGTAGCTGCCTATGAAGAGATCTGCATCTTTCAATTCATGGAGCAATTTCTGTTTTGCGGTGCAGGGTCGAACATCGCCTGTCAATATCACTGCTACCTTCATTATACACATCACATAAAAAAGATGACACAGTGTAGAATGAACACCAGTGATCCTTGGAATGTAGACATACTTGCTCTGGCCAAGGATATTCATAAAGGGGAAACCGCAGTCCTCATAGGTAATGGCGCCTCATTAGCCAAGCAGAAACATTTCTTTGCCCACGCTGTCCAAAACGATTTCAAGTTGTTCGGGAACAATCGATCTTTATGGGAAGGGTCCTTATTCGAGCTCGATTACTTCCTAATGGCGGATCCTCTGTTGTTTCGCGAAGACCGGCCTACTGAGGATTACATACGCAAGCAAGTGAAAATGAAAAAATTCTTTGTGGCCCACTGTGGCAAGCCCCGTTTGTCACAAGAAGATTTGAGGCGATCTGGGGGCATCTCCTTCACGAGCCGGGCAAACGCCATCTTGCCACAAGTGCAGCCAAACCAAATACCGGGCAGCTCCATATTCATAACATTTCAGTTGATCCTACTCATGGGATTCCGCACGATATATGTGGTGGGGTGTGATTGCGATACATCGCACAGGTACAATCATCTTGTCAAGAAAAGGCCACGCGACTTTACCAACTTGGTCAGTCCTTGGCAATACCTGTTGCAATATGCATCGGTTAAGTACCCATCAGTGAAGGTGTATGCAATTGACCCGGTGGGGTTGAAGGGAATCATGATAGAGGACCCGGAAATGTCCTCCTACTTGGGGAGTTTATGAAGTGGTGGTGTCGACCCACCCGACGACCAGCAAATTACACTACTCACCCCACACAGATAGTTTTTTCATTTCAGCTTTTGCAAAACCTCTCTCTCCCTCTCCTCAAATTCCTCCTCGTTTTACTCAAATGCAATTTTATCTTAGGTATATTATACATGATACAGTGTCCTAATTGTCCTTATGAAACAAATCGGATGGATAACCTCAAACGTCATCTGGCTAAACGGAAATCATGTGCGCCTGTGAAGTGTCATGACCAAAATAATCAATCAAAATCGAATGCTGATCAATCAAATTCACCAGACACACAATCAAATTCACCAGTCACACAATCAAATTCACCAGTCACCCAATCAAATTCACCAGTCACCCAATCAAATTCACACCTACACAAGCGCACATGTGGGAAGTGTCAAAGGGTATTCTCATCAAGGCAAATGATGCAAAAACATCACGGCAAGTGCAATGGCGTGCACAGCTTGCAATGCCCAACATGTCATAAGCATTTCAAGTCATACAATGGCAGATATTACCACATCAAAAATGTGAAGTGCCAACCAATCGTGCAAAACATCCACAACGATCACTCCGTGACTAACACCACGAACAACATAGACAATTCGGTCAACCACAACATCACTAACACCATAACCGTGAATTTGGTGCACTTTGGTAATGAGAACATACAGCACCTGCTGGAGGACACTACATTCATGGACCTGGTCTTGAAGGCAGCTGCTGATGCTACGACACCAGAGGCGAAAGCCAAAGTGGTACCCATGCTTGCGGAGCGCATCCACTTCGACCCAAAGCACCCGGAGAATCAAACCATCAAGTTGTCCACTCAAAGGGGCATGTACCACGCCAAGGTGCACACTGCAAAAGGGTGGGAACGCACACCATGGGAGGAAGCCATAGACAGCATGAACATCAAGGCCAATACTTGTCTGCATGAGCATGCAGGTGGCGACGATGCCCATCTTTCCATGGGTTACCAGGAGTACTTTTGGTCACTGGTTGAGGACGAGGGGGTCCAAAAGAAGCAACGGGTGGCAACTCGTGACAAGGTGCTTGATGCGTTGGGTGCCTAGCTACGATGGTAGGACTGTAAATGTGCAACACTCCGGCAACTGGCACACTTGCTGGTTCAAGTACGACAACATCGACTTCATGAGTGCATCCGATAGCTGGCGTGCTCATCGTGTGTGTGGCCTTCACTTGCCCGCTTTGATAGATCTTGCCACATGCCTCATATATCAGCAATGCAGCATGGCTCTGTGCTAATCAGTCCCACTCAAAAAAAAAAAAAATAGTATCCACATATGTGGCTAGTGCTTGTGGTTGTGATAGCATGCTTATTCGTTGCCTATTTCAAGAAGTCTCGCTACGACATATGCGCACTACCACACAAAAGAAAATGCCATTTGCCTCTTCATGATGCTCCTTGGTGCGTAAGCTCGGAACACTTCCGTGACAGTGCCTTGCATTTGAATCAACTACCGAATGATTTCTACACACACACACGGTCGATTTGTGGAAGGCATGCGTCTTAAAAGGATCTGCACTTCAAATGTGACAGGCGTCATGCTCAAGCAGATCGTGGGTGGTGCTTGGATGGGGTTGTGCCTTCTTGCGCTTCACAAATGGACACACAACACGAAGAAAGCTGTTCATGTGATCCGCATCAAGCCCACAATCGCAAATGTGAAGATCATGCCTTCCCGAGCGGAATGGATGGCATTCTTTAAACGTCCGATTTGGAAAAGTATGCTTTCTCATGCTGTGGATGCAATCGCTATCAGGTCGGTGGGGTGCACAGGCATCCATGGCCACACGGGGTGTGTGTACATCGACATTCGATTGAAAAAAGCAACGGACATGGACAAGGAGCAGATGGCATTTGTCCGCGATGCTTTCCACGAGGCTACGCACGCTGGTGATCCCGTACGGGTGCAACACTCCGGTAATTGGCACACTTGCTGGTTCAAGTACGACGACATCGACTTCATTAGTGCACCCGGTTAGCTTGGACCATAACCAGTGACCACAATCTCCTTGCTTGCGGTGGCCTTTACTTGCCCGCTTTGCATTTACCAGCAAGGCAACATTTTATTTTGACGTTTGGTGTGCTGCCGTTGGCACGGCTTCCAGCATCAGCGCCACACCGGCCCGGGCCTTGATGGCATGCCTTCGCTTCCACCAACGGTAGCCGAAGTACACAATGGCGGCTAGGCCAAGCATGAAGACAAGCAAGCCAACAATCATCTGGTGCACCGAGTAGTAGCGGCTCAGCTCACAATACCACCCTTTGTCATCTTCGCCACACTGGTGCACTGTGTGCATGCCAAATGCAGAACCAACGCTGCCCAATGCATCGACGACAGCGCCCCACATGCTGCTGCCTGCTTCTACTGGGCGCGAATGTGGTGCATTGGGCGAGTCCCAAAAATCGTTGGGCCATGTGGACTTGATGGCTGTTGCAGCTTTGCCCTTGCCTCTCCCACGCATGTTTTCAATTCCATCAGATTTTATTCAGCGTCTGAACATGAGTTTTGCTAATATAATACATGTCAAGATTATGTTTACTAATGCTGTTGCCAAGAAGAGATATGCTAGGTTGTGCAGTTTGTCCCATATAGGTGTCAGCATCCTTTCCACATCCCTTTGATACTCCTCATTCTTCAATGCAGAGTTAATCACGTGGTTAGCTATAGGTGTCAGTGTGCGTTGGATCTCTATGCGCAATGATTCGTGATCGAAGATTTGCGCAACTTCGTCGAGTAGATTTGTTTTCCAATCCATTTACCTAATGGTTCTTTCTAATGAACAGGAAAAAAACGTCACCTTCTCATGCTGTGAGAGACACGCATTGCGTTTGAATCAACAGCCATCCTGGATGCATCTTCTGTTGCTGTGAATGGCAACATGCACTTATTAGCAAGCGCCACGTAGCATTGGAACAGGTCCATCAAGCTGGATTGCGATGTATCAAACCTATACAGTGTAGTACCATCGTTTGCCATAGCTCTCCATCCAATCGTGCCATCTCTAAACACTCCTGGGGTTGGGTAAACGACCTCCACGTAACCAGCATCCGTTGGGTTGTAGAACAGCATATTAAGTGCACGAGGAAATATGAGTCACCGTAAACGAAGGCAAATAACCTCGTCTTCGCGAACTGGCCTCTTGCACAATGGGCAATCCATCTTCAGTTTCCTATCCTCTTCCATCGCCTTGTCGACGCATGCCTTTTTCCAGGTAAAGTAACACACCCGGCAAAGAGTGTGCTTCCCGCCGCATGCAAGATGCATGACGTGTTCTCTGTGTGGCTTCAAACAGACTGGACAGGTAGGTATCTTACTGGGGTCCACCACTTCCATGAATTTCGGATGCACTGGCGACATTGTGACAGGGTTTGCATTGCTTCGTGCCACGGCCCATGTACCAATGGGACAATCCCAGAAGTTGGTATTGCTTGGTAGGTACTGTCGCATGAACAAGTGGGTGATGTGTTCCTCAGTGTAGCCCTCGCAGAAGAATTGCACCCTGAACTGTAAGAAGGCTACTCCACCAGTCCAGTCTCCATTTTGAAACACTTCAGCAATGCAACCCTTTCGCCAGCAGCGCCCTGCCTTCTCTGCGTTGCATCTGTATACAAAGACACCTCGCAGGGGTGTGGTCAACGTCTTACTGGCAACATCAGGTTCTGGAAAGCCATACTTGGCGAGAAACTCCTGCTGTGTGAGGGACTGTCTGTCAACGTCGGTAGCAGACGTTTGGTTGATGGATCGCAGGACGGGTGCCATTGTAGGCAATGCTCAATTTGACTTTTCACAAATCGCCATTGTAGGCAATGCTCAATTTGACTTTTCACAAATGTTTTTGCAAAAGGCGAATATAGGGATCCTTGTGGCCCTGACTTTTACAAGGTGAGTTAGGTGAGTTCGCTTGCTAGTGCACAGTTGCCAAAGTATCGCCCAGAGATTTCGCATCCACTGATCTTATCTATCACATTTCCCATGGATTCGTAGACTGTGTGCTGCGCCAGCACAGCTTTGTTTGTTGTTTGATCCCACCTCTTGTACTCCTTCATATGTGCTTTGCAATAGTCGCGATACGCTGAGATGAAATCGCTCTTGGAAACGTACCGGTCGTTTCCATAATACACATTGCCGGAGCGCAGGAAGGAAACCAGTGAGTTTTGATCTTCTTGTAGCTGCCTTTGCAGGTCGATGAAGTATTGAGGGAGGCACTTCCAAATGTTCCTCTTTCCATGGTCTCGTACTTTCCTCAAGTAAATTCGGTTGCATTTGGCAATGATGTGCCCCAACTCACCATACAGCTCGTATTTGAGGTATGTGTTAGCCTCTTGAACAGATTTCTTGAAGTCAAAGAGGATTGTCCGACGTGTATATGAACCCGAGTTGTCGTTGTAGTTTGGTTGTGTGTTACCTGCCATGACAATTGGCGCCTTCCACTCGAGGTTGCATGGATCCCCGTGTTTCTTGGCGGCAGAAATTCGTTCACCAGCGACCATGCACTGCCATTCTGTCTGGTCCAGCTTTGTCTCTGAGTCGATCTCGGGTGCAATTATGACAAACTTATCCTTGAGGGGGTGCAGGCCAAACTGCCGCTCGTGGTTGTTGGACAAGACGCCGATGTCGATGTCTTGGTACATGCGTCCCACAACATAGTTTAACACAGTGGACTTGCCGCTTTGTGCCGCACCGAGAAGGAGTGCCATGACCTGCCAGTGGTCCTTGTCGTTGAGGTTATAGAGCATTCTACCAATGCATAGTGCATAGAACCATTCCTTGACGTCTTCATCCATTTCTTGAAAATGCAGGATCTTATCAAGTGCCGGCGTTTGCACGTGAGCATCACTTGGGAAGGTAATGTCATGGTATACACAGGTAGAATCTTTATTTGGTATGGGTACACTGCTTGACGGGAACAGGTAGAATTCGTCATTTGGTACGTCGTAGACCCCGTTCTTGAAGGACATAAAGTTCCTGTTCCTTGTCATCTCGGCAAAGCGTGGCTCGATGGCACCCTTCAAAGCATTGATGACCTTGTTCACATTGTCGCCAATGGTTGCATTTCTCCAGTTCTCAAATTGAAATTGCATAGAGCACTGCGAATAGACAAACTCTTTGATTGTGGAGACGGGCTTCCAGAATTGTGTGGGGTGGCCATCCGGCGTGTGCAGCATGGAGACACACTCCTCACCTACCCTTTTGTAATTTCGCAGCTGCAGCTCGTCATACATCACCGCTAATAGTTGTTGATATGAATTCAACACATTCCTGTCTTCGGACTGAAACACCAGCCGGGGGACATGTGGTACGCAGTTTGCCTTTGTCCATTTTTGCCACTCTGTACTCAATGGTCCCGAATGTTCGTCATATTGCGGCCCTTGTGTGAAAACGAACGCCAACAAGTTGAGCATCACAGCTCTGCTCATGAAACAATCTGCTACCAGCCTTTTCAAACGCTTGTACACATCCAAGTTTTCGAGCACCTCCAATGGCTCATCCACCGCCCTTTTGACCTCCACCATCCATGTTTGGATGTCTGTAGCTTGCTTCATGAAGTGCTCTTCCACCCTGTTCAGTGATATCTTCTCCTCACAGCCACATGTCATCAACAAGTTTTGCACACGCTCGCTAACAGGCAATTGCGCATTGATCTTGTGTTCTTCTTCTCGTGATTGTATTTCGTGCAGCACGTCTTGAGATATGCGCTCATGGTAGCAACATGTCTCTTCGACTGGTTGCATGTCTCTGCTTCTAATATGCGAGAAATTTCTTTTAAGGTTGATCATTGATTCGCAGTGGCCCACACCTACTTGCAACATCTGCCCATGACTGTTTGCCCATGTGGCGCCCATCTATTGTTTCTTCCTCACTTCTATCACTGTCGGGTTGCATGCTTGATGCCATCGTCGCCCTCCAATTTGAGACATCAATGTTTGGGTTGCGGTTGCGTAGTTTCTCTATCTTGCACCATTCTCCATCCTCTATATGCATGCCACATCGCTCCCATGAGCGCCGGACATTAGTGAACAAGTTGTCTGCAGATATCCATTTCAAGTCAACCATTTCTGTGTGCTTATGCTTCTTCTCGTAATTCTTGAGTAGGAATGACTGCGTGCGGACAAAAGCAATGCTGTACCATCTCCTGTAGGGTATCTCCACTAGCAAAGTGAATGCCTGCTTGCCCCGTGGCGTCTTGGAATTGACCATGATGCCATCACCCCTTTGCAATTTTTGCAGGAGCTCCTCCCTGGACATTACCAGTCCACATGTCTCTTCGTACATCTCCCTGGACGCCGTGTCTATGATGCTTTCATTTACTTCGTTCTTTCCTGAAAACGTGCACAGCCGACCCTTTCTATTTTTACCCATGAGTAAGTACATGTTGTTGTTGAAGTAGCAAAATGGCAGCACGCCTGCACAAAATTCGTAGTCATCCTTGTGGCTCATAGCCTTTAGGAGTGTGCAATAATTTATTCTTTAAGGAAAACTGCACCCACGATGTTATCAGGTAGTTGGTAGCAGCTTGCTTTATGCACTTGCGTTCGCGTTGTGTCGTTTTGTGGGTGTTGCTGGTTCCAGCACGCATGGCATTGATAGCTGGAGTACACATCACATGTGGTGCAGTACACATCTGCCCTTTCCTTCTCACACACCTGGCACATCTTGACACATACTGCACATTTCGGTGACCAGCAATCCGTATGCACACCCATAAATGTGAAGCCCAGGTCTTTCTTTGTTTGTAGCACCGTCTTGACTCTTTCTATGTCGTTTTCCTCGATTGCATGGGTCAGCACAGTCGCATGACGGCCGACGATGTCCCGGATGACATCCAGAGTAGTGCCCGCCGTGGCCTGCATCCAGTTTTTAGAAATTGTGATGGAATCGCATAACAGATCTGTGTGCACAACATCCTCGACCTTGCCAATTCGGAGATCCAACTGCAGTGCCACGGCTACACCACCCACAACAGTCATCACGTTTTTGCTTAGTGTGATGAGTTTGTGCACATCGGAAATGTTGTTCATCGTCACAGTCATGTTGTGGAATGCCAGTCGTTTCAAAAACTTGGGCATTTTCTTCTCGAATGGCATGACCGCATGCACGGTGTTGCTTTCTGTGTTGGTCAAGACATCAACAGCTGTGGAGCCATACAATATGCCATTGCAAGATAAGACCACATGAAGCACTGTACTTTTGAACTCTGATTGCTTTGTTCTAACGCTCTGCAACACATCCGCGATCGGTCCATCGGGCAACTTTATCTCATCATTTGTTGACCTGGCACTCATTGCAATAAGCGACTCCACCACCGCCATGAGTGACATGCACCTCTTTCTTACTTTAAAGTGTCAATATAAGTGGTACTTGATGCGAGTTTGCATTGCCTGTGGCTAGCTTGCCTCTTAGCGTCGATAGTGCCGTGCCCACAAGCGCCGGTGCTGCGTTCCTAATTCTCTCCCTCTCCGTGTTTATGTCAGCGACCCGTGCCGCAAACTGACCCTTATCAACTTCCACAATTAGCGATGATGTCTTGTTGCTTAGGTCCAAATAATCATTCATGGAAGTGTGGTGAGCCGTAGCCTTTTCCACCAGCTGCATGAATGAGGCTACTGTCGCAAGTGTGGTGCTACACAAGGCCACGACTGCGATGTACTCCTGCCCTAATGTGTGTGTTGTCAATTCCGTACACCCTATGCTGGCTGTCATGATGATGGAGGGGATTACGAGACAGTTGTGCCTGAATTTGCATATGCGCATGGAGCTTTGATGCACCCATGCCATGTAGTTCATTTGTGATATCTGGTTTTCCACGTGTTGCATTTGCTCGACTGTCCAGTCAGCGCTGGGCATCTATTTATCACCCGACGGAAAAATTGTGTTGCCGTTTACAGTAAGCATCTTAAAGGCAACACATTGCAAGCGTCAGCAATGCCAACCAGCCAAGTGCATGATGACCAAGAGGCCACACCACCGACGTGCACTGATGACAATCTCGTCCAAATTTTGAGAGAGTATGTTGCAATTTCTCAAGAGCGTGACAAGTATTCCAAAGTTGTGAAGATCTTACGAGAAAAGCAAAAAAGGTTGGAAGTGTCATTGACAGTGTACATGCAGTCACAGGAGCTAGGCATTGTAGACTTGAAAGAAAATGGGCAGCTGAAGCTGTGCACGAAAAAATGCCCACCCAAGAAACCCAAAGCCTGTGAGTTCAAGGACATCATCGACGCCTTTTGCAAAGAAGCCGGTATGAATGATAGCGATGATGCAACCACTCAGCCGTTGGTAGACAGACTACTGGGCTTGGATCAAGAGCGTGCCACGAAACAAGAGCTCAAGTTGAAGCCTATTCGGATATAATTATTGCTTAAAAGGACGACATGGCCATGCTTCATTGACATTATGACGACGTCGACGACGCCCACGATGCCGCCTCCCGCAAGACCAAGCTCCTCTGTGACCATGGATCACCAACTGGTGAGTTACGACGATTGGTGTGATGACATGTACGAGGAGGTAGAGGCTGTGCTTATTTACTTGAGAGCCAGATCGGACGCTACGGGCTATGGGATCTTTGACAACTGCGACATGGGCGCATTCTTGGGGCTAGCATACAACAACAGCACTTGTTACACATATGGGTCAAGGGACGCCTACATCATCGACGACGTGGTGGAGGATTTGTGTGAAGAAGATGACTGTTAAAAAAAAAGTTTGCACTATAACAACATGCTTTCTTTTGTTACAGAACTGAGCCTGCACGTGATAGCATCGTTTAGCATTGCAAATATGTCTTACTCGTACACACACGACAATGATTTTTCTTGGAGTTGCATGCTCCCAGCTATATTGGCTTTGTTGGCTGTGTTCGCAGACCATTGGGTGACCGAAGACACCCAGAATAAGCGGACCCACAACATTGTCACTGTCACACTTGTGGCCATTGCTTGGATGACGCTAGCGTCTAGTGTACTGCATTCAGTGGCCAGACCACGTGTCATGAAATTGTGTTCCTTTGTAGGGTTGTTGTATGTCATTGTGCCATTGACTAGCCGGTATGGACTGCTGCGGAAAGATGCATCAATGCCTGCATTCGCCGATTATTACCACTTGATGCTTTTCCCATTGATTGCCTTCTTCGTGTTGGACTCTGACATGAAGTACAAACTGAAGTCACACCAAGTGCCGATTGCGATGGTGTCTGTGTTGATGGGATTTTGCATGCCAGTCCTAGCTGCAGGGATGTCAACAGGCTACGACACGATGGGCATGGACATCGCTGCAGTAGTAACCTCGCAGTTGCCAGATTCGATATTGATGGCTTCGTACTGGGGCCTTTTCTCACACATCCGATCAACACCGGTAATGCTGTTATGCATGGCGGCTGTATCTACGTTTTACTACTTATCTATGGTAGAGCGCCCTGTAAGTGCGATATCCGGTGATGTCTTTGACTTGCTGTTCAAGAGCAACAGCCAGCTCATGACCAACATCAAACGGGGGAAACGCGATTGCATCTTCATAGACTCAGAAGGGCGGGCACAGGTGGCCCAAAATTTGGGTGATGTCCAGAATCACAACAGAAAAGTGAAACGCATATTGACAGAACGGGGTGATGTGTACTTGAGTATGGACACAATCAAAGACATGGTGAAGCAGCCGGATTCCGTTTACACACCCGCTTATTTCAAAACAAACAAAGATACTTTGACACTATTGGTGCACCAATACATTCACGGAAAAAAATATTGCTACGAATGCATGAACAAGCGCTCCAAGTGTAGCAGTGCTCCGGAAATGGAAGGTTGTCGGGTGATTGGAGTCAATAAACCAAATGGATATGATTGCCGATCTGACGGTGTAGGTGTAGGCACAGCTCAAGAAGAGTTAGAGAGGGATATGCGTGCAATGCAATCCGAGTCATCAACGTTATTGAAGAAGGTTAAGGAAATGAATGCATACGATCTGCAAAACAATTGGAAGAACACTTAAAGCTGGTGGAATTAGACTGACTCATAGAGGCTTCTCATGACAAAGTGTCTATGGATCACCGATGCCAAGCGTACAGGTTATGCCAATGCCACGCGCATGCTTCTGGGAGAAACATCGGAGCATTTCACTGAGCTGCATGTCCTCCTCATCAATCACACAGATCCACCAGAGCAAATGTGCACGTACTGGAAACAAAGCATGCCTTGCATCCACACAGCGCATTCCATCAGCATACCCACCAACATGCCATTGATGGACACTTTCGTGAAATTGAACCCCCTTGATCAAGATTACTACATAGAACTCATGACAGGACTGCATGATTTACACAGAGTATTAACAAAGATTCACGCCACACACGTCATATCCATAAATGACAACGCTGTTCTCAGAAAGCAATATGAGATCATCATGCAGTACAATAAGAAGACATGTTGGATCCCATACATGCCTGTGGATTGCGGCAATTTCAAGCCTCGTTTCTGGGCATTCACTAAGGAATGGGCCAACATCATCACAATGTCTGAATATGGGGCTAAAGAGTTGACACATGCGCATGTCAAGTGTGGCATTCATGTCGTTCCGCATGCGCTTGACACCACTGCTTTCCATAGGATGGACGAAAGCAAAGCGAGCCTTCGCAAACGCTTCTTACCACAACTCGGTGGTGAAGATTTTGTCATCCTCAACGCCAACGTGAATCAAAACAGAAAGCGATTGGATTTGTCGATCATGTCTTTTGCAAGATTCTTGAAAGAGACTGGAGCTACCAATGCACATTTGGTGTTGAAGTGCTCACCCACCCCTAGTGCGACAGAAGGGGGGATACATATTCACCAGCACACGAAGCGTGTAGCCGAAGAACTTGAACTCCCACGGCTCATGCAGCAGGTCATGATCGTCAACAAGGACATGCCACTGGCTGACCTCAACATGCTCTTCAATGTGTCAGATGTTTTTTTGAGCACCACTAGTGGAGAGGGGTTTGGGATGTTGCCATGCGAAGCTGCACTGGCAGGGATTCCACAAATCGTTCCTGCAAACACATCATACATAGAGATCTTCTCTGCCATCTGCAACACACTCCCAGTCGAGCAAGTGACGTATGCTCAAGGGCGCTGCTGTTCATTGGAGACACCCGACTCGATAGTTTGTGTGGCGAAATGCAATTCATTGTGCACTACGCCGGGGGTAAATAGCAAGCACTCACCTTTCATGCATGTGCCATCTCTACACATCGACCACGCCAATGACATAGAAAATATTTGGATGTCACCAGAGGGGTCAGCACATCCAGGGTTATGTTGCATGATCGGCGATGTCAAAGTGTCCCACCATGTTAAAGGTGTGAGTGTCATAAAGACTGTGTTAAAACACACATCCAGCACTCGCATGCAAGTTTTGTGCAACATTGGTAAGCAAGGTAGCTACATGGCTGCCAACTTGAAAGCACTAGCAGGAATTGACTATGAGGGCCTGTTGCCCCAGCACATCACCCGCGCTGTCGGTCTATTAAGCATGCAGGAGATTGTTGACTCATTTCATGTCACTGTAGGCATCGTCGACCCATGTCAAGTGGCAGCTGAGCTGGCAAATTACTATTGCATGCACATGGAAGAGCGTGCAGCCATTGGCAAGCTATGCATGCAGCGTGTCCATGAGTTGTGCTGCGTAGATGCTGTGCGGTCCCGTTGGGTGCATGCACTGCTCAATTGCATTTGCATTTAAAGTCTTTGGGCAATACAGTTCACAGTACAAATGGCATCTGAGACATTGCTGCGCTTTCCATCTGAATCCCAACTGCAGTGCAGTCCATCTAGTGGACGCTGTGTAGAGCCACCACTTCACAGGCAACCTGGCATGCTTGACTTGAGTACCACAATCCACTTAAAGGCATCTAAACCCACCACTGCACAAAGCAATGTCCACCCAAGTTCTGAAGAAATGGACGGACGTGGATTTGGCTGCGTTTCATTGCAAGGATGCCAAAGCTAACGCATCGGGTAAGGGGAAAACAGTCCAACAGACATACGAAAACTCCAACAAACGGTTGGTTGTGCAAACTCCATGGATGCATGTGCCTTTTGCCGTGTCTGTCTTTGAAGACGAGCAAAGCAAAGTCAAGAAGCACACATTGGTGCTGAGCACACGTGGATGTGATCCTACATTTGTGGAGTTGCTTTCATCCATGGACGAGTACAATGTGCAGCAAGCAATGAACAACAACAGGGACTGGTTCGGTGATGCAAAGGTGGTGGGCAAGGAGATTGTACAAGACCGCTACAGATCCATCTTGAAGGAGGATCCGAATGGAAAGTACGACCCACAATTCCGCATTAAGCTTCCAGTGAATGGCGACAACTTCGAATTCATGATGTATGACGAAACAAAGAAAGAACTCACTGGTCTAGATTCCATTCAGCCTGGTTGTCAAGTGCGCGCCTTGCTCGAGGCCAGCAATGTGTACATCGCCGACAAAACGTTTGGGCAAGTTCTGAGAGCTGTGCAACTTCAAGTGGCCCGGACACAAAAGATAGAGGACTTTGCCTTTGCTGACGACAAGAGTGAAGATGCGACGGAGGATGTGGATGCTGACTCCGACGAAGTGGCATCTATGGAAGAGTACACGTGACAATAGCGAACACCATAAGATGTGCCTCGCATTTTTTTCAAGACACAACTATAAATGCTCTTGTGTGCAATCATGTTGATTTTTCTGGTATTGGTGTGCATTCAATGCCGCGCACACGCACTCGCCAAGACCTCCAGGGGACCACAGAACACCGATGAAGCATCCACTTCAAAATCACAAAAAAAAGCAACAGGGCCCAAGGCACAAGGCGACAGGGGTGCTGACAGTGCAGCGCACAGGCGAATTACACAGTCTGTTAATCTACTTGCTCTACTAGGAAAACCAGTAATAAAAAGCAATGAGAATCCGCAGAAAGGGAAAGACCATTGGATTTTTATGGCCATCGTCAGACGGGGCAGAGACCATTACCACAATGAGCAGGGTGAGGAACCACCAAACGATGCTGCACACTTGGCTGCACGCATCCGGTTGCCTTCTTCACCAGCAAGCAATATAGATTTGCGCAGAAGACTGCCTCTCGTCAAAGGAAACAACAGCACACCATATGGACATTGCGTATTTAGAGATAACTCTGGCAATGAAATGCTGGATGCCCGGTGCCAAACGGTGTTTTCACATGGCGATTTCATGAAATTCATCAAGAAGCATGCGCAGCATGCTTTCACGCACAAGGACACTGCTAACAGCACAGATCATAATCCAAGAAATGGTTTCGTGAAATTTGTGGAGAAGAAAAACTTTTTGGAATTCACTAAAATAGAAAATGGCAATCTTGTAGATGCATACGACAACCGCACCTTGTGGTCAAATGAACATAACATAACAGTTCGAGCGTATCCGCCAAACAGGCCATCAAAGTGGATAGCCTTATTGTACAATGTTGGAAGCGGGGGTGCAAACTGGGAGAGTAGAAAATTGACAGAGTGCACCGGCCAATTGATGCATAACGTGTGGGAACTGACACCAGGTGACATTCGGCAACCAGAGGACACGGTGGCAACGTCTCATCGAGTAGCTAAGGGTAGCATATATAGTAAATTGGAGTTTGCAAACAACTACAGCGACATCATGATATCCAACGCTACTGGGTATCACAGCATACTCGCAAAACCAGGAGAGTATAGGAGGAAAATGACAGAGCTGAGAGCCAACATGCTGGGTGAGCAGCAAGCATCTAATAATGCAACATTGCTTAAGTTAAAGAAGGCATCAAAGGACCTACACGACTTGGATTACGATGGAAACGATACGAATATCCCGCGGCTTGACTTCATATATGATGCTGATCGTGTTCAGGTAACTACAGATTTTCGGAGTCTTGACAACGGCTTTGCCTTTGATTGGCAGAAGGAGCTAAGCATACTGCGTTCGGCATCTGAGCTGTCATGGACAGACTTCAACACAAACTTGACGAACCGGATAGAAGGGCATGATCTGCTACATGAGCGCATGCAACGCATCAAGCATCTAGGTGCCGCGATCATCTACCAACGCCCGCCCATATTCATTGCAAGCTCAACGTGCGGTCCAGGATCCGGGTATGGGGTGTTTGCATGGGCCCACATCCCTGCATTCTATCCTATTGGTTTATTCACAGGAGGAGTGTTCGTCGAGAAAGGTGACAGCAGCTCACCAGCTTTGGGTGCTGTTCCTTACATAGCATCACGCGTGATACCAAACAATAATGTGGTGCCGTTTCCTTTCCCAAGAATGCCACCCATCCATGCACACGTTGCCAAACTCATTGTCGAACAACACAAGAAAGCCATGTGGGCACCGTGGAAACAACAAAACCTTAGTAAGTTGCTAAGTCAGCTAACAGGTGATGTTCACCCAATGCCAAGTGAGCTGTACAGCTTTGCAACTGTAGCAAAAGTAGATGTGCGACAAGACTATTTCATGATTAACGCCAGCGAAGCTGTGCGAGGTAACTATCAATTGAGGGCTAATGGCAAATACAAGTCATTGGCGCTGGACCCCACATGCAATGTATCTATGAAGAACCCCCAAGTTTATGATGACATCATATCTGGTCAGCCATTTTGCATTCAAAACGACAAGCCACTAGACACGAAGTCCCCATGCGCATGCACTATTTTACATAATGTTGCACCTAATGAAACTATTTCCATTGCGGCAATGGTGGAGCTATATCCCAATGTATCGTTTTACAATATGGATGTGGACGGCGAGCCTTTTATCGCAACACACGGGTATGATTTATTTCCAATAGTAGTGGCCATGCGAGCAATACTACCCATGGAAGAGCTGATAGTGGACTACCGCTGGACGACTGACTCCTCACAAGCGCATGGTGGAAAGAGCAGCACTCGCAGCCCGGCATGTGCTGAGAATCCAATGGCATACATTAATGCTATTGCACACGCCTAGTCCTCTTCATCAGCCTCATCGTCAATAAATGTGTTTCTTCGAGGAGGGGCGCTGTCCCTGAATGTGCTGTCGTCATAATGATCAGGGTTGATGTGAGTGGCCCGCCGCATGTTGCGCTGCTCCTCCTCTCTACTCTGCCGTTCATGTTCTGCCTGAAACATTTCCTGTAGTGTTACACAAGGCGACTGGCCCTGTAGATCGTCCTCTGTTTCAACCTCCGGCTGAGGTGCTGGTGCATCTTCATGCGGGAGGCCGCCATTTGCCATATCGACGAGCTCCTGTAAGATCTCCTCGGGGCTATCTTCATTCTCATGCAGCCACTTGACAACATCAGGCATCTGTGCATGCTGCAACGGAAGGTGAGGGTGCTGTGGACCATGGAATCCTTCATCGTCATCGTCGTCATCAGAGTCTGAGTCTCCTCCACCAGGCGGCTTGGGATGGAAATGCACTCCACCTCTATGGCGCCAGTACCCAAACAGGCGTGGCAGGAGTGGGTCGTGCGTAGGGTATGAGTTCAGTTCATCCCATCCAATGCGAGGCACATTGGCCATATTACTAGGAGTAGTGTAGTTGATGTTGTCGTTCAGCGTCAGGAAGCGGTACGGTAGCATCAGGCACGGAAAGTAGATGAGGGAGTTAGATGGTGCTTCTGCAGTGAGGTACCATGACGGGAAGTCGTTGTTCACCCTCACGTAAGAAACCTCATCATTGGCATTCCTGGTCTGAACCTGATGCTGCAATGGCCAGCTGATTCTGGTTATGTCCACGAATTCCGTGCGTGCCGTTTCACATCCCTGGCTACTGAGCTCCTGTGATATAGTGAACGTGTCTAGCGGCACCCTGCCTGTCTCTGCAAAGTTGGCTGCATTGAGTACCTTCACCACGGCCTCAAATTGGATACAAAAAGCGCGCTGCCCACTGCATGCATGCCCCAGCCGCGTTGGAAACCTGAGGTTGTGACCCGCCCGATCGGCAGTCACAAAGTTGTGCTCTGCCAATGTCCTGTTGGGAGCACCTGATGTGGACGCACAGGAGCGCCTGAACTGTACCAATTCCATCTTGAACTGCTCTGATGCTGTTATGCTTCTGTGCATTCGGTATGCGGCTGCCCTGTACTCATTGCATTGTGACAGCATGTATTGCTTCTTTTGAACGTATGTATACCCTACCATGTGCATCAACTTCAGTGCGAAGGATATGACATGAGCGATGTTGGATATAGTACGGTTCTCCAGCTTGCTGCCGACCACATCCTCAATGCCTGGAAACGTATATACTGGCATCAAGAAGGCAATGACCTCGTTGATGAATATGGTGTCTGCACATACTTTGAGTTGTCCCATGGGGTCTGTTTGAGCCACCACGGACGCTTCAATAAGCAGTTTGGCAATGGACGCAGCTCTGAAGCCGTGTGTGATGAACTTCATAATCTTCTCATCTGTCGAATTGGGCTGGATGCGAGGGTCGTTTTCAGGAGTGACAATGATCGCACGCGTCCGCTCCTTATTCAGGCGCACCATATGTTCGTTTGAAGAGAACACTCCCGCTGGTGGGTTTTTGTTACTCGGCTTTGCATTCAGCACAGTTCTCTCTTGACCATGGTACATGTCGACTGATGCTCCAGCTGGCAACGCTGTTTTGTTATCTATGTCATCAAAGTAGAGCACCTTGAACATGCGGCCATGATCCTCATATCCAGGGCGTGTTTGGGTGGCAGACACGCGGCTGGGCTCACATAATACAGCCAGTAGTAATTGAACCAGGGCACTCTTACCTACATCCGATGCTGCATTGATGAGGAACAACAGAGGGTAGCCTTCTGTATTGACAGCCTTCCTCTGCATCTGAACACTCAATGCGCCGCATGCCCAGGAAAAACACATGATGTACTGGACCAGATTGAGGCGCTGCCATTTGTAAAATATGGTGTGGAAGAGTACACAGAGGTACACAAGTTCGTACCCATGATCCTCTAAGCGTGGCCAGAACTTGATGGCATGCAACATGTTGCAACATTTGAAAATGCGAGGCGAGTAAAATATTGGCGTCTTGCTGCCATACGCACTGAATTCTGCGACAACACGGAAAACCCCCTGACTCATCTCCACATGCTGCACCACCAACTCCAAAAAACCATTGCTGTAGAAGATGCACATGCCATGTGGAGTCTCTGTCATTTTGAAACTGGTGACTGGATAGTATTGCTTGCCCTTGCTGTGGTTGAAGTCTGTCGACTTCTGGTTGTGTAAATGCATACAAAAGTCAAGCCACCTTTCCTGGCCCTTACGCCCTGTCATTGCCTCCCTACCAGACAGATTCGGCAATGCCGGTCGGAACAGAGCAGCGAATTTGCCAAATTTGTCCATGTCTGTATCTGTAAATATATCTTGCACTGTAATCACATGGCGCGTATTCAGCTCTTTGAATGGAATGGGCTGAATGTGATCCATTGAATATGTTGAGAGGAAGCCATGGATAGAATTTCCCGTCCGGGTATTGCGCTGCGTGACTTCGATGATGTACCCGACTTGGTCGTTAGGTAACACACATGTCCCCTTCTCCACAATCAAAAAGTCAAGGAAAGGTACGAGCGGAGCCTTGGGGTCATTGTAGGGGTTATTGGCTGGATTGCCGTCTTTGATGGGCATCTGCGGCTGCTTGTATAGGGAAACAGCAATAGAAAAACCCTGGGTGACCCACCTGTCCCATCGGGCAATGTTTTCCCTATCGTCTGCCTCTTCGTCGTCGTTGAAAATTACACTTTTGGAGAACTGGGACAATTGTTGATGACACATGTAGTCAGGGAGAGGCATCCTGCGCAAGTTAATGTCGCATTGACACAAGCAGCTACACTTGCTGGGAGCAGCGGTGTCCCCAAGAATGTGACAGAGGGATATTTCAAAAGAACACATAGACAAAGACGGCCGCGTCGCCAATATATGCATGTACCAAGAGGTCACGTCCTCTCCTTGACGGTCGCATGTACAGCCTTGAAGGAAGTCAAAACCATCGCAGCACATGGTGTCAAACAGCCGAGCGCTGTTGGCCTGGTCCTCTAACTTAATGTACACAGCTGGAAGTGATCCTGATGCGGTAGCAGACTCGTCACAGGGCCACGCCAACACTTGTCCATCATCCCCTTCTCTGTACAACAGCAGTTGTGCCCCCATGTCGTTCTGGTCGTCTGTCAGGGCATAGTAGGCCGCCCCATGGCGCTGCTTCCATTGGATGTTGACGTCTGCTGGGACATCGACACACAGTGGTTCCCCTGGCAGATTCTTCCATCTCATCAGCGTGGCACTGCCCTTGCGCGACCAAGACTCATCGAAGAGCGAATGATCGGGGAAAGCGTCCAGTGGCAAGCTGTGCAGGAAAGGATCGAGTGTCGCCCTGATGTAATTGGAAAAAAGACTGTCCACAGGGCCAAAGTGTTGCATGAATATGCCTGCCGCTGCATGCTGCATCCTGGTAGGATCGTCACATTGGACATCCCACAGCTTGCCATTGGTGGCACCCAACCCCAGCGTTGGCTGCATAAGCTAGCTTCGTGGTTGTTTGTTTGTTTTTTTAACTTTTGGTGTTGGCGCCAAAAATCTCTTCTGATCCAACTTAAAGATAGGAAAACCTGAAGCGTCTCCACCATCCACCAAACCACCCAGGCTGATGTCAACCAGGCGATCCTCTATCGACAAGGATGCAGGTGTGCTTAAAGTGTAGTGTGCTGCTCAGGGATGTGAGGCATGGAGTATCCCATATCACCACAGTGGGATTTACACGCCAAATCCAGGGCCACAGATTGGACTGAGTCCAGCATCATGCACATGTGTGGCATCGACAGCATAGGCAGCATGTGGAAGGCATACAATGCAGCTGTCAGTATGTTTGTCCCTGGGTGCATGCTCTTCCTCATGAAGACAGGGTACCCACCCATGTGGGAGCATGCGTCTTATGTCGATCTATCGATTTACAGCTTCATCTTGACAGAGAGCGACGCACAGCACTGCTTCCAAGAAATAATGCTGTATTGCTGTGGGGGTCAATGCAGTGACGATTGGTGTGGCACAACCTTTCAGATACAAAACAAACGGTTGCTAGTGAAGATCTGGTACAATCGTAGTAACCAAGTGTCCATGCAAGTGTTGGCGCAGTCGATGGCCGCATTGATGGGACGTGCCATTGACCTCTCTTGCAAACGCATTGCTGTGCAGAAAAAGAAAAACCCAAAGCAAAGCGTGGGCGCCAGCCGCGGTGCCAAGCGGACATGAGAAAACGAGAGGCAGAGATTGCCAGCAACAGCATGGGGGACAAGCAATGGAGAGTGGAGATCCACACCCCAATACAAGAGCCACCAGCACAGTTCAACGTGGGAGTGCACAGGCCCGAAGGTGCTCCTTCCAGTAGCGCTGACCGACCACAGGTCAGCAAGAAGACGGTGTCAATGACCAACTTCATAGACAATACGAAGAAGCCAGACACTGGTCCAAACATGCCCACCCCCATCGATGCAAGACACGTGGAATCCTTCTTCCTCAACATCCGCACATGCTTCATGGATGGTCGCTATCCAGAATCAACAGACATGTGCTGCTTCAACTGTTGCCACAAGTTCGACTCTATTCCACTTAGAATGCCCACCAAGTACGACCAGTACAGGGATAAGTTCACGGGGTGCATGGGTGTGTATTGCAGCTGGTCTTGCATGAAGAGAGACAATCAGACAATCAACGACGCGATGACAGATAAGCGGCGCTCATTGATTTCACTTCTTGTGACGAAGGTGGAAGGCACCAGCCGACCAATCAGAATGGCACCACCTCCCAGGGCAACACTTCAAATCTTTGTGGGTGAGAAGGGGTTGAGCATATCACAGTACAGAACGCATTTGGACATGCCCATGCAGACGCTGCAGTGTAACATCGTTTGGAAGCATCTAGATGCTTTGTGCATCTCCTCACAAGAGAGGGTGGAAGCATGCTGCGAATCTAATGATCGCGGACCATATGCACACATCTTCAAGCTCAACGCCGAAAGTGCTCACAGTGCACACTTCTCCCGGATGTACGAGGACTCTCAGAATACGCAGAAGGAAAGGACAACCAACAATTTGCAAGACATCCTGCACATGCAGATGGGCCACCTGACACAAAACACACTGTAAGGGTTCTGAAGGGTGAATGATTGCGATTCATATTAGATTGAGCCAAGAAAGTCAAACTGTTGCAAAAGTCAAATTGTTGCAAGGGGGTAACTCAAATTGCAAATGGTCAGTCGCATAGGCTCATTGCCGATCAAAACACAAGAACTAGTGTCAATTTGTGTGCACAATGAGTCATGCCGTCTTTACATGGAAGACAATAAGGCTACTGAGGGTGCATTCGAATTGTATAAACTACAGCTGACGGCTAGCGTAGAGGTTTGGTTGGCGGCACGCGGTGTTGATTTTATTTGCGACAGGAGCGTGCCATCGGCGCAGATTTGCTCTACCGCCACTGTACATGTTCTCAGCAATGTGACGGGAGGCCTTTATGTGGCTTCCCTTAAACCATGCCATCGATTGGCTTTTGATGCCGGCAGGCAATCTTGTGTGTGCGTGTGGAAAAATGAACGCATACGGTCATACTGCATGTTGTACATGAAGCTGCATGCCTTGCGATTGGATGTCGGTGCCATTGAGTGCTGCATTGTGAAGAAGGTCATTCGCATGGATCGCCTGCCAAAGCAGTCGCTGAAGCTCTACAAACAAGAAACCAGGCACTTTATCTTCAATGCACTGTCCAACTCCGAATTTTGTGACATTTTGCAAGGCAACCCAATCCAGTACTGTGTGGATCTGGACTATCGCGGAAAGAAGCCTGCATTTTGGAGCGACCCCCAGCTTCAGCCGCATCATCGAATTGTTATGCTGAAGAATGAGATCGATGACGATGCTCCAGAGTCCATGCTGCAATGCTCAAAGTGCAGGCTCCGAAAGGTCTCATACACCCAAGTGCAAACCCGCAGCGCAGATGAGCCCATGACCATAAAGGCGTATTGCAATAACTGCGGGCACCGGTGGTCACAATGAATCACTTGGCCTCTATGTCGCTTTTTTCGTCTCCATCTGCCTCTTCTTCATCACCTCCATCGTCGTCATCCTCATCGTCGCCATCCTCATCGTCGTCATCCCCATCGTCGTCATCCTCATCGTCGTCATCCTCATCGTCGTCATCCTCATCGTCGTCATCTGTCTCATCGGACGCATACGAGTTGTCGTCGGAATCCACATCATCATCTTTTGCTCGCAGAGACACAACGTCTCCCAATAAAAAAGACAATTGTGCCTCTAGTGTCTCCAACTGTGGGTCTGATATGGCTTTGATTGAATCGATAGGGAAAGAATACTCATCACTTGTCAATTGGTAAACATTGCAATCATCTGTGCGGTCGACATATCGAACGATGACATTGTCACTAGCCGTTTCCAGAATGACTCCGTACCAGTCACAGTCCGCACCTTCGTCTGACATTCCATGTATTTCGATTACACAACCCGGTGTCAAGTCACATTGGGTCAATGCATCCACAACGTCCATTGACTGTTGACGAACGGGTGCACACACATGCTTTTAAGATCCCATTAACTGTTTGAACCACGACTTCTTAAGCTGGGGTGGCTCATTGTCCTTCTCAACGATCACGGGGTCTTGTTGCAATTCTCGCAGCATTGTTTCGACCGTGCCATCCTGTACAAATCTTCTGAATGCTTTGTTGTCACCCACACCTAATCCGCGTTGAAGTTGCATATGCAGGTGCCTTGATGGTATGTTGGCATGGAACTGCATGTCTCTCCATGGTCCACCAGTTTGCATGCCGGGGCAATGTGAGCATGCCATTTTTCCATATGTATTCATTTTTTTTATGAGGCCATTGCCTCGATCAACTTCTCTTTCGTCGATTCCGAAACGGTGTTGTTGCGACCCAGGATTTGTGTTTTCAGCTCGTTTTCATGCTCGGCGTAGATTTCAGAATCATTTGGTGGAAATGGCATCCAGCCGTGAGTTTGCACGCAATACAACGAGACATATTTGTAACGGTTCAAGCCTTTTTGCTCATGCATGTATGTCGCGGCTTTCGTCTGCTCATCGAAAGAATTCAAGATAATCATCATGTACGATGACCTCCATTCAGCAGACGCACTATCCTTTAGCGAGACCAGCCCAATCACGACGTATGGCTGGCTAGGCAATCGAGCACCCAATGCTGTCACATGAGCTGCACTGGACGTTGGCTCGGCGCCACTTAGTCCGTCTTCTGCAGATGTAGGGACAGCCAACAAGTCCAGCTCTTGTGGGTTTTCTGCACCGGCCTTGATTTTCTCCGTCTTGTCTCGAACCATTTCCTCGAACAGCACTGTTCTCTCTATCTCCAGTCTGTTGTACTCCTGCCATAGGTCAAGTAACAGTGTGTCGTTTTGCGATGCACCAAGTGCTGCCGTGCTTTCAGTCATAGGGAACATGAACCACTTGCCGCAAGGCACCATCCCAACCTTTGCATTGCATGAAGCTGCCAGTATGTCTGTTTGCAAAGACTGTGTGTCTGGATACAGGGCAGTGATCAAGAGTGCATCGGTCAATCCACCAACAATCTTCTCATGGGGCACGTAGCCGACACCTGCACATATCTTTCCAGCGACGGGCGTCTCATCCCATATCTCTACAGCCGCCATGAAATTGTGTGCACTCGCGTGCTTGGAAAAGCCTTTAAGTCCACCTGTGCACCTTAAGCGGCCTTATTTATGACAAATAGGATATCGTCGGACCTGTTCTTGACGTGCCTCAAGTCGAAAATCTGGATGTAGCCTTGCAGTGATGTTGGGGTGCTGTCAATCAATGACTTCAACCAAGACGTCTCTTGGACATCTTCGATGACGAGCATGCCAGTATCAGTCAGCATTGACGAATAGAGGCGGATGCATTCTCGCATGCTCTCCAAGGTGTGTGGCCCATCATCAATAATGACGTCGAACCGTATGCAAGGGTATAGGAATGCATTGTGCACAAATTTCTCATCGTATGCATCCGTGCCTGTGTGCAGAACCACCGATTCATCATTGACTATGGATGGGTGCACTCTGCCAGCCGGTAGTGTGTCTATGCCATAGATCTTTGCGTTGGTAAAAAATTGTCTCCACAGCCAAATCGAGCCGCCGTTCTCCTCGTAGAAGTCGCCGATCCCTATCTCCAACACGGCGTTGGCTGTCTCTTTCATCGGAGTGAACAACGACTCATATGTCTCAAAATAACTGTGTAAGTGGTCCTTGTCTGTGAATGAGGGGTTGTTGGCGTTGATGGCTCGCAGCGTTGCCATTTCTCAGTCGCAAGCTTGCAAAGCTTTTAAATAGTCACGCTGTGGCCTGGCTCACCCACCCACAACAAACACGAGTTATTCGTATATATACCTTTTTTTTTTATTGTTCATAGCTAAAGAGGAAATGCAAGTAGCAGCAGGTGCATTTTTGGCATTGCTGACCATGAATGAGCTCATGAAAAGCCGTCGCCTAGCTGCAGCAGCTGCCAGCATGGAGGCAGTTGGTACTGTGTCTCTAACTGACAACCAAGAATCAGAAGTGGATCTTTTTACCGGTGTGACGAAGGAGACATTGAGGAATGCGCCTTTTCCACAAAAGCAGCAAGGCAACACCGTCACTGTGGGACAAGCGGGTGTGGTTGACATGAGCAAAAAAGAAACCAGCACATCCATGTTCTACGGTCAAGCCATGGACAGTAGACAATCTATTTATCCAGTAGTTGAGGATAGGGCGGATGAAGAGGGGAGGAACCGAAGAGCATTGCAAGATGCGAATCAAAGGCAGCACGGTGTGTCTGCTGTCGCACAAACTAGAGTCGGGCCTGGTGGTGATCACGGCTTTCACTGGGGAGCAGAAAGGGTGCAACCTAATGTCGAAGCTACAAATTCAAGAAACATTGCAAGCTTGCCTCCATTGCAAGAAGTTAGTGGTGGACAGGCGGAGGTTGCACTGGGCAGCATGGCCTCGCGTGTGCAAACAATGGGCAACCGAGAGGACAGCAACGTGTGGATAGGTGCACAATCTGCGCACAACTCAATGGCCAGTCTGCGACAAAACTTCGATGTACAAAAGCAAGACACTATCAATGAGTACTATGGCGGGGCCTCTGGTCAGATCGACTCATCGAGCCATCGGGCTACTGAACACCACTTGAAGCATGACACCGACGCCACATCTCGACAACCAATGGGTGGCGCTGAATTGTCAGCACCTGGGTACAGGGGGGGCACTTGCCTACCCCAGCAAGAGAGAGCTGTAGGTAATGAGCATGCACAGGAGCTCTCATTGGTACGGCAGCAAAACGTCACCGCAGGTCCCAAAAAGCCTACCGATTGGCAAGCAACATTGAAGGATGTGCAGGCCATGCGTGACCAAGATTTAATGCTGGCCAATAGTAGCCATGTAAATGCACATGCTCCTGCTGATAGGCCAAACATGGCAACACCAGTGACTAACAGGGGGATGGGGAGTTCTGATGCGTCACGTGCAGGCAACATGCATGGCGTTGCACCAGATGGCAGTGCACTAAACTTCCAGGATGCCGTGCAGCGTGCAAGCGAATTGCCAACCACGGCCCGGCAACAAACGCAATCAGCATTTACTACTGAAGCAGGCATGAGCAACACGAATGTGAGCTCAACACCCATGACGTATGCAAGCACACATGACAAGCAAGCAAACACATTGCCTGCAATTAATAGTTATTTTGCGGGACCTCAAAACGTAGATAGGAAACTCGATCGCTCACATGAGCCATCCAGCCAATATGTAGACAAGGCATTGGTCACCGATTTTATTCCAAATGTGGGTGGTGTGGCCAACACCGACATGCCAAGTCGCACCACCGCCTCTGACTTGGTTCAGAAGTCCTACATCGATGATCGCCTTCAAACTGATGCAGTCGCTAACCAAATGTCACTGTCTACCAACCCATACCATCACACAATAAGTGCGCCTACTTAGCCAACGCTTCCTTCTTGACAACTTTGCGCTTCTTTGGTGCCGGCTTCTTGTTGTCCTGCTCCTCTGCATCTGCGCCATCATCAGCGGCTGGGCCATCATCATCAGCAGCTGGTCCAGCATCATCAACGACCGTTGCACCTTCAGTGGTCACTGCAGGGGCTACCTTCTTGGGATAGCACACCTTCAAGTGCTTTTGCAGGTCGAACCAAGAAATGCAGTATTCTTCGGAGGTGTCAAGCTCAAAGACATTCTTCATGTTGTAATCCAAGTGAATGTACTTGGGCTTCTCTGGATCGGTGATCGGTTTGCCTGCAGGATTATTCCCCTTGATGTATAACGTGATGCGCTTCGTAACTTCTGTGCGTGCGATCTTGGTTCCAGGCTCCTCCCCCAGAAGGATGCAGAGCTTGTCGGTAACCTCCACAGGTGTGGCGAAACCAGAGGGTTTGCGTGGGATGCCATTTGGGTTGGCGGGGCGCTTCTTGCGCTTGGAGCTCTCCTTGTGGATGTCTTTTGCAAGCTTCTTGATGGTGTTGAGCAACAGTTGCGCTTGATCCAACTGGAGTAGAAGAGCTGGGAGACCAGTCGCGGGGAGTGCCTCGGTCGCCTCTGCTGGAGTGTACTTGCAATCGGTTGCCTTGACAACGTCAACATTAGTAGAGGCAGTGTCCATGCTCGACATGGATGGTTGAACAATCTGGTGGAAAGTTGCCTTTAAGCTATGAGCCATCTGCACTACAGCTGTCCTAGTGCCTGCCATTTGCATTCCTTTTAAGCACGTCACATCGCATTCCAGGTCAAGGAGGCGAGATGTGTAGTGGATGTCTGTGCTTTGGCACCTGTGGTCAAAGGTGCTCATGCCTTCTGAAGTAGTGTCTTTCACGCAATGCATGTTCCTCTGTAACATGTGCTCGAATCTGAAAAAGTTCACATACTCACAAGCATGCCGGTAGTCAAGTTGGCAGTTGGCCATTACACGTGTGCAAATTGTGCGATCCAATCCGGTGCCATCGGCCAACGCGGAGCTCAGTTTTGAGCGGCCAGAAAGTTGGCAGGTAATGTGATGTGGTGCACCCCGGGGTGCCTGGTCTGTGACTATGATGCAAGGCACAGGATCTGCTTGCAGCTTGGAGTGCAGCTTCTTCAACTGCAACTTACACAAATGCACAGCGACGATGCTCTTGATTGGCCTCGCCTGTGGTGCAGTGCCCAAGTACAGCGCAGCAATGTGGCATTGATGAAACACCCTATCCAACCCATCGAATGTGAAGAAATCCAGCTCGATTGGCACCAAAGCATGAGTTTGGCATGTATGCCGCACCACGCACATCTTACCGGACCCTACAGGCCCACTGATGTACAATGGCAGTTTGGTCTGGGTCTTCCATTTGTTTACGACATGAGTGTGGTCTTGTTGCAATGGCAGTGCCTCATGCTGCACAAACATGGAGCATTTGAAGTAGCTGTCTATGAAGTGCACATTCACTGTGGGGTTCTTCGGCACCACCGTCTCATTCAGGTACACACTTATGTGCATTGCTGACATTTGAACCCTAAATAGATAGCATTAAGGTGGACATTTGTCACGTCGAAATTACAATGGTTGCCCCTCATTGGCATCATCACGACGTTGTGTTTGTGTGAGAGGCGTCCAGTTAGGCGCAACGCCTCTTCATATGGTATCAGCTCGTCATCACTTGAGTGGAGGACAATGACCTTCCCAATTGAACACATCACAAGGTCGGTGTGCAATGTGGAACAAGCAGGAAACAGTTGTAAGGCCACTTGATATGAGACAGGCAAGCTGGCAATTTGGAGTGCATTGTCGTACGTGTTGAGGAATAGCACCACAGAGACGTTGGCACCTATGTCGTTGAGTGCCTTCACGAATTGAGTAGCTCTGTAGCCACCAAAAGAGTGACCGGACACAATGAACTTTTCATAGCATCCGGTCAGCTGCAAGGCCATCATTTCCTGGGTGTGCTGTATGTCCGAGATGGTTGGCGTGGACACTGTCCTGCTGGAAAAAAAGGAGATGTCGTCAAAGGTGATGCAGGTCGCGCCTATGCAAACGGCGTGCTTCATGAAGCCCCATTCTTCAAATTTACTTGCAGCCTTCATGGCGCTTGTGGATAGACCACCAAAGTGCACCCAAGCCGTCTTCATACGTGGGTTGCATGTCCATGTACCGATACCACCAACGTGGCGTTCGTGGCGCCATGCAGAGGACAATTCAGTGTGCCCCTTACTCACAAACATGAAGCTCATGAAATGCTCAAATGCAAAATAGGCGGCTATGAGTAACAAGGCAACTCGATGCATGCTGCAGCAATACAACACGGTCGCTGCAATGCATACGATTACCCGCAGCATTTTTTTGCTCTGACATAACAAAGAAAATAGCCTTTATGCACCGCATCAATTGCACATTTCTACTCAAAATCTTCATATCGCTAGTTGTTGTTGACAGTATAGCCAGGTTGATTCTGACCAAATACGTTGCCAACCACACAGTGACCAATGCAATATCGCACGACAATGCGGCAAGGCGGTTGATTGCGCATGCTCGCAAGCGTGTTCGAATTGATTCAAACTTGTGCATTGTCTTTGACTTCGACGACACACTGTTCTATGGTTACCAACCCCACACAGCAATGCTGCACTTGTGTCAAACATTGCAAAGCATTGGCATATCCATCATTATCGTGTCCGCTAGCATGTCTACCAGAAGGCAGGTGATGCAGCAAATGTTGGATAGATATCAAATCGTACCACACAAGATGGCATTGATGCCCACTCGCGGTGAGAGCATCCTTGCGCACAAAACATTGACACGCCAACAATTGAAGGATGAGGGATATACATTCATTGCTTCAGTGGGTGACCAATACCACGATGTGCAACCATACATTGAACAAAACGAAGCAGCTGTGTTGTTGGTCAACAGAGAGGCAGCACTGCTATACAACTTTTAGGTCTTGGCTGCCATCAAGTGCATGAAGCAGTCCACGCAATCCACCGCGTCTTCACCATGCCATGTCATGTGCCTACCCTTGACAATGACAGTACATTGTGCGTTCGAATTGCCAATGGGCAGGAAGATCATGTGACAAGCAGGCGCCTTGACTTTCCATTGCGTGAACTGAGCATCCACATCAGCTCGCGTCATCGTGGGATGGACGAGTATGAGCTTGCCATGGAAAGCGAGGGCAGTCCAAGGAAACAAGATGTGGCGCCACATTCAACTTTTGAGCCCTTGAAGCAATTTGACTTTTGGGGATAAATAAAATAGTCCACACCCACACCTTTTATGGAGTCGCGTACGGGTGTCGCTCTGCTCATAGAGGCTGCGCTGAACATCGACCTCAACGATTCGCCAAAGCAACAGAAACACACATCGCTGAAAAGTGCAATGAAGGGATGTTATGAGCCCCTGAAGAAGAAGCCCTCATCTCTGAAAAGAAGGTATGCACAAGTGGTAACATTCTATGATCCACTGGTGGCGTTGCGCGAGGGCGAGGGCGATGCCAAGTACACATGCACCAAATGCTGGACATCCTGGTCGCATGGCAGTGTGAACTACTGCCCCAACGTGAATTGCAGGGTGTCCACCGCATTGTACGCTTTGAGTGATCCACTGGTGGCGTTGCGCGAGGGTGAGGGCTTAAACGCAAGTCTTGCTGCGTGATCACAGACATGGCTCATGTGCAGGTGTTAGATTGGAAGTGTTGGGATGGTCCACGCGCTGATGCCAGCTCGGATGAGGAGGAGGACACAGATAATCCCAAACAGTGCTGTAACATACAGGCATTTTGCAGATCTATAGATGGTCATGCCATCACACTAAATGTCTATGGCTACCGCCCACGCATATTTGTTAGTGTGAAGAATTGCTCCACCCGGTCGGTGAGGAATGAATTGAAGCGTTTGGAGATAGAGTGGCTGGTAAGGTCATGTCGAATGTACCACAACAGAGTATTTCAATTCTACAATCCTGAAGCTATTCCCATGGTTTCACTGCAGTTTGACAATGATAGAGATAGGCGCAGTGTGCAGAAGAAACTGAGACAAAAATCGAAGTGTAGGATATTCGCAGCAGATATATCGGCTTTGCATCAAATGCTCACCTTTGAGTCTGTGAAGCCTTGTAGCTGGTTTTCGTTACACCTCGCAGAGAAAATCACAGACGACACCTACAGCTGCAGTTACAACAACCTTTCACTAATGCGACTAGACTCATGTGCCATTGCACCGTTTACCGTGTCTTCTTTCGACATAGAGGTTATTAATGACCCGGTGCGACCTTCGGCATTCCCAGATCCATCTGTGCCTGCCTGTGAAATTCGAGTTATCAGCGTCGTAAGACAAATGGTTTCTTTTAACGAACTTCAGTATTGGACTGGCTACACACACTCATCGGTGTTGCCCAACTCAGTCAAAGGGCAGTTGCAGCATTGCAGCCAAGAGGTGGATCTCATTGCAGCATGGGTTGAAGCCATGCAAGGCACAGATATAGTGACTGGCTATAACATAAGCAACTTTGATCTCTGGTTTATTTACAAGAGGTGTGTGCACCACAAGTGCCTGCATGTTTTGAAGCGCCTGCATAAGGTGGAACAGCCAGGTCCCATGAAGCTAATTGAAATGCGGAAGGAATCTGGTGGTATGGGCATACACGAGTATAGATACTTTTGCCCCGTGGGCATGGTGATGATGGACATGTACACTTTGATGCGGAAGGAGCATAAGGATCTAGACAACTATAAGCTTGACCATGTGGCCAAGGTGTATCTCGGGGAAGGCAAGCTGCCCATGCCCGTGTCGGAATTGTTTGCAAAGTTACGGGGGAGTTCATCTGATTTGATTGATGTCATTGAGTATTGCATTCAAGATGTCGACCTCCCGCTGCGGTTGATGACTAAACTCAACAAGGTGAACATCAAGATGCAGACCTCCAATATATGCATGGTGACTGTCGTGGACGTGCTGATGCGAGGTGAGCAAATTCGTGCCAAATGCTTGTTGGTAAATCGGTGCTGGCAAGCAAGCATGGTGATCGAAGACTACTTGACACATTATTTCAATCAAGACACCAGCTACACGGGAGCCACTGTGCTGCAGCCAATCAGAGGGTATTACACAGAACCCGTGGTGGCGTTAGACTTTGCAAGTCTCTACCCTAGCATCATGATATCCAACAACATATGCTTCTCCACATTGTTGACAACCACACAAACACTCAACCCACATGCAGTGGCAGAACATGGCATCAAAACAAAGTGCTTTAATTGGATGGATTCCAAGAGCGGTGCAGCCCAAACATATGAGTTCGTGCAATCGCAACGAGGCATTGTGCCCAGCATCTTAGCAGACCTATGGGAAGAGCGCCGCAAAGTACGCACGATGCAAAAGTCTGAAGTCGACGAATTCAAAAGGCAAGTGCAGGATGGCCAGCAGCTGTCTATAAAGCTGACAATGAACTCCATCTATGGATTCTTCGGTGTGCCTGAGGACAAGGCGATGTTGGCGTGCCACCCCATTGCAAAATGCATCACATTCATGGGCAGGTCATTGATCCAAGACACCAAAGAGTACGTGATGCGGGAATTTGGAGCGACGGTGGTCTACGGCGACACTGATTCTGTCTTCATAATATTTCCCATGGACAGTGACCGCAGCATGCACACCACCTTTGCCATGGCAGAGAATGTGGCAACGAGCTGCAACACATATCTCAACGACAAACACTGCTATTGGAAAGGTGTCGTGGAGCTGGAGTTCGAGAAGGTGTTTTGCCCTTTCCTTTTGTTCACCAAGAAACGGTATGCAGCCTTGTGTTGGGAGTCGGCCGATAAAGCAAAGGAGAAATTGGACATCAAGGGGTTGAGTGTGGTGCGTAGGGATTGGTGTGCCTTGGTGCGGGCCACCGGTATGCAAGCATTGAGAGCGATATTGATCGACAAGGACGTCGACTGTGCAAAGCGATTGTTGTTGGGTGCCATGGAATCGTGTGTTGCAAAATCGGCTACTATTGATGACTTGGTCCTCTCTAAGACGATCCGTGACAGCTATGCCGGCTCCGAACCAGCACACAAGTTGGTGGCCAACAAAATGAATGCAAATGGTCACAACGTCTTGCCTGGTGAAAGAGTGCATTACGTAATGGTGGTTCCACAGACCAGCAAGCAGGCACAAGCCGAGTGTGCCGAGCACCCAGACATCATTCGCCGAGACGGCTTAGACATCGACTACGTGTGGTACATTGCCAAGCAACTAACAAAGCCTTTCTGCGAGTACATGTCGCTGGTTGACAACACATTTGAAGATACGTGGATGCAGAGGGTCAAGTTGCTGCTTCAAGAGAGCAAGAAGCATTTGCACCTGAAAGACCTACACATCGCAGGCATCCAACAAATCACAACATTTTTCACGCCCAGAACAAAGTTGATTGCAGATGCACATGGTAGCTCACCTGACATGCTGATAGACTAGTGCAGCTTTTTTTTTATATGCGATGCTTGCAAATGAGAGACCAACAGTTTATGGGCACGGTGGGCGTGTATTTGGCGCAAACTTGCCTTTTGCTTTTTGTGGTGTCAGCACTAGCTCCTGCATTGCAACCAAGCACATCGTATTGGCTGGATGTTATGCGAACCAGCATTTCTGTGTGGGTCATGCTGTACATAGTGGAATTGGTCATGTCCCGCATGGAAGTGTGGCTGGTAGCCAACTCAAACAGGCGGTTTGCAGACATCCATCTAGGCATTGTGGCCTCTTTCCTCATATCTCATTTATGGGAAGACATGCTAAATCATTTGTCTAGCGCAAAAATACAAATTTAAAAACGGCTTGTGGTGGCAAGCAAGCATGGACTCGGCTCGAATGGCAGAGAAGTTGATGTATGCGTATTGCTCAATGTGTAAAGACCATTTGCCGGTGGAAGGTTGCATGCACATAAACAAAGGCATAGTAAAGACATCACAACAAGCCGTCGTGATAATCGAAACTCGCTTGCACACGAATTTAGAATTCACTATACTCAATGCAGTGTGCCGTGCACAAGGAAACTTTACTATGCACATATTTGTGTCCAAAGAGACGAGTGCCTTCGTGCACTACATTGCAGAGGCATATGCATTGCCCATACACATGCATGCTGTTCCAGCTATAGGGTGCATAGACGACTACAATCGGTTCCTCACCAGTCAACAATTTTGGCAAACGTTTGTGGAGGAATATGTGTTAATTGTGCAAACAGACACGCTGTGGATACATTCGTACGACGTGCAGCTGTTGCACAAATATGCATACCTGGGTGCTCCATGGACGCAGGACAAAGAGCGCCACATCTACGACTTCAAGTTGCGCTTCAACCATGATTTGAAGATGCACATTAAGGCACAGTATGGAAATGGAGGATTCTCGTGGAGATCTGTGGCTGCGTGCAAAAAAGTGTGTTCCGACACTCCATGGGACTCTCAAAGAATGCAAAATGGCGTGGGCCTACCGGAAGACATATACTTTTGTCATAACTTGCAGCACCTGGGGCTGATGAATGCCAGCACCGACGTGGCAATGGCTTTCAGTTCAGAGGAGGTCTTCAGTGCAGATGCCCATGCGCTCCATGCCCCGTTCAAGTACCAAGACCTATCGCAAATAGGGGCACATCTACAAAGGCATTGGTTGATCACTAAAATGATGATGATGAAAGCATCTCAGTCTTAAAGCTTTGGTGGTGCACTGTGTGCAAATGGCATCGGCTGCCGCCAAGCCACTTTGGTTGAGAACGCATTGGAAGAACGACCGTGATGAGCTGACCCACGTGCTCATGAATGGTGGCAAGCTCCATGTCAAAGACATAGATGCCTTCTACGAGCAATATGCACACCATGTGTGTGGAGGGCATGATGCACTGTATGTGTGTGAACTAGGTCGGGAGTTATTCCAGTTCTGCATAGATGTGGACCTCAAATGCATGCTCGGAGAAAATGAGCTCCGGAGTTGTGTGCAATCTGTAGCACAAGCTCTGCACGGCATCGCAGATTGGCATGGTGAAATTATTTGCAACAGGTGTGATGGCGTTGACGGTCGCGATGGGTTGCACTTGATTGCAAATGGCATCTGTGTGGACTCAGCCCTAGCAATGGTGTTGAGAGATGGTGTTGTGCAGAAGCTAATGAACAATGTGAGGGTAGACAGCGTGGACTGGGATGGTGCATTGGACAAAGCCATATATAAAGCAAAAGGTTTGCGGATGCCATACTCTCACAAATGTGTGCCATGTAAGAATTGCAAGTCCAAAATGAAGGAGCATTGCGAGGAGTGCATGGGGTTTGGCAAGGTGGACGCCGGCCGTGCTTACTTGCCGTATTGCACAATTACTATACAAGAAGACGGCTCGCACACAATGTGCATGGCTAAAAGCATCAGCGCATGCACTGTGACGGACGTGTTTGCATTCTTGAAGAAATCAACTATCCGTGTCGCTGCAAATGTCACAAAGACAGAGCTTAGGACTGTCATGCCTGAATGGCTAGAAGCCAACGATGGGTGCGACAATCGCAAGCCTCGCCGCAAAAGAATTATGTGCAGCAACTCGGAGAAACAAAACGTCAGTGCCTGTGTGCGTGATAAGATAGTCGCCATGCTAAACGCATTCATACGAACTGCCAGTTTACCGGACACTTACAAGGGCATGGAGGTTGGGCAAATCTATTACCAAAGCAACAAAAACAAGCAACGCTCCATTGTCATCACCAGCAACTCTAAGTACTGCCAAAACGTCAAAAGGTTCCACACAGGAAACCACGTGTACTTTACAATCACCGAGATGGGTTCCTTCTTCCAGCGATGCTTGTGCCCCAACGAAACAGTGGAAGGTCGGGTGTGCAATGTGCCTTGCACCATGTTCCATGGCTCACGGTATGGCCACAAAGCTCCCTTGTCTGTGCCACAAAATACGATGAATGTCTTGTTCCCACTCAGTACAAACACATCCATTGTAATGGGCGAGACGGACATATCCGCACACACGGAGATTTTCGTTGATGCGCGCATGACCGCCATGAAGACCGTAGTTGGTTGCGATCAAGAGTATTGAAGCATCCAGACGGGTGCACAGTTGCACAGTTATATTGTCCCAGCTATTCCCCAGGGGCAGTTCCTACTCACCTTGATGATGTGATTGCCTACGGATGCTGACAGTAGAGGTAGTCCCTGGGAGTCCAATACACCTGTCCAAAGTGGTGCCCCATCAGCCATCGCAATATGATTCTCAATAGGTATGGTGAGCTCCCCCATGTAAGCGGTGACTACACGGACTTTGCGGTTGATGAAGCATGCGGGTGACTCCAAGTGCAGCCTCTTCTTGTTCTGGGTATATGGCATGCCGCACAGCAAGCAATGCTCCTTCTTCCACTTCCTTTTTTTCTTTGCGTGTGCTGCCTGTCGGGGTAGGCACTGCGAAACAGGCATTGGCTGTGTGGACTCTGAGGTTCCTGTGGGATGGCTGACCACTACTTGAGATTGGAAGTCCTCCTGGCTAAACGTCTTACATGTCTGCGGGAGTATCATCTTGGGGCTCAGTGGCACGCGCTGGGCCTTTCTCTCGGCATGTTTCTCTGCAGACACCGTCGGGCTTTGCATAGGCTGTCTGGGCCTGGTCTGTGGTGCCTTGATAGGGGAGGCCGCCTGGGGCGTCTCTTCCAGCTTGGCAGAGGGTTGACGAATAGCCATGGCGTTTATGCTGTCAGGTTGCTTTATGTGAGCGCTGGTCTGTACCGGTGTTGGCGACCCTGTGGACTTCTCTGCATAGGCAGAGGCGCCTTTTGACACATAGCTCGCTTGCAGCACCGGTGGAGTGCCGGCCTTGGCAGTGTGATTGACATGTCTGGGTGGCCTGAAAGCTGTGCTGACCTTGGCGCCCAACTTCTTGAAGTGCGCAGGCCATGATGGCTTGGGCCTACTCATATTGAGGGGAGCAAGAAGCGAAGAGCAGCCAGGAACGAGATTCCAACAGGGAACCAGCGATCCGCCACGATAGGAGCAGAATGGAAGAGCAGCCAGGCACGAGATTCCAGCAGGGGGGCGGCGATCAGCCACGAGAGGGCAACCAGAAGAGAGATGCCCCAGGCGGCCTCCCCGATCAACCACGAGGGGGCAGGCAGGAGCGAGATGCCAGCAGGGCCGATCGTCACGAGGGGGCAACCAGGAGCGAGGCGAGATGCCTTTTGACTTTTGACTTCTGGACCTGGCGCCCTCGCGCGACAGCTTTGGCGCCCTGCAAT